>Ga0190269_10001671_pt1 | contig 10506 bp, 13 predicted proteins | sample Popmic249IS_FD_133749 | JGI IMG/M metagenome (GOLD analysis project Ga0190269, IMG submission 133749) | Populus adjacent soil microbial communities from riparian zone of Blue River, Arizona, USA - 249 IS | ecosystem: Environmental > Terrestrial > Soil > Riparian zone | place: USA: Arizona... | reverse complement strand
CATCGACACGGTGACCGGGCGCATCACGTGGGCGCCTGACGCGCTCGGCAGCTACGCGGTGCGCGTGCAGGTGCAGGACAGCCGCGGCTCGAAGCACGTGCAGGAGTACGTGCTGGAGGTGGTTCCCGATATCTTGGCGCCCGAGCTCGACGTGCAGTTCACGTCGCAGGTGGTGGCGCCGGGAGAGTCGCTCGCGCTGACTGCGCTGGCGCAGGACAACGTGGGCGTGACTAGCGTGGTGGTCACGATCGATGGTGTGGTCGTGCCGCTGGATGCGAATGGACAGCTGCAGTGGAGCAGCATGACGCCCGGCGCACACGAGCTGGTGGTGACTGCGATCGATGCCAATGGCAATCGCGTGCAACAGAGCTGGTCGCTCGGTGTCACCGATGCCGCTGACAGCAGCGCGCCGGTGCTGGCGCTGACCTCGCCGACCGAGGATCAGGAGCTGACGTACATCCACGATGTGGTCGGCAGCGTGAGTGACACAAGTCTGCTCGACTATGCGCTTGAGCTCCGACGCGTGGGAGATGCTGCGTACAAGCGGATCGGCAGGGGGACGACGTCCGTCACCGGCAAGCTCGGGACGCTCGACACCACGCTGCTCGAGAACGGCTACTACGAGCTGCGGTTGCGTGCTCGCGACGTCAATCAGCAAGCGTCGGAGAAGAGCGTGCGGGTGCGCGCCGGCGGACAGGCGAAGCCGGGTGTGGTGCAGCTCAGCTTCGTGGATGCCGTCGTGCCTATGGCCGGCATTCCCTGCACGTCGTGCGCAGCTACGACAGCCGCGACAAGACACGCGGAGAGTTCGGCTACGGCTGGCGCTTGTCGCTGTGTCGCTGTCGCAAGGCGCGGTGCAGCACAACCGGCCGGTGGGTGAAGGCATCGCCATCTACACCCAGAAGCAGGACTTCGCCCTGCCGTGCCAGGGCGTGTACGAGCAGCAGAGCCACTTCACGGAAGTGCGCCTCTCCGAGCGCGAGCACTACATCTTCCGGCCTTTCGTGGCGAACACGCAAGCTGCCGCCGGCGGCTGCGAGGCGGACATCGGCTTCGAGCTCGTGGAGGGCAGCACGCAGGGAGCGCAGCTCTTCATCGTAGGTGATGTGACGGACACGCGTGTGCGTTCCTCGGCGCTGCCCATCGTGCAGAACCCAGCCAGCTTGCCGCCGAGCACGTTGACCTACGCGCTCGCGCCCGAGCGCGGCGGGTTCAATCCCCGCCTGCTGCAGCTCGTGCTGCGCGACGGTCGCAAGTTCGACGTCGACGTGCAGCGTGGCCTCGTGCGCGTGCAGGACGCGGACGGCAACGCACTGCAGCTCGCGAACAACGGCTTGCACCACACCGGTGGCAAGAGCGTGTTCTTCACCCGCGATCTGCAGGGCCGCATCACGCGCATGACCGACCCTGCCGGCCACACGGTGAAGCCCGATGAAGTGGACGAGTCGTCGGGTTCGTATATGGCCGGAACTGCGACGGGCATTCTGGCTAACAACTATCAGGGAATGCTGATGGCGGCGGCTGCGGGCCTTCGCGCCAGCGGAGCCGCAGTCTCTCGCACAGTCCGCGTGACGCAACTCAGCGAGCTGGGCAGTCAGGAAGGTACGGTCGTACTCGGCCATTTGACGCGGCCAGTCTCTGTCGAGGTTGGCGGTCGAACGCTGACTGGCGTGCAGAACACGTTGGAGGCAGTTCTCGAACCTGCCGCTGATATGCTCGGAGGTCGAACGCTGGCGGCCCTTCCACGAAGTCTCGGCGCGATCGGTGCCGAGCTTGAATCGGCCAGTAGAATCGTGTTCTTTACGAGTCGAGGGATGCAGGGCATGACGGCCGCCGAGATGCAGCTCATCCAGAGCAATCCGGCCTTGATGGCCAAGACTGTTTGTTTACGGCGGCTTCTGACCGGGGGTGTTGTTGGTGAACGGCACATCGACGACGAAGCGCTTGGAACTAGCGACGCCACGGCGCGACGGTGTGCTCGGTACGGTGCACGAGCATGCAGCGATAGTGCACGCACGCCGTATGTCCCTGATGGTTCGTGCATCGCAAGGCGAGCTACGGCACCCGCTGTCGGAGGTGTTTCAGCAGGTGCACTGGCTAGACGCTTGCGCGTCCCAGGGATCGGCCGACGCCCGCCTCGCACGATGCATCGAGTTCCTCGAACATCAGCCCCGCGACGGCGTGGTTGCCGGTGCCTACCTGACTGCAAGCGCTGTGGTTGTCGTGGACGACTCCTCGGTGCTGGTCTGGCGTGTCGGGCCAACCGCAGTCTTTTATGCAGGGGCCGACAACACCGTGACACATGTCGGGCAGGACTGGCGCGTTGCCAGCCTCTTGAGGAAGGGCATCGCCGCTCCGCGAGCGATGGGGGCTGCCGGTTCCGTCTTGGACGAGACAAGTTCACTATTCGCGGTCGGAAGTCCCGACGGCTATCAGCTCAACGAGATCGCATTTCGCGGGGGAACATGCATCGTCATGGATCGAGGAGCGCTTCCGTTCCGTCCGGAGAACGTTCGAGTAGCGAGCGAGCTGTTTGCCGCCGAAGCAGGTTGGCAGCATGGCATGGCCGGGCACGCCCTATTGTTCGGCAGCCCAATACAATCCCTTGCAGAAGCGGGTGGATGGACGGCACACGAAGCAGCGCTCGGTGCCGCCTGAGGGCGCTTGCGGGCTTCCCTCCGCCATCTCGCCCCTCACCACGTCCACGACGCGCATGTCCGGAATGGCTACGGTCGCACTCGCGAGGGACTCTCCCGTAATTCCGCGACCGGCATTCTCGGTCACCATCCAGCCAGCGCGAGTCATAGATGCAGCGGCGCCTGCCAGGAAGGACCGCCATATCTGCATGGCGAATCCCGTGGCCATCCCTGCCGCGTACGCGCCGGTTTTCATCGACTTCCCCGGACAATCCCACGAGGTCGCGCAATGCTTTGCCGGCCGAGAACGAAAGAAAGTCGGTCACGCCGACCGCATAGTCGGTAGCCGTGAAGGCCGCACCAGTTCGCTTCAAGTACGCCTTCGAGTTCGCAGCGAATGGACGCATCGTGTACGGGAAGATAGCTAAGAATTTCAGCGGCTACATCTGGAGTGTCATGTGATCGACTGGCGCGAGTTTGGTCTGTACCTCGAAGTGAGCGGCCCTGGTGGTGAGGGGCGAGCACGACACCTAGACATCGACGATCAGCAGCGGCGCACTCTCCTTCACGCGCTGTCCGGCTCGATTCCCCCCGTTGGAAGCTCGGCTAGTCTGATCGTTCGCCTGTTGGGGGCCCCTGACGAGGCCACCTCGGAGGCCTTGAGGTACGATCTGGGAATACGGAAGGACTACGATTTTGTGTTTAGATTGGCGCAATCTGGTGCCATCTGCACGAGCTTCGGGTACGAGCGTCGCACTCCACGCCAATTGGAACGAATGCTGTCGGCGGATGACGACGCCGGGGTATTGCGAGCCAAACTAGTTCGCTTGGGTGCGACCGAACGGGAAGTAAGCAAGCTGCTGGGCGAGCCCGATGATATCAGGATGGTGGCCTTACGAATCCTGGAGCTATGCGAATGGGGTTGTCCTTGGAGCTCCGTCTGGGCGTCGTTGAGGGCTGAACGTTGTCCATGCCCTCGCTGTCGTCGTCCACCACGTCCACGACGCGCATGTCACGCGCATGTCCGGGGTTGGGCGGTCGTTCGGCGTTGAGATGTCTCGGAGACGTGGCCTGGGTTAGGATCTCGTCATGGCTCACGATGAGCAGGCACTGCTGAAGAAGCTGGCCCGCCGCGATCCGTCGCGGTTTAATCGAACTCGGCCGCGGTCTGACCACTGGCACGCCACTCTGCAACACGTTTCCCCCACTCTGAGGCCTTCGCCATGGGCACCATCTTGAGCCCAGGCAGCGTCACTGGCTACACGGACCCGTGAAGCGCTCACGGAGCGGCTGCTCACGGCGACTCCGCGTTGCCGCCGTCGGCGTCGCCAGCCGTCTGGGCGCGGGGCTCAGGCGATCAGAGGCCCGCGCGGCAAAGCCCGACCGCGGAGCAGAGCCCGCACACGGAACAGAGCGCCGGTGGGGCCGCGCTCATGGTGCTCGGCGCAGGCGGTGAGGTCGGCGGTTTCGCGCTCGATCTCACCGGCATCGGCGCGGTAGCCGGCGTTCCGATCGGGGTCGTGTCCGCGGGTGTGATCGTCGTCGGCGCGACCGTCGCGTCCACGGGCATGCTCGCGATGGCTGAAACGGGCGGGGACATCAGCCGCGACGCGCAGTCGCACTATCAGAGGTTGATAGGCAACATGAGAGGCAGTAGCGTCGCGGGGCCGCGCGGCTCGAAACCGTAAACTGGTTCACAGGATATTTCCTATCGGAAGTACCTCCCCTACCCGACGGACCGCGATGGCCTCGGCGACGCGTGCGACAGAATCGCCTGGCCAGCTCGACCGCGGATTGGCCCACGGATTGGCCCACGACGGGGGCCGACCCGCGCTTTTCCCGAGCTTCCCCGCCCCCCGCCCGCCCTTCGTGAACCGTAGGGCTCGGGTTCATAACCACACCCGAACGCGTGCATGCTGCCGTTGCGAGCAGGCCACACGAGTCGCCGGGTTCCACGGGCTTGCGATCCATTGGCCTTCCACGCGTGCACTGCGTGTGCTGCGGCGCCAGTAGCGGCACCTCGCATTCGCGTGGACCACGCCGCCGCTTCTACCTCGCCATCACGTCCTCCCTGAGCGGCGGGCGCGCCCTGCGCTGCTCAGCCAGCACCTGCAGCTCGTGGGCGAGCAGCGGATGTTGCGTGTTGCCAGCGTGATCCGGCCAGTAGCGAAATCGACCGCGCTCCACAAGCGCTTTTGGCACATGCAGAAGCCCCGCAGGCCGCGAGGTCTCATCGCACCCCTTCGCCTGGTTCTACAGGAGCCGGGTGTCCGAGCCGGTCCTGCTTCTCCAGCTCGTCTTTCAGCTTACTAGCCTTGTAGGCACCGTAGGCGATGGCACACGGCCCCGAGATACCCATCACGACCAGCACGAGCGGCAAGGAGGCATACGGGACGTCGAGCAACACACCCACTACGAGCGCGCTGGCAAGCAGTCCGATCCATATCAGGAACCAGCCCATCGTTCGGTTAAGTGGATACCAGATGCGATCATCCGACAGCGTGATCGGGAGGCGGAAGCCGTACCAACGATTTCGCCGTATTCTACCGCGCGCCAGCGGAATGCCGCAGGCCGCAGTAACGAGCCCTGCTGCGAGCATGACGATCAGAGCGATGCTGTGTTCTTGCATGGGTATACCACTCACCCGCGTGCGAGTGATTTCAATGTGAGCCTATGAGTGCGATCCAAACGATCCGTGAGGCGAAAAGCACACGTTGCAGGCGTCGTAGTGTGTGCGACGAACACGGCGTCATGTTGAAGGATTTCGACCTCACACGCTACATGGATCGAGGCTCCGCACCTGAGCCGTACTGAGACACGCCGGTTGGCACTCCCTCCCAGTAGCTGTCCACGCCGAGCAAGGCGTGGCCCCACGTCACACCGTCGAAATCGGGAGGAACAAGCTCGGCGAGGCAACCTTGGTCGGTTGGTAAGGAATGCTGGTCGACGAAGTCGATCAGGAGCCTTGCAGCACAATCGCCGCCTCGGGCGGGCGTTGCGCCTACGACGTGATGTGGTGCATAGGAGAACGTCAGAACCCCCTGGTCGGGCGCGCGATAGTGCGCGCGCGCTTCGTCCGTGTTCGCCGGTGCGATTCTGGGGTCGAGTTCACCGTGCATGATGAGCATCGGCATCGTCACATCCGGCCAAATCCCATCGAGCGGCTCGTCATACCGCGGCCATTGCGCGATCGTCTCGCTGGCAACCGCTCCCATGGCTCCACGGCCCAACAGCGACCGCTCGGTCCACGCTCGCATGTCCGTTCGATAGTCCTCCTCGCGCCGGTGCGGGTCGTCCCAAAGCTCCGATGCGGTGACCAGCTGGAACAGCACACTCGAGAATCGAGACGAGGCACCGGCATCGTCCTCGGCTCCGAAGACGGCTCGCAGGAACGACACATCCGCCTCATTGCAACGTTCTAGCCTGAACATGGCCGCCGGTATCACCGAGTTCCACGGATACGAGCTCAAGAGTCGGAAGACACGGCGCTGGATCTCCTCCATGGGTTGACCGAGACCGGCACAATGTCCCGCCTCTAGGGCTGGCCAGAGGCTGCGCACGGTCGCAAACGGATTTGGCAAACGGCGCGCGCATTCGTCGGCTTCGAGGCAGAGCTGCAGCAGTCGCTCGAGCGCGCCCTCCGCCGTCGCATCGATGGATTTGCTGCTGAAGGTCGGAGGCACGAACGACTCCAGCACGACGGCGTCCACGATCGTCGGATCCAGAACCAGGAGCCGTTGTGCCCAGAGCGTTCCGGCTGAGATACCGTAGAGCACGACCGGCTTCGCCATTTCGCGTGTTGCGGCGATTGCCGCGGCGAGATCTCGAGCCGCTCCAGTGAAGCCGTAGTCTTGCAGCTCGTGAAAAAAACATGGCCGGAGTGCCTCGAGACAAGCTCCTACTTCGTTCGATGTGATCGCACTGCCGCCCGGGCTTTCGCGTGACTCTTGCTCTCGACAGGTCAGATGACCGCTGGCGCCGGTGCCGTACGCATCGAGCGTATACACGTTCGTGTCGGGCAGCTCGCCATGCAACACATCCATGAGGGTTACCAAGGTCTGTGTTCCGGAAATCCCTGGGCCGCCGGGTAGAAGCCAGACGTCCTGCTTCGAGCTGGACACCGCCCGTCGGCGGCGCAGCGAAATCGATTTCACGTTCTCGACCTCGCAATGGCGCTCCTGTGGCAGCTCGAGCGACCCGCACTCGTACAGTCCACATGGCTTCCAGCGCACCTGCACGATCTCCGCGATGTGATCGTCGCACCCCAAGATCGTCAGCCCAGCCGAAACGACAGAGCCCAAACTCATCACTCGACGTCGTGCTCGCTGCATGTCAACCTACCCAACTTGTGCGATGGGCATCCGGGCTCGTTCGCGCTGGATGCATCCGCAGGTTCGCCAGGGGCGCACGCGGCCTACGATACCGAGCCATATATGGCTTGGTCGCAGCTCCGCGCACGCACCGGCGGCGCACCGCGGCACTATTTTCCGCCTTCCGCCACAAACCCTCGCGGGTTCCAGACCTCACAGCCCCATCACTGCAGCACCGCGATCTCTCCGACGATCTGCTCGGACATGAGAGCAGCCTCACTCGTCGCTGCCGGAGCGGAAAGGGCGTTCCAGGCGTACACAGCCAGGTACACGGCCGCATTGGCCGCGGCCACGACATTCACCAGTGCCGCGGCCCAGTTGAATGCTGCCGCATAGGCGACGAAAACCGGGCCGACCGCCACACACAACCCGCGGCCTTCGGCGTCGCCGCTGGCAGCGGCGGTTGCTGCTGCAAACTCCGGCTGGGCTTCGTACTCTTCCTTGACCAGCATCACGGCATCCTGGATTCCACGTTGGATGCGCACGTGATCTCCGCTCAGAATGTCTGAGCGAAACCGCTCCGCGAAGCCGGCGTGGTCCGCCATCACGGAAGCCATGACCCGTTCCGAAAGTGCCCGGTAGTGCTGAAGTGCGGCCGGGTCCTGAACATGCAAGTCGACCTTCAGGTTGTCTCGAATCGTCGGCACAACGGCTGCAACTGGCCCGTCTGCCAAAACCAATCCCTGTAGGATTTCGGATGTCGTGAAATCGGAAAGCTTCGAACCTGCGCCCTCCGGTCCGCGATCGTCCGACGCGCAACCTTGCGCTCCGGTGAAGCCTACGACGAGCAACAGTACCAATCGTGCCGCGTGAATATAGTTGCGCTCGTGTCTCATGTTACCCTCCTTTTTCTCGTGCCGTTTCATGGTTCGAAGTCGATGGACGACCGACCCAACCAGATGCCTGTCCCAGTCCGGTTCGAAAGCCTTGCTGGCCGCGGAAGATCCCGTACAGACGCGAAAGGCGCGTCTTCACGAATGGAAGCACAAAGGGCTGCTCCACCGGCCGGAGCAACAGGATGAGAGCGGCGCTCATCGCGAACACAAAGCTCACCAGCCCAAACAACAGCAGGTTGCCAAGGTGAAATCCGAGGCCGGCCCAGAGCAGGTAGCGGCGCAGTGGGTTTTGCCGCGCCATTCCAAGGCTCAGAAACAAGCAGTACTCCAGCACCATAGGGCTCCAGGTGATCAATGGAGTCGCCCAGATTGGTTCGAGCACAGCCAGACCCAAGTCCTGATACCGCGTCGGTAACCCGATGCGAGGATCCATCAGCCAGTAATAGAGCGCCGTTCCGTTCACCCACTCAGTGACAGCGGCTTTTCCGACTGCAGCATGGAGATAGAGGATCGCGACTTGAACGCGCACCATAAACAACGACGAGCTGGCGACCCGAGCAAGGATCAGGCCGATAGCGTCGTCTCTTCTTTCGATCGACGACCAATGCCATGCGCGTGGATCACTGAGCGTGACTGGGATCAACAGGAGCGTGAGGACGGTCGTGCACTGATCTCCGCCGTCTTGCGGGATGATCGCCGAGAACAGGCTGGCGCTCACCCACCAGTGAAGCACCCCGGTGAATCGCGGCCGCCAGCCACTCGCGACGACTGCCAGGACGGCGATGGCGAGCCAACGCGCGAGCTCGTATCGAGGCGCCAGCAAGGTGAATAGGCCGTAGTGATTGATGCCGGAGAGGTAACCGGCTTCCGCGGCACTCCTCCCGAGTGGTCGGAACAGCGAGTCTCCACTCGATGTCCACAACGTGAGCAATGTACCCAGTGCCAGCAGCGTGCGAGCAAGGCCGTAGACATTGCTAAAGGGCGAGTACACTAGATCCCCCTGCTCAGATCCTGACAGTCCACGTCCACGACCGCGATGCGCGAGCTCGGATGGACGTTCCTGTAAGACGCTCGCCATGCCCATGGCACTGGCGACACCTCCTGCATCACGACGCGCCCGCACAGGTCTGTGGTGTCGTACGCGCGCAGAACCACGCAGGGCGATGCATCGGCGTCGGACTGCGCGACGCATTTCCCGATCGGACCGTCACACGGACGCCACGCCGACGACGGTGTCGAGCTCATCACGTGCGCGAGGACGATTCCGCGGTTTCGAAGCTGACGTCGAACACCGTTCCACGGCTCCCCGCGGTAGTCCGCATTGTTCGCGGGCTCGAGGCGGCCTGCTTCGGCCTGGATGAACACGCGCTGCGATACCTCGCGTGGATCGCGGGTGAAGAACGCCCAGCCTTGCGGCGTGATCGCCTGCAGGAACACGCGTTCGCGCAGGTCCACGTGAAGCGCGTTGTCTTCGAGCGAGGACACGAGATTGAGTCCCGCCCAGCAGCTCCAGAATGCGACGAGGACCGCGTTGGTTGTCCAGCTCGCCCACTTCCCCAGCGCAGCTTGCGGCGGCGGCGGCGGCGGCGGCGCCGCCGGCGCCGGCGTGGCCTCGGAAAGCGGCTGGTCTTGCTGGTTCACGGCGATTCCTTCAGCGAGAGGTCCGGATGCCCGAGCTTCTGCCGCCCCGATCGTTCACACGACGAGGGGCGCAGCGAACGTGCCCATGTGTCACTCCAAGTGAGGAGACACGCGGACTAATGTGTCCCTCGCGGCCTTCGAGCGCAATGCTACCGGTGGACTATGACTCGGTGACGTTCGATGATGCGTTCACGAGCCATGAGCTTCGCGCACGGCTGCTCGCAATATACGTAATGCGAGGCGATCCAGGCTGGACTCACCGCACTTGCGCAGCATGCTCTGTACTTGCCGCCGACATGTATTGCGGCTGACCCCGATCTCGTCGAGGTATTCATCCCGCGCAATGCCGGCGATCGTTGCGGCCACGATTTCGCTCTCGCGCGGAGTCAGGCGATGCATGGCAGCATAGGCGCGAACAGACCGGCCGATCGCGGGTATTGGCAGTAGCTCCGCCACGAGCGCAGCTTGAATCAGGCAACGGACGCGGGCAGAACGAGGAGGAGCACCAAGCAGATATACTCCGGGAACGCCCTCCAGCGAGTCGCCTACCCATCCGACCGGCGGTTTGCGCTCCTCTCTGGAAACTGTAGTCGAGAGTCGCAGCGCGGCCGTCGGCGCGTTGGGAACGGCGGGAATTCTGGCGGGGAAAAGTGGCTACGAGCGAGTGTAGAAAGCTGGCGCAGCCAGTCTTCTGCGCCAGCCCTGCACGCCTGATACTGTCTACGCCTGCGACTTCTTGCTCCGCCGGGAGGCGTTCTTGGTAGCAGTCCGCTCCTTGGCTTCCTTCAGGCGGTAGCTGTCGCCTTCGATTTCGATGATCTCCGAGCGGTGCACCAGGCGGTCGACAAGCGTGACCGTGCAGGCAGCGTGCGGAAAGACCTCGCTCCATTCGGAGAAGGCTTTGTTCGTGCTGAGCACGATGGGCTTGTGCGCGTCGTAGCGGCGCGTGACGACCTCGAAGAGCAGGTCGGCGTAGCGGCTGTTGTAGGAGAGATAGCCGACCTCGTCGATGTACAGGACCTT
>Ga0190269_10001670_pt1 | contig 10509 bp, 2 predicted proteins | sample Popmic249IS_FD_133749 | JGI IMG/M metagenome (GOLD analysis project Ga0190269, IMG submission 133749) | Populus adjacent soil microbial communities from riparian zone of Blue River, Arizona, USA - 249 IS | ecosystem: Environmental > Terrestrial > Soil > Riparian zone | place: USA: Arizona... | reverse complement strand
GATTCAACGGCCAACTTTGCTTCGGGCGTTTCAAATAAAAATTCCCTGTCCTTCGTGCACGCTGTGACGAAATACGCGTCGGGCGTCGAATAGTCATAATGGGACAGGCGCATCGGTTTTCGCTCAAGGTGTGGTGCCATGTGAAAATTATACAATTAATGGAATAACGCTGTAGGGTGCGACAGCCCGCGAAGCGCCCTGGTGAGGGTGTCGCACCCTACAGCGTTATTTATTAATCCTCACACGCGAATTCGAGATCGGTCTCGGCGGGCGAGGGTGTGTTGTTGATCACCAGATTTGGGTCCGGCCACGTCCCTGCCTGGAATTGACTTACGTACTCGCGCAGGGTGCTGAAATCCGCATCGAGCGTGGATGTGGTGGCTTTGGCTTGCGGATCAAAGGTTTTTTTCACACTAAAAAGTTCCATGGGGAAGCTGGCAAAGACCACGTTAGCGCCCTCCATTTGTGTGGCAAGGCAGGCGAGTTGGTTGATCTGTTCCGGGCTCAGATCGGTTTGGACATACCGTTGAAAATCGCGGACGAATTGCGGAATGGCAGGTACGATTGCCGGGCTCAACAACTTCTTGCGCAAGGCACACATGATGATGTTCTGGTTCTCGGCGCGGCTGAATGTGCCATACTGACGGATACGCGCCACCCATAAAGCGGTGGCTCCATCAAAGTGATGTTGACCGGCTTCCACCCCATATCCATCAGGATATTCAGGTGTGAACACTTCCACGTCATACGGCAGATATACGTCGATACCATCCACGGCATCCACGATGGCTTCGAAGGTTTTCATATTGACCGCGATGTAATTGTCGGGTCGCGCGCCGAAGTTTTGATTCAATGTACGCGCCAGCAGACCCGGTCCTTCGCCGGGACCATCGTAATAGCCGAGTCCTTTATTGCCATACAGATACGATTGGTTCAACTTGCCATGCGTGATGTCGTAGTGATCGGCGATCTCGGGGATTTCCACCCACAGGTCGCGCGGCACTTCGAGGATGCTCACCCGCGCGTTGACAAAATCCACGCGCACAAGGCGGATGACATCTGCCAATCCATACAGATAATGATTGCCGCGCGCATCCGAACCGATGGCGAGAATGTTCATCACAGACGGTCCACCGCATAGAGGCTGCGGCGTATGGGTCAACGTAGGTTGTATCTCTGTAGCAGTGCTATTCGCCGACACTTCTTGAATGGGGAAAGTAGTTAAGCTGGGAACGACTTTCGTGGCAGTGGGCAAGTCCAGCGCCGGACCAAGCGGCTGGCGATAGAGTTTTAGCGAGATGCTCCCTGCGGTAATGAAGACAAGCAGAAAAATTCCCAGTGTTATTTTCTTTTTGGATGTCATCTGTTTTCCTCCCTATGTAAGACGGGAATGATCGTTACAAAGTTCGAACCTACAAGTTAAGGATCGTAGTAACGGCTTCGCGAAGCACCCCTGTGGGGTCAGTCGTTTTCATGTAGATCGAACGGCTAAAGCCGTTACTACGGATTGCGTTCCGTCCAGGATGGGTGGTCGTATTTTTCTGCGACCAGTTCATCCGTGCGTTTGGATTCGGAGGCAGATAGCTCACCTTGTTCGAACGTTAATCCCAGCTGCGATTCGAACGCATGAACAAACGCCTCAGCCGCCGTTTCCCAACTGACCGCACGCCCCAACGCAGATTCAACGGTGGCGGCGCGGGACAGTAATCGTTGGGATGCTTCTTCGCGTGCGGACTCGTTTTCGAACACCAGCGCCTGACAAATGCGCGTCAGATCACCAGTTAATGGAAGCGAGCCATGCTGAAGGACGCCTTCCTTTTTGCGAGCCTGGGCTGAGCCGATCAGTTTCTTTCCATTGACCGTGATCTCATAGGTGGAAGGCACTTCGAAACAAACGGGGTTGGGTGTTTTTGTTTCGGCTGGTTTGCCTTCCTTCATTTCCACAGGTATTTCCAGGTGTTGGACAGCCAGTAATAATGCCTGTGCGAGACGGTTGTATGATTCAAGAACTGTTCCTGTCACACGCGGTTCGTCGCTGGGCGCGATGACAGAATAGGTGATCTCGTCGGTATGCAGGATGGCGCGTCCACCTGTGACGCGGCGGACGACTTCCCAGCCGTGTTGTTTGAGGAGGGTGGTGTCCACGTCCGTGTAGGGTTGGGCATGCCCGAGGGAGAGACAGGCCGGGTCCCACGCGTACAGCCTGAGCGTCGGCAGAGAAGCGCCGCGTCCAATGTGTTCCAATATCGCTTCGTCGAGTGCCATGTTCCACGCGCCGCGTGCGGGGGGAGTGATCAAAAGTCGCCATGTTGTCATGTCGATATTGTATCAGCGTGGCTTGTCCTGAATTAAGTGAGATACGTCACATCGAGTGTGTGTTCGATTGAACGAGCAATTCTTTGTGAAGATAGCCGGGCCCCCTGTCTAATATATGAAGAGCATATTCTGCAAATTCGGTAAACTCCGTTATAATTCCCAAACCGTCACAACAAACATATAAATATTCCAGGAGTTGACGTTGATTTCTGGAAGGATGGTGGTGCATGAAGAACGATCGTAAGAAAACGTCGCCCCTCATCGCCGCGCACTCCGCACATAACCAAGACCCACAACCCGCTCCCTCGAATGGCAATGAGTCGCGGGCTTCGCGCGTTCCAGGTGAAATAGACGAACGCTGTCGAACTCTGTTCGATTCCATGCAGACAGGATTTCTGCTGGGCGAGGTGATCACTGATGATGCGGGTGAGCCGGTCGATTTCCGTGTGTTGGATATGAACGCGGCAATGGTGGGATTTATCGATCAAGCCCGAGAAGAACTGGTGGGGCGCACAGCAACTGAAGTGTTTAAGTTGAATGAGCGTGAACAGGAAATGGTGAAGCGGGCTTGCCGGGTGGGGTTGGGAGAAGCGCCGTTTGTAACCGAGGAATATCTTCAAAGCCTGGACCGCTGGTTCCGTTTTCACGTTTATTCGCCCATCCATGGGCAGTTTGCTGCGCTGCTATCGGATAGCACCCAATTCAGAGATATGGCGGATGCTCAGAGGACTTCCACCCTTCCGGAACAGAATCCAAACCCTGTTATGCGCTTCACGCGGGACGGAGAGCTTTTGTACTCGAACCCGGCCGCTGCGCCGCTTCTGGCATTTTGGAAGCGCAAGGGAGAACCGACGATCCCGAACAAACTACGCGAGAGTGTGTTGTCCGCGTTTACATCCGATTCCAACCTGGAACTTGAAATCGAGTACGAAAAGAATTATTTATCAGGACTATTGGTCCCGCAGCCCGTTGCGGGCTATGTCAACCTGTATTGTCGAGATGTCACCGAACGCAAACAGGCAGAAGATGCCCTGCGTGCTTCGGAGGAACGCTTACGGCTTGCGATGCAATCGGCTGGCATGTGTACATGGGAACTGGATCTGATCACGCAGACCTACAAACTGGGTGACAACTTTGAAGAGGTGATCGGCTTTTCCAGGGATTATTTGCCCGAGAAAGGCGGCGATGTCACCAGCAAGATCAATGTGGAAGAGGATATGCAGGCGGTACGCGATGTCGTGACTGAGACAATACGATCCCGCAAAACCGATGTCCCTGCGCTGCAATACCGGTTGAGAAACCCTGAGACTGGACAACTGATCTGGATCGAGGTCAATGCCCGGCTGGTGTACGGCGAAGATGGACAACCGCTGCGCATGTTTGGAATGATGCAGAACATCAGTACGCGCAAGTCAGTTGAGGATGAACGGACACATCTGTTTCAGCTGGAACAGTTCCAGCGGGCGAATGCAGAGACATCCAAAATGGAGGCGGAGCAAGCCAAGGCAAAAGCGGAACAGGAACTGGCCGAACGCAGACTGGCTGAGACAGCGCTTGGTACATGGACCGATGAGCCACTGCTGGAGGAAATGCGTCCCTTCTGGCTTCGTTATGGTTCGGCGATCCTTGTCACTACACTTGCCGTCTTTGTGAGATACATGCTTGATCCTGTGATCGGAAACTATGTGCAATTCTCGACCATATTTGGTGCAGTGGCGTTCAGCATCTGGTTTGGCGGTCTTGGACCTGCGTTTGTTGCTGCCCTCCTTGGATATGTGGGCATCTCCTGGCTTGTCCTCGATTGGGCTCCCTTCCTGGCTCCAGATATAGGACAGATCACAGCATTGGGAATTTTTATGCTTAGCAATTTCGTGATCATGGCGTTGGGGGAGACGATGCGCCGTGCACAGCGACATGCTCATCAAAGTGCGCGCGTAGCTGTGGAGAGAAAGAATCAGGTGGAGTATCGCCTTACCGAACAGAAGCGGGCCGAGGATGAATTACGGACGAGCGAAGAACGCATGCGGCTGGCCATGGAAGCGAACCGCATGGTGTCCTGGGAATGGGACCCGGTGATGGACCGCGTCAGCACCAGTGAAAACATAAAGGACGTGTATGGTCTGACTGAGGTGGGTGGGAAAGATGAAGCTTTTGGACTGATCTGGTCCGAGGACCTGGCGGCTCATACGGAAAAAGTGGATCAGGTGATGCGTGAGGGTGGTGAATATCATTCTGAATTTCGCATTACCCGTCCGGTGGATGGACAGGTTCTATGGATGGAGGAACGCGCGGCAGCCATCCGTGATGACCAGGGACGAATCTCACGCCTGGTCGGGGTGGTGACAGATATTACCGAACGCAAGCAGATCGAAAAATCCCTGGAGCGTGAACGAGAAGTGTTCAAACGCCTCTTTGAAACCATGCCTGTGATGTCATCCATGTATGACGCCGAGACAGGTACCATGCGCCTAAATGCAGAGCTCGAACGGCTGTCAGGTTGGAAGACTGAAGAGGTCACCATTACCTCGCTGCTGCACGCGCTATACCCGGACCCCGACTACCTACAGGATGTACTCGGCCGCATGGCGGCTGCAGCAGGCACGAACGAGTGGGTCGATGTCCGCATGCAAACGCACGATGGACGCATCCTGGATACCTTGTGGGCAAATATTTCCATCATGGATGGCGAGAAGATTATTACCGGTATTTCGCTTGGCATCGATATCACCGAACGTAAGCAGATGGAGGAAAAACTACGGCTCGAAAACGAGCGCTTCATGAAGTTCGTCGATTCCAACATTGTCGGCATTGTTATCGGCGATGTGAATGGCCGCGTTCAACTTGCGAATGATTATTATCTGAACCTTCTTGGTGTGACCCGTCAGGATTTCATCGAGGAGAAGGTGGATTGGAGAAAATTCACACCAGAGGAGTGGCTGCCTGCCGATGAAAAGGCGATTCTGGATCTTCGCGATCGTGGGGCATCCGAACCGTATGAGAAGGAATATGTACGTGAGGATGGCTCACGCGTGCGCGTGTATGTTGCCAACACCATTCTGCCAGGCGCCGGGCAGGAGATCGCTGCCTTCGTACTTGACATTGGTGAACGCAAGCGTGCCGAACGATCGTTGATCGAATATGCCCGCCAGCAATCTGCCTTGTACAAACTGGCCGAGCAGTTGCAGCATTCCTACTCACTGGATGAGATCTACAATGCCGCGCTGGACGCAATCCTCGATGCGCTGCAATGTGACCGTGCTTCCATCCTGTTGTTCGATGAGACAGAGCGAATGCGGTTTGTGGCCTGGCGCGGGTTAACGGAGGACTATCGACAGGCGACAGATGGTCATTCGCCGTGGAAGTCTGATGACAGGAACGTTGGTCCGATCTGGTTTGATGACATCGAAACAGCAGATCTTAGTGATGAGTTAAAAGCTGTGATCAGAAGGGAAGGCATCGGTTCCCTGGCGTTCATCCCGTTGATCCCCAATGGAAGTCTTCTCGGTAAGTTCATGGTGTATTTCGATACGCCGCATGTCTTCAACGAGTCTGAGCTTGACCTCAGTTTGAACATTGCCCGCCACCTTGCCTTTGATGTTGCCCGCAAGCGTGCAGAGGATGCGTTAAAGTCCGCTCGGGCAAGCGCGGAGGAATCCGCTTTCCGCATTGGACGCCTCCAGGATGTCACGGCCTCCCTTTCTGAACTCCTGCAGCCTGCTGAAGTGGCTCAAGTGTTATTGGATAAAGGGCTGCCAGCCCTTGGCGCGGTCTCAGGATCGATCATGATTGTCAGCAAGGACGGACAGTCCCTGGAGATGCTTCGTTCCACAGCGCCGAAGGATGTGATCGAACCCATCCGGCGCATACCCATCGCCGCCGATATCCCGGCTGCCGAGGCAGTCCGATCCAGCCGGGTCGCCTGGATCGAGTCGCGCGAGTCTTACCTGCAGCAGTATCCTCACCTCGCCCAACAGATCGCCATCTGGCAGCACCAGTCTGGCATCGCCATCCCGATGAAATACAAGGGACGCGTTGTAGGTGTCTTCGCTGCGAGCTTTGACCATGTTCTACCTTATAACAGCGAAGACGAACAATACGCGCTTACCCTGGCACGCCAGGGAGCGCAGGCCTTCGAGAGGGCACGCGCCGAGGATGAATTGCGGCAGAGCGAGGAGCGCTTTCGACAGTTCATGGAACACCTGCCAGGGCTTGCCTGGATCAAGGATGCACAGGGACGTTACGTATATGCCAACGCTTTTGCTCAGAAGGTGTTTCGCGTCTCGCAGGATGAGCTTTACGGCAAAACAGACATGGATGTCTTTGACCCGGATGTAGCCGCCCAATTTATGAAGAACGATGAGCGCGCCCGTATGGAGGCAAATGGCATCCAGGCGGTCGAAACCCTGAAGCATGAGGATGGCATTCTGCACCATTCCCTGGTCACCAAGTTCTTCATCCCTGAAGCAGACAATCATGTAATGCTTATTGGTGGAACAGCATTCGATATCACCGAACGCATCCAGATGGAGGAAGAGTTGCGCTCTGCGCGTGAACGGGCGGAAACAACTGCCCGGCGGATCGAGCGTTTACAGCAGATCACCGCTTCGCTGACTGCGACTGTTACCCCAGTCCAATTGGCTGAGTTGATCCTTGAACAAGGTACGCGGGCGACTGGCGCAGCGGCGGGCATTATGGTTGAGGTCCTGAACGACGGCAAAGAGTTGAAAACCATCGCAGCGCTTGGATATCCTTCGGCCGCGATCCGCACAGAACCTGTCCCGCTTTCAGCATCCACCCCGATGTCTGATTGCATCCTCACCAGGCAGGCGGTCTGGATCCGTTCGCACGAGGAATTTGCTTTGCGCTATCCACACCTTGCTGAATTCCGAAAGAGTCTTGGCAATGAAGCCACCGCTGCGTTCCCGCTCATTTCAGGAGATCGTGTACTGGGTGGACTTGCATTCAGCTTTGTCGAGCAACATGAGTTTGACATCGAAGAGAAGGATTTCTTCCTGGCTGTGGCAGGACAGTGCGCTCAAGGATTGGAGCGCGCGTTCGCCGCAGAGGCTCTGCGTGCTTCTGAACAACGTTATCGCGCCATCGTCAACCAGGCAACCGCCGGCATTATCCGGGTGGATGCAGCTGGCAAAATAGTGTTTGCCAACGAGGCTTTTTCTGAAATGCTTGGCTACGATATTTCACAGTTGATCGATAAGACGATCTGGCAGATCACGCATGAGGGCGATATTCATGAGAACCAGCGGCTGTTCAACCAGTTGATGGCTGAAGGAATACCGTTCCAGCTTGAAAAGCGTCTGATTTGCCAGGATGATTCGATCCTGTGGACAACGGTAAGCGTTTCTCCCATTCTGGATGCGGCAGGCAAACCGCAGTCAGCGGTCTCTGTCTACGCGGATATTACCGAACGCAAACAGGCGGAGGATCGGCTGGCGCTGCTGGCAGACGTCAGCGAATTGACGCGTAACCTGGAGGAACCGGCTCAGTTGATGTATGAGGTCGCTCATCTGGTTGGCAGACACCTGCATGTGAAACGCTGCCTGTTCAATGAAATTGATGTGGAACATGACCGCGAGATCGTCCACCGTGACTATCACGAGGGGATTGAATCGGTGGAAGGTGTGCATAAGATCACGGAATACAGCAGCATTACGACAGCAGAGATGATGAATGGAGAAACAGTTGTCAACTCCGATGCAAAGATAGATCCACGCACGGCGGAGGATTATGAGAGAACCTACCTGCCAAACGGTGAACGCGCGTATATCGCCGTCCCCCTGATGCGGGACAACCAATGGGTCGCGTCACTTTGGGTGAGTGACAGCCGGCCGCGCCCCTGGAGCAGGGATGAAGTAACACTGCTTGAAACGATCGCTGAACGTACATGGCTGGCAACTGAGAAACTCCGCATCAATGCTGCTTTGCGCGATTCCGAGGAACGGCTGCGAGTGACCTTTAATACGACGGCCGTGGGCTTTGCCACCCTCCAGTTGGACACCCGCTTTGTGGAAGTCAATCAGGCTTTCTGTGATATTGTTGGCTACTCGCGCGATGAACTACTGGCAATGAACTGTGATGCGTTGACGCACCCTGATCATGTAGAGACTACCAGACAGCATGTTCAGGAACTTCTCGCAGGAAAGATCCCATCCTTTGTTCTCGAAAAGGTCTATATTCGCAAAGATCAGGCAGAGATCTGGGTTCAGAACAGTGTTTCGCTTGTGCGCGATGCAGATGACCAGCCTCTTCACCTGATTGCGATCTGCCAGGATGTGACCCGGCGCAGACGGGAGGAGGAGGCGCTGCGTGCCCGCACGGAGGAAGTGGAAACGCTGATGAACGTCAGCCCGATCGGCATTTTTGTCGCCCATGACCCGCAGTGTCAACGAATCAGTGCGAATCCAGCCGGCTATCGTCTGGTGGAAATGCCCGAAGACTCCTATGACAACGTTTCCAAATCGGCGCCGCCGGAAGAACTGCCTACATACCGTGTGTTCCGTAACGATGTTGAACTGCCAGTGGAGGATCTCCCCATGCAGCTTTCTGCCCGTTTGGGGATTGAAGTGGAAGCGGAGGAACTCGAGCTGCGTTTCCAAAACGGTACCAGCCGCTACATCTACGCCTTTGCAAATCCACTCTTCGATACATATGGCAGGCCGCGCGGGGCAATTGCTGCCATGCTGGATATCACCGAACGCAAACGGACCGAGGAGGAATTGCGCCGGTTGAATCTACTGTTGGAAGAGCGTGTTGAGAAGCGCACCTCCCAGTTGAAAACGGCCGGTCAACTGCGCCGCATCGAAATGCTCGAACGCAGGCATGCAGAAGACCGCTTTGCCAAATCATTCAACGCCAGCCCGATCGCCATGAGCATCACCCGTTATGAAGACGGACAGTATCGGAACGTGAATCCCCGGTTCATCGAAATGCTTGGATACAAGCTGGATGAAGTGATCGGTCAGACATCTCTTCAACTGAAAATTTACAGGGATGCTGAGGAACGTTCGACGATCCTAAAGAACGTGCGTGACAACAAAGGCAGGTGGTCCTACGAGACCCAGCTGCAAACCAAATTGGGAGAAATTCTCGATGCCAGTATTTCAGTGGTGGAGATTGAACTCGATGGTGAACTACACCTGCTCTCCTCGGTTATGGATGTTACCGAACGCAATCGCATCCTGGCTGCCCTGCGTGCCAGCGAGCAGCAGCTCCGTACGCTGTTCGATGTCCTTCCCGTGGGCGTTTCCTATGTCACAGCCCAGGGACAGGTGATCGAATCCAACCGCACGCTGGAACAAATTCTTGAGATCACGCATGATGAACTGGACGAAGGTGTATATCGGTCGCGTCAATATATCCGCTCCGATGGCACGCCCATGCAGTCTGCTGAATTCGCCAGTGCACGCGCTCTGAAAGAACAGCGAACCATCAAGAACGTGGAGACTGGCATCATTAAGGAAGGCGGACAGATCATTTGGACGAGTGTCAGTGCAACGCCGATCTCCATGCCTGAACCAGGCGTCGTTGTGATCACGGTGGATGTCACGGACCGCAAGCATATGGACGATGAATTACGCCGCAGCCACAAACGATACCAGAGTCTTTCGCAAAGACTTGTTGAAATTCAGGAGGAGGAACGCCGCACCATTTCACGCGAACTCCATGACCGTGTGGGACAAACGCTTTCCGCTCTTAACCTCAACTTGAACTTTATGGATGGTCAGCTCAGCGACGACTCCCGTACCCTGGTAGGGAATCGTCTGAAAGATGCCATTCAACTGACCGAGGAAACAGTATCCACCATTCGGGATGTGATGGCAGACCTGCGTCCACCCGCGCTGGATGACTATGGGCTGGATGCTGCCCTCAACGCCTATGCAGATACGTTCTCGCGTCGAACAGGGATTCGGGTGACTCTCACGAAACCAGCCAGGTCCACCCCGCGTCTTAATCCCGCCATTGAATTGACGCTGCTCCGAATTGCGCAGGAGGCCCTGACAAATGTTGCCCGGCATGCAAATACAAAACGCGCCTCTTTAACGCTTGCAATTGCAGAGAATATGGTTTATCTTACAATTGAAGATAGCGGCGATGGTATTCGATCGTGGCAGAAAGCCAATCGACCGGGCAGTCATGGCTTGAAGATTATGCGCGAACGTGCGGAAGCATTTGGAG
>Ga0190269_10001669_pt1 | contig 10510 bp, 7 predicted proteins | sample Popmic249IS_FD_133749 | JGI IMG/M metagenome (GOLD analysis project Ga0190269, IMG submission 133749) | Populus adjacent soil microbial communities from riparian zone of Blue River, Arizona, USA - 249 IS | ecosystem: Environmental > Terrestrial > Soil > Riparian zone | place: USA: Arizona... | reverse complement strand
GGCACTCGAAAAAGACTGGGCGACCAACCCCCGCTGGAAGCTGGTCAAGCGTGGCTACAAGGCCGAAGACGTCGTTCGCCTGCGCGGCTCGCTGCATGTCGAGCACACGCTCGCCAAGCGCGGCGCCGAGAAGCTCTGGGGTCTCGTCAACGGCGGCGCCAAGAAGGGCTACGTCAACGCCTTCGGCGCGATCACCGCGGGCCAGGCCATGCAGCAGGCCAAGGCCGGCCTCGAGGCCGTGTACCTGTCCGGCTGGCAGGTCGCCGCGGACGGCAATACGTCCGAGACGATGTATCCCGACCAGTCGCTGTACGCGTACGACTCCGTGCCGACCATGGTCCGCCGCATCAACAACACCTTCACGCGCGCCGACGAGATCCAGTGGAGCAAGGGCGTGGGCCCCGGCGACAAGGACTTCATCGACTTCTTCCTGCCGATCGTGGCGGACGCGGAAGCCGGTTTCGGCGGCGTGCTCAACGCCTTCGAGCTGATGAAGAACATGATCAGCGCGGGCGCCGCCGGCGTGCACTTCGAGGACCAGCTTGCGGCCGCCAAGAAGTGCGGCCACATGGGCGGCAAGGTGCTGGTGCCGACGCAGGAAGCGGTCGAGAAGCTGATTGCGGCGCGCTTTGCGGCCGACGTCATGGGCGTGCCGACGCTGATCCTGGCCCGCACCGATGCCGAGGCCGCGAACCTGATCACCTCTGACTTCCACCCGAACGACAAGCCGTTCCTCACCGGCGAGCGCACGCAGGAAGGCTTCTACCGCGTGAAGAACGGCCTCGAGCAGGCCATCAGCCGCGGCGTCGCCTACGCGCCGTACGCGGATCTGGTCTGGTGCGAGACCGGCGTGCCCGACATCGGCTTCGCGCGTGAATTCGCGCAGGCCGTGCAGAAGGCGTGCCCGGGCAAGCTGTTGTCGTACAACTGCAGCCCGTCGTTCAACTGGAAGAAGAACCTAGACGACAAGCAGATCGCCAGGTTCCAGCAGGACCTGTCGGACCTGGGCTACAAGTACCAGTTCATCACGCTGGCCGGCATCCACATCAACTGGTTCAACACCTTCCAGTTCGCCCACGCCTACGCGCGCGGCGAGGGCATGAAGCACTACGTCAACATGGTGCAGGAACCGGAGTTCAAGGCGCGCGAGCACGGCTACACCTTCGTGTCGCACCAGCAGGAAGTCGGCACGGGCTACTTCGACGACGTGACCACGGTCATCCAGGGCGGGACCTCCAGCGTCAAGGCGCTGAAGGGCTCGACTGAGGAAGAGCAGTTCCACTGACCGCGTGTCATCCCGAGCGCAAGCGAGGGATCTCGTAACCACGACCCCGGCTTCGGCCGGGGTTTTTTTGCCCCCGTTGCATCGCAGCATCTGATGCACTAGCATCAGTGCATGAGGACGACGCTGGATATCGACGACGACGTACTCATGGCGGCAAAGGAGCGCGCCCGCCACGAGAAGAAGACCGCCGGGAAGGTCATTTCCGACCTGGCCCGCCGCGCACTGAGCGGGCAGACCCGTGAGTCGGCGCCGTCCTATGGCTCGGGTTTTCGGCCGTTCGCCAGCCGCGGCCGTGTCGTGACCAACGCCCAGATCGACAAGCTGCGCAACGAATCGGGCAGTTGATGCGGGCACTGCTCGACGTCAACGTCCTCATCGCGCTGCTCGACTCGGACCACGTCCATCACGCCGCCGCCGCGGCATGGCTCGACACACACCTGAAGGACGGATGGGCCTCATGCCCGATCACGCAGAACGGCTGCATCCGTATCATGTCTCAGCCCGGATATCCGAATCCCCTGTCGGCCGCCGAAATCGCCGAGCGCCTTGCCGAGGCTGCTGCCGGGCCGGGGCATCGCTTCTGGCCGGACGCCGTGTCGATGCTAGACCGCGCGGTCATCGATCGTGCGCGATTACTCGGGGCACGGCAGGTCACGGATGCCTACTTGTTGGCCCTGGCCGTGCACAACAAGGGAAGATTCGTCACCTTCGATCGCTCGATTGCGCTGGACGTCGTGCCGAGCGCCAAGGCGCAGCATCTCCATGTCCTGTCTTGAGCCAAAGCGCTCCGTTTCTCTTATCCGTTTGTCTTAGAAGAGGCCGCAAGCGGCCCTTTTTCTTTTAAGCTGTATCGCAGATGAGCATGAGCAACCTGGGGGTGTTGCTGCTGTTCGTGATCTCGGCCTGCGGGCCGACGCACGCGCAGGATGCCGAGCCGGTGCCCGATGACACCGCTGTCATCCCGGTCGAGCCGGAGATCGAGCCGGAGGCGCCGCCGCCCGACGTGCCGGTCTTCGAGGACATCGTCGTCACCGCCACCAAGCGCGAGGAATCCGTCCGAGAGATCGCCGGAACGGTTTTTGCGCTCACCGGCGATCAATTGGAGGAGATGAGCGCTCGGGAACAGGAGGATTTTCTCAGACTCGTGCCGGGCGTTTCGCTGTTCAAAGGTGAACCGAACCAGAACCGCATCGGCATCCGAGGAATCGCGGAAGATTACGGGACCGCGCAGTCAACCGGGATCCTGATCGCCGATGTCCCTTTCAGCGATCCGTTCGTCGCCGACCTGTCGCCTGACCTCAGTCCATTCGACCTGCAGTCGGTCGAGGTCCTCAAGGGTCCCCAAGGCACCTTGTTCGGCGCCTCAGGATTGGGCGGCGCTCTCCGTTACGTGCCGAGGCCAGCGCAACTGGGAGACCGCGAAGTGCGGGGCTTCCTGGCCTATGACGGCGTGACGGAGGGCCAGACCCTTCCAACTGGCGGCTTGTCCGTCAATACCCCGCTGTTTCGCGAGGACCTTGCCCTCCGCATCGTCGGCACCCAACGCCGCCGACCCGGGGTGATCGACGAAACCGGGCGCGGCGAGCGGGATGTGGATGCCTCGGAGCAAACGAGCTACCGCGGCTTGCTTCGCTTTGCCCCCACCGAGCGGCTCGATGCCCAGTTTCTTCACCTGGCGCAGGACACCAGCATCGCCGACCTCGGCTTTGTCGACGACGTGGACGACGGTCTCACGCGCGATTCGACGCCGACGCCGTCGCCCACCGTCAGCGACTTCTCCCTGGACGCTCTCACGCTGAGCTATGCGTTCGACGGAGTCCGACTCGTTTCAGCGACCGGGCGCATCAGCAAGCTTTACGAGACGTCGAGCGATACCAGCCGGCTGGTGCCCGCGACGCGCGTCGACGGCCGGGCTACCGTCGAAGGCTACACGCAGGAAGTCCGGCTCGTCTCGGATCCCGACGCCGGTGGCCCGTGGCGCTGGTTGGCCGGCGCATTCCTGATGCGCTACGACACGTTTCGTCGCGTAGACCTCGAGGGCGACACGCTCGGCATGACCGGCACGCCGGTGCCGAGTATCCCGTTCGTCCCCGGCACCGTCGGCGCCACGGGCGACGATACCGGCCTGATCGCCCGGTATGACCTCGACGCGACGGCCGGTGAAGAATCGCTCTTCGGCGAAGTCACCCGCACGCTCGGCGCGCAATGGGATGTCACGCTGGGACTGCGCGCCTACCGCACCGCGGGAGACGGCATCGCCACGGCCAGCGGCCCGCTCAACGTCGTGCTGACGGGGGAACAGGAAGCCCGCAACGACGCCGGCATCCGCGAGCAGGGCCTCAACCCAAAGGCCGCCGTCCGGTTCCGTCCGGTCCCGGACCTGCTGCTCTACGCCCTGGCGGCGCGGGGCTTCCGATTTGGCGGCGTCTCCCTGATCGGCGATACGCAGACGGACGATGTTCCCGAAACGTACGACTCCGACCGGATCTGGCTGTATGAGATCGGAGCCCGCAGCACATGGCTGGCTCGTGAGCTTCTGGCCGACGCGAGCGTGTATCGGATCGATTGGTACGAGCCGCAGATCACCCAGATCACGGACAGCGGGCTGCTGACCTACACCGATAACGCGGGCGGTGCCCGCGTGCTGGGTGCGGAACTGGCGCTGCGATACCTGACGCCCGTCGAGGGGCTGAGCCTGTCCGCGGCCGCGGGCTATACGGACGCGAGGACCACCGAGGCGTTCATGGCCGCTTCGGGCACCGAGGTTGCCGAAGGCGCGCGCTGGCCGTTCACCCCGCGAACCCAGTTCGTGACCGCCGCAAACTATGACGCCACGCTGGGCCGCTGGAACCTTTCCCTGTCGGCAATCCATACGCAAACAGGCGAGGGCGTCGGGAACATCGAGAACACCATCCCGATCTACGATTACGACACGGTCGACGTGCGCCTGTTGGCGGGCATGACGGGCGTCGCGCTTGCGCCGACCTTGACGATTTCCGGGACGAACCTGTTCGACGAGCGCGGGATCGCCAGTCGCTCCGATTCCGGCGACGTGCGCACGATCTATTACGTTCGGCCGCGAACCTTCAGCTTGCAACTGGCCTTGGCGTTCTGACGTCAGTTAAAGAACTCGAAACTCTTGCCGACGAAGACAGAGGCGCCAAGATCGTCCTGTTCGTCCCAGGTCAGCGCGACACCTCCTTCAAGCGCCTTCGCTCTATTCCGCGCAACGAAGATTGGAAGGCGAGCAGCGAAGACGTAATCCTCGAGGCTGTATTCCAGGCGTGGACTCAGCGCGATGGCGCCGTCGAACAGGGCGACGCGCATCTCCAGGAATGCGATTCGTTGCTGTTTTTCGGCGGGCGGAGCGAGCGCCGCAGATCGACAACTGCTGGAGCCGGACGCGCCGATCGGACTGCAGATCTGCTGTGCCGGTGCGCCCTCGTAGGTTTTCTCCCAGGAAAGGCCGGCTCCTGCGACGAAGCGGTCCGCAATGTGGGTGTAGGCCACCGAAACCCCGCGGCCTTTCTTGGACTCATCCGTCACGTCCGCCGGTGCGGCAGGGTCTGCGAACGAAAAGTCTTCCCGATTCCCGGTAAGGGCGAACGTGATGCCGCGCGCGGCGCCACGCAGTGTGCCGTCTGGTGTATGGTTCTTCGCATCGAGGTACCTGCGCCGATACTCCTGTTGCAACGCCTCCCAGTTCGCCGGTAAGGTCGCCGGGCTCGGTGGTGTTGCGCCCGCCGCTGGTGTGAGTCCCTGTGAGGCGTCGTTGCGCTTCTTGATCGCATCTTCCACCCCTTCCAGGGAGGACAGCAGCGCTGCGCAGTCGGTGGCCCCCAACGCGTTGTCCTTGCCCCCCAAGTTGAAGTACCTGTATTGATCGTATGGCTTCCCGGTCACCCACCAGCTGTAGCCGGGAAACATGGCCTCGATGGCGCGTGCACAGACTTCGTTCATGCCCTGGTAGTTCGGCTGTGGCCAGTGAAAATAGCCGAACTCCAGTTGAGCGCTGGTGCCCTCTGTGAGCCCGGAGAGTGTTCCGAGAGTGCGGGTCGTTTCCGTCTCGCTGTCAAATGGAGACGTGGCGGAAAGGGCGACCTTCCATGCATTCACACCGTCGTTTGACCACGACCTTCCAAGCTTCGCCGATGCCGTCGTCTTGTCGGTGCCAGCCTCGACGGAAATGCGGGAAGGTCCTCCGCCAATGGTTGAGCGTGTGGCCGGGTCCTCGACGATCTGGTCGAGCTGTCGATGAGCGCCGCCGGCACCCTCAGCAGCCGCGACGCTTGCTACGCACGCCATCAACAAGCCGAGTGCTTTTGGGCAGGCCTTCATCGATAGTTCCTTACCAATTGGCGAGGACCGTAAAGGTCCGGACGGCGGTCGTGCCCGAGGGGACTTCGACGGTCAATGTCTGCGGAAGACCGTTGGTTACCGTGACCACCCCGGCCTGGGGGGGCGTGCCCAATACGTCGACCCCGACCGAAACCGGTGAGCCGTTCGGTCTGGGCGAGGACTGACCTCGGGACACGCCGTTACGGGTGTCGACGATAACTCGGTTCCCTTCGTCGACCAGGGTGACTCGCACTGCCATCGCGGTCGAGGCCTGGGCACATTCGAACGTGACGGCGCGTGGCATGGCAGCAATAAAGGCCATCTTGGCGGACGAGGCTTTGGTCGTTGCAGATTTCTTCCGAACGACGCGAGATTTCTTCCCGCCCAGTGTCGCGGGCACTTTTGCCCCGCTCCGCTTTGCTTTCTTCATTCAGATCTCCCGTTCCGAGGTGAACTGCATTTCATGGATTACGCGACACGAAAACCGATCAGATTCCAGTGGTAGAGCCACCAGAGACAGGCCCCGGCCGGGAAGGCCAGGATGGTGTGCCCAAGCCGCGCGCCACGCGTCCAGTCCGCCCGCCACCACCCGTGCGCGACGACGCCGATCAGGACGAATGTCAAGGGCGTGGCGATGAGTGACAGGGCCATGGCGGCGGTCAGCGGCCATGGCAGCGCCACCAGCGCGTCGTAGGTGTCCCAGTTCGAGCTGAGCTGCACCCCACCGAGAATGGCGAGGTCGACCACGGCGACGAGCAGACTCAGCAAGCGCGCGCTCCGGTAGCCGGGCGGTTCGTGCCTGAACGCCGCGACGGCTGCCCACGCGATGACGAGGGCGAACGCCGCGACGCAACTCCTGACGAAGAGCCGATCGAACTGCGGGGTTTCGATCAGCGCAAGGCGAACCCTCGGCGCAAACGCCATGTCGCCGAGCAAATAAAGCGATCCATCGGCGCCCTCGGAGAACGCCACGGTGTCCTGGCGATCCTCGCGGCGGAAAACGCCCGACGCCTCGCCCAGTTCGATCCAGTCGGCCAGCGCGCCGGACGCGTCGGGCATTCGCAGGCCCCACGGCATCGCCTGCACGTCGATGGCCGCCTCGATGACGCCGCGCTTCTCCCAGGTCGTGTGCGAGCGCACCGTCAGCGCGTAGGTTCCCGCGTAGCGCGCGGCGCTCGCCGCCGCGCCCGGCGCAGGATCCAGGTCCGGCAGGACGGCGGGGAAGTAGCGGTCCATGAATCGCTGCATGAGCGAGCCCATGAACTGCGACGGAGGATGGCCGTTGTAGGCCACGAAAAGCCCGACCCCCTCGTCCGGCAGGAGATACAGCTCCGAATAGAACTGCGTGGTGGCACCCTGATGCCAGATCGCGCGGCGGCCATTGAGATGCTTCTCCATGAAGCCCAGCCCTGCGCCATCCACGTTCGGGTGGGGACTCAACACGCGGCTTTGCATCAATCGCGCAGTGTTTTCCTCGAGAACGCGTTGATCGCCGAAGCGGCCGAACTGCAGGTGCGCGATCATGAAATGCGTCATGTCCGCCGCAGTCGCGCTGGCGCTGACCGCCGGGCGGATAGGGCTGTAGTACTCGAAGCCGGGGGCGACGAGTTCGCCGTCGTCTTCCGGTGAGTCGACATGACCCTGCGACATGTGCGGACGGATCCGAAGCGGCAACGGCTCGCGAAAGCTGCTGTGCTCCATGTTCAGCGGCGCGAAGATGCGCTGCTCGACGTAGTCCTCGAACGAAAGGCCGGTTCGTCGCGACACGATGTGACCGGCGAGCGTAGCGGCAAAATTGGTATAAAGCGCCCCGTCGCCACGGCCGAAGTCCACGACCGGCGGCTGAACCTGCGCGGGGGCATGGCGCGCCACCGTCTGCGCCATGTCGGGCAAGCGAAACCAATGACGGGCCGCCGAGTGGCCATAATTGTTGGCTTCGAAGCCGGCGGTGTGGGTGAGGAGGTTCTTCAACGTGACCGGCTGCGGGTAACGCGCCGGAATCTTGCCATCATCGAGGTATTCGTTGACGTCGCCAGATAGATCGAGTTGCCCCTGCTCGACGAGCTGCATCACCGCGGTCGCGGTGAAGAGCTTCGAGATCGATCCCAGGCGGAACAGCGTGGTGTCGGGGTCCACGGGCACACCGATGTCGCGGTCGGCTACACCGTAGCCGCGCAACAGCACGGCAGGACTGGCATTGGCCTGTCGATGCTCGCGATTCAGTTTGACGAGGGCGACTACGGCCCCGGGGCTGTTCGAGCGCTCGAGCTGCGCTGCCATGACCCCATCGATGAAACTGCCGAGCTCCTCGGTGTCCCAGGCGCGCGTCGGCCCGGGCTGCGGCGAGGCGCTGGCAAGGGGCGTGTACTCCAGCCCGCCGGCGGTCGCACCGCCCACGCCGATCCATAGGCCGCACATGACCAGCGCGTTTCGGAGCACCGTGCTCATTTCACCAACCAGCTCCTCCTTCGTTTGCCGGGGAGGCGGGCGTCCGGCACGTTGGATGCGCCAGCCGGAAGCCCGCCGCCGACCCGTGATCTAGGGATTCTTCGGCTTCGGTTTCCTTCCGACCGGCTTGGTCACACCGACCGGCAAAGGCTTCATGTCGATGCGCTTGTCGCCGGACATGCGGCGGTTTGCAGTCTTGCGTTTGCGTGCTTTGGCCATCTGACTCTCCTTGGAAGATTACGAGGGATGCTGCGAGAAAAATGTCATGCCTTTGCGGCTCGCGCCAGCTCCGCACGTGCCCGGCGGGTGAAGGCGTGCTCACGGCCGTATCGGGCTTCGAAGATGCGAAGGGCCTCCTGCAAACTCCTTTCGGCATCCGCGCGTCGCCCCTCGGCCAGCGCCAGCAAGCCCAAAACGCGCTGCCATTGCGCGGCGTAGGGGTGCTTCTCCCCGAGGCCGGCGAGCACGTCCTGATCCACGCTGTCGAGGGCTTTGCGCGCCGAGGCAGGATCCTGGACGCGAACGACGTCGGCGAATGCAATGCGCATTCCCTGTGACATCGGGTTGCGGGGGCCCCACTGCTTCACGCTGACCTCTACTGCTTTCTGCATGGTCTGCCGCGCCTTCGCATCGCGCCCCTGGGCGCTGTAGGCCTGTGCCAGCCATGAGCGGAATTCCGCAACCGCATCGTTGTTCCTGACCCACTCCAGGCTCGTCAGGGCCCCCAGGGCCGGCTCGAGAATGGCGACCGCCTCCTTGCTGCGACCCTGTCGCAGGCGAAGAAACCCGCGTCCAAGTTGCACCGAAAGGATCTGCATGCTGTTGTCAGCGGCGACCCATCCCCGGAGCAGTTCCTCTGCGCGCGACAGCTCCGCCTCCGCTTCGTTGAACGCTTCCTGTTCGATGAGCACCCGTGCGAGCAGGCAGCGCGCCAGCGCGACAGTCGGCCGCGGGGCCGTAGTGTCGGCAGTGACGCGGGCAAGGCCGTCGCGCGATGCTGCAAGTGCGGCCGCGAACTCGCCGAGCTGGACCTCCATCTCCGCGAGTCTTGCCTGTGCCAGTCCGACGGCCTGGCTGGCATCGGGGCGGGCTGCTTGCTCCCGCACCAACTGTCGCATGTCCTCCGCTCCGCGCCGCCAGTCTCCGCCCCAAAACCTCGCGGTCGCAATCTGTTCGCGAAGGTCCGCCACCCGCTCGTCCAACGGACCGAGCCGGGCCTGCGCATGAAGGAGCAGGGTTTCGTAACGCGGCAGCACCGCGGGGATCTCCCACAGGCGGCGGGCCGCGACGATCGTCAGGAGTTGCGCTGCGGCCGTGACGTCGGCCCCCGAGCCCGCGTCCTTGCTGCGTTCGAAGCGCGTGAGGGCAGAGTCCAGGTGCGCCTCCGCCGCGTCGAAGTCCTCCACTGCGATGAACGCATTTCCCAGCGCGGCGTGCAGTTGGGCGGCCACTTCCGGAAGATCCATGTCGCGCTTCCCCAAGCTCGCCGACGCCGAGTGCAGCAAGCCCTGAACCGTCAGGTGGCGCAGCGGCTTTTCGCCGACGACTGCGAACATGTCCTTGCTGAGGAAGTCCGCTACCGCCTGGCTTCTCGCGGCAGCCGTAGCGGCCTCGTTGCGGGCCCGCCGCGCCTGCAGGTAGAGACCAAGGCTGATGGACACCGCGACGATCAGGATCGCAAGCACGGTTCGCTGCCACGCCCGTCGGGTGCGCAGCCGCTCGACCGTCAGCTCGGCCCTGCGTACGCGCTCCTCGGCAGCCTTCTGCTCCTGTTCGAGCCGGCGTTTCTCGGCTTGCTCGGCGGCATGCTGGCGGCGCCGCTGCTCGAGCGTGCGCAGCCGCGTGGCCAGCGTCGACGCATCCGCCAGCCGCCGCGTCGGCTCGCCGGCGACTGCAAACGCGATGTCTTCGCACAGCAGCGGGTCCTCGACGAGTCGCTCCCATCCCGCTGCCAGCGGCCGCCTGAGGTCGCCAGCCACCATCTGGTACAGCAGGATGCCGAGCGCATAGACGTCGGCCTGCACCGTGGCCGGCTGGCCTGACATGACCTCGGGCGCGAGGTACATCGCGGTCGCGGCGGCTTCGCCTTGCATGATCGACTGCGTAAATCCCAGGCGCGTGATGCCGAGGGCTTCGAGGCGCGCCGGATCCAGCACGCCGCCGCTGCCGAAGTCGGTGAGCTTGATTCGAAGGGATCCCTCGCTGCGCTCGGGATGACACAGGACGAGCACGTTGGACGGCTTCAGGTCCTTGTGCAGCACGCCGACCGAGTGCGCGGCGGCCAGCGCTTCGGCGATCTGGGCGACGAGCTCGAGCCGCGTGGCCAGCGGAACCTTGTCGAGCCCGCCGGCCGACTCGGCCCAGTCCTCGAGGTTGCCGCCGGCGCCGTGCTCGAGCTCGATGTAGTAAGGCGCCTCCTCGAGGTTCCAGTCGAGCACG
>Ga0190269_10001667_pt1 | contig 10516 bp, 9 predicted proteins | sample Popmic249IS_FD_133749 | JGI IMG/M metagenome (GOLD analysis project Ga0190269, IMG submission 133749) | Populus adjacent soil microbial communities from riparian zone of Blue River, Arizona, USA - 249 IS | ecosystem: Environmental > Terrestrial > Soil > Riparian zone | place: USA: Arizona... | reverse complement strand
GGCGTTCTCGGCCCGGCTCCGGCAACCGCCCCCGGCGGAGCTCCGGCCCGGACCGTACGAGCCCGGCACACCGGTGCTGCGCCTGCACGCCGAGGCCCTCCTCGCGGTGCTCGGCGGTCCCGCGTCGGACGGGCGTCACGATGTGCTGGCCGAGGTGCTGCGCCACGAGGCGCGGTACTGGCGAGCGTGCGCCCGGCGGGCGGGGATCGGCGAATCCTCCGGCGCGGCCGCCATGGACGCCCTGCTGCGGCAACTGGTCGGCATCGGGGTGCTTCTCGGCGCCGCCGACGAGAGGCAGACGAGGGAGCTCGTCCGGCGCGCGCCTCTGCTCGCCGGCGCCGGCGAGGAGCTGACCGGCGCCTGCGCCGGATGGCTGCGGAGCCTGTACCCGGCCGCCGGGCGGGATGGGCCGCTCGGCACGCTCCAGCCCGACCTGCTCGCCGAGGCGCTGGCCGTGGACATGCTCACCGACTGCACGCCGGCCGAGCGTACGGCGATCCTGCGCGGCCTGACCGCCACGCAGGCGGCGCAGGCCCTCACGGTCCTGGGCCGCGCGGCGTCGCATCGCCGCGAGGCCACGACGATGATCGACGCCGCGCTGGCCGCCGACGTGCCGCGGATGACCGAGGCGGTCCTGGAGGTCGGCCTGCTGTTCCCGGGCCGGTTCGCGGCCCGGGCGGCGGCCCTGCTGGCGACGGCGCCCGTCGACCCCGGCTGGGCGGCGGACGTGGTGGACCGGCTGCCGTCGCCGTCGCTGGAGCTGAGCCAGGTCGGGCTGGCGCTGACCACGAGGATCCTCGAGGAGTCCGGGCCCGCGATGCCGGCCGGCGACCGCGCGACCTGGCTGAACCGTCATGCGATCGCCCTGGCCCGGAGTGGCCGTCGGGAGGCGGCCCTCGCGGCGGGCGCGGAAGCCGTGGAGCTCTACCGGGTGCTCGCCGGGAACGACCCCGGCGCCTATCTCGCGGATCTCGCCACGTCGGTCCGGAGCCTGGCACACGGCCGGGCGGCGGCGGGACGGCCGGAGGAAGCGCTGGCGGCGAGCGCCGAGGCCGTGGACCTCTACCGCGAGCTCGCCGCGACCCACGGCCACTCCTATCGCGCCGGGCTCGCCACGGCGGTGTACGCCCTCGCCGTCACCCTCGCCGACGCCGGCCGGCGCGAGGAGGCCCTGGCGGCGAGCGCGGAAGCCGTGGACCTCTACCGCGAGCTCGCCGCCGGCGACCGGGACGCCCACCTGGCCGATCTGGCGGCGTCGGTGAACAACCTCGCCGTCGGCTCGGCCGACGCCGGCCGGCGCGAGGAGGCCCTGGCGGCGAGCGCGGAAGCCGTGGAGCTCTACCGCGAGCTCGCCGCCGGCGACCCCGGCGCCTTCCTGGCCGATCTCGCCACCTCCGTCACCAATCTCGCCGCCGACCTCGCCGAGGCGGGCCGGGGGCCGGAGGCGGCCCGCGCCGGCCTCGAAGCCGTGCATCTGTACCGCCGCCTGACTACCGCGAACGGCGACGCCTACCTGCCCCACCTCGCCGACGCCCTCAGCAACTGCGCGGTGGTCCTCGCCCGGGTCGGCCGGGGAGCCGAGGCGCTGGCGACCAGCACCGAGGCCGTGCAGGTGCGCAGGGAGCTGGCCGCCCTGAACCGCGACGCGTACCTCGGCGCGCTGGCCATGTCGTTGAAGAACCACGCCAACCGGCTGGCGGAGGCGGGCCGGCGCAGCGAGGCGCTCGCCGCCGCCACCGAGACCGTCGCTCTCTACCGCGAGCTCGCCGGCGGCGGTGGCCCGGCGCACGTGGCGGGCCTCGCGACGGCCTTGTGGAACGCCGGGGCGGTGAGCCTGGCCGCCGGCCACGTCGACGAGGGCGTGGTCGCCCTGACCGCCGAGGGGGTCCGCGTCCTCACCGGTCTGGCGGCGGCCGATCCCGGCGCCTTCGCCGGGCGGCGCGACGCGGCCGCGGCGACCCTGGACCGGCTCCGGTCGCGGCTCCGAGAACCGTCCGGCGCCGGCCCCGGCGGCACGCCGCCGTGACATCGGGCCCGCGCACGCCGGTCACCGGCGGATGTCGTTGACAGCGCCGTCACCGGCACGGACCAGGCCGCACTCGTACGCGTGGACGACCGCCTGCACCCGGTCCCGCAGGCCCAGCTTGGTCAGCACCCGGCTGACATGGGTCTTGACGGTTCCCTCCGACAGATGGAGGCGGGCGGCGATCTCCGAGTTGGACAGCCCGCGGGCGATGAGGCTCAGCACCTCGCGTTCCCGCCCGGTCAGCGCGTCCAGCGCCGCACCAGGAAGAGTCGGTTCGGCTTCCCTGGTGACATAGCGGTCCAGGAGCCGGCGCGTCACGCTCGGCGCCACGACCGCCTCGCCGCGGGCCACCACCCGGATGGCCGACAGCAGGTCCGGCGCGAGCGTGTCCTTCAGCAGGAAGCCGCTCGCTCCGGCCCGCAGCGCGGCGTAGACGTACTCGTCCAGGTCGAACGTGGTCAGCACGATGACGCGCGGTTTGGGGTCGGGCGCGTCGGCCAGGATGCGCTCGGTGGCCGTGATGCCATCCGCGCCCGGCATCCTGATGTCCATCAGGATCACGTCGGGACGGGTCGCGTCGACGCCGTCCACCTCGGGCATCCGCACGTCCATCAGGACGACGTCGGGCCAGAGCTCCAGCGCGGTCCGCGCCGCCTCCGCGCCGTCGCCCGCCTCGCCGACGACGCACATGTCCGCCGCGTTCTCGAGGATCATGCGGAAGCCGGTGCGGACCAGGGCCTGGTCGTCGGCGAGCAGAACTCTGATCATGGGTGACGCTCCTTGATCGGCAGGGCGGCCCGTACGGTGAACCCGCCCCGCGCGCCCGGGCCGGCGACGAGCCGGCCCCCGAGCAGTTTCACGCGCTCGGCCATCCCCCGCAGCCCGTTGCCGTCGCCGTGGCCGGGGCGCGGGCCGGCTCCGTCGTCGCTGATCTCGAGGTGCACCGCCGACCCGGCGTACGTGACGACGATCTCCGCGCCGGCGCCGGGACTCGCGTGCTTCATCGTGTTGGTCAGCGCCTCCTGCACGATGCGGTACGCCGACAGGTCGACCGCGGACGGCAACGGCACCGCGGCGCCGTCGACGCGCAGCCGCACCGGCGTTCCGGCCTCCCGGACCTGGGCGAGCAGCGCGGGCAACCGGGCGAGGCCGGGCTGGGGATGCCACGCGTCGTCGACCTCCCCCACGGCGCCGAGCACGCGGCGCATGTCGGCGAGCGAGTCGCGGCCGGTCCGGACGATCGCCTCCAGGGCCGCACGGGTGTCGGCCGGCCGGTTGTCGAGCGCGGCGGCGCCGCCTTGGGCCTGGATCACCATCACGGACAACCCGTGGGCGACGACGTCGTGCACCTCCCGGGTGATCCGGGCCCGTTCGGCGGCCACCGCCAGCGCCGCCTGCCGGCCCTGCTCCCGTTCCAGGTCGGCCGCCCGCGCGCGCAACTCGGCGAGGTAGGCCCGGCGGTTGCGGGTGCCGGAGCCGATCGCCCACGCGGCGATCAGCGCCAGCCCGAGCCCCGGGAGGTCGTTCCAGGCGATCACCCACGAGGGGTCCTCCGGGAGGTCGTCCGGGAGGGGACGGGAACCGGGCTCCGCGCCGGGCCGCGGCTGCGGGGGCGGCCCCTCGGGCAGCGCCGGCGGACGTTCCGGGGCGTCGCCGGCCCGGGTGGCGGCGAACGAGCTCGAACCCACGGCGAGCGCCAGCATCCCGGTCAGCACCGCCAGGGAGACCGCCCAGCCGTGCCGGACCGCCACGGTGTACAGCAGGATCGGCACGCTGACGTCGATGACGGTGAGCGGCACGGACACCGCCAGGTGGGCCACGGCGGCGGCGCAGCAGAGGCCGAGCATCGGGAGCGGCCACCGCCGGCGGAGCGCGACACCGGCCGCCGCCAGTCCGGTCGCGGCCCACCACAGCGCGCCCCGGAGCAGCGGCGCCGGGCCGCCGGGCGTCATCTCGGGCAGGGCGCGGTCCTGGCCGGCGACGGCGGCGCAGACCAGGATCAGGGCGATCGCCAGCGCCGCATCCTGCACCGCCGACCGGCGGGCCCAGACGCGTGCCTTGTCCCCCAGGTGTGCTGCCATGACGTCGTGAGCCTACGATCCGGCGGGGCGCCGGCGTATCCATCGCGAGACATATGCCGGGGACTGCGGGTACCTCTCAGGACGGACGCGGGTGCAGCGGCGCGCGTCGCACGATGGCCGCATGACTCGACATCCCGCACCAGCCCGTACCGTCGCCCTGCGGGCCGCTCTGGCGGTCACCGTCTCCACAGTGGCCTTGGCGGCGCCGGGAGCCGGCACGCCCGCCGCCGCGGCGCCCGACCGGCCGCCACCGGCGATCACCTGGCAGCCCTGCCCCGCCTACTCCGACGAGGCGCTGCGCCTCATGGCCCCGCCGGAGCTGCTCGACCGGTTCAAGGAGCAGCTGGCCCGCCTGGAATGCGGCACGATCAGCGTCCCGCTCGACCACGGCAGGCCGCACGGCCGGACCATCACCGTCGCGCTCACCCGGCTGCCGGCCACCGACCGGGCGCACCGGGCGGGCAGCCTGGCCCTGAATCCCGGCGGGCCGGGCGGCAGCGGCTACCTCATGCCCGTCCAGGTGGCCCTGGGCGGCGAGGCCGCCGGGCTCAACGAGCGGTACGACCTGATCGGCTTCGATCCGCGCGGCGTCGGCTACAGCACGAAGACCGACTGCCGCCCACCGGATGAGGACCCCGGTCCGCGGCCGGTCGGCCCGATCACCCGCGAGGAGGCCCAGCGCCGCTACGACGCGGAGGTGCGCTTCAACACCGCGTGCGGCCAATCGGATCCGGAGTTCCTCGGCCGGCTCACCACCGCCGACGTGGCCCGCGACCTCGACCTGATCCGGGCCGGGCTGCACGAGCGCAAGCTCGACTTCATCGGCGTGTCCTGGGGCACGTGGCTCGGCGTGGTCTACCGCAGCCTCTTCCCCGCCCACGTCGGCCGGATGTTCCTCGACAGCGTCGCGATCCCCCGGTTCAGCGTCGTCGCCTTCGAGGACGGCCGGGCGGCGGCGGCCGAGCGCAACGCGGGGCGCATGGCGGCGTGGCTCGCGCAGCGGCACGACACGTACGGCTTCGGCACGACGCCGGAGCGGGTGCGGGCGGCCGTCATCGCCCTGCGCGCCGACTACGACGCGCACCCGCGCCGGTTCACCGACGTCGAGATCCCGCTCGACGGCGAGATCATCGCCCTGTCCGCCGCCCAGGACTCCCCGATCTGGCCGCTCGCCGCGCAGGTGCTCAAGGAGTTGCGGGACGCGACCGGCCCCACGGCGCCGCCCACCGTCAAGGAGGTCATCGGCGACGTGACCGCCCCGCCCGAGCCGCCCGCGGATCTGCCGGAGCGGGCCAACCGGACGATGAACAAGGCCGCGTTCTGCAACGAGGACCCCAGCCGCCTCGGCTTCGACGCCGCCTGGGCCGCCTATCAGCGGCGGCTCGCCGACAACCCGATGACCGGCCGGGCCGGCGGGTTCTCCGCCGGGTGCGCCGGATGGCCGCTTCCCGTGCAGCAGGTACGGCTGCGCGCCGGCGGCGGGTCGCTGGTGCTGTCCGGGCACCGGTACGAGTCGCCCTCGCCGTACGAGTGGACGCTGGAGATGCAGTCGATCGTGGGCGGCCGGGTGTACCGGGTCGACGACGACGTGCACGGCTCCGCCCTGCAGGAACCGGCCTGCGCCGCCGACGTGGTCGCGTACTTCGGCAGCGGCCGGATCGACCGCGGCTGCGCCGGCGTTCCGATGCCCACGGGCGCCGGGGAGCCGGCGGCCGTAACGCTGAGCCGGATGGGCACCGGCTTCCGGAGCTGACCACCGGGCTCGAGGGGCGGGCCCACCGCCCCTCGAGCCTTCCTACAGCGCCAGGAAGGCGGACACGCCCATGTCGGCGCCGACCGTCCGGGCGGTCTCGGCGGCGACGGCGTTGAGCCGCTCCACCGCGTCGCGCTGAGCGGCCGGCGCGACGACCGTCCGGAGCGGACGCTTGCCCTCGGGCGCCTCGACCAGCGCGACGATCGCGTCGGAGACCGCCCGCGGGTCGGCCGGCGCCTGCGTCTGCAATCCGGTGAGCTCGGCGACGAACCGGCCGAACCCGTCGGCGTACGCCCCCATCCGGGCCGCGTCGGCCGGCATGACGGCGTTGACCCCGATATTGGTCGGGTACGGCGCCGCGTCGACGATCGCCGCCTCCACCCCGAACGGCGCCAGCTCGTGACGCCACGCCTCGGTGAGGCTGCCGAGCGCGGCCTTGCTCGCCGAGTACAACCCGGAGTACGGAACCGTGACGCGGCTGGAGACCGAGCCGACCTGCAGGAGCAGCCCACGGCCCCGCTCGCGCAGGTGCGGCAGCGCGGCCCGGCCCACCCGCAGCGCGCCGAGCACGTTCACGTCGAACTGCCGCTGCGCCTCCTCCGCCGTGAACGCCTCCACCGGCCCCGGGAAGATCATTCCCGCGTTGTTCACCACCACGTCGAGGCCGCCGCCAGCGTCGAGCACGGCGGCGACCGCGCGGTCGGCGGAGGACTGGTCGGTCACGTCCAGCTCGACGACGCGCAGGTCGATCCCCTCGGCCGCGGCGAGCCCGGTCAGCTCGGCGGCGGCCCTCTCGTTGCGGCCGCCGGTGTCGCGGAGCCCGGCGAAGACCGTGTGGCCCCGCCGCGCCAGCGCCTCCACGGTCAGGCGGCCGAAGCCTGTGCTGGCGCCTGTCACGAGCGCAACGGTCATGATGTCTCCTCAGCCGAGCAAAATGGGGTGTCACCCCGTTTACTCGGCCGACGATATGGGGTGTCACCCCGTTTATCAAGAGACGTGCCACACCCTGCGCCGGCACCGGTACGGACTCGGCAGCAGCCGCGGCGTGGCGGCCGCATAGGCCTCATAACCGGGGAAGCGAGCCGCGAGCTCCCGCTCCTCCAGGCGCGCCTTGCACCACAGCAGCGCGAGCAGCGCCAGCCAGACGGCCACCCGGGTCAGCCGGCCGCCCAGCACCACCACCCCCGCCCCGCCGAGGAGCAGCGCGCTGTAGATGGGATGACGGACGCACGCGTACGCCCCGGTGGTGCGCAACCGCGCGGCGGCCGAGGGCAACGGCGAGGCGGTGAACCCCGCGCCCAGGCGGGCGGCGCCGGCCACGGCCCATGCCGCTGCCACGGCGATCGCCGCCACCGCGAGCACGGCCAGCCACCCGGGCGCCGTCCACACCCGGCGCCCCGGCATCCCTGCCAGCGCGACGAGGAGGACCATCTGCGCGGCCACGAGGGACCAGGCGGTCGCGCGCTTTCCGCGTCCGTACACGGGCCTCTCCTCCGTCCGCCGGAGCCTGTCCACCCACCCGCGAGCGTAGCGTCGCCGCGTGGAGATGCTCCCCATGGACGACGGCGTCCGGCTGCGGACCTGGACCACCGGACGCGCCACGGACCTGCCCCCGGTGGTCCTGCTGCACGGCGGCCCCGGCCTCTGGGACTACCTGGGACCGCTCGCCGGCCTGTTGGCCCCGCTCACCGTCGTGCACCGCTTCGACCAGCGCGGCTGCGGCGGCTCCGATCCGTCGCCCGAGCAGACCCTCGCCCGCTACGAGGCCGACATCGAAACGCTGCGCCGGCACTGGGGGCACGAGCGCTGGATCGTCGCCGGCCATTCGTTCGGCGCGACCCTCGCGTTCCGCTATGCCTGCGAGCATCCCCGGCGGACGGCGGCCATGCTCTACCTCAGCGGGGTGGGCGTCGGCGACTGGCGAACCCCCTATCAGCGGGAACGAGACCGGCGGATGTCGGCGGAGCAACAGCGCCGGCTGATGGAGCTGACCGGCCGGTCCGAGCGGTCCGCGGCGCAGGAGGTGGAGTTCCGGACGCTGTCCTGGTTCACCGATCACGCCGATCCGGGCGAGGGGTGGCGCTGGGCGTCGGCGGACGCGCGTCACGACGCGAGGATCAACTTCGCGGCCAACCGTACGCTCAGCGCCGACGCGCGCCGCACCACGGACAGTGACGTGCTCGCCCGGGCCCGGCGGCTGACCATGCCCTGCTGGTTCGTGCACGGCTTGGCGGACCCGCGTCCCAGCAGCACCGTCGCGACCCTCGCCGGGGCGACGCCGCACGGCGAGCTGCATCTCCTCGCCGGAGCGGGTCACCAGCCGTGGCGCGAGCGCCCGCACGAGCTGCGGGACCTCCTGCACCGTCTCCTCGGCCGGCTGCGGACCCAGGACAGCTCGCCTCGGTCACCCACCTGACAGCAACGTCTCGTATCCGTTCGCCTTGCGCCCGGTGTCCTACCAGCACAGGGAGGACCGAATGACCAGTGACAAGCTGCCCGGCACGGCTATCAAGTCCCACATCTATCTGCGTACGGCGATGGTCTGCCTGCTGGCGGCCCTCGGCATCGGCGTCCTGTACCAGACAGGGGCGCAGGACTTTCACCTGCTCTCGTCGGTCAGCGCCTATTACTACACCCCGGCGCAGACCGTTTTCGTCGGATCGTTGATCGGCTTCGGCGCCTGCCTGATCGCGTTGCGCGGGGCGAGCGACGCCGAGGATCTGTTCCTCAACCTGGCCGGGATGTTCGCGATCGTGGTCGCGGTGGTGCCGACCTCACGCGGGCCGGACTTCCGGTCCGCGGTGCGGCTGTGCGCCGAGACGCGGGCCGGTTATCCCGGGCCGACCGACGGCAGCGTCGACTGTGCATCGGTCAACGCCCTCCGCGAGGCGGCCCGCGCCAATATCGACAACAGCATGACGACCGTGCTCGGGGTGGCGCTGCTCGGGCTGCTCGCCACCGCCGTGTTCGTCGTCCTGCAGCGGCGCAAGGACCGGTCGGCGGCGGCCTGGTGGGGCTTCGGCGTCGGCGCCGCCGTGGTGCTGGCGGTCGCGATCGCGTACCTCGCCACGCCGGACTGGTACGCCGACACCGCCCACTTCGCCGCCGCCGCCGGCCTGATGGGCTGCATCGTGGTGGTGGCGATGCTCAACCGCAAACGGCAGGCCGGGTACGCGGTGACCGCGGTGGCCATCGTCGTGGCGGCCGTCGCCGGGCTCGTCCTCATGGCCACCGCCGGCGTCAGCCTGTTCTGGGTGGAGATCGTCGTGGCGTTCCTGTTCCTCGTGTACTGGGTGGTTCAGACCCTTGAGCAGCTCCGCGAGTACCGCGGGTCCGCCGCCACCCCGCCGGCCCCGGCGGGGTAGCGGTCAGGCCGAGTGGCGCAGGTCGTCGCCGTACGTGTCCTGCAGGATCCGCCGGAGCCGCCGCAGCGCCCGCATGCGGGTCGGGCCCACGCTGCCCCGCGGCATGGACAGCCGGTGCGCGAGCTGGTCGTAGGAGGGGTCGCTCTCGGCCAGCTCGCGGACCAGCTCGCGCTCGCGGGCGGGCAGCTGGGCGGTCGCCTCGCGCAGCGCCGCCGACCACTCGGTCGCCACCGCCTCCTTCTCGACGTCGACGCCCTCGTCGGCCAGGTCGAAGGTGGCGGGGTCCGCCACGAGGCGTTCCCCGCCGGCGTGGCGGCGGCGGAGCTGGTCGAGGCACCGCCGCCGCATGATGGTGTAGAGCCAGGCGCCGAGCCGGGCCGGATCCCGCAGGCCGGCGAGGTTCGTCACCGCGCGCAGCCAGGTGTCCTGCAACGCGTCGGAGGTCTCCTCGGCGGACAGCCGATGCGCCCATCCCACCGACGCCAGGACGTTCGTGTAGCGCGCGATGACGACCTCCCAGGCCCGCTCGTCGCCCGCCGCCGCCCGGCTCACCAGCTCCACCTCGTCCGCCACGAACGCACGCCCGTCAGTCACGATGCCAGCCCCCGCTCCCCCACCGCGGCGGCGCAGCGGACCGGCGCATCGGGGCCCGGGCAGTAGACGCGCCGGACGACCCGCAGGGCCCAGCGCATCCGCGGCACGGCGGTCTCCGGGTGCGCGCCGTACGCCGCAGCCACCTCGCACGCGCAGCCGCGGATCCCGCCGTAGTGGTGGACGGCGTCGCGCACGGCCGCCGCCACCTCCGAGCTCGTCGGGTCGGCCGAGGCCGAGACATGACTGACGAAGAGCGCCTCGGCGCGGGCGGCCGTCAGGTCGTCCACCTTCTCGGACATAGCGCCTCACTCCTCTCGCCGGAAAAGCGCTGTCGCAGGACGAGAGTCATCGTGGGCGCCGGCGCCGTACCGCCCGGAGCACCGCCCACCGCACCGGTCACCGCACCGCCCGCCGCATTTATCGACTCTTGCTGATAAATAACTCCGGCCGCCCAGACGAACGGTGTTTCCGATTGCCCGGGGACGCTTTCACCTCGGAAAGCAAAGTCGCCCGTCATCGCTCTTGCGGGCCGGGACCTTATTGACTGTCGGCGCCCTCAGAGCCGGGATTACGCTCCTCCTGATGCCCCGGCACAGGGGGGACCTGTGAGCGATCAACAACTCCCGGACGTCGTCTTCGAGGTGCTCGGCCCGCTCCGGGCCCGGCGCGGAGACGCCCGCCTGAGCCTGGGGTCGTC
>Ga0190269_10001666_pt1 | contig 10519 bp, 8 predicted proteins | sample Popmic249IS_FD_133749 | JGI IMG/M metagenome (GOLD analysis project Ga0190269, IMG submission 133749) | Populus adjacent soil microbial communities from riparian zone of Blue River, Arizona, USA - 249 IS | ecosystem: Environmental > Terrestrial > Soil > Riparian zone | place: USA: Arizona... | reverse complement strand
TACGACCCGGAAGGCAATCATTTCTACGTCGGCTCGGTGCACGAGCGGCGTATCCAGCGCGTGCGCGGCGACGACGTCGAGACCGAGTTCGTGAAGCCCGGCGCCGGCGGGCTGTGGGCGCCCATGGGCATGACGGTCGATACGCGGCGCGACCTGCTGTGGGTTGCCACGACCGCCGTGCCGGAAATGAAGGACGCCAACCCGGCCGAACTGGGCCGGGCGGCGATCATCGCCTATGACCTCGAGACGGCACAGCCCAAGCACCGCTTCGTGCTGGAAGGCGAGGGCCACGCGCTCGGCGACGTGATCGTGCTGCGCGACGGCTCGGTGTACACGACCGACAGCCGCGGCGGCACGCTGTACGCGCTCGACGTCAAGGCCGGCAAGTTCGAGGCGCTGACCCGGCCCGGCGAACTGGCGTCGCCGCAGGGGATGGCCCCAAGCGCCGACCGGCGCGGACTGTACGTGGCCGATTACACCCAGGGCCTCTACTACTTCGACCTGAAGAAGAAGGAGCTGAAGCGCCTCGAAGCGGACGACGAGGTGGGCATCTACGGCATCGACGGCCTGTATGCCTACGAGCGCGACCTCATCGCGATCCAGAACGGCATCCGGCCGCACCGCATCGTGCAGCTGCAAGTGAGCCGCGACCGTGTGCGCCGCGCGCGCGTGCTGGCGTCGAACCTGAAGGATTTCGACGAGCCGACGCTCGGCGTGGTGCGGCGGCGCAGTTTCTACTTCATCGCCAACAGTCAGTGGGGACGCTTCGACAAGCAGCACCGGCTGCCGCCGCCGGAGCAGCTGAACCGGCCGATGGTGATGCGGATCGAGCTCGACGAGCCGGCGCAGGAGCAGGGCCCGCCACGAGACCTGACGGGCCCGCAGCCGCCGTCGCAGCCGCTGCCGCCGGTGCCCTGCGTGCGCGGCGTCAACTGCTGATGCACCGCGCATGGGCCGCCGCCGGCCTGCTGCTGCCGGCGCTGGCGCTGGCCGCCGGCGAGGATCCCGCGGAGAAAATGGCGGAGCTGGAGAATCGGCTGCTGTCGGCGCGCCGCGTGACGATCGAGGCGCAGATCGAGTCGAGCGGCGTGGTCGCGTCCAGCCTGGCCGGGCGCACCGAGCTGCGCGACCGTAACCGCGCCAGCGCCGCGTACACCGGCACGTTCGCCGGCAAGGCCGTCGATGCCGAGCTGCAGTCGGACGGCCGCTCCCTCGGGTTGCGCCAGGGCGGCGAGCGGCGCAGCGAGGCGGGACCGGCCGAGAGTAACCGCGCGCTGCTGATCGGGCTGACGCGCATGGGCATGCTGCACAACCTGGCGCGGCTCGGCAGCCTGCGGGCGCCCGACCACGCGGACGGCGGCGTCGAGCAGTGGCTCAGGCTCGACAGCTTCCGGCCGACCACGTTCGCGCAATCCGGCGACCTCGAGGGATTGATGTCCTTCGGCTTCGAGCTGGTCGTCGCCGGCGTGCCCTCGGCCAGCGTCCGGCTCTGGCTGGATCCCGAAAGCGGGCTGCCGCGGCGCCGCGAGCAGGTCGTGCGATTCGACGCCGGCGAGATGACCGTGGTGGAGCGCTACACGCGCTTCGAAGTCGAGTAAGGCTCGAGCCCGCTCGCGCTTTCCGCCAGCACCGCGACGATCCTCGACGCGGCGTCGAAGTCGTAGGCATGCACGGCACGCACCAGCTGGTCGAGCAATTCCTGCGGGTGCCGGCCGGTCAGCGACGGCAGCAGCAGCTCGAGCTGTTCCTGCGCGGCAGAATCGCTGGCGCGCAGCAGGCGTCCCAGGCGGTCGATTTCCGCCGCGACGTCGGCGACGCCGGCGGGCGCTGCGCGTGCCCTCGGCGGCGCGGCCGGCAGCTGCGACGCCGAGGCCACCACCTCGTCGAACGCGGCATCGAGTTCCGCAAGCACCTGGTCGAGGTCGCGCGCGCCGATCTTGAGCGCGGCTTCCGCTTCGCGCGCGGCGGACGACAGCCGCATGCAGCCGGCGGTGGCCGCAAGGCCCTTGAGCGTGTGCGCGGCCAGGCGGGCGTCGTCCGTCCGGCCCTGCGCCAGCGCCGCGCGCAGCGGGCGCGCGCCGCCGGTGTACTGGCGCAACAGGCCGTGCAGCACGTCGAGCACCAGGTTCTCGCGCCCCCCGAGCCGTCTGACCGCCGCGGCGAGGTCGATGCCCGGCAGCGTCGCCAACGGCGGCGCCGCCGGCAGCATGGACAGCGGCGCCGCGACCGGCAGCGAAGCGGTATCGCTGGAGCGACGCGCCGTGCCGGACAGCGGGGCGACCGCTCCGCCGACCCAGTGCGACAGCGTGACCAGCAGCTGGTCGGCATCCACCGGCTTGGTCAGGAAATCGTTCATGCCGGCCGCCAGGCAGTCCTGCCGGTCGCGCTCCATCGCATTGGCGGTCAGCGCGATGATCGGCAAGGTGGCGCTGCCCGGCAGCGTGCGGATGCGGCGCGTCGCCTCGAGGCCATCCATGCCGGGCATCTGCACGTCCATCAGCACCGCGTTGTAGGCCGACTGGCGCACCGCCGCGATGGCGTCGGGACCGTTCTCGGCCATGTCGAGCATCAGTCCGGTGGGCCGCAGGATCTGCTGCGCCAGCTCGCGGTTCAGCGCGTTGTCCTCCACCAGCAGCACGCGCGCGCCGCGCAGCACGGCGGTGCGCTGCATCGAGGCCACCGGGGTGGCGCTCGGCGCCAGCGGCGCCGCGGCCTGCGCGTCCGCGGCAAGACCGAGCTCTGCCGTGAACAGGAACACGCTGCCGACGCCCGGCCGGCTTTCGACCGCGATGCGCCCGCCCATCTTCTCGACCAGCTGCTTGCAGATCGCCAGCCCGAGGCCGGTGCCGCCGTGGCGACGCGTGCTGAACGGGTCGACCTGCGCGAACGGCGCGAACAGGCGGCCCTGCTCCTCCTCGGTCAGGCCGACGCCGGTATCGCGCACCAGGAAGCGCACCCGCGCGCGCCGCTCGGTGGCGGAGGCCAGCTCGACGCTCAGCTCGATCTCGCCGCGATCGGTGAACTTGACCGCGTTGCCGACCAGGTTGATCAGCACCTGCTCGAGCCGCAGCGCGTCGCCGACCAGCGCGGCCGGAACCTGCGGGTCGCGCGAGATGTGGAGCGCGAGGCCCTTCTCGGCCGCCGGGTGCGCGAACAGCGCGCGCACCTGGTTGAGCACCGCCGGCAGGTCGAATGGCCGGTGCTCGAGCATCAGCTTGCCGGCCTCGATGCGCGACAGGTCGAGGATGTCGTTGATGATGTTCAGCAGCGAGCGCGACGCCGCGCGGATGTGGCCGAGGTGCTCGACCCGCCGTGCGTCCGAATCGCTGCGCAGCGCCAGGTCGGAGAAGCCGATGATCGCGTTCATCGGCGTGCGCAGCTCGTGGCTCATGCGCGCCAGGAAGTCGCTCTTCGCGGCGGTGGCCGCCTCGGCGGCGGCGCGCGCGCGGGCCAGCTGGTCGCGTTCGCGCCGCTCGGTGATGTCCTGCAGCATGCCCTGGGCCTTGGCCTCGCCGGCGTCGTCGACCACGCGCCGGATCGACAGCGCGCCCCAGAACGTGCTGCCGTCGCGCCGCACCAGCTCGACCTCGAAGCCATTCAGCTGCCCCTCTGCGCGCAGCCGCGCGATCATCGCGTCGGCAATGCGCGGGTCGCGGATGTGGTCGCGCCGCAGGTCGCGGACGCGGCCGCGCATGTGCTCGAGGTCGTCGTAGCCGAGCATCGTCGCCAGCGCCGGATTGGCGCTGATGACGGTGCCGCGGGTGTCGGTCTCGAAGATGCCCTCCGGCACGGTGTCGATGATGCGCTGGTAGCGCGCCAGCGACTCGATCGCCTGCTCGCGCGCCTTCAGCGCGTCCGCCTGCGCGGCGATCTTGTCGCGGCGCTCCACGCTGATGCGGTCCGCCAGTGCCAGCGACAGCAGCGTCACCGTCGCCAGGCTGCCCACTTCCCAGGCGTGGGCGGTGAGCAGCGTCGGGGGCACGGCGCCGAACAGTTCCAGCACCTTGAGCAGCGTGCCGGCCATGAACACGCTCCAGGCCGCGAGGTAGAACCGCGCGATGCGCAGTCCGGCGCGCAGCGCGGCGACGCCGGCGCCGATGAGCAGGCCGACGGTGATAGCGCCGAGCAAGCCGAGTCCCGCCGTGGCAATGCCATACGGCAGCGCGAAGCTCGCGACGAAGAGCGCGAGGACCAGCGCCAGCATGAGGTTCAGCAGCAGGTGGGTCCGCGGCGCCTGGCCGCGTGTCTGCAGGAACGCGCGCGCGAACAGCAGCAGCGACGCCAGCGTCAGCGCGCTGAAGACGACGACCCAGCGGTTGTGCAGCGTGTAGAAGCCGGCAAGGTAGGGCTGCAGGTAGCGATACAGGTAGCCCGACATCGCCGCCTGCAGCCCGATGAACGAGACGATGTAGGCGACGTAGTACAGGTAGGCGCGGTCGCGCACCACAAGCGAGATCGCGAGGTTGTACAGCGCCATCACCAGCATCACGCCGAAGAACACGCCGTAGCCGAGGCTCTGGCGCGCGACCGACTCGAAGAATGCATCCTGCGTCCACAGCGTCAGCGGCACCTGGTGCGACGTCGAGGTCTGCACGCGCAGGAACACCTCGACGCGCTCGCCCGGGTTGACCTGCAGCGGCACCGCGTAGCTGTGGTAGGCCAGCTGGCCGGGCGCGATCGGCGCCTGGTCGCCGGTGGCAACGTGCGTGACGGCGCCGCCGCGCACGATGTGGAAGTCGACGTGATCGAGCGGCGGGAAGTCCACTTCGAGGACCCACTCGCCATTCGATCGCGGCGGCGCATCGTTGAACAGGGTGACGTGGTACCAGTACGCCGCCCTTGTGTAGCCGTGGCTGATCTCGCCGGGATCCGCCGGGCGGAACACGACGGCATCGGACGCCAGCTGATCGAAGGCCAGCGCGCCGGTGTCGTCACGCAGGATCTCGAGCTGCTCGCGCAGCTCGATGCGCGAGGTGTCGGCGGTCAGCCGCACGATTCCGGGCGACGCTGCCGCGCCGGCCGGGGTGGCGGCCATTGCGGCGAGCAGACACAGCGCGGCGACCATTCGCACGACTGTACTTCCCCCAGGAGAACGCGGTTACTGCTGTGGCGCCTCCAAAAATCGCGATTCGTGGTCCGGGCTCGGCAGCACGCAGGCCTCATACCGGCCGAAAATCGCATAGCGATTCAGCGCGACCCGGTCATACAGCCAGTCGCGAATGAACGCCGGCACGAGCCAGACCACCGCGGCCGCGGGCCATGGAAAGGGCAGGCGCGCAGCGACGCGGATGAACGCCGACGACTTCGTGAACCGGCGGGCACCTTCGACGAGCAGCATCGTTTCAAAATGGCCGGTCGGCATCCCGAAGAACCGCAGGATCGCCTGCCCTTCCGGCGATTGAACCGTCGCCAGCTTGAAGCGCTTCCGCCGATCGAAGCGAATAAGGAATCTCGCCCAGCCGTTGCAAAGCTTGCAGACGCCGTCGAACAGTACGACACGATCGTCGGCGTCGATGCCGGGAGGGAGGACGTCTTGCGCTGGGGCCATGACCGTCATTTTGCGCCAAGCCCACCCAGGGTGCCGCGGTACCGGACGACAGGGCCGAGCATCGGCCAGTCAACCTGCACATCAAATTGGTAGAGTCCGCCGGCGCAGAATTCTCGCGTGAGCACGCTCGGCAAGAGGAAGCGGGGCAACGGCACGACGCCGAACAACCACCCACGCTGCATCAGCATGCTCAGGCTGTCGTCGCGAGCCACGAGCCGGAACTCCAGCAGGACCGGTCCCAGTCGCTCGTAAAGAGCCCCGCCCCGGTTCCAAAGCACGGAGTGAAACCGGTGCCCGGCGAAGTCCCGCGTCCAGCGTTCCGTGTCGCCTTCCCGGGCGATGGAAAACGTCAGGGGCAGGTCTTGCCCCGCAGGTGGCATTCCCACAAGGTCAGCCAATCGATTCGCCAGCCAATTGCCGCCGCGGGTGACGTCGCAGCGGCCGGCGGCACGAAGGTCGCCGCTCACGTCATGCAGGGCTTTCACGGCCGGGCACAGTTTCGCGAACGCCGGCCCCATGACCCGCTCGTAGAGCGGTGCCGACGTCGTCATGTGAGCGCCAGCGGTTTTGCGATCATCAGGTAGAAGATCGCAAGGACGATCAAAAAAGCCGGCACGCCGAGCACGAACCACAGCTTGAACTGCCGGTGGAAGTCAGGGTTGAGGTCCGAGATCGCCGTGGACCGTGTCGCCTCGCGGCTCATTTTGAACTGGATCGCGACCACCGGGAGCCACAGCAAGCCGACGACAACGAACAGTCCGATCGACGCCTGGGCCCAGGCGCTGGCCAGCGACCAACTGTTGATGCGCATCAGCAGGATGCCGCTGATGAACTGGATAAGTACCGCCGGTGCGGTAAAGCAGGTGTCGGCGATAACGGTCAATCGCAAGACCGTGCGCAATCCCTCGATTTCGCCGATCGCCATCGCGCGCTGGTAACCGAACCACGCAAAGAAAGCGATGCCCATCCCTGTGCCGAATAGCACCGAGGCGCTGAGGACGTGGACCAGCTTCCAAACGGTGTGAGCGTCCATGCCTAGGCGGGAATTACGCGAATGTCGAGGCCGCGTAATGGGGCCAGATACTCGTCCACGGTGAGGAACCCCATGCAGGGCGCCGCACCAGGCGGCAAGAGGGCCCTGGCGAGCTTGTTCGTCAAGGCGAGCGAAGCGCCGCACGGGATATAGGGGCCGTGGTTGCTCGAGACCGTCAGATTCCAGACCTTGGCCAGCGGCGTGCCGCGGTCGTCGGTCCCCGTGAGCTCCACGAACATGGCCCCCTTGTCGCTCACCAAGGGCTCGATCCACTTGCTGAGGCGAGTGAGCGGCCTTGCGAATGCGGAGATGCTCCTCAGAATCCCGGCTTTCACCAGCGAAGACAATCCCCATACAACGAAGTGTCCGAGCGAGCTTGCGAATCCTGCATGGAACGTCACCGTGCGCGCTGTTGGATAGCGCCGTGGAAAAAGATCCAAATCCGGCACGTCACAGCTGCCCAGCCAGCGCGGTCCCACCGGATCCGGAAAGGCGTGGCGGTGAAGGTCGAGCCATCCATGTGTCGGCGTCCAAGCACCGTCCTCGAGCCTCATGATCGGCTTGCCGCAGTATCCGAAGATGCCTTTCACTGTTGCAATGCCGGGGGCCCTCGCGCCGGTCCCAATCCCGATCCTGATCGCATCAATCCGACTGAAGGCCGGCGCGTACTGGTCGACCACGGCTGATGAAAGCCCGGGAACGGAACTTGCTCCGCTGATCACCGTCACGCCGGCTGACTTGGCCGCAGCATCGAGCGCGACGATGCCGCCGACGAATGCTCTCCCGTCGGCGAGGTCGATGTAGTTGGCCTTGGCTTCGATCGCAGCTTTGGCAACTCTGTAGTCCTGCCCCTGGAAAGGGCCTGCCGTGTGAACCAGCGTGTTCACGCCAAGCGAGACCAGGCGGGCGGTCAAGCCGTCGGCGTGGGCATCCAGTTCAATGGCCTGCTCAGGGGCCAGACGCAAACTCCGGCAGACCTTGAGGGCCTTGGAGAGGCTTCGTCCGCCGACAAAGACCCGAATTGCTGGATCGCGGGCCAATTCCGTCGCAATACGTTCGCCAAAAAAGCCATATCCGCCCAGGACGAGGACCTTGTGCACAGATACAGGATCCAACACTGCGGTCGGCTCCTTGATCCCTGCCAGCTGGCAGGGAAGTGACGAGTTTAGTGGGCCCCCCGGGACTCGAACCCGGCACCAACGGATTATGCGTACCACTTCGGCTTGCGCCGCCCCTTTCGGGTTCGTGGTCTGGACTGTCTCTTGCCTTTCGGCCCGCCCGTACAGTCTCTACACCTTCTCGACTCTCATCGAGCTTGGCTCGGGATTACCTCGTTGCCGGGGCTTCCCCGAATTTGAGCGGTTCTACCGTCGCGCAGAGTGAACTTTCGCCACGGCAACCCATCGATGCGCTCCATGCAGCTCGCGCCGTTTAGGAGTTCATCCTTCAAGTCCGCTGCTCTAACCGGCTGAGCTAGAGGCCCTCAAGGCGGATTCTGGCAGATTAACGGGCTCGCGCGGTGAGCCGGACAGCAACAACCGGCTGCAGTCATACGCCATGCAGCAGCATCGCGGCCGGGACCGGAAGCTCCACTTGATTGGATCGCTCGGCGGGGCATGCCAGCGCTGCGGCTGCGCCCGCAACCATGCAGCCCTGGCGTTCCACCACCGCCTGCCGGGGGCGAAGTCGTTCCAGCTCGATCTTCGTTCGTTGTCGAACAGGACATGGGAGAGAGTCCTCGAAGAGGTGGCCAAGTGCGATCTGTTGTGCAGCAACTGCCACTTCGAACTGCATCACCCGGAATGGCCATCACGCCGGAAGCTGTCGGCAACGCTGGCGCTGCGCTCACGAGGCGCCGGTATGCAAGGCGAAAGCCCGCAGCGGGAATCGGGGGGCGATGATGCAGCTTTTATCCGCAAATTCAGCCATTTAATAGTGCTGCGCGACGGCGACACGGCCGGACATAAAACCCGCACCCGATGGTCAGGAAAGCGGCGTAAGCTTTGGTCCGGGCTGAAGGGGGCGCTGCGACGACACGCATCCGTACAGCCTCGCGATTCGTATCGTTTACTGCAGCAAACCACACTCACGAGGGATGACCATGAAGAAGACGTTCTCGAAGAAACCGCTCGCGCTCGCGCTGGGCGCCGCGTTCACGCTGACCGGCCTGGGCGCGCAGGCGTCCGTGTTCCAGGTCGCCGACCTGGCGTCCGGCTACATGGTCGCGAGCGCCGGCGACGAGGGCAAGCACAAGGAAGGCAAGTGCGGTGAAGGCAAGTGCGGCGCCGAGTGCATGAAGAAGATGTCCGAGAAGGGCATGAAGGAATCCGAAGCCAAGGCCAAGTGCGACAAGATGAAGGCCGAGGGCAAGTGCGGCGAAGGCAAGTGCGGCGGCGACAAGAAGGACAAGGCCGCGCACGAAGGCAAATGCGGCGAGGGCAAGTGCGGCGGCAAGAAGTAATCGCGCCGGGTTGGTCACAAGGCCCGGGGGCGACCCCGGGCCTTCTTGCCTCTAGTCGATGAAATCAAAAGCCGTCGCGGCTGAAGCCGCTCCAACAGTGTCGGGTGCAGGCTTGGGCCTGCGGCGCGAACTGGTCGCGCCACTGCTCGAGCGCGTGCCCGAGCCGATCGGCTTCTTCGAGGTTGCGCCCGAGAACTGGATGGAGCTCGGCGGCAAGTTCGGCAAGCAGTTCCGCACGCTGACTGAACGGCACCCGTTCGTCACGCATGGGCTGTCGCTGTCCCTGGGCAGCCCGGCGCCGCTGGACACGGCCTTCGTCAAGCGCGTGAAGAAATTCCTCGACGCGCACCGCATCCGCTACTACAGCGAGCACCTGTCGTACTGCTCCGACGACGGCCACCTGTACGACCTGATGCCGATCCCGTTCACCGAGGGCGCGGTCAAGCACGTCGCTGCGCGCATCCGCCGCGTCCAGGACATCCTCGAGCGCGAGATCGCGGTCGAGAACGTGTCGTACTACGCGGCGCCCGGCGCGGAGATGACCGAGCTGGAATTCCTCAATGCGGTGCTCGAGCGCGCCAACTGCGGCCTGCTGCTCGACGTCAACAACGTTTACGTCAACAGCGTCAACCATCGCTACGACCCGCGCACCTTCCTCGATGGCGTGCCGGCGCAGCGCGTCCGCTACCTGCACGTCGCCGGCCACTACGTCGAGGCCGAGGACCTGCGCGTGGACACGCACGGCGCCGACGTCTGCGACCCGGTGTGGGAGCTGCTGGATTACACCTACGCGAAGCTCGGCCCGGTGCCGACGCTGCTCGAGCGCGACTTCAACATCCCGCCGCTGCCGATCCTCGTGCGCGAGGTGGAGCACGTGCGCGAGCTGCAGGGAAAGAACCCTGTAGGAGCGGCTTCAGCCGCGACGGTCGCGGCCGAGGCCGCTCCCACAAGAGCCGCCCCCGCAATTCGTCGACGCGCATGAAGGCGTTCCTGCGGGCGCAGTACCGCTTCGCCGCGCACCTGCGCGACCCCAGGCGGCATCCGGCGCCGCGTGGCATCGAGCCGCGCCGCATGAAGGTCTACCGCGAGCTGTTCTACAACAACGTGGAAGGCTTCCTGTCGAGCGCCTTCCCCGTGCTGCGCCGCCTCACGCCGGACCGGCGCTGGCACGCGATGGCGCGCGATTTCTTCGCGCGCCATGAGTCGCACCAGCCCTTGTTCCACGGCATTGCCGCCGAGTTCCTGGAATACCTGGATCACGAGCGCGGCCGGGTGCGCGGCGATGCGCCGTTCCTGCGCGAGCTGGCGCATTACGAATGGGTCGAGCTGGCGCTGTCGCTCGCACAGGACCCGAATCCTCCGGTGAATCCGCGCGGCGGACTGATGGACGGCATCCCGGTGGTGTCCCCGCTGGCCTGGGCGCTGAGCTACGAATTCCCGGTGCACCGGATCGGGCCCGAATTCCAGCCGCGCAAGT
>Ga0190269_10001665_pt1 | contig 10523 bp, 9 predicted proteins | sample Popmic249IS_FD_133749 | JGI IMG/M metagenome (GOLD analysis project Ga0190269, IMG submission 133749) | Populus adjacent soil microbial communities from riparian zone of Blue River, Arizona, USA - 249 IS | ecosystem: Environmental > Terrestrial > Soil > Riparian zone | place: USA: Arizona... | reverse complement strand
CGCTACATGCGCGAGGCCGTGAAGGTCTCGAACGACTCGCCCGTGCTGCTGGACCGCTTCCTGAACGACGCGATCGAGTGCGACGTGGACTGCATCGCCGACCATACGGGCGCCGTGTTCATCGGCGGCGTGATGGAGCACATCGAGCAGGCCGGCGTGCACTCGGGCGATTCGGCCTGCTCGCTGCCGCCGTATTCGCTGTCGCAGCCCACCATCGACGAACTGAAGCGCCAGACCGCCGCCATGGCCCGCGGGCTGAACGTGGTCGGCCTCATGAACGTGCAGTTCGCGATCCAGGAGAAGGACGGCCAGGACGTGATCTTCGTGCTGGAGGTCAACCCGCGCGCCTCGCGCACCGTGCCCTACGTGAGCAAGGCCACCGGCGTGCAGCTGGCCAAGGTGGCGGCACGCTGCATGGTGGGCCGGTCGCTGGCGCAGCAGGGCATCACCAGGGAAGTGACGCCGCCTTACTTCAGCGTCAAGGAAGCGGTGTTCCCGTTCGTGAAGTTCCCGGGCGTGGACACCATCCTGGGCCCGGAGATGAAATCCACCGGCGAGGTGATGGGCGTGGGCAAGACCTTCGGCGAAGCCTTCGTGAAGAGCCAGATCGGCGCCGGCACCCGCCTGCCCAAGCCCAGCGACGCGCAGGGCCAGTCCACCGGCAAGGTGTTCCTGACCGTCAAGGACAGCGACAAGCCGCGGGCGGTGGAAGTGGCCCGCTGCCTGGTCGAAATGGGCTTCCCGCTGGTGGCCACCAAGGGCACCGCGGCGGCCATCCGCGCCGCCGCCATCCCCTGCGAGACCGTGAACAAGGTCACCGAGGGCCGCCCCCACGTGGTGGACATGATCAAGAACAACGACATCGTGATGGTGATCAACACGGTGGAGGAGCGCCGCAACGCCATCGCCGACTCCCGGGCCATCCGGACGTCGTCGCTGCTCGCGCGCGTGACGACCTTCACGACCATCGCCGGGGCGGAAGCCGCCGTCGAAGGCATGCGGGCGATGGACAACCTGGACGTCATCAGCGTCCAGGAGATGCACGCCCAGTTGCACGTCGCTTGAGCAGGCCGGCGAGCCCGGTTTTATAATCGGGCCCAGTACTTACAACAGAACCGCCGGGCGGCAACGTTCGGCGGTTTTCATTTGCAGGAGACCCGTTGGCCATGGCCACGATTCCCATCACCACCCGCGGTGCCGAGAAGCTCAAGGCCGAACTGCACCGCCTGAAGACCGTCGACCGGCCCTCCGTGATCACCGCGATCGCCGAGGCACGCGCGCAGGGCGACCTGTCCGAGAACGCCGAATACGACGCCGCCAAGGACCGCCAGGGCTTCATCGAGGGTCGCATCCGCGAGCTGGAAGGCAAGCTGGCGGCGGCGCAGATCATCGACCCGTCGAGCCTGGATGCGGGCGGCCGCGTCGTGTTCGGCGCCACCGTCGAACTCGAGGACGAGGACAGCGGCGCCACGGTCAAGTACCAGATCGTCGGCGAGGACGAGGCCGACCTGAAGCAGGGCCTGATCAACATCTCCAGCCCGATCGCCCGCGCGCTGATCGGCAAGGAAGAGGGCGACACCGCCGAAGTGCAGGCGCCCGGCGGCACCCGCCGCTACGAGATCGTCGCCGTCCACTACGCCTGACCGTGCACTGGAAGGCGCGCCTGACCCTGTTCGCGGCCGCCCTCTGGTGGGGCAGCCTGTGCGTGATCGGGTTCCTGGCCGTCCCGCTGCTGTTTCGCAACGCGCCGTCGACCGCGGTGGCCGGGATGCTCGCCGGCAAGTTGTTCGAGGCCCAGGCGTGGCTCAGCCTCGCGTGCGGGCTCGTGGTGCTGATGGGCGCGCGCGACGAGGACGGCACGGCCACGATGGGCTGGGCCGGCGGCGCGGTCTCGTTCGTGCTGCTGGGGATGCTGTGCGCGCTGCTGCAGGAATTCGCGGTTGCGCCCCGGATCGTGGCGCGGCAGAACCTGGCCGTGTGGCACAGCTTCGGCACCGGCTTGTATGCGGCGCAATGGCTGTGCGCGGCGGTGGTGTTGTGGAAGGTGACCGGCGAGAGCCGTCATCCCCGCGCGGGCGGGGCCTGGAATGACGGCTGAGACGCCGCTTGCCGAACGCTATTCCGACCGCGTCTTCTTCACCGACTTCTGCTTCGGCTTGGACTTCTTCACCATTCCGCCCGACGTCAGCCGCTGGTTGCCCAGGACGCGCACTCGCTTGACTTCGGGCCGCTGGCCGCCGCGGCTGGAGTTCTTGACGACCTTGAACTCGCGCGGGCCGGGCTTGCGTTCCTCGTCTTCCGCCTTCACCTTCTTCGGCTTGGGGCGCCACAGGACGAGAAGTTTGCCGATATGCTGGATCGGCGCGGCACTGAGTTCCTCGGCCAGCTGCTGGTACATGGCCTCGCGCTGTGCGCGGTCGTCACCGAGGACGCGCACCTTGATCAGGCCGTGCGCCTTGAGCGCGGCGTCCGTTTCCTTGATGACCGCCGGCGTCAGGCCGTCGCTGCCGATCATGACGACCGGGTCGAGGTGGTGGGCTTCGGCGCGGTGCTCCTTGCGCTCGGCCACACTGAGTTGAATCGCTGGCATCCGCCCATTATCCCTGCACGGCACACCGCACATGAAAGTTCGCACCAAGAGCAAGAAGGTCAACAAGGCGTGGTTGAACGACCACCTCAATGACCCCTACGTCAAGTTGGCCCTGAAAGAGGGCTACCGGGCCCGCGCCGCGTACAAGCTCAAGGAGATCGACGAGACCCTCGGGCTGATCAGGCCGGGGCACGTGATCGTCGACCTCGGATCCACACCGGGCGCGTGGAGCCAGTACGTGCGGCGCAAGCTGGCACCCGAGGGCGCGGCGGCCGGCGTGCTCGAAGGGCAGATCCTGGCGCTGGACATCCTGCCGATGGACCCGATCGAGGGCGTCATCTTCGTTCAGGGCGATTTCCGCGAGCCCGAGCCCGCCGCCGAACTGGACAAGCTGCTGGCCGGCCGCAAGGCGGACGTGGTGGTCTCCGACATGGCGCCCAACCTGTCGGGCATCCCCTCGTCGGACTCCGCCCGCATCGCCCACCTCGTCGAGCTGGCCGTGGACTTCGCCGGGGCCCACCTCAAACCCGAGGGCGCCCTCGTGTGCAAGGTGTTCCACGGCAGCGGCTACAGCCAGCTCGCCAAGCTGTTCAAGGACCGGTTCCGGGTGGTCAAGCCGCTCAAGCCCAAGGCTTCGCGCGACAAGTCCTCCGAGACTTTCCTCGTCGGCATCGGCCTCAAGAGCCGCTGACGCGGCCGGCGCGCGGCGGCGCCTTGCGGTCCAGGTGCATGACGGCCGCGACGATCTGGCGCGGATCCGCCAGCGCCGGCGTCATGCCCCAGCGCCGGAACGGGTCGTTGCCGATGCGCACCATGCCCGTGTGGCGGCCGTCCTGCTTGTCGACCGTGGGGTCCGGGTCGTAGAAGCCGAGCGCGAAGCGCAGCTGCTCCATGTCGCGCGGCGCGCCGGTCAGGAACAGCCACCCCGGCTGCACGCCGTGTTGCCGCGCGTAGTGGGCCAGGTCCTCGGGGTGGTCCTGCTCCGGGCGCAGCGTCAGCGAGTACATGAAGATGTCGCGGCCGATGCGGTCGCGCAGCATCTGCTGCACCCGCACCAGGTTCTGCGTCATCGGCGGGCAGCTGTTGTTGCAGCCCGCGTACATCATGTTGATCATGACCAGCTTGTCGCGCACCAGGTCGTCGTAGAAGCGGACCGTCTTGCCCTGGTGCGTCTTCAGCCGCACGTTGGGGATTTCGTCCTTCCTGCGGCCGGCGGTGGCGGCAGGCGCCTGCCACTCGGGCGGACTGAACAGGCCTTGCACCATGCCGACCAGGGCGATGGCGCCGGCGCCAGCGAGTTCCAGTGAACGGGTGTCCATGCGAGTCTCCTCAGGTCGTACGGCGGCTCACACGATGTCCCAGCGCACCATCATGGCGTGGTCCTCGTGCGCAAGGTTGTGACAGTGCATCATGTACTTGCCGGTGAAATCGCGGAACCGGAACAGGACCCGCATGGTCATTCGCTCCCCGACCACGAAGACGTCCTTGCGGCCCCGCTCGATCAGCGGTATCGGTACGGCCACCCCATTGACGGTCTTGCTCAGGATGCGGCCTTCCTCGAAGTGCACGTGGACCGGGTGCTGCCAGCCGTTGTCGATGTTGGTGAATTCCCAGATCTCGGCGCTGCCCTTGCGGGGCGAAGCCGTGGGCTCGAACACGTTGAAGAAGCGGCCATTCACCGCCCACATGCCGCCCGAGCGTTCGAAGTTGAAGCGGCGCACCGGCAGCGTCGCGAGTTCCGCGGCGTCGGGCAGGGGCCGCAAAGGGCGCAGCACGGAGGGCACCTGGCTGTCGTCGGGCGCGTTGCGGTCGACCACGAACTTGAGCAGCCGCGTCCCCGGCGCCTGCACCTTCTCCGGCCGGCGCGTCGAGTTCTGCACCAGCATGTTCACCAGGTACAGCTCGGTGCCGAGCGGGAAGCGCGCGAAGTCGATGATGACATCGGTGCGCTCCGCCGGCGCCAGGCGCGTCTGCAGCTGGTTGTTCAGCGGGTTCGGCAGCAGGTTGCCGTCATGGGAGATGATCTGGAACATGTAGACCGAACTGGCGAACTTGTTCTGCAGGTACAGCTCGTAGAAGCGCGTCGGCCCCGAATTGAGCAGGCGGAAGCGGTACTTGCGGCGCGCCACCCGCAGCACCGGCTCGATCTTGCCGTTGACCAGGACCTTGTCGCCGATGATGCCGTCGGGGTTCAGCTGGTCGTAGGTCAGTTGGCCGTCGACGTTGAAGCGCCGGTCGCCGAAGGTGAGCGGGTAGTCGTAGGGTCCGCTCGGCAGGCGCAGCCCGGTCAGCTCGTTGCCGGTGTCGAGGTGGTCGTAGATGTTGTAGCGGCCGGCCAGCCCCTTGATCACGTTGGGCGCGGTCACGCCCTCGGTGTGGTCGTGATAGAAGAGGGTGCCGAGCGCCTCCCGCGGGTCGCCGATGCCGCCGAACTCGTCGATGCCGGCATAGAGGTTGGGCCAGAAGTGGTCCTTGAAGGCGCCCGGGGCGTTGAGGGTCGGCCCCATCTTGGTCGGGCTGTAGAAGTCGCCGGCGAAGCCGTCGCTCTCCGACGGCGTGTGCATGTTGTGCAGGTGCGTCGAGATCTCCGGCGAGCCGAAGCCGGTGGAGAACTGCGGCAGCGCATTGAAGATGCGGCACAGGATCGGCTGGCCGTAGCGCGCGTGGATGGTCGGCCCCGGGGTCAGGGCGCCGGGCGTGTTGCCCTCGAAGCCCCAGATCGGCTGCGCCGGGTAATACGGATTTCCACCGTTGAAGTACCAGGACGGGTTCTCCTTCGCCGTCAGCTGGTACTGGATCGCGTCCACGCCGGTCCGGCTGCCGGGCCCGCACAAGTCGAAGTAGCGCTGGTGGGCCACCCGCCCGCACTCGCCGCCCGCGGCGTTGGCCAGGAGGCTGGGCGTCGGAGTGAGGGGCGTGGAAACGGGCGAGAGGGGGGTGTCCTGCAGCGGCAGCTCCTCCACCCAGGGGGTGGTTGGCGGACTGGGCGGCAGGACCAACACCTGGGCCTGCGACTTGCGCGGCACCATCAGCAGGGGGGCGGCCGCCGCCGATGCGGTCAGCAGCGTTCGCCGGCTGATCCCGGCAGGCGCCGCCGGGTCGGGTCGTTCGTTGGTTTGTGCCATGAGTCTCTCCTCGTCAGGTGGGAAGTTCCCGAAACGCTCCAGCTCACATCTGCCGCGCGGCGCGGCGCAGCGTGTTGGTGACCGGCTCGGCCAGGTACTGCAGCGTGGTCTGCTCCGTGCCCTGGATGTAGACCTCGGCCGACATGCCGGCCTGCAGCTTGAAATCGCCGCCCAGGCTCGCCAGCGTCTCGGGGTTGGCCACGACCGACGCGGTGTAGTAGGGCTCGCCGGTCTGGCGATCCACCAGGCGGTCGCCCGAGACGTAGGTGACCTTGCCTTCCACCATCATGCTGTTGCGGTAGCGCAGCGCGGTCAGCTTGACGCGGGCGAGCTGACCGACATGCACGTTGGCGATGTCTTCCGGCCGCACGCGCGCCTCCACCATCAACTGGGTTTCGCTGGGGACGATGTCGGCGATGGGGTCGCCGGCGCGCACCACGGCGCCGGGCGAGGCGACCTTCAGGTCGATGATCTCGCCGCTGACCGGCGCCACGATCACCTGGCGGCGCGCCGCGTCTTCCGACTTGCGCTGTTCCTGCTCGACTTCGCTCAGGCGCTGGGTGGTCTGCTTGAGCTGGTCGCTGGCCATCTTCATGTAGTCGCTGCGCAGCGACTGGATCTTCATGTCGATCTCGACCAGCCGCTGCTCGGCGCGCGCCAGCTCGCTGCGCCGCTCCTCCAGCTTGGATCCGTAGTCGATCACCACGGCTTCGAGCTGCGAAACGCGGCTGGGCGAGATGAAGCCCTCGCGGATCAGGCCGCGGTTGGCCTCCAGGTCGCTGCGCTGCAGCTCCAGCGACTTCTGGGCCTGTTCGATCTGCGCCCGCACGGCGACCAGCTCCTGGTCCACCCGCTCGCGCTGCGTGCGCAAGAGGGAGATGGCGCTGTCCAGCGCGTTGCGCTGGGCGCTGAAGTGCGAGGATTCCTTCTGCAGCGCCTGCGCGATGCGCGGGTCCTGCTTGGCGGCGGCCAGCATGTCGGCGGGGAACTTCAGCCCCGGCGCGAAGGCATGCTCCGCCTCCAGCCGCACCAGCGCGGCGCGCTCGACCAGCACTCGGTAGTCGAGGCGGTTGCGGTCGGCGTCGACCCGGACGTCGCCCAGCACCAGCACCGGCTGGCCGGCCTGCACGTGCTGGCCGTCGCGCACCAGCACCTCGCTCACGGTGCCGCCTTCCAGGTGCTGCACCTGGCGGCGATTCAGATCGACCTTGACGACGGCTGGCGCGACCACGGCCATGGACAGCGGTGCGAATCCCATCCACAGCAGGATGGGCACCAGGGCGCCGAGGATGATGAAGGAGCCGGCGCGCACCAGGCCGCGCGCATGGTCGTGGCTGCTGGAGCGGGCCGGGGCGCCCGGGCGGGAAGCGGTGGCGGTGTTCATGTCTTTCGTGCTCCTTGCATCGGCCGTCAGGCCGCCTTGCGATCCACCATGGCCTGGGCCTGGCGCTGCATGTCCTTCATGACCTCGCCGGCCGGGCCGAACTGCTGGATCCGGCCGTTGCCCAGGACCATGATCTTGTCCACGTGGGCGATCAGGGAAGGCCGGTGCGTCACGACCACCGTGGTCACGCCCGACTTGCGCAGTTCGCCCATGGCCTGGGCGAGGGCCATCTCTCCGGCGCCGTCCAGGTTGGAGTTGGGCTCGTCCAGCACCACCAGCTGCGGGTTGCCATAGACGGCGCGTGCCAGCGCCACGCGCTGGCGCTGGCCGGGCGAGAGGCGGGCGCCGTGGTCGCCGACCGGAGTGTCATAGCCCTGCGGCAGGCCCAGGATCATCTCGTGGGCGTTGGCGCGCATCGCAGCCTCCACCACCGCTTTCGAGTCCACCTGGTCGAGACGGGCGATGTTTTCGGCGATGGTGCCGTCGAACAGCTCCACGTCCTGCGGCACGTAGCCGATGTGCGGGCCGAGCGCCTCGCGGCGCCAGTGCGACAGGTCGGCGCCATCGAGCCGCACGCGGCCGGAACTGGGCGCCCATACGCCGGTGAGCAGGCGCGCCAGCGTGGACTTGCCGGCGGCGCTGGGTCCGACGATCGCCATCGCCTCGCCCGGCTCGAGCTGGAAGGTGATGTTGGCCAGCACCGGCGTCTCGACGCCGGCCGGCCGGTACGAGACATTCTCCGCCGCCAGCCGGCCTTCCGGGCGCGGCAGCGTCAGGCGCGGCTCGTCGCGCGCGAAGTCCCGCGAGAGTTCTGCCAGGCGGCCATAGGCGGCGCGCGCCTCGATCAGCACGCGCCAGTTGCCCACCAGCTGCTCGACCGGCTGCAGCGCCTTGCCCAGCAGGATGCTGGTGGCGATCATGATGCCGGGGGAGGCCTGGTGGGACAGCACCAGGTAGGCACCCAGCGCCAGCATCAGGACCTGGATCGCCTGGCGCGCGAAGCGGGAGAGCGCCGTCAACGCCACCGTGCTGCGGCCCACGCTCAGTTGCGTACCGGCGATCTGGGCTTGCAGGGCGCGCCAGCGGGCCAGCAGGCGCCCGGTCATGCCCAGGGCCTGCAGGATCTCGGCGTTGCGCAGCGAGTTTTCCACGTACTGGGAGGCGCGGCGCCCCTCCTTCTGCAGGTCCTCCAGCGCGCTGCGGCTGAGGCGGTCGTTCAGCCAGGCCAGGGCCAGCATCACCACTGTCGACAGGACGGCGCCGATGCCGAGGTAGGGATGGAAGATCCAGATCACGGCCACGTACACCACCACCCAGGGAGCGTCGAACACGGCGATCAGCGCATTGGCGGAGAACATCGAGCGCAGGGCGGCGACGTCACGGATGCCGTCGATGCGGACGCCGGGCGAGCGCGCGGAACGCTCCACGATGGCGTGCACCACCGGCGGCGACAGGTGTTCGTCCAGCAGGTTTCCGAGCAGGTTCTGCACCCGCGTGCGCACGTAATCCAGCAGCAGCAGGATGCCCAGGGCGACGCCGGTGCCGAGCACCAGCACCATCAGCGTGTCCAGGCTGTTGGTGGAGATGACCCGGTCGAACACCTGCAGCGAGAAGAAGGCAGGGACCAGGAACAGCAGGTTGATGACGAAGGAGAACGCCGCAAGGGCGATGATCAGCGGTCGCAACAGGGCCCAGAGTGGCTTCATTCGAGTTCTCCTTCGTCTTCGTTGTTCTCTTCGACGCTTTACTGCACGATGCCGTTGGCGGGGGTGCCCGCCGCCGCGGCTTCCAGCGCCTTGACCCGCCGGTGCAGATGCTCGATGGTGACCAGCTGCTCGACGTAGCTGCGCGCGAGCTGCTGCGTGAGGTCCGCCAGCGCGGGGATGGCAGCGGAGAGTTCGTCCTTCCTGGCGTTGACCTGGTGGATCCGGGCCAGCACCAGCGCCGCCACTTCGCGCGGCTCGGTGATCGCGCGCATCGGCTGCTGCGCGCCGGGGCGGGCTGCCGGGAGGGCCTCCGTCGCCGGCTTGCTGTTCTCGGACTTGTTTACTTGCTCGCTCATGGTGTACTTCCTTCAGGTTGGCGATGGTGTTTGCCGGGGGTCGGCCAGTCGTTTCCCCCGGGCCGCGGCCCAGGGGAAACGATGCCCCGCGTTCAGGAGAAGATGAAGTCGGTCTGGTTGATGGAGTTGGCGCCGACGCCCACGCCCAGCAGCTCGATGGAGCCGGCTCCCGCGATGGAGACCAGCGTGTCGAGCGTGCCGTCCGCGTTGAGGTCGCTGACGGAGATGCCCACCGAGGCGGCGAAGTTCGCCGCGTTGATGCCCAGTCCGCTCAGCTCCATCAGGTCCTGGCCGCCGGTGGCGTTGGCGTCGAAGCCGCTGATGCGGTCGATGCCGAAGCCCGCCTGGAAGACGAAGACGTCGTTGCCGGAGCCGCCGTCCAGTGCGTCGTTGCCGGCGCCGCCCCGCAGCGTGTCGTTGCCACCGCCGCCGCTCAGCGTGTCGTTGCCCGCGCCACCCGCCATCACGTTGTTCAAGCCGTTGCCCGTGCCGCTGAAGTTGCCCGCACCGACGAAGGTCAGGTTCTCCATGTTGCCCCCGGCGGCATAGCTGTTGGCGAACGAGCGCACTTCGTCGGTCCCCTCGTTCAGGGCCTCGACAGCGACGTCGGTCGCCTCATGGACCACGTAGGTGTCGTTGCCCGCACCTCCGTTCAGCCTGTTCGCGATACCCGCGGCACTCGTCAGCAGGTCGTTGCCACTTCCGCCGGTGACGTTCTCGATTCCGGCGATCGAGGTGAAACCCGAGGCCGTTCCCGCCCCCAGGTTCACGGAGATGGCACTGGTGGTGCCGGCGTAGCTGAGGAAGTCGTTGCCGGCAAGCATGTCGGCCGAGAACGCTTCGATGCCGATGAACGTCTGCCCGTTGAACGACGTCATGGTGGCGCCCGAGAAGACGACGTTCAGCGTCGTGCCGCCTGCGTTGCCCATCGCGTTCAGCGTGTCGATTCCGAGTCCGCCGTCGACGATATCCACCCCGTCTCCCGTCGCCCAGGTGATCAGGTCATTGCCCGCCCCGCCGTTGACTACGTCGTTGCCGACGCCGCCGCGCAGGGTGTCGTTCCCGCCAGCTCCGTCGAGCGTGTCGGTGCCCGCGCCGCCGGTGAGCACGTTGGCGCTACCGTTGCCGGTGCCGCTGAAGTTGCCCGCACCGACGAAGGTCAGGTTCTCCACACTGCCGATGATGGCGTAGCTGCTGGCGAACGAGCGCACCTCGTCGGTCCCCTCGTTCAGCACCTCGACAGCGACGTCGGTCGCGTCGTGCACCACGAAGGTATCGTTGCCGGCGCCGCCGTTGAGCCTGTTCGCAATACCGGCGGCACTCGTCAGCACGTCGTTGCCGCTGCCCCCGGTCACGTTCTCG
>Ga0190269_10001664_pt1 | contig 10528 bp, 9 predicted proteins | sample Popmic249IS_FD_133749 | JGI IMG/M metagenome (GOLD analysis project Ga0190269, IMG submission 133749) | Populus adjacent soil microbial communities from riparian zone of Blue River, Arizona, USA - 249 IS | ecosystem: Environmental > Terrestrial > Soil > Riparian zone | place: USA: Arizona... | reverse complement strand
GCGACACCGAGCGCCCCCGCGTGCTGCTGATGAACTGGAAGATCGCGTACGGCTCGACCTGGGCGAAGGTCGCCAAGGGTGAGCAGGACGCCCGCATCGACCGCTTCGCCGCCCGGGTGAAGGCCTCGTTCCCCGAGAAGTTCTTCCTCGTGCTCAACCACGAGCCCGAGAACGACGTGATCGCGCGCTCCGGCTCCGGCTGGGAGGCCAAGGACTTCGCCGCGATGTACCGCCACACCGTGCTGCGCCTGCGCGCCAAGGGTGTCACCAACGCGATCAACGTCATGGCCTACATGGGCAACGAGAAGTGGATGGCGCAGTCGTGGTGGAAGGACCTGTACCCGGGTGACGACGTCGTCGACTGGATGGGCCTCGACTCGTACGTGAGCGCCGAGAAGGGCTACTACCACTACGGCATGTTCGCCGACCTGCTCGACCGCAAGGCCCCCAACGGCCCCACCTTCTACGACTGGGCCACCACCAAGCACCCCACCAAGCCGCTGATGGTCGCCGAGTGGGGCGTGTACCACCGCGTCGGCCGGATCACCGACAAGACCGCCGGCTTCAAGAGCGTCCTGCCCGAGCTGAAGAAGCGCCCGAACATCAAGGCGATCGTCTACTTCGACACCTCGCACGACGACGAGGGCGACCGCGACATCAGCATCGACAGCACGAAGGCCAACCTGGCGGCGTTCCGTACCCTCGCTGCTGACAAGATCTTCGACGTGAAGCTGCGCTGACCCCCATTCGAACTCACGAGCCGCCCGGCGGGCCTGCCGGGCGGCTCGTGCTTTCTCGTTAGGCTCCAGCACCATGGACGCGGTTCGCACGGGGCTTCTGCTGGCTGCCACGCTCACCACCGGGCTGGTGGCCGGGCTCTTCTACGCCTTCTCGATCTCGGTGCTGCCGGCGCTGCGCGCCACGCCGGCGGCGGTGCTGGTCGAGGTGATGCAGCGGGTCAACCGCGCGATCCTCAACGGCTGGTTCTTCCTCTGCTTCGTGGGCGCGCTGGTCCTCGGCCTTGCCGCGGCGATCCTCGCAGCCGTCGACGGAGACCCGGGCGTGCTGGCGCCGGCCACGATCGGATTCCTGCTGTACGCCGTGCAGATCGTCGTCACCAGGACGGTCAACATCCCCCTCAACGACGCCCTCGACGCGGCCGGGACGACGGATCCCGAGGCCGCGCGCCGCGCGTTCGAGGCCCGCTGGGTCCGGTGGAACCACGTGCGCACCTGGCTGTGCACTGTGTCCTTCGGCGCGTGGACGTGGGCGTTGCTCGCCGCATAGGCAGCTTCCTGTCAGATCCCTTGCCGACCCTCCACAGTGCTCGAAATGCTGACGGCGTCCACGCATCGATCAGCCGGGGGGATCCCATGGCAAGTCGTGTCCGCAGACTCCGAGTCCTGGCGGTGGCCACCGCGCTCGCCGTGGCCGTAGCGCCGGCGCTCGTTCCCGCCGCGGCCCAGGCACAGCCCGCCGCCGCGCCCAACGCCGTCGTCACCTGGCACAGCCACGCCCAGACCGCCATCCACGAGGTCGGCGGCCAGACGGCGGCCACCGCCGCCCGCAGCTTCGCGATGGTGCAGGGCGCCGTCTACGACGCGGTCAACTCGATCGCCGGCACTCCCTACGAGCCGTATCTGGCCGCGCCGCCCAGCCGTCCGGGGGACTCCGCGCCGGCAGCCGTGGCCGCCGCCGCCCACCACGTGCTGCTCGCGCTCTTCCCGGCCCAGGCGGACTCCCTGCGTACCCGGTATGAGGAAGCGCTCGCCGCCGTCCCGGACGGACGCTCGAAGACCGGCGGCATCGCCGTCGGCGAGGCCGCGGCCGCCACCATGATCGAGGCGCGCCGCGACGACGGCGCGTTCTCCGGCGCGACCTGGCCGGTCGGTGACCAGCCGGGCCAGTGGCGCCCGACCCCGCCCGGCTTCCTGCAGGTCGGCGCCTGGTTCGCGACGCTGCGGCCGTTCGCCGCCGACCCCGCGGAGCACCGTACGGCCGGACCGCCGGCGCTGGGCAGCAGGGCGTACGCGCGCGAGCTCAACGAGGTCAAGAGCCTGGGGTCGGCGACGAGCACGACGCGCACGCCGGAGCAGACCGAGGCGGCGATCTGGTGGGACGACGCCACGATGGTCGAGTGGGAGATCCGCCGGCAGCTCGCCACCACGCACCGGCTCACCACGCTGCAGGCGGCCCGCATGTTCGCGATGACCGACGTGGCGGTCGCGGACGCGCTCATCGCCTGCTACCAGCAGAAGCGGAGGTGGAGCTTCTGGCGGCCGGTCACCGCGATCCCGCTGGCGGACACCGACGGCAACCCCGGCACCGCCGCCGACCCGGGCTGGGCGCCGCTGCGCACCACCGCGCCGTCGCCGGAGTGGCCGTCCGGGCACGCCTGCTACACCTCGGCGGCCCTGCGCGGGCTGCGGGCGTTCTTCGGCCGCGACGCCGTGCCGTTCAGCGCGTTCAGCCCCCAGTCGGGAACGACCCGCCACTACGCGACCTTCTCCGCGGCGATCGCGGAGCTGAACGAGGCCCGGATCTGGGCGGGCGTGCACTACCGCGGCGCGACCGTCCAGGGTGACCGGCTCGGCGCGGCCGTCACCCGCGACGTGCTGGCCCGCGAGTTCGGCCGGTCCCACCGGTGAGCGCGCCACGGTCCGGGCGGTGACGCCCGGACCGTGCGGCGCCCGTGCGAGGGCTCAGTTGCCCCAGAACAGGTAGTTGGCCTTGTACGGCACGCTGGCCTTCTCCCCGTCGGCGCAGGCCGTCGCCGGCGCCACGCCGCCCGAGGTGTTCATCCGCTGGATGTGCGTGACCGTGCTGAGGATGCCCTGCCCGGAGTGGGTCTTCACCTCCAGCAGCAGCTCCGGGATGGCGCCCGGCACCGGCACCTCGGCCACCTTGCCGGCGGTGATGAGCGAGCCGTCCGCCTCGGACTGCCAGCTCGGGCCGCCGAAGTGGTGGATGCGGCGGTTCGCGCCGTCGTAGAGGCCGGCCTCCGGCACCGACGCGCCGGCGAACTTGCCGCCCGAGCAGGTGTAGGTCTGCGTGCCGTCGCCGACGACGAACATGCCGATGAGCTTGAGCGAGCCGGGCGGCTGCAGGGACGGAACCTCGGCGGCGGAGGCCTGGTAGGTGACCGCGGAGGCCGCGACGGTGGCCACGGCGGCGGTGGCGATGGCGATCTTCCGGCTGAGCGTGCTCATGGTTCTCTCCTGACGGTGAGGTGGCAACGCGCTCAGGTACGCGCCCCCGCCGCCGGCCGATCAGCACCCGGGCCGATGGTGCCCGTAGGGGCAGGCATCCGTGACCGACCGAGTTACTGGAGAGTCACGTCCACGGAGCTCAGGAAGTCCTCCGGGGCGAAGCGCGCGCCCAGCGAGGCGACCCCCGCCTTGGCGCCCGAGCCGGACAGGATCCGGGCGGCCGCCTCCACCACGATCGGCGCGGTGATCGCGTAGATGTCCCGCCCGCTCGCCACCGCCCGGCGCTCGCCCGCCGCCGTGCGCGCGACCACCTCGACCAGGAACGTCTGCGCCGAGCGGCCGTGCTCGTCGGCCGCGACCGGGCCGGCCGGATCGGCGGCGCGCAGGTCGTCCAGCGCGTTGCTCGACAGGTACGTGCGGATCTCCGGGGTCTCGAGATGGGTGGGGATCGTGGCGAGGTCGGCCGTCGTGACCTCCCCGGCCACCGGGCGGGTCCCGACCGGCGCGGGGAACGCCCACTCGGTCCGGGGCTCCTCGCCGGTCAGCTCCCGCAGGCGGCCGCCGGTCCAGGCCAGGCGCCGGCCGTGGCGGCGGGCGGCGGAGACCCGGCCTGTCGCCCGGGTGCCGGGGGTGGGGCGCCAGCTGCTGAGGGCGTACGCGATGGTCAGCTCGGACACCGGCCGGTCGCCGGCCGCGGCGGTCGCGAGCAGGTCGCCCAGGCCGCCGAAGAACGCGGCCGCCGGCACGATGGGGACGGCGGCGCCGGCGAAGCGCGCGAAGGTGTCGGTGACGACCTCCAGCTCGGCGGTCACGTCGAGGTACGGGATCCCGGCGCGGATCGCGGCCTCGATGACCGGCGCCGCGGTGGCCGCGAACGGGCCGGCGCAGTTGATCACCGCGTGGGCGGTGCGCAGGGCCTCGTCCAGGTCGGTGGCGCGGCCGCAGGGCACGGGCGTCATGCCGCGGCGGGCGAGCTCGGCGGCGACGAAGCGGCCCGTGTGACCCCCGGCGCCCGGGACGGCGATTCTCGTGTTCATGGTCATCAGCGTCGCCGGGGCGGGCCCGCGCGGCCAGTGTCCGTAACGCCGCGTCCCGTACAGTTTCGGACATGATCTCGGTCGCCCTGGCCGTCGCCGACGGCACCCCGCTGTTCGAGCTCGCCGCCGCGTGCGAGGTCTTCGGCGCGGACCGCGACCTGGCCCGGCCGTGGTACGACTTCACGATCTGCGGCGAGGACGACGCCCGGGTCGGCGGCTGGCTGCGGGCCGGCATCCGGCACGGCCTGGGAGCGCTGGCCGAGGCCGACACGGTGATCGTCCCGTCCTGCCGCGACGCCGCCGAGCCGCCACCGCCGGCGCTGGTCGACGCCGTCCGGGCGGCCCACCGCGCCGGCGCCCGGGTGGCCTCGCTGTGCACGGGCGCGTTCGTGCTGGCCGAGGCCGGCCTGCTCGACGGCCGGCGCGCGACCACCCACTGGGCACACACGGACCTGCTCCAGCAGCGGTATCCCGCCGTCCGCGTCGACCCCGGCGTCCTCTACGTCGACGAGGGCGACGTGCTGACCTCGGCCGGCAAGGCGGCGGGGATGGACCTGTGCCTGCACCTCGTGCGCCGCGACCACGGCACGGCGGTGGCCAACGCGCTCGCGCGCACCCTGGTGGTGCCGCCGCACCGCCCGGGCGGGCAGGCGCAGTACGTCCCGGCCGCCGTCGCGCACGGGCGCAACCACGAGCTCGCCGCGCTGCTGCCCTGGGCGCTGGACCGGCTGGCGCAGCCGCTGACGGTCCGCGACCTGGCCCGCGAGGCCGGGATGAGCACCCGCAACCTCGCCCGGCACTTCCACGCGGTCACCGGCACGAGCCCGCTGCGCTGGCTGCTGACCCAGCGGGTCCGGCGGGCCCAGGAGCTGCTGGAGACCACGGACCTCAGCGTCGAGCAGATCGCCGCGCGCACCGGCATGGGCACGGCCACGACGCTGCGGCGCCACTTCAGCCGGCAGGTCGGCGTGCCGCCCGAGACCTACCGCCGCACGTTCAGCCGCTGAGCCGGCGGCCGCGCACACCACAGGTCGCCAGCGCGGTGCGGGAGCCGGCGAAGTCCTCAAGTCGGCGCCCTCGCGCCCGATGTCTGTGACCGAGGAAGACTGCGCGGGAGAGGAGTGCGATGGCCGGCGCCCGCCGCCCCGATCCCGCGACCGCGCTCGTCGTGCTGTCCGCCGCGGTCTTCGCCGCCTGGATGCTGACCGGCCTCGGCGGCTCCGCCGTCACCCAGACCGTCTCGAACCTCGCCACCGCGGCCGTCACGATCGCCGCCGGCACCGCCTGTCTCGTGCGCGCCACCCGCCGGCGCGGCCGGGCGGGCGCGGCCTGGACGGGCATCGGCCTCGGCGCCCTGTCGTACGGGGCCGGCGAGGCGGCCTGGGCCTGGCTGCAGACGGTCCACGGCGAGCACATCCCGTTCCCCGGCTTGCCCGACGCCGGGTACCTCGCGATGGTGCCGCTGATGGCCGCGGGGCTGGTGCTGATCCCGGACAACCGGCGCTCGGCCGCGCACCGGGTCCGCGGGATCGTCGACGGGCTCACTATCGGGTGCTCCCTGCTGCTGATCAGCTGGATGCTCGTGCTGCGGCCGGTCGCCGGCGCCGGAGCCCCGGGCTCGCCGGAGATCGCCGTGCTGCTCGCGTACCCGCTCGGCGACGTCGTGCTGGTCACCGTCGTGCTGTCGCTGCACCGGGTGCTCAACCCCGGCGCCCGGGGCGCGGGCCCGCTGCGGCTGATCGGCGCGGCTGCCGCCATCATCGGCGTCACCGATCTGGTGTACGCGTACGTCTCCCTGCGCGGCGCGTACACCTCCGGCGGGGTGCTCGACACCGGATGGTTCCTCGGTTTCGGGCTCGTCCTGCTCGCCGCCCTGCGCCCCGAGGCGCCCGGCGGTCCCGGCCCGGAGCGGGCCCCGGACCGGACGATCGGGTCGCTCGCGCCGTACGTGGCCGTGCTCGCCGCGGTGGTCTGCAGCGTGGCCGACTTCGCCCGCACCGGGACCGTGGACGATTTCAGCGCCGCCTGCCGGACCGTGCTCATCCTGCTGATCGTCGCCCGTCAGTTGCTGACCCTGCTCGAGAACCGCCGGCTGGCCCGGCGCCTGGAGTCCCGCGTCGGCGCGCGCACCGCCGAGCTGCGCGCCAGTGAGCTGCGGTTCCGCGCGCTCGTGCGGCACAGCTCCGACTCGGTGGCGGTCGTCGACGCCGACTCCACGGTCCGCTACCAGAGCGACTCGGTCGAGCGGATCTTCGGCTGGCCCGCCGAGGCGCTGCTCGGGCGCCGCCTGGTCGAGATCTCCGGCCCGGTGGCCGGCCCCCGCATCGCCGCGGCCATCGAGGCGGCCGCCGCCGGGCCGCGGACGGTCACGGTGGTGGAGGTCCCGGTACGCCACCGCGACGGGCGTACCCGCCTCGCCGAGATGACCGTCACCAACCTGCTCGACGACCCCGCGGTACACGGCTTCGTGCTGAACACCCGCGACGTGCACGACGCCCAGGAGCTGCAGGACCGGCTGGTGCACGAGGCGTACCACGACCGGCTCACCGGCCTGCCGGCCCGGGCGCTGTTCCGCGAGCGCGTCGCCGAGGCGATCGAACGGGGCCGGGGCGCCGACCACGCCGCCGTCCTGCTGCTGGACCTCGACGGCTTCAAGGGCGTCAACGACAGCCTCGGGCACGCCGCCGGCGACGTGCTGCTGCGGCAGGTCGCCGAGCGGCTGCGCGCCGCCGTCCGCGAGGAGGACGAGGTGGCCCGCTTCGGCGGCGACGAGTTCGGCGTGCTGGTCACCTCGCCGACGGCCCGCGCCGACGCCGAGGCGGTCGCCCGGCGCATCGCCGTCGCGCTGACCCCGCCGTTCGTCGTGGGCGAGCACGAGCGCCACGTCGCGGCCAGCATCGGCCTCGCCGGCGCGGTGGACGCCGACGACGCCGACCAGCTGCTGCGCAACGCCGACCTGGCCATGTACCGGGCGAAGTCCGCCGGCGGCGACCGGCCGGCCGCGTACGACCCGGCGATGCACACCCGCCTCGTCGAGCGCCTCGAGCTGGAGGCGGACCTGCGCCACGCCCTCGAGCGCGATCAGCTCACCCTGCACTACCAGCCCACGGTGGACCTGCGTACCGGCGAGGTCACCGGCTTCGAGGCGCTGGTGCGCTGGCAGCACCCGGTGCGCGGCATGATCCCGCCGCTGGACTTCATCGGGATCGCCGAGGCGACCGGCCTCATCGTGCCGCTCGGCCGCTGGGTCCTCGCCGAGGCCTGCCGGCAGGCGGTGGCCTGGGGCGCCGGCGCCACCCGCCCGCTGAAGATGGCGGTCAACGTCTCGGTCCGGCAGTTCGACATCGACCTCGCCGCGACCGTCGCGGCGGTGCTCGCCGAGACCGGCATGCCGTCCGGCAGCCTCTGCCTGGAGATGACCGAGAGCGTCCTGCTCACCGACACCGACGAGAACCTCACCCACCTGCAGCGGCTCAAGGCGCTGGGGGTCACCCTGGCCATGGACGACTTCGGTACGGGCTACTCGTCGCTGGCGTACCTGCGCCGCTACCCGCTCGACATCCTGAAGATCGACCGCTCCTTCGTGGACCGCCTCGGCGGCGAGCGCGAGGACGAGGCCCTGGCCGCGGCGATCGTGCGGCTGGGCCGCGACCTGGGCATGGCCACGGTGGCCGAGGGCATCGAGGACGACGTGCAGCTGACCACGCTGCAGGACCTGGGCTGCGACTTCGCGCAGGGCTACCGGCTGTCCCGGCCGCTGCCCGCGGCGCAGGCGGGCCGGATCCTGACCGACGGCCTGCCGGCGCCCGTGCGCGACGTCGTCCCCGCGGCGAGCTGAGCGGGTCGCGGGCGGTTAGGCTCCGTTCGTGTCGAACGACGGTGCCTACACCTGCGCAACCTGCTCCCAGCGCCATCCGGGTCCGCCGATGTCGTACGGTACGCCCGCGCCGGCGTACTGGTCGCCGGAGCTGGCCGCCGACCCGGACAACGTGCTCGAGGACGAGATCTGCGTGATCAAGGGCCAGGGCTTCTTCCTGCGCGGGCTGATCGAGATCCCGGTGGTCGACGCGGGGGAGACCTTCGCCTGGTCGGTGTGGGTGTCGCAGAGCCGCGAGAATTTCCTGCGCACGGTCGAGAACTGGGACCGCCCCGGCCGCGAGGACCAGGCGCCGGCGTTCGGGTGGCTGGCCACGGAGCTGCCGTACGACCCGCCGACCCTCAACCTCAAGACCCGCCTGCACACCCGCCCCGTCGGGCAGCGGCCCGGCGTGGAGCTGGAGCCCACCGGCCACCCGCTGGCCGTGGAGCAGCGCAAGGGCATCACGCTCGCCCGCGTACGCGAGATCGCGGAGCGGATGCTGCATGGCTGACATCCTCGAGGTCGCGGCCCTGCCCTTCGGCCTCACCCCGTCGCAGCCCGGCGTCTGGCGCCACGACGAGCCCGCCGGTGCGGTGACCGGCGCGGCCCCGCCGCACACCGACCTCTACCTCCACCCCGGCGGCACGGGCTCGGACGACGCGGACTCCCTGCTCAACGCGGCGACGCTGCTCGGCGTGCCACCGGCCGGCGACTTCCAGCTCAGCGCGCGCGTCACCGTCGGCTTCCGCTCCCAGTACGACGCCGGCGTCCTGCTGCTGTGGATCGACGAGCAGCACTGGGCCAAGTTCTGCTTCGAGTTCTCCCCGGCGAGCGAGCCCATGGTCGTCTCGGTGGTGACCCGCGGGGTGTCCGACGACGCCAACGCCTACGTCGTGCCGGAGCACACGGTGTGGCTGCGCGTCAGCCGGATCGACGACGCGTACGCCTTCCACGCCTCGGCCGACGGCTCGACCTGGACGTTCGTCCGGTTCTTCAGCCTCGGCGCCGCGCCCGGCGAGCACCGGGTGGGCTTCGAGGTCCAGTCACCGACCGGCGACGGCTGCACGGTGACGTTCGACAACCTCCGGTTCACCGGTCAGCGCCTGGCCGACCTGCGCGACGGCTCCTGACCGGCCCGGCCCGGGTCGATGTGGATCTTCGGTCCGTCGCCCCACTCCGGCCGGCGCTCCCCGGCGAGCACCGCCGCGGCCTCGTCCAGCCCGACGGTGGCCGCCACGAGCCCTCGCGGATCCACCCGGCCGGAGGCGTAGAGCTCGACGGTCCCCGCGAGGCCGCCCGACCCGCTGAGCACCCCGGTCGCGGTCACGTCCTTGAGCACCAGCTGACGGCTGTCGACCAGGCTGGGCCGGGCCGCCAGCCCGATGAACACCACCCGCCCGCCCGGTTCGACGAGCTCCACCGCGCGGGCCGGGACGCCCACCCCGGTGGACGCGTCGATGACGGCGTCCCAGCGCAGGTCCGGCAGGTCGGACGCGGTCCACACGCCCTGCGTACGCGTCTCTCCCAGGACATGCACCTCGGCGTCGCCGGCCCGGGCGATGGCGGCGGCGAGCAGCCCGATCGTGCCCGGCCCGATGACCAGCACCCGCTGCCCGGGGTCGAGCGCCGCCGCCCGGACCGCCCGCAGCGCGTTCGCCCCCGGCTCCACCAGCGCGCCCAGCGTCGCGTCCACGGCGTCGGGCAACGGCACGAGCGCGGTCACGGGTACGGGCAGGCGTTCCGCGAGCGCCCCCGGCCACCCGTGGCGGATGCCGATCTCGTACCGGTCGGCGCACAGGTGCTGGCGCCCGCCCCGGCAGCGTTCGCAGTGCCCGCAGCCCAGCATGGTGTCCCCGGTGACCCGCCGCCCCACCCACGCCGGGTCGGTCCCCGGCCCCACGGCGGTGACCGTGCCGCACCACTCGTGCCCGATCCGCACCGGGTACGCCGCCTGCCCGCTGTGCAGGTACGTCATGTGCCCGGTGAAGAACTCGGCGTCGGTGCCGCACACCCCGGCCCGCTCGACCTTCACCACGACCTGGCCGGGACCCGCGACGGGTTCCGGCACATCTTCAACCGCGGCGGTGCCCGGACCCGTGATGACGAACGCACGCATAGCTCCATCAAACACGGGCACTGTTCCGCGCGCGGGGAACCACGGCATGCCGAGGGGATCCGTGCCACGATGACACCGATAGTTCGGTTCAGGCGGGAGTCAAACAGCAATGAGCGAACACGTTTCCGACAGCGCCGAATGGCAGGCTGTGCAGGGCCACGCCGAGAAGTTCGCGAGCGTGCACCTGCGTGAGCTGTTCGACAGCGATCCGCGGCGCGGCGAGCGGCTCACCGCCCAGGTCGCGGACCTGTACGTCGACTACAGCAAGAACCTGGTCACCGACGAGGTGATCAGCGCGCTCCTGGCG
>Ga0190269_10001663_pt1 | contig 10534 bp, 6 predicted proteins | sample Popmic249IS_FD_133749 | JGI IMG/M metagenome (GOLD analysis project Ga0190269, IMG submission 133749) | Populus adjacent soil microbial communities from riparian zone of Blue River, Arizona, USA - 249 IS | ecosystem: Environmental > Terrestrial > Soil > Riparian zone | place: USA: Arizona... | reverse complement strand
CAGACCACGCTCGGCGCCACCTACCGCTGGAACCAGTTCACCAAGCTCTTCTTCACGCAGCGCCTCGCCTCGGCGCCCATCACGCCCATCGCCGACGCCGCCGCCACCGGCTTCGTCATGACGGGCGCGCGCCGCGAGACGGCGATAGGAATCGAGACGAAGCTCGGCCGCTATGGCGACCTCAACTCGCGCTATCAAATTGAGAACGGCATCAACGGCACCGACAGCTTCGCCGTCATCGGCCTGCAAAACCGTCTGCCCGTCAACAAGGAACTCTCCATCGACCTCGGCTACGAGCGCGGCTTCCACCTCGCGGGCGAGGGCGAGAGCTTCAACGCCGCGCACCTCGGCTTCGGCTGGACGCCGACCGACGGCTTCCGCGCCACGGGCCGTTACGAACTGCGCGACCGCGGCGGCGTCGGCTCCGTGCTCTCGTTCGGCGTCGCCGGCAAGCTCTGGGACAACGTGACGACGCTCGGCCGCGTGCAGTTCGCGCGCGCGGGCTTCGGCGGGCACGACAGCTCCTCTTCGAGCGTGACGGCCGCGCTCGCGTGGCGCCCCTTGCGCAGCGACAGCGCCGGCCTGCTCTTCAGCTACACGCGCCGCTCGCTGACGCAAGGCTCCGACATCGGCGAGACCGTTGACCGCTACGACCAGCTCTCTTCTGACGCCTACTACCAGGTGACGCGCAACCTCGAACTCTACGGCCGCTTCGCCCTCAAGTTCGGCGACGCGGGCACGGCCGACCTCGCGCGCGTCTCTTCGCTCACCTACTTGACGCAGGGCCGCGCCGTCTACCGCCTCGGCCGCTACGTGGACCTCGCGGGCGAGACGCGCTGGCTCATCCAGCCCTCGTCGCTGACGCGCCGCGCCTCCTACGGCGCCGAGCTCGGCTTCTGGGTCATCCCCGACCTGCGGCTCGGCGGCGGCTACAACTGGACGGGCTCGCGCGAGCCCTTCGGCAGCCCCTTCGCGGGCGACCGCCGCGGCTTCTACTTCACCATGTCGTCGAAGCTCTCGAACCTCTTCGACCTCTTCGGCACCTCGCGCGACGCCGCCACCAAGCCCGAGGCCGGCGACGGCCAGAAGGGCGACGGCGCCGGCCAGAAGAAGGAAGAAGAGGAAGAGGAGGAAGGCGGCGAAGAGGGCGGGCGCTGACCCCTCAACTAATGCTCAAGAGCCATGACGCCTGAGACACTCTCCCAACGACGAACGGCCGCCGCCGCCGCGAGGCTCCTCGCCCGCGTGCTGCTGCCGGCGCTGCTGCTCTGCCTGTGCGCGGCCGAGGCACAGGCGCAGCTCACGATTCAGCCCGTCAGTTGGAACATCATCGGCCTCGACAGCAACAACCCCTCGACGGGGCCGAACAAGTTCCCCGTCGGCGCGCGCGTCTGCAACGTGGGGGCGGTCGCGCTCTCGAACGTCACGGCCAACTTCGTCTGGGACAGCGCGAACATCAACATCAACCTCGCCGTGCCGCCGACGCTTTCGGCGGCGACCTTGAACGCCGGCTCGTGCGTCGATTTCTACTTCGACGTGACGGTGACGCGCACCAACGCGGCCTACAACACGGCCCGCCGCTTCCACATCACAGCCACCGCCAACGGCGCCGGCACCGTCAGCACGCCCACGCCGCGGGAGCTGTACGTCGAGATGCTGGTCTCGCAGAACCGCAACTCCGTCAACCAGATCGTCGGCCCGACGACCGTCTACGTCGGCCAGACCTACCAGTACACCATCAACGTCAGCACGGCCACGCAAGGCTACGAGCAGCTCGAAGCCTTCCTCGAACTCACCAACGTCGTCTTCCAGGTGCTCTCGGTGGCGACGACCTACAGCGCGCCGGCCGGGGGGACGAATAATAAGATCTACGCCGACGCCTGCGGCTGGGACAACGTGCCCGGCTCGGCCACCTACCGCTCCTGCGTCGGCCCCGTTCAGTACTCGGGCGGCAAGGCCGGCGGCACCATCTCGACCACCTACACCGTCCGCATCATCGCCGCCGGCACCACCACCGCCTCGACCCTCATCCGCGACTTCTCCGGCAGCAGCTACCACTACAACTCAGACTACGGCACGGGCATCTCCTCCATCTCCGTCACCTCTCTGCCCCCGCCGCTCACGCTCTCGAAGCTCTCAAGCGTCTCGACGACACTGACCGGCTCCGTCGTCACCTACACCCTCCGCGTCGCCAACACGGGGCCGAACGCCTACACGCTCGACCGCTACACCGACACGCCGCCGACCACGCCGGGCACGCCCGCCTACGTCGCCGGCTCTTCGACCTTCAACGGCGCCGCAATCGCCAACCCCACCGCCTCCGGCGGCACGCTCATCTGGACGGGCAGCTTCCTCATCCCGGCCGGTCAGACCCGCGACCTGACTTACCGGATGACGATGCCGAACGCGGCCGGCTCCTACGCCAACAGCGCCGTCGCGCGCTTCGCGGAGTTTCAGGTCGATACGACGCAGACGACGACCGACAACGCGCCGGCCACGGCGACCGTCAACGTCGCGGCGCCCCCGAACGTCACGCTCGACAAGTCGGTGAGCCCTTCGGGCACCGCGCTGCCGGGCGCGGACCTCGCCTACACCATCCAGTTCACGAACGCCGGAGGCTGGCCCGCCAGTTCCTTCGCCATCACGGACCCCATCCCGGCCGACACGGACTTCAAGGTCGGCAGCCCCTCGACCGTCCTCGGCACGACGGGGCTCACCGTCGCCGTCCAGTACTCGAACGACGGCGGCGCGACCTGGGCCTACACGCCCGCGACCGGCGGCGGCGGCGCCCCGGCCGGCTACGACCGCCTCGTCACGCACGTCCGCTGGAGCTTCAGCGGCAGCCTCGGCCAGACCACGCCGAACAACACCGGCAGCGTCTCCTTCGCCGTGCGCATCCGCTAAAGCGGCCGCCGCAAAAAGGCGGACGCGGCGCGGCGCGGCGATGTTATACTCCGCCCGCCCACGGGCCTCACCAAACCGGCGGGCGCGTCACTTCGGACGGCGGGCTCACCCGCGGGCGGAGTGAAAAAGCCCTCACCATTTCGGAAAGCTCTGCACTCTCCCAACACTGCGCACCTCAAGGCGCGTTGGAAAGAAGTTGATCCACAGCTTCGGAGCTTGTTGAGAAATGGACAGCACGACCTCGGCCTCACGACCGCACGCCCCGCGGCAGAGGCCGGCAATCGAATCCTACAAACGCGCCTTCGGAACTCGCCGGGCGCTCGCGGCCGCCGCGCTCTTCGTCGTCGTGTGCGCGGGCGCGGCTCTGCCCGCGAGCGCGCAGGTCGTGCGCCCCTTCACGGCGCGCTTCAGCACGAACGACACGGGCGACGTGGTGCTCGTCGGCAACACCCTGATGTCGTGCGGGCAGGGCAACGCCTGCACTCAGGGTCGCGCCGGCTCGGGCTCCTCGCTCAACAACAACGACTTCAGGATGGACTACGTTGACGCGGACTCCGACTCTTCGACCTTCAATTCGAGTCAGGCGACGCTGACGCTTCCCAACGGCTCGACCGTCCTCTGGGCCGGCCTCTACTGGGGCGCCGACACCACCGCCGGGAGTAACGGCAACGCCGCGCCCAACGCCGCGCAGAACAACCTCGTGCGCTTCGCCGCGCCCGGCTCCGGCTACCAGACCCTCACGGCCGCGCAGGTAAACGCCAACGCCACGCTCGGCAACGACTACCACGCCTTCGCCGACGTGACGACGCAGGTGCGCGCGGCCCGCTCGGGCACCTACGCGGTCGCCAACGTGCAGGCCGGGACGGGCGTTGACCGCCACGCCGGCTGGGCGCTCGTCGTCGCCTACCGCGACCCCTCGCGCCCCTCGCGCAACCTCACCGTCTTCGACGGCTTCGCCGCCGTCAGCACCGTCAACCCCGTCGTCACCATCAACGTCAGCGGCTTCGTCACGCCCTTCGCCGGCCCCGTCAACACGCACGTCGGCGTCGTCGCCTACGAAGGCGACTTCGGCTCGACCGGCGACCAGCTACAGCTCAACTCGACGGTGCTCACGGACGCCCTCAACCCCTCCTCCAACTTCTTCAACTCGACCGTCACGCGCCTCGGCTCGTCCATCACCGCGAAGAACCCGAACTACGCCAACCAGCTCGGCTTCGACATCGACGACGTGAGCGCCAACGGCGTGCTCCCCAACGGCGCCACCTCCGCGACCATCACCCTTCGCACCGCGACGAGCGGCACGGCCGAGTTCTACTACCCCGGCGTCGTCACCTTCGTCACGGACCTCTACGCGCCCGTCGTCAAGGGCAACATCACGAAGTCGGTCAACGACCTCAACGGCGGGGTGGTCGGCCCCGGCGACACGCTCGAATACGCCGTCGTCGTCCAGAACACCGGCACCGACACCGCCATCATCCTCCAGATGGCCGACCCCATCCCGGCCGGCACCGCCTACGTGCCGGGCAGCCTGCAGGTCACGTCGGGCGCGAACGTCGGCGCGAAGACCGACTCGGCGGGCGACGATCAGGCCGAGTACGACGCCGTCGCCGGCCGGGTCGTCTTCCGCCTCGGCTCGGGGGCGACCGGTTCGGCCGGCGGCTCGCTCGCCTCCGGCCAGACGACGACCGCCACCTTCCGCGTGCAGGTCAACCCCGATGCCTTCGACGCCTCGGTCGTCTCGAATCAGGCGGTCATCTCCTACCGCGGCGCCACGCTCGGCATCGACTACGCGGACCCGAGCGACGGCGACCCCTCGACCGCGGGCGAGCAGCCCACCAACGTCACCGTCACCGCCACGCCGCGCGTCGAACTGGTCAAGACCGTCTCCAACAACTCGCCGCTGCCCGGCGCCGACATCACCTACACCGTCACCTTCAGCAACGCCCTCGGCGCCCGCGCCGCCACCAACCTCATCATCGCCGACAAGGTGCCCGCCGGCACCGAGTACAAGCTCGGCTCTCACACCTACAACGCCGGCACGACCGGCCTGCCCGCGCCCGTCGTCGAATACACCACCCAGCCCCGCGACGAGACCTCCGACTACCCGCCCTCCCCCTGGCTCAACTACACCCCGGCCGCCGCCCCCGGCGCCTACGACCCCGCCGTCACCTACGTCCGCTTCCGCTTCACCGGCACCCTCAACCCCAACACCTCCGGCACCGTCTCCTTCACCGTCCGCATCCCCTAGGGCCTGCGCGACGGCCTGTGTAGAATAACGGCGCGCCCCCCAGGTGAAGGAGAAGGTATGAGCACGGCCAAGGAAGAGGTCCAATCGTTATTGCACAAGCTGCCGGACGACTGCTCGATTGAAGACATCCAGTACCACCTCTACGTGATCGAGAAAGTCCGGCACGGTCTGGACGCCGCCGACCGGCAGGGCACACTCACGCAAGAAGAGGCCGAAGAGCGGCTGGGCGAATGGCTTACGAAGTAGTCTGGTCGCCGCGCGCCGTTGACGACGTGCGCGCGATTGCCGCCCACATCGCGGAGGACTCCGTCGCCTACGCCAGGTCTGTGGTGCAAAGGATCGTCGCGAGCACGCGCAGGCTGGCCGGCTTCCCGATGTCGGGTCGCGTCGTGCCGGAGTTCGCGCAGGAGAATCTCCGCGAGGTGTTTGCGTACAGCTACCGCATCATCTACCGGGTCGAAGGCGGGACCGTGACCATCGCCGCCGTAGTTCACGGGAGAAGGCCCGTGGAGTTGGAAGTCCAGCCGTAGGTGCGTGTTCACCCGACATGTTCGACAGCAACCTTCTCAAGGTAAGCGAAGAGGTGGGGGCGGCGCTCGCCGAGGGGCGGGCGGTGGTGGCTTTGGAATCGACGGTGATTTCGCACGGGCTGCCGCGGCCTTTGAACCTTGAAACGGCGAGGCGTCTGGAGCAGACGGTGCGCGGGCGCGGGGCGGTGCCGGCGACCGTCGCGGTGTTGGGCGGGCGCCTGTGCGTCGGGCTCGACGCGGGGCAGCTCGAACGTCTGGCCGAAGGCGAGGGGGTGCGCAAAGTAAGCCGGCGCGATTTGAGCGCGGCCGTGGCACTGGGTTGGGACGGCGCGACGACCGTCGCCACGACCCTCTTCGTCGCGCACCGCGCGGGGCTGCGTGTCTTCGCCACGGGCGGCATCGGCGGCGTCCACCGCGGCCCGCTGCCGGACGTGTCCGCGGACCTGCCCGAGCTTGCGCGCACGCCTTTGACGGTCGTCTGCTCGGGCGCCAAGTCGGTCCTCGACCTGCCCGCGACGCGCGAGTGGCTTGAGACGCACGGCGTCGCGGTCGTCGGCTACGGCTGCGACGAGATGCCGGCCTTCTACGCGCGCACGAGCGGGCTGCCGGTGGACGTGCGCGCCGACACGCCCGAGGAGGCGGCGCGGCTCGCCGCGGCGCGCGACCGGCTCGGCCTCGAAGCGGCGCTGCTCGTCGCGGTGCCCGTGCCCCCGGAGGCGGCGCCGGACGAGAGGCAGACCGAAGAGGCTTTGAACGAGGCGCTCGCGGAGGCCGGGCGCCGCGGCGTCGCGGGCCGCGAGTTGACGCCGTTCCTGCTCTCCCGCATGGCCGAAAGGAGCGGCGGCGCGACGCTCAGGGCCAACACGGCGCTGCTCGAAAACAACGCCCGCGTCGGCGCGGACATCGCCGTCGCCGTGGCTTCGGCCCGCTAAAATCCAGAACTTCACGCCCGCCCGCGTCGTTTTCCCTTCCGGCCGGATTTATAGGGCTCGAACATCTTTCATACTTGAGGCGCCGCCCCTCGGCGCGCCCGACGGAAGGTTTACAGATGAAGTGTCGTATCTTTTTCGCCTTGCTGCTGGTCGTCGCGGCGCTCCTCGTGGGGCGTCACATGAGGGGCGCCGAAAGGGCCGTCAGCGCGGTCGCGGTCGGCAGCGGCCGCGACGAGACGCGCCAGGCGCAGAAGCTTGAGGCGGGCGCCCGCGTCGAGGTGCGCGGCATCAACGGCGCGGTCGAGGTGCGGACGGCCGAGACCGACACGGCCGAGGTCCGCGTCGTCCGCACGGCCGCGAGCGCCGACGATTTGGCGTACGGCAAGGTGCGCATAGAGATGTCGCCGTCGGGCGTCGTCGTCCAGGGCGAGCGCAACGGCGGCGGCGGCTTCTGGCACTGGATTCAGGGCGGCGGCGGCGTCCAACAGCAGGTGACGCTCGTCGTCCCGCGCCGCGTCTCGCTCCTCGCCGAAGGCGTCAACGGCAACGTCGAAGTCGGCGAGGTGGACGGCCCCGTCACCGTCGCTTCCGTCAACGGCCGCGTCGGCGTCGCGCAGACTGCCGGGCGCTTCGAGGTCCGCAGGGTCAACGGCAACGTCCGCGTCGGCGTCGCGCGGCTCGGGGCCGACGGCGCCGAGTTGACGCGCGTCAACGGCAACGTCGAAATCCGTCTGCGCGAACTCGTGGACGCCGACATCGAGGCCCGCCGCCACAACGGCAGCCTCACGCTCGACGTGCCGAACGTCACCATCCGCCGGCGCGAAGACCGCAAGGAGTCGCGCGCGCGGCTCGGCGCGGGCGGCGCGCTCATCCAGATCGCGCGCGTCAACGGCGACGTCCGCTTCGGCTCAGACGTGCCCCCGGCCGCGCCCTTAAGCGTCGGCGCGGTGCCCGGCCGGGAAGCGCTCCCGCCGGTGCCGCCCGCGCCCCCGGCCGCGCCCCCCGCGCCCTAGACTTGCCCGAGAGATTTTCCGCAGCCGACCTGATAACGCTGACCGAGTGGACGAAGGCCCGCGACCCCCGAAGGACGCGGGCCTTTGTCTTTCCGCGCGAAGAGGCTTAAAACTGTCTCTCCATCTTTCGCGCAAAGGAGCAGGGGGAAGTGGCCGACGACGACGAGAGGCTCTGGGAGGTCATCGACCAGCACAGGCGGCTCGACCAACTGACGGCCCGCGAGGGCGAGACGAAGGAGGCGCCGCTCAGGCGCGACGTGCGCTCGCTCGGCCGCCTGCTCGGCGACGTGCTGAAGGAGCAGGTCGGCGCGGCGCTCTTCGACGCGGTCGAGGAACTGCGGCGCCTCTCCATCCGTCGGCGCGAGCTGGAGTCGGCCGAAGGCACGCCCGAGGCCGAGGCCGAGGACGAGCGGCGCTCTTTGACCGGGCGGGCCGAACAGGTCGTGGCCGGCGTCAGCTTGAAGGAGGCGTACCAGCTCACCAAAGCCTTCTCCATCTACTTCGAGCTGACGAACCTTGCCGAGACGAACCACCGCAAGCGCCGCCGCCGCGCCGCGGAAGTGAACGACACGCCCGCGCAAGCCGGCACCTTCCGCGGCACGCTCGGGCGCGTGCGCGACTCGGGCGCGACGCTCGAAGAGGCTCTGGCCTTGCTCTCGCGCGTCGAGGTCGTGCCGGTCTTCACCGCGCACCCGACCGAGGTCGCGCGCCGCACGGTGCTCTTCAAGCGGCGCCGCATCACGCGCGAGCTTGAGCGTTTGGACTCGCTCCCGCTCTCGCGCCGCGCCGCGCGCGAGGCCGCCGAGCGCATCGCCTCGGAGGTCACGGCGCTCTGGCAGACCGACGAGGTGCGCCGCCGGCAGCCGACCGTCGGCGACGAGATAAAGATGGGGCTCGACTACTACCCGGCCTGCCTCTTCGCCACCCTGCCGGAGCTTTACGACGAGTTGGCCGCCGCCTTCCGAGAGGTCTACGAATGCCAACTGGAAGCGCGCGAGCTGCCGCGCGTGCTCCGCTTCGGCACGTGGATAGGCGGCGACCGCGACGGCAACCCCTTCGTCACGCCCAACTGCACGCGCGACGCGCTCCGGATGGCGCGCGAGCACGTCTTCGACTTCTACGTCGCCTCGACGGAAGAGCTGCTGGAACGCCTCAGCCCTTCGGCGCTTCAGGCGCCGGCCTCGGCCGCGCTGCTCGCGAAGCTCGAAGCCTACGAGCGCGCGTTCCCGGCCGTCCGGCTCGAAGAGCGCATGCGTGCCGAGGCCGAAGTCTACCGCCGCTTCCTGCCCTTCGTCCTAAATCGCTTGCGCGCGGCGCGCGAGGGCGCGGACAACTCCGCCGCCTACCCCGACGCCGACGCCTTCGTCGCCGACCTGCGGCTGCTGCGCGAGAGCCTCGCGGCGGGCGGGGCCTTGCGCCTCGCGCGCTCGCTCCTCGACCCGCTCGTCCGTCAGGCCGAGACGTTCGGCTTTCACCTGCACACGCTCGACCTGCGCCAGCACGCCCGCGTCCACGCGCGCGCCGTCGAAGAGCTTGCGCGCGGCGCCTCCGCCTCGGAGTCTTTGCCGCCGCCGCCCTCGCAGGAGACGGCGGCCCTGCTCGACGCCCTGCGCGCCGCCGCGGAGCTAAAGCGCGAGTTCCCGCCCGAAGGCATCCGCAGCCACGTCATCAGCGGCGCGCGCAACACGACGGACGTGCTGACGCTCGTCTGGCTGGCCGAGACGAGCGGCGTCCGCGTCGCGGCCGACGAGCGGCGCGGCGACCCCGGCCTGATGCCCGTCCCGCTCTTCGAGTCGATTGAAGATTTGCGCAACTGCCCCGAGGTCTGCCGCGCTCTCTGGACCTCCAATGAGTACGCGCCCTACCTCGACTCCTGGGGGCGCAGGCAGGAGGTGATGCTCGGCTACTCGGACTCGAACAAGGACGGCGGGATGCTGACGAGCACCTGGGAGATTTACAAGGCCCACCGCGCCCTGCACCGTGTGGCGCGCGAGTGCAACGTCCGCCTGCAACTCTTCCACGGCCGCGGCGGCACGGTGGGCCGCGGCGGCGGCCCGACGCATCACGCCATCGTCGCGCAGCCCGTCGGCGCCTTTGAAGGCACGCTCAAAATCACCGAGCAGGGCGAGGTGCTCAACTGGAAGTACTCGGACCCGGTGCTCGCGGAGAGGAATCTGGAGTTGATGGTGGCGGCTTCTCTGGAGGCGCTGGCGCGGCCCGGCGGCGTCGAGCACCGCGAAGAGTGGGAGCAGGCTTTGGAGTGGCTGTCGCAGGCGGCCTTCGACTTCTACCGCCGCCACGTTGCCGAAGACCCGGAGGTCGTCCCCTACTTCGAGGAGGCGACGCCCGTCCTTGAGTTCGACCTGGCGAAGATAGGCTCGCGGCCCGCCAAGCGCGGCGGGCGGCGCGGCCTCTCGGACCTGCGCGCCATTCCCTGGGTCTTCGGCTGGATGCAGAGCCGCCACGTCCTGCCCGCGTGGTTCGGCGTCGGCCACGCCGTCGAACGCTTCGTCGCGGAGGGGCCGGGCGGCGAGGAGATGCTCGCCGAGATGATGGACGGCTTCACGATGTTCTCGAACCTCGTCGGCGACGTGGAGATCGGCATGGCCAAGGCCGACCTAGCCATCGCGCGCCGCTACGCCGAACTGGTCGAGGACGCGGCCCTGCGCGAGCGCGTCTTCGCCCTCGTCGAAGAAGAGTTCGAGCGCACGCGCCGCGCCGTCCTGCGCCTCACGGGCCAGCGCCGCCTGCTCGAACGCAACCCCGTCCTCGCCAACTCCATCGCGCTGCGCAACCCCTACGTTGACCCGATGAGCTTCCTACAGATAGAACTCCTCCGCCGCAAGCGCGCAGGCGAAGACTCCGACGAACTCAACTACGCCCTCGCCGCCACCATCAACGGCATCT
>Ga0190269_10001661_pt1 | contig 10537 bp, 11 predicted proteins | sample Popmic249IS_FD_133749 | JGI IMG/M metagenome (GOLD analysis project Ga0190269, IMG submission 133749) | Populus adjacent soil microbial communities from riparian zone of Blue River, Arizona, USA - 249 IS | ecosystem: Environmental > Terrestrial > Soil > Riparian zone | place: USA: Arizona... | reverse complement strand
TCGCTCTGGACCGACGCCAGCACGGATCTGTTCCGCGATCCTCGCGCCGCGCGTGTCGGCGACGTCGTCACTGTGAAGATTGCCATCAAGGACAAGGCCTCGATCGACAACTCGACGCAACGGTCCCGGGACAGCAAGAACAACCTCGCCCTGTCGAACTCGTGGGATCTGAACTACGGCAACGGCAATTTCAAAGCCGCCGGCAGCGGCAAGGTCGGCAGCGACATCGCCACCGGTACCTCGAGCAAGGGCCAGGGCAACATCTCGCGCTCGGAAAGCATCGAACTGCTGGTGGCGGCCGTCGTGTCCGAGGTTCTGCCCAACGGCAATCTCGTGGTCAGCGGGACGCAGGAAGTGCGCGTCAACCAGGAAGTGCGCGTGCTCAACGTTGCGGGCGTGTTGCGCCCGCGTGATATCGCGACCGACAACACCGTCTCCTACGACAAGATCGCGGAAGCGCGCATTTCCTACGGCGGTCGCGGCCGCGTCACGGAAGTGCAGCAGCCCGGCTGGGGCCAGCAACTCATCGACCTGTTCGCACCGTTCTGATGGCCAAGAAAGACGACAAGCCCGACGACAAGGCCGCGCCCGCGAAGAAGGGCGGAGGCGTGATGTCCACCATCCTTGCGATGGTGATCATCACCGGCCTCGGCGTCGGAGCAGGTGGGCTTTTCGGCATCCAGGCCGCCCAGAAGATCGGTCCGCACGCCAAGCCGGCCGCGCCGGCGCCAGCGCACGATGCGCATGCCGACAGCGGCAAGGACAACCACAAGGACAAAGACAAGAAGAAAGGCCCGCAGCTGGTGTCGCTGCCGAACATGGTGACCAACCTCGCCTCGCCCGAAAAGGTCTGGATCCGCATCGAGGCGGCGGCCGTGATGGAGAGCGAAGAGCCGGAGCGCCTCGCCGCGCAGCTCGCCGAAGACATCGTGGCCTACCTGCGCACCGTGACCCTCGACCAGGTGCAGGGCGGCAGCGGCTATCAATACCTGAAGGAAGACCTCGACGAGCGCGTCCGCCTGCGCGGCAAGGGCAAGGTGCGCGATCTCATCGTGCAGTCCTTCATCGTCGAATGAAAAGGATCCTCACAGCGGCTGCTCTGCTTGCGCTGGCGGCCACGCCGGCGGCAGCACAGCTCCCCTCGATCGACCAGCTCGTCCCACCCGGCGATCCGACGGCCTCCGGGCGGATCATGCAGTTCATCGCCCTCATCACCGTCCTGTCGGTGGCGCCGGGCTTGCTGATCATGGTGACGAGCTTCACCCGCATCGTCATCGCGCTGTCGTTCTTGCGCGCCGGGCTCGGCCTGCAGACGACACCAGCCAACATCGTGCTGGTGAGCCTCGCGTTGTTCATGACGTTCTACGTGATGGGGCCCACGTTCGACCGAGCCTGGTCGCAAGGCGTCGAACCGCTCATGAAGCGCGAGATTACCGAGCAGGAGGCCTATCAGCGCATCGTGGCGCCGTTCCGCACCTTCATGCGGGCCAACGTGCGCGAGAAGGATCTGCAACTGTTCTCCGATCTCGCCGCCGAAAGCCTCAAGCCGCGCGCCGGCGCTGACGCCGAGATCGACATGCGGGTGCTGATCCCTGCCTTCATGATCTCCGAACTGCGGCGGGCCTTCGAAATCGGCTTCCTGGTGGTGCTGCCGTTCCTGGTGATCGACATGATCGTCGCCACGCTCACCATGTCCATGGGCATGATGATGCTGCCACCCACCGTCATCTCGTTGCCGTTCAAAGTGCTGTTCTTCGTCTTGATCGACGGCTGGAACATGCTCATCGGGGGACTGATCCGCTCGTTCGTGTAGCAGCAACTTCCCCGCTCCCCCGACAGATCCTGCGCAACGCTCGCGCAAGCTTCGTGCCCGACAGTGCTGGCTCGAAACCCCAGAACTCGTCCGGGAAACCGTATGATCGGCCTGCAGCAGCTCGAACGTCTCTGGCAAAGCCTCTTGGGGCTCGGCGCACGCAAGCTCGCGGCGCTGGGCTTCATCGGCGCGACCGTCTTCGGCATGGTGGCGATAGGCAGCTACTACCTGAGCCGACCCGATCTCGAAATGCTCTACACCGGCCTCAACCCGCAGGACGTCAGCCGCATCGGCGGCGCCCTGAGAGAGGCCGGCATCTACTTCGACATCAACGCCTCGGGCAACGCGGTGCTGGTGCGCTACGGCCAGACGGCGCAGGCGCGCATGCTGCTCGCGGAAAAGGGCCTTCCCTCCAGCGCCAACGCCGGCTACGAGTTGTTCGACAAGATGGGCTCGATGGGCCTGACGTCGTTCATGCAGGAAGTGACGCGGGTGCGGGCGCTCGAAGGCGAGATCGCGCGCTCTATCCAGGCGATCCGGGGCGTCAAGGCTGCACGCGTGCATCTGGTGCTGCCTGAGGCCGGCTCGTTCCGCCGCACGCGCCAGCCGCCCAGCGCCTCCGTCATCGTGCGCACGGAGAACGTCGCGGACTTCCAGTCCGGGCAGGCGATCCGCCACCTGGTTTCGGCCGCCGTGCCGGGCATGACGCCCGACCAGGTGACCGTGCTCAACATGGACGGCACCGTACTTGCGAGCGCAGGCGACGCCACGACGGCGACCCCCAGCAAGAACATGACGCTGGAGAAGACCGTCTCCAAGGAGATGCAGGACAACATCGCCAAGACGCTGATGCCCTACCTCGGCATCGGCAACTATGAGATCTCGGTGGCGGCCCGCATCAACACCGACAAGCGCCAGACCAACGAGACTACCTACAACCCCGAGAGCCGCGTCGAACGATCGGTGCGAGTGATCAAGGAAACCGGCAGCTCGCAGAACACCGCCACCAAGCAGGGCGTGGGCGCCGAACAGAACGTGCCGGCCGACCAGGCCGGGCAGAACGGCGGCAACGGCGACCAGTCGCGCAAGAACAACGAGCGCCGCGAAGAGCTGACCAACTACGAGGTCGGCACCAAGACCACCTCGACGGTGAGCGAAGGCTATCGGATCGAGAACCTGAACATCGCCGTGGTTCTCAACCGCAAGCGCATCATGGAGACGCTGGGCGGCAATGCGACGCCCGAGGCGGTGGAGAAGCACATCAAGGAAGTCGAGCGTCTCGTCGTCTCGGCCTCGGGTGTCGATCTCTCCCGCGGCGACAAGGTTGCCGTCTCCGCGCTGGATTTCGTGCAGGCCGGCATGTCGCTGGATCCCGTGCCCTCCGTCAGCTGGAGCGAGTTGCTCGGCCGGCAGATGGGCAGCCTCGTCAACGCCGCGGCCCTCATCGTGATCACCGCGCTGCTGGTGTGGTTCGGCGTCCGCCCGGCCATGCGCACGCTGCTCGAGGCGCCCGCGGCCGAGACCGCGGCCATCGGTGGCCCGGTTGCGGCCGATGCCGGCGGCGAAGAGGAGCGGCAGCAGATCGACCCCGTGATGGCGGCCATGCTCGGCGGCAATCCGAGCACGCGAAGCTCGTCGCCGGGCGACGCAAGCCTGATCGCCGACCTCACGGAAAAGCTCGACCGCGCGCCGCAGCGGCGCCTGGAACAGATGATCGACTTCGACGAAGAGCAGGCCGCCGCCATTCTCAAGCAGTGGCTGCGCGAAGGTGAAGCCGCATGAACGTGATGCCCGTCGCCTCCTTCCTGAAGGACTTCAGCGACTATGTGCCCGAGCCGGTGCAGTTCGGACAGGAGCCGGAGCCTGTCGACAATACGGAAGCCCTCGAGGCCGCCCGTGCCGAAGGCATGGCGCAGGGTCGCGAGGAAGCGCTGGCCGAGATGGGCGCGCGCGTCGCCGAATTGGAAGCGGCCTTCGAGGCCCGCCTTGCGTCCGAGCGCGCCGCCTGGGCGCGCCAGGACGGCGCCCTCCTGGCAACTGCCATCCTGCATGGCCTGGAGAACGTTCGCGAACAGGTGATCGATGCCACTGCCCAGGTCTTGAAGCCGTTCGTGGCCGATGGCGTGCGCCAGCGGGCGCTGGCTGAACTCGGCCGCTGCATCGACGACATGCTGCTGCGCGATCCGGAGCTCGGCATCGTCGTCTCGGGACCCCAGGATCTCGTCAAGGTGCTCGAGCTGCATCTGAGCGAGCGCGCCGGCAACTTCACCTTCAAGCCGTCCGCGAGCCCGGAAGTCGAAGTCAAGGCCGGCCCTGCGCTGCTGTCGACGCGGATCGCATCCTGGCTCGAGAAGATCGACGAGGCGTAACCCGTGAGCGGCCCCACACAAGGCGAAGAGACCAAAGCTCCCGAGATCATCATCAAGCGGGGCGGCGGTGATCACGACGATGGTCACCACGGCAGCGCGTGGAAGATCGCCTACGCCGACTTCGTCACCGCCATGATGGCGTTCTTCCTCGTGATGTGGCTGATCAACTCCTCCGACAAGAAGACGCTGACGCAGGTCGCCACCTACTTCAACCCGCTGCGCCTCACCGACAAGTCCGCCGCCTCGAAGGGTCTGCACGAGGCGCACAGTGTGGAACAGACGTCGCAAGGCGACGAGGTCTCATCGAGCGGCACCACGCAGGGCGCTCAGGTCGAGAAGAGCAAGAAGGAATCCAAGGGCGATCCCAAGGGCAAGAACGCCGACGAGGTGATCTTCCAGGATCCGCTGTCGATGCTCGATCGCATGGCGCAGGACGCCAAGGAGGCGCAGGCCGCGCAGCCCAAGCCCGCGCAGGGTCCTCCGGAGCCATCCTCCAGTGCCAACAGCGACCTGATCCGGGATCCGTTCGATCCCGGTTTCCGCCAGCAGGTGGAAGTGGTGCGCAAGGGCGAGAAGGGCGAAGGCACGGGAACCAAGAACGAGCGGTCGGAGGGCGGGCTTTCCGGCGACCTTCCCGACAAATCCAAGCAGGGCGGCATCAACGAAGGCGAAGCCTCGACCAAGTCCGGCATCGGCGATATCGCCGAAAAGAAGCTCGGCGGCGGCGACCAGGAGGCGCGCAGGCAGGCCGAAGCCGACAGGCAGCCCCAGCCTGCGCCGCCATCCAACACCAGCGCCAAGGCGAAAGCCAAGACCGCCGACAAGTCGGACAAGAGCGAAGAGAATCCGGAGGCCGCAAGGGCCAAGGTCGTCGCCCAGGTTGCCCAGATCGAGCGCGAGATCAAGGCGACGCTCGAACAGGCGCTGTCGGGTGCGTTGCCCAACATCGAGGTCACGAGCACCGACGAAGGCATCCTGATCAGCATCACCGACGACCTGGATTTCGGCATGTTCGCCGTGGGCTCGGCCGAGCCGCAGCCCAATCTGGTGCTGGTGATGGAGAAGCTCGGCGAAGTGCTCGCCAAGCAGAATGAGACCATCGTCGTGCGCGGCCATACCGACAGCCGGCCCTTCAAGGGCGAGCGCTACGACAACTGGCGCCTGTCCACGGCGCGCGCGCACATGGCCTACTACATGCTCGTGCGCGGCGGCGTCGACGAAAAGCGCTTCGAGCGTGTCGAAGGCTACGCCGACAAGCGCCTGCGCGAGAAGCGTGACCCGATGGCCGCGCCCAACCGGCGCATCGAAATTCTGCTGCGCAGGACGAAGCCGGCATGACCAGAGCCGCGACATCGCTGCTGATCGGGGGGCTTCTGCTGGGGAGCCTGGCGACGGGCATGCCCGGATGGATCGGCGCCGCGCCGGCTCAGGCGGCGGGCGCCAAGACCGACGACAAGAAGAAGGACGACGGCCACGGAAAGCCCGCTGCGGCTCCCGCCGTGCAGGAACGGATCGATCCGCTGCCTCTTACGGAGCCCGTGAAACTGCCGTCCGGCCGCGACGCCTACGACATGATGCGCGAGCTGCGCCAGCTGCAGGACAAGGCGGCCAACGGCGACGCCGATGCGATCCTCGCCCAGCGCCCGTTGATCGAGCAGATGGGCGAGGAGTTCACGAAGGCCGAGGACGGCGTCTGGCTCGACGCGCGCAACGCCCGCGCCGTCATCGCCTACGTGTTGAGCGGCGGCGACGTGAAGGTGCTGCGTGGTCTCTTGCTGCGTGGCCAACCGAAAAGTCTCGATCCGAACCTCGGCCGCGCGGTGCACGCGTTTGCCAGCAATCGCCGCGGCGAGGCGCTGGAGCATTTCGGCAAGCTCGATCCGCTGGCCCTCGAGCCGACGATCGCGGGACAGGTGGCGTTGGCGCAGGCCGAGTTCATGGCGCGCTTCGATCTCGACAAGGCGATCGAGAAGCTGGACGTCGCCCGCTTGCTGGGTCCTGGCACTCTCATCGAGGAAGCGGCCCTGCGGCGCAAGATTTCCATCCTGAGCGGTCAGAAGAAGTTCGACGAATCCGACCGCATGATGGAAATCTACTTCCGCCGCTTTCCCAGGTCGGCCTATTCCGGCGGCCTGAAACGCCAGGTGGTGCGCTTCCTGGCGACGCGTCCGCCACTGGAAAACGAAGAGCAGACGAAGCTGATCGTCGCCGCGCTGGATCGCCTGGCGCCGCGCGACCGGCTTGAGATGTATGTCGAGATCGCCAAGGAGGCAACGTCACGCGCGCGTCGCGACGTGGTGAACTTCGCGGGCCAGAAAGCCCTGGCGCTGACGGAAGACGGCACTCAATCCCAGCTGCGCACGAAAGTCTATATCGCCGCCATGCAGATACCTTCATTCGAGGTCGAGAAGATGAAGGCGTCTCTCGAGGAGATGAAGCCCAGCGTGAGCGGCAAGGAAGAGCTGGAGCTGATTGCGGCGGCGCAGTCCATCGCCGACGAGATCCGCCGGGTCGGGACGCTCACCCCCACCGATGTGCCCGATCCGACCTGGCGCACCGAGCTCGGAGTGACATTCAATCATGTCGGCAGGGCGCAGTCGCGGCTCGCCGATGCCGATCGCTTGCTGACTGAGGCTACGAAATGACGCCCACCGATATCTTGCCTGCGCGCTTCACCCCGACCGCCGATGCCGCCTCCACGCGGAGCGTCGCGGCAAAATCCGGCAAGGACGAAGGTGGCAGCAGCGACTCGGATTTTCGCGACCTGCTCAAGCAGATCTCTGGTGACAAGGAACAGCCGCAGAAGGCGCCGGAGGGCCAGGGCCGCGACAAGGACACGGTCGCCAACGGCCGCGCGCGCACGCTCGAGACTGCGAAGGCCGCACTCGCCGAGGCTCGCAGCCGACAGGCCAAGGATCTGCGCATGGCCGAGCGCGGCGACAAGAAGTCGGACGTCGAGGCCGAGCCGGCTGGCGACGTGGACAGTGTCGATGCAACGGCAGATGGGCCCGTAGTCGATCAAGAGCCGCCGTTGAACGCTGTCGCGATGTTGCTGTCCCTCGCGCACAAGAACGACGCGCCACACGCGCATGTCACTCAGCAGCCGAGCCCGAATACCGGCCAATCCGACGGCAACAGCAAGGCTGATCCTGCCGCCGCCGCCGAAGTCGCCGACAGGACATTGCGCGAGGTGAAAGTCGTCTCGGTCAAGGTCGAAACCCACTTCGCCGCCGTACATACCGATGCAGCCACGACCGGCTTTGCGCAGCGCCTGGCGATGGCGCAGGTGGTTGGCGGGAGCGGGCAGGCCGGACAGCAGCTCGACGCCATGCCCGGCAAGGTCGGTGCGGAAGCGGGGATCGGGTCCGCGGCCGTCACCAGTGCCGAGACCAGCGCCGACGTCGGGGCTGCGCGCGGACAGATGTTCGCCGCCCGCGGCGACAGGCATGGCGCGGAGAACCCGGGCGCAGGATCGGGCAAGGGCAGCAGCGACGGCAAGCCGGCAACGGGCCTGCAAGCCGCTGCGCCGACGCAACGCACCTCGACCGCCGGCGCCGAAGCCAGCCAGGCCAATGCACTTCAAACGCCGATGCAGCAGCTTTCGAACCGGCTGCTGGCAACCGCCCAGGAACTGCAACAGGCAGCCAGCGCCACGCCCGCGGGTGGAGCGACCAACGACCCGTCCTCCTCCTCGGCGCCGGTCCGCGTTCTCAGCATCAACTTGCATCCTGAGGAACTCGGCTCTGTCACGGTGCGCATGAGCATGGTCGCGGGCAATCTCGAGGTGCAGATCGATGCGGAGATGCCGGATACGGCGCAGATGCTGCGCACCGACAGCGACCAGATCTCCGACCTGCTGCGCTCGGCCGGCATCCAGGTGGACGGCATTACCATACGTGCGGCCTCGCCCGACTTCGTTTCGACCAGTGGGGGCAGCAACGGCTCGTTCTTCGATCAGCAACCACAGTCGCAGTCGGGTGGAGCGCAATCTGATGCGCGCGGAAGCGGAGGCCATCAGCGTGGCAACGAACATGCGTCGTCATTCGGACGCTCTGCAAGCTCGGGACAGGAAGATGAGAACCGTACTCAGCGTGCTGCTGGCACTGGCCTTTACGTCTAGCGCGGCAGCCCAGAACGCAGGCATCGACAAGGCGTGTGAGCGCGAGATGGTGCGCGCCTCGCAAAAGCACGGCGTGCCACTGGGCATGCTCTACGCCGTGGGGCTAACAGAGACGGGCCGCGGCGACAGCTTGCGCCCGCACGCGCTCAACATCGACGGCAAGGCGGTCTACGAACTCTCCAAGCCCGCCGCGATCCAGGCTTTCGCGGCGGCCAAGCGCCAGGGCGCGCGCTTCATCGACGTTGGCTGCATGCAAATCAACCACAAATACCATGGCGACAAGTTCACCTCGCTGGAGGTGATGCTCGACCCGGCGGTGAATGTCGACTATGCGGCGCGTTTTCTGGCTCAGCTCAAGGAGCGCGAAGGCAACTGGACGAAGGCGATCGCGCGTTACCACGCGGGCCCCGATAACGATCCTGCGCAAAAGCGCTACGTCTGCCGGGTGATTTCGAATATGGTGGCGACAGGGTTTGGTAAATGGACCCCGGAGTCCGAGAAGTTCTGTAGCGTGCGTGTGGTCAATGGAAAGAGTTCCAAATGAAGGCGACGCGGGGGCTGCCAGGCAGCACCTTCGGCTCGCTTATTCTCGCGATCAGGCAACGCACACGATGACTCAGACCATCAAAAGCGGATTGACAGGCCCGTTCCGGCTTACGTTCGAGGAGATCGACCTTGCGGTGCGGGAGCGGCAGCCGGGCGTCTATGCCCTCGGCACCTGCGATACGGTCGGCCGCTTCGCCATCATGAGCGTCGGCCGCTCGGATGTCGACATCAAGAGCCGCCTGCGCGAGGTGATCGGCGCGGGCACGCACTTCAAGTTCGACACCTTCGCCACCGAGCGCGAGGCGTTCGAGAAGGAGTGCGAGCTTTTTCACGACATCCAGCCGCCGGGGAACTTCATCCACCCGGGCCGGCCGGCGGGCTCTACTTTGAGGTGTCCGCGCTGCCGGATATTCGGCCAGCAGCCATGAGCATCTCGATGACGTCGGCAAGCGCGGCCTGATAGCCGTAGTGCCAATAGGCACGCTCCGGCGTGTTCTCGTCGAGATGTTTCTGGTCGTGCGCCGTATATGGCGCGACGTCGTCCAGCCATTCGCGAATGCCATCGCGGCGCCGGATCAGGTGGGCGAGATTGGACTCGAGCGACATTGCAACCCGCACATTGATTATGATGCTTTTCGATCGGGAGGCACCATGGCCTCTCGACCCCCTGTGCGTTCAGGTATAGCGCTTAAAGATTGTGACCTTCCCAAGCCCGCGGGGATAATTCACGGCAAAGTTTAAAAAGCGTTTTGATCTGTTTCGACGGGGCAAAACAATTCGGGCGCGACTTCAGCCGCGGGCCGCGATGGCGTCGTCGATCATGCGGTTGGCAATCATCATGCGCGTCGTGGCGCTGTCGCGATAATGCGGCGCGAGGCGATCGGGGTGGTTGTCGAGGGCGAACTGCCGGCGCAGGCGGTACAACTCGGCCGTGGTCGTCGCGGCCGTAATGCCGAGCTCGCCTGCGATCACGCGCGGATCGGTGCTGGTCTTGGGCGGCGGCAGGTCTGCGGCCGAGCTGGGGTCATAAACCAGCTCGTCGACGTAGAGCCCGCCCAGCATCTCGGCCGAGATCGGATTGGCGGGATCGGACACGAACTGCACGGCAAAGCCGGGATTGCCCACGGGACGCAGGCGCACGTGGGCGCCGCGCTCCTCGCGCGCGTGCTCCTGGATCGCGTCGAGCATCCGGGCAAAGGGATCTGCGTTCGACACGGCCATGGCGACATGCCTCCGGACGACGCGGCGGGCCGCCGCGCCAGGCCGACATGTTGTCTGCATCCCATTGCCAATCGGTTAACGGCCGTTAAGTCGGCCGCGTTTCAGGGCCGTGCAGCCCTCAGCCCCGCAGGCTCGGCAGATCCAGTCCGAACTCCTCCGCGCAGGCGATGGCTTCGGGATAGCCGGCATCGGCATGGCGCATGACGCCGGTGGCCGGATCGTTCCAGAGCACGCGCTCCAGCCGCCGTGCCGCCTCCTGCGAGCCGTCGCAGACGACGACCATGCCGGCATGCTGCGAATAGCCGATGCCGACGCCGCCGCCGTGATGGATCGAGACCCAGGTCGCGCCCGAGGCGCAGTTGAGCAGCGCATTCAAGAGCGGCCAGTCCGACACGGCATCCGAGCCGTCGCGCATGGCTTCCGTCTCACGGTTGGGACTGGCGACCGAACCGCTGTCGAGGTGATCGC
>Ga0190269_10001660_pt1 | contig 10543 bp, 4 predicted proteins | sample Popmic249IS_FD_133749 | JGI IMG/M metagenome (GOLD analysis project Ga0190269, IMG submission 133749) | Populus adjacent soil microbial communities from riparian zone of Blue River, Arizona, USA - 249 IS | ecosystem: Environmental > Terrestrial > Soil > Riparian zone | place: USA: Arizona... | reverse complement strand
GATCCCAAGCTGCTGAGCGATCAGGTGGAGCCGTGGATCTCCGGAGAGCTGCGCGAGCCGTTCTTCCTCAACCTGCACTTCCAGGGTGGTCATGAGCCCTACGAGAAGCCCAAGGAGAAGGGCGCGCTCTGGGAGAAGGCGCTCGCCAAGGCCAACGGCGACGTGGTCGGCGCGCGCTACGTGATGAAGGCGCACGAGGCCGATGCAGTGCTCGGCCAGACGGTCGAGCTCCTGCGCAAGCGCGGCCTGCTCGAGCGCACGCTGCTCGTCGTGCTCTCGGATCACGGCACCACGCTGGGGCTCAAGCACCACTTCTTCCAGTGGAAGACGCGCTGGGACACCCGCACCAGCCACCCTGTCGATCTGTACGACGAGCAGCTGCGCGTTCCGATCGTGTTCTTGCACCCGCGCCTGCCGGCGCGCCGCGTGGACGAGCGCGTCGCGCTGCTCGACGTCGCTCCGACGATCCTGCAGTTCCTCGGTCTGCCGGTGCCGAGGTCGTTCGAGGGCCTTGCGTTCACCCCGTTGCTCGAGGGCAAGCCGTTCGAGCCGGCACGCGTCCACATGATGGCGAACGAGACCGTCAAGCTGTACGGCGTGATCGAGTACCCGTGGAAGTTCCTCTACGCGCTCGAGCCGCTCCAGCGCTGGTACATCGCCAAGGGCGCCAAGGTGAAGCCCGACTTCTACATGGTCGACGCCGAGGATCGGCAGCGCTTCGACTATCAGCTGAGGCGCTACGCGGCCGAAGGCCTGCCGATCGGCGAGCGCCAGGTGGTCCAGGAGCAGCTCTACAACCTGGAGCTCGATCCCGACGAGCAGACCAACCTCGTAACGACCGAGCTCGACACGGCGCAGCGCTTGCGGAAGCTGGTCCTCGGCTCCGTGATGAACCAGACCATCGCTCCGTTCGAGGCTGACGAGGCGCGCCAGGTGCTCGCGTTCAGCGCCCCATCGCCCGCCACGTTCGCGGGACGGGTGAGCTCGACGGGCCCGCTCAAGCTGGGCAACCCGTTCGGCGCGTGCGAAGGACTCGAGCTCGAGCAGCTGGATCGTCAGACCGTGCAGTTCAAGTGCCGCGCCGGTTCGCGGCTGGCGGGCTTCGAGCTGTACCGCCGCGCCCAGGACGGCCTGCGCTTCGAGATCAAGCGCGACGGCACGCCGCTGACGCCTGGGGACTATTTCTTCGGAGCGGACGCCCTGCCCGACCTGCGCGCGGTCGCGGCCGCGGACGCGGAAGCGCCCGCCGCGGTGCTCGTCGCGGCCAGCGCCATGCCGCCGGTGACCGACAGCGCGCCGGAGCTGATCGAGGGCTCCGACCAAGGCGCGTTCTTCTTCCGTATGGTGAGCCGAGCCTCGGGATCGGACCTCGGCGGTGAGCGCCTGCAGCGCGCGTTCGCGGCATGGGGCTACGGCCAGTAAACCTGTTCGAACGTGTGCGCAGATGTGCCGCTTGCTGTCAGCGCGGCGGTGGGCCGCTGACCAAAGCGATTAGGGGTCGCGTGCCCGCGTGCCGTTTGCGCGGTGTGCATGTTACAGTTTTGCAGGATTTCTGCTCTGTCCGTGTAGCGACCGGTTGCCCAGCTTTCGAATAGCTTTTCGTCAGCGGGCGCCGGGGAAGGCGCGAATTTGAGGCAGCGTTTGGCGTGGGCGTGGCTCGGGATGATCGCGGCGATCAGTACGCTCGCGGCCGTTCCAGCATCCGCGCAGGACAGCGCGGAGACGCCCAGGCTCGGACTCGCTGCTTCTGGCACACGCGGTTTGGTCAGGACGGCGCTACCCGTCGCACCGGTCGAGCTCAACGTCGCGGCTTCCGCCGGCTACGGCTTCACCGAGCCGATCGATCCCGTCGATGGCGCCCACCACCGCGCGATCGGGCTGCTCGGCGTCGGCATCTCGCCGCTGCCGTTCCTGACGTTCGCGCTCACGCTCGATGGTCGCATCGACCTACACCCTGACGAGGGTGAGGGCCCGTACGGCGGCAGCGTCGGCGATCCTCGCTTGCTCGCGCGCGCAGGCCACGCGCTGAGCCCGGACCTCTCCATCGGCGCCGACGTCAATGTCTGGTTCCCAGGTAACCAGGCGCCGTCGTACGAGCCGGGCGCGACCAGCGTCGACATGCGCGCGCTGTTCGCCTACGCCCCCAAGCACGGCCGCCTTCGTCTGCTCAGCGCCGCGGGCTTCCGGCTCGATCAGAGCAGCGGGAGCGCGCCCGAGGTCGACCGCTTGCGCTTCGGTGATCGACTCGCGCTGGGCTTGAGCGACTCGCACGCCGTCCTCGCCGCGGTCGGCGTAGCGTACCGGCTCACGGACCTCGACGTGTTCACCGAGCTATCGGCGGATCTGCTCGTCGGCAGCAAGGCACCTGCGCTCTTGGAATCGCCGCTGCGCGCCACGATCGGCGCCCGCTACGACCTCAGCCGCCTGATCGCGCTCGAGCTGTCGGCGACGGCGAGCTTGAGCAAGCGACCCGAGATCACGGCCACCTCGCCGCTCGTGCCGGTCGAGCCGCGGGTCAGCGCGTTGCTGGGCCTGCGCTTCAACTTCGAGCTGGTCGACCCCGAGCACGAGATGGTGCTGCCCGACGAGCCCGCGCCTAAGGTCGAAGCTCCCGTGAAGGAGCTGCCGAAGGAGCCAGCGCCCCCCGCGCACGCGACCGTGAGCGGCACGCTGACCGACGACGCCGGCGAGCCGTTGCCTGAGGTCGTGATCAAGGTGCGCGACCAGAGCGGCGAGGAGCGCGAGGTCATCACCGACGCGGCAGGCCGCTACGAGATCCCGGCGATGCCGCTCGGGCCGGCCACGCTGGAGGCCAGCTCGATCGGGTTCGAGACGCAGGCGTGGGACGTCGAGGTGACACCCGACATGCCGCCCGTGCCGGCGCGCGTGCTCGCCGCCAAGACGACGATCGGCGTGTTGCGCGGCCTCATCCGCTCGTTCACGAGCGAGCCGATCCAGGGCGCGGAGGTGACGGTGGTCGAGGTCAAGACCGGAAAGGCGACGCGCATCGAATCGAACGCGGAAGGCGAGCTTGAAGTCGAGCTACCTCCGGGCCGCTACCGAGTTACGATCCGAGCCAGCGGATATCGCACCCACACCCGCAACATGAAGATTGCGGCGAACAACGTGGCCATCCTGAACGTGGACCTGCGCGAACAGTGACGAGACCGATTTCCCGCGCAGTCTTCGGCTTTGGGCTCCTGCTCGCAGTCGCGTGCGCGAGCGCCTGCGAGAGCTGCGGCTGCGGGGAGCCTGCGGCATTCGTGATCGCGACGCTCTCGGCCACCGACGGCGATGGCGTGCAGCGCGATGTCGCCGCGAGCGTCGGCCAGTGGCAGGGCGCTCAAGTCGGCGCGCGCTTCTCCGTGGGCGATGGCTTGAAGACGACCGCGCCGTCGCAAGCCACCGTCGAGCTCACCGGCGGTGGTCAGCTGCGCGTGAAGCCGGACACGATCATCCGCTTCTTGGTCGACGGCTCGCAGACCGGCGAGAGCGCCATCGACGTGCAGACCGGAGAAGCGCTGCTGATGAGCGGCATGGCCGAGCTGCGCTTGCGCACGCACGTAGGCCTCGCGGTGATCGCCCCGGGCACGCGCATCTTGCTTGGCCGTCACGGCGATGCGCTCAACTACGCGGTCGACGTCGGCGAGGCTCGGTTCCGCAGCGCGAGCGGCGAGGAGGTCGTGCTCAAGGCCGGCGAGAGCATGGACGTCGACATCGGCATGGCCGCGCTCCGCCGCAAGGGCTCGGCGCCAGAGCCGCCCGCCGATGCGGGGGACGTGCGCGCCGACATCGGCGACGCCGTGCTCGCCCGGATCGAGTCCGATGGTGTGCTGGCGCGCGCGCCGGACTCGCGGTCGCAGAGCGCGTGGCAGCCGCTGCCCAAGGGCGAGCGCGCCCTGCCCTCCGGCACTCAGCTCAAGCTGTCCGCGGGCACCGCCGTCGAGCTGTCGCGCGGCACGGACAAGGCGCGGCTCACCGGCGCCGGCGAGTTCGTCGTCGGCGACGGCGCCGTGTTGGTCGAGACCAAGCAGGGCGGCGTCCAGGTCGACGCGAACGCGGCCGACGTCGAGATCATCGTGCCCGGCGGGTTGATCGTGGCGCGCGCCCAAGACGGCGGTAGCCGCGGTCAGGTGCAGGTCGGCGCGACGAGCGGCACGATCACGGTCGAGCGCGGCAGCATCGAGTATCGCGACGCCTCGGGCACCATCGAGCTCGCGGGTGGCGCGCAGCACAAGTTCGCGATTCAGGCGCTCGCGCACGAGGGCGACAGCGCGCCGTTCACGCCGGGCCCTGACTACGCAAACCTGAGCGTGCGCGCCGGCGAGTCGTTCGTGGTGCACGCGCCTGACGTGCCCGTCGCGATCGCGTTCGAGCTCAGCCACAAGTGCAAGGGCCAGGTCGCGGTCGAGCTGGCGTCTGCGGTCGCCGGCGCGAAGAAGCAGCGCGGCCAGGGCACGGGCGGCGCGAACCTGCTCTTCCCCGCGGGCACGCGCGGGTACACGGCGCGCTGCCTCGACGACAAGGGGGGGCCTGGACCGATCGTGGCGCGCGGCTCCGTTCAGGTGCTGCACGACGCCGGCACCCGCAAGCTGCCGCCGCGCGCGCCGACCTCGGAGGTCGAGACGGACGGCCGCACGTACAGCGTTTACTACCAGAACCAATTGCCCGACATCCGCGTGCGCTGGCCGAACGCGCCGGCCGACCAGAAGTACACGCTCGAGGTCGACGGCAAGGCGCAGCCGCTCGGCAAGCCCGAGCACGTGTTTCGCTCGGGGACGCTGCGCGACGGCAGCCACACGCTCGCGTTCGCGGCGGGCAGCCGGCGCTCTCGCACCACGACCGTGGAGGTGCGCTTCGACAACACCGCACCGACCGCGAGCCTAAGCGCCCCGAGTGATCGCGGCTTCGCGCCCGGCGATACGGTTTCGATCGAAGGCGTCGTCCTGCCGGCTTGGAAAGTGAGCGTCGACGGAGGGACCATTACGATGGAGGGCGCGGAGCGCTTCGTGGGCCAGGCGGCCACCAGCGCGGCCAAGCCGGATGTAGCGGTTCGACTTACGCACCCGCGCCTCGGGACGCACTACTATTTGAGGCGCGCCTCAGGCTCCCGATGAGCGGGTCGCGATGAAGCAGGAACGAGTGACGACAGACCACTTGATCGGCACCGTGCTGCTCGGCCGCTACCGCATCGTGCGGGAGCTCGCGAAGGGCGGCATGGGTGTCGTGTACCTGGCACGCGCCGAAGGCGCCGTCGGGTTCGTAAAGCCCGTGGTCGTGAAGCTCGTGTTGCCCGAGCACGCCGAGGACGAGCGCTTCGTCGGCATGTTCGCGCGCGAGGCGCGCATCCTCGCCCAGCTGCGGCACCCGAGCGTGGTCGACGTGCTCGAGTTCGGCGAGGAGAACGACTCGTTCGTGCTCGTCCTCGAGTACGTGCGCGGCCATCACCTCGGCCAGTGGATGCGCTACCTCACGCTGAAGGGCCGCGCAGCGCCGCCGGAGATCCTGATCCAGATCGTGATCGACGTGCTGGACGCGTTGCACCACGCCCACAACCAGCGCCACCCGGACGGCTCGCCGATGCAGATCGTGCACCGCGACGTCTCGCCGTCGAACATCTTGCTCGACGAGGACGGCCGCGCCCGCTTGCTCGACTTCGGCGTCGCGCGCATGCGTGGCGGCGCGCACGACTACAAGACCCAGGTCAAAGGCTTCATGGGCAAGCTGCCCTACACGGCACCGGAGATCTTCGCCGGCAACGAGGCCACCCCCCAGAGCGATCTGTACGCCTGCGCCGTCGTGCTGCACGAGGTGCTGTTCGGCCGCAACGTGTTCCGCACCGAGAGCCAAGCGGCCACGCTGCACACGGTGATGACGCACAAGCCGGAGCCGCTCGAGCCGATCCGGCAAGTCCCCGCGGGGCTCGACGCCGTGCTGGCGAAGGCGCTCGCGAAGAATCCGGTCGAGCGCTTCATCTCGGCGCGCGAGCTCGCCTCCGCGCTGCGCAAGCTCCAGAAGGAGCAGGAGAGCGAGATCCGCGGGCGCCTCGCCGGCTTGCTCAAGGACGACTTCAGCCGCGAGATGGCGGCGATGCTCAAGATCGAGTCGCTCGCGGAGCGCGACGACGCGTGGCGACGCTTGAGCTTGCGCCCGCCGCAGGTCGGCAAGGCCGACGACGCCGGCGGCGCGACCGAGATGCGCAGCGGCTCGCGAGCGCGTCGGATCACGCGCGATCGCTTCCGCGATCCAGGGCCGAGCGACGGCCGCTCCGGCTCGGGCCTCGGCGAGCGCTCGCCAGGCTTGTCTCCGGGGTTGCCCGCTCCTCCCCCGGCGATCGATGCCACCGTAGCTTCGTCGCGCGTCACGCGCGAGCAGCAGCCTTCGCAGCTGCAGGGGCGCGTGTCGCAGCCTCAGCCTCAGGCGCTGCCGCCGATCGGTGCGCCGCCGCCGGTCGCCGCGCCCCCGGCGGCGCCCGTGCTCCACAAGATCTACCCGCAGCCGTCGGGCGTGGCCGCGCCGGCAGCCGTCGAGAACACGGCGTCCGTCTCGCGCCGTCCGCCCGCCAATCAACGCATGCTGTGGATCGCTTTCGGCGTCACCGCGAGCTTGGCCATCGCCGCCATCGTGGTGTCGCTGCAGAGCCGCGGCACGGAGTCGCCCGCTGCGCCGCCGGCCATCCGCGTCGTCGAGCTCGGGCAGGGTCCGCCGGCCACGCCCCCGGCGGCGCCGCCCACCGTCGCCGAGCCCGAGCCGCCCGCGGCCGCTGCTGAAGTCCCGCCCCAGGTCGCGGCGGCCGAGCCGAGCGAGCCCCGCGCGGCGTCCGGCCAGCGCAAGCCCCGCGGCCCCGATCCGCGCGACCTGACGCGCGCGTTTCGCCAGCAGCAACCGAAGATCGAAGCGTGCTTCAAGCAGCACGCGCTCGCGCTGGAAGGTCAGCCCCGCTTGTCGCTCGAGTTCGATCTGAACGCCAAGGGTAAGCTCACGCACGTGCAGCTCGTGCCTGCTGCCGTCGCCGGCACCGCCCTCGGCAAGTGCCTCGAGGGCGTCGCCCGCGGCACGAGCTTCCCCGCTCAGGGCGAGGACATCTCCTTCGCGATCCCCGTCACCGCCAGCCGGCAGTAAGCGGCTACAAGCCCGTGAGAGGGCCGGTGCCGTCGTCGCCGAAGGTGCCGTCGGTCAGGCCGAACGTCTGCATGATCGAGATGAACAGGTTGCCCACGCTCGGCTCGTCGTTGAACACGATGTGCCGGCCGGGTGTGTAGGCGCCGCCTGCCTTGCCCGCGAGCAAGATCGGCATGTTGAAGTGCGAGTGCGAGTCGCCGTCCTCGATCTCGCTCGAGAAGAACACGATCGAGTTGTCGAGCAAGCTCGTGCCGCCCTCGTCGACCTGGGCCATCTTGTCGAGCAAGTAGGCAAACTGCTCGACCTCCCACGTGCCGATGGTGGTGAGCGCGTCGAGCTTGCCGGGGTCCTGAGCGTGATGGGACAGCTCGTGATGGCCGCCCGTCACGCCGAGGAAGTCGTAGCTCCGGCCGCTCGCGGCGTTGCCGAGCATGAACGTCATGAAGCGCGTCACGTCGCACTGCATCCCGAGCACCATGAGATCGCTCATCACCCGGACGTGCTCTTCGAAGCTGAGGTCCGTCGTGGGCCGCATGCCGGGGTCGCAGGTCATGCCGCCGCTGCCGTTCATGATGCGCATCTCGAGCTCGCGCACGCCGCTCATGTACTCGTCCAGCTTCTTGCGGTCGCTCGAGCCAAGGCGCATCGACAGCGCGCTGGCGTCACCGAGCACGTAATCCAGCACGCTGCTGCTCTGGCGCTGCCGGCGCGCGATCTCCTCGGCGCTGGCCTGGGTGTCGAAGCCGGCGAACAGGCGGTCGAACACGATCGCGGGGTCGGTCAGCTTGGGCAGCGGCGTGGCCGGGCCTGACCACGACACGTTGCGCGCGTACGCGCAGCTGTAGCCCGAGTCGCAGCCGCCTGCGCTCGAGCCGCCTTCGATCCCCAGCTGGAGCGAGCGCAGCGCGGTCTCGCCGCCCAGCTCGTTGGCCAGGTGTTGATCGAGTGAGATGCCGTTCTCGATGTCGGCGCCCTCGGTCTTGCGCGGATGCGCGCACGTGAGGAACGCGCCCGTGCCGGAAGCGTGGTCGCCGGCGCCGTCGGGGCGCGCAGGACGGTTGGCGAGCTTGCTGATCACCGAGACGTGCTGCTGCACGTTCATCAGCGGCTCGAGGATGAGCGGCAGGTCATAGCCCTCGCCGGTCGTGCTCGGCGTCCAGTGCGCCATGCGGAAGCCGCACGGTACGTAGTAGCCGAGGAAGCGCAGCGGCGGCGCCGCTTGAGCGCGGGCCGCGTGCCGCACCGAGCGCGGCAGCGCGCTCTCGAGGAAGGGCAGCGCGAGCGTGGCGCCGGCGCCGCCGAGCAGCGCGCGCCGTGAGAGCTTGCGGTAGCCGATCATGGCTCTCCCTCCACTTCACCGCGCCGCATGCGGAAGGCGTCGCTCAGCACCACCAGCTCGATCAGCTGGGGCATTCGGTAGCCGCCGGTCACGAAGCCATCGGTGATGCTGGCGATGTCGTCGTCGTCGTACTTCTCTGTGCCGCGGCCTAGCGCGTACGTGAGCAACTGCTGCGTGACGCAGCGCGGCAAGCGCTCGTCGCCCGTGAGCAGCGTCGCCAGCTCGAGGGGGCCGTCGAACGCCGTGCCGTCGGGCAGCTCGCCCGAAGGGTCGATGTCGAAGCCGTTATCCGTGTCGCGGTAGCGCCCGATGCCGTCGTAGTGCTCGAAGCTGAAGCCGATCGGATCCATCATCGTGTGACACGACGAGCACACCGGATCCGTTCGGTGCGCCTCCATGCGCTCGCGCAGCGAGCCCGTCGGCATCATCTCGTTCATCAGCCCTTCGACGCCGGGCGGCGGCGGTGGCGGGGCTTCGCACAGCAGCTGCTCGAGCACCCACTTGCCGCGCTTCACCGGCGAGGTGCGCGTCGCGTACGAGGTGACCATCAGGATGCTCGCCTGGGTCAATAGACCGCGCCGAGGCGCGTCGCCCAGCGAAACCCGCTGCACCTCGTCGCCCGTCACGCCGCTCATCCCGTAGTGCGAGGCCAGCCGCTCGTTCACGTACGAGAAGTCGGCGTCGAGCATGCGGTTCACCGGCAGGTCCCCGAACAGCAGCTCGCGCACGAACGCTTCGGTCTCGGCCCGCATCGACACGCGCAGCTCCTCGTCGAACTCGGGGAACGCGGCGTAGTCGGGCACGTGGTCGTCGAGCGCGCGGATGAACAGCCACTGGCCGGCGAAGTTGTGCAGCAGCGCTTCGGCCTTCTCGTCCTCGAGCATGCGCGCGACCTGGGCGCGGAGCGTGGCGTCGGCGTTGAGCTCGCCGCGGTCCGCCAGCTCGAGCAGCTCGTCGTCGGGCATGCTGCTCCACAGGAAATAAGACAAGCGCGACGCGAGCTCGTGATCGCTCAGCGCGTGCGCGACGACCGAGCTGGGATCTTCGTCGTGCTCGACCCGGAACAGGAAGCTGGGCGATACGAGCATCGCGCGCAGCATGAGGCGCGTGGCCGAGTCGACCGAGTCGCCCTCGGCGATCGCGTCGCTCGCGAGCTCGACCAGCCCGTCGACCTCCGCGTCGGCGAGCGGCCGGCGGTACGCGCGGCGCCCGAAGCTACTCGCCACCTCGCGCAAGCAGGTCTCGGGATCCGCCGGGTCCGGCTCGCACACCATGATGCGCGCTCGCAGCGGGTTGTCGCTGCTCACCCCCAGCGGGCCCTCGACCTCGATCCAGTCGACCGCCAGGTTGCGGTCGATGCCGTTGTCCGGATCGTAGAAGTCGTTCAAGAACGACGCCCCGATGATCGCGGTACCGGGCTGCAGCGTGGTCTCGGTCTCGTAGGTCTCGGGCGTCGACTCCGAAGCCGTCACGTCGACGGTCCGGATGCCACCCGCGTTGACCTCGATCGACATCTGCGCCGCGGCGTCGCCGCCGGCTTGTTGCCAGGCGCGCACGGCGATCCGGTACTCGCCCTCGGTCTCGATCGTGACCGACTGCGACACGCTGCCGGGCGCGTTGATGATCCACGCGCCGCCGCTGGCCGCGCCCGTCGTCGCGGTCATCGACTCGGCCTCGAACCGCCGGGCGCCGACCTGCGTGACGCTCAGCGCCTCGTCGATCAGCACCTCGGACGCGTTGAAGTACATCTCCACCTGGAGCGGGGACAGGCTGAGCACGTCGGCGATGTTGTCGAAGCCGTAGCCGCGATCGTCGGCCGGGAAGTCGTCCGAGGGCCTCGCGGTCGTGCCGAGCAGATCGCGCACGGTGTTCGCATACTCGACGCGGTTGAGCCGGTGCAGCGTGACGCGCCCGGGATCCTGGTCGGGCGGGAGGCTATCGCCGTTGGCCGCTGCGCCGGCGCCGCCGCCACCCGTGCCGTTGCCATCGCCGCCCGTCGCGGCGCCGCCCGAAGCCGCAGCTGCGCCGGAGCCCGGCCCTTCGCGGCCGCGGTTCGAGCCTTCGTAAGCGCCGCCTTGGATG
>Ga0190269_10001659_pt1 | contig 10543 bp, 9 predicted proteins | sample Popmic249IS_FD_133749 | JGI IMG/M metagenome (GOLD analysis project Ga0190269, IMG submission 133749) | Populus adjacent soil microbial communities from riparian zone of Blue River, Arizona, USA - 249 IS | ecosystem: Environmental > Terrestrial > Soil > Riparian zone | place: USA: Arizona... | reverse complement strand
TGAGCTCGCCGCCCAGGCGCATGGGCAGGGCAGCGCCGGCCGCCGCCTCGCCGGGATTGCGGCTGGTGGTGCCGAAGGCCTGGACGAGGAAGCCTGGCTGGCCCGAGAGCAGGTTGCCGCGGATGACGAAGCGCCCGTTCTCCTCGACCTGGGTGTCGGCCTCGGCCAGGCGGCCTGCCATCTGCTGGGTGGAGGTGGTCAGCGAGGTCCACCAGCCGGACACGGCCAGCTGGTTGGCGTCGCGGATCGAGGAGATCAGCAGGCCGGCCGTGGGAAAGGTCCAGAGCAGGACGATGAACAGCAGGGACAGGTTGGCGACGAGGCGCCCGGGCTTGACCCGCGTGCGCCAGCTGCGCTGCGCCGCCTCGACGCGGGGGATCTCGGTGCCTTCGGTGACCGGGGCGGTGATGCTCATCAGCGGGTGCCCTCCTCGGCATTGGCGCGGCGGATGTTCCAGATCATGATCGGCAGCACCGCGAGCAGGATGACCACGGCAATGCTCGAGCCGCGGCCGAAATCGCCGCTGCGGAACATCCAGGAATACATGAAATTGGCCAGCACCTGGGTCTGGAACTCGCCATTGGTCATGGCGAAGACGATGTCGAAGACCTTGAGCACGGTGATGGTGATGGTGGTCCAGACCACGATGATGGTGCCCTGGATCTGGGGGATCATGATCGAGAAGAAGATCTGCACGTCGTTGGCGCCGTCGATGCGGGCGGCCTCGATGGTCTCCTCGGGGATGCCACGCAGGGCGGCCGACAGGATCACCATGGCGAAGCCCGTCTGGATCCAGATCAGGATGATCATGAGGAAGAACGAGTTCCAGGGCGCGGTGGTGATCCAGTTCTGCGGCGGCAGGCCCATGCCGGTGACGATGGCGTTGAGCACGCCGATCTGCGGCTGGTCGGGACCGCGATAGGCATAGACGAAGCGCCAGATGATGGACGCGCCGACGAAGGAGATCGCCATCGGCATGAAGATCAGCGACTTGGCGATATTGCCCCACCAGAGCCGGTCGGCGAGCACGGCGATGACCAGGCCGAAGGCGGTGGCGAAGGCGGGCACCACCAGCAGCCAGAGCAGGTTGTTGAGCAGGGACTGGCGGAAATTGGGGTCGTTGACCGCCCAGAAGTAGTTGGACAGGCCGACGAACTGGGTGCCGTTGCCGTTGAAGAGGCTGAGGCGCAGGGTCTCGAAGACGGGATAGACGAGATAGAGCGACAGGAACAGGAGGGCCGGGAACAGGAACAGCCAGGGACGGATGGCGCTGCGGCGCTTGTCGCGCGAGATCACCGTCTCCGAGGGCATGCGCGCGTCGGTCGCCAGCGACTTGTCGAGCAGCCAGTTGGTGCCCCAGAAATAGGCGACGGCGGCGGCGAGCGCCACCAGCACGGCGATGATGGCGCTGACTATCTGTTCGACCATATGGTCCTCCGTCCGGGGCCGCTTGCCGCAGCCCTTCATTGTATACGGACCGGACCCGCCGCAGGCGCGACGGGTCCGGCCAGTTCGATCCGGTCGCAGCTCTACCCGCTGCGGCCCAGCTTAGCGGACCCGGCGGGTTTCGCCGAGTCCCCCGTTTACGTCCTTACTTCAGGGCGTCCCAGGCGGCCTGGATCTGGTCGGCGGCTTCCTGAGCGGACTTGCCGTTGACGAAATCGACCATGCCGGTCCAGAAGGCGCCGGCGCCGATGGCCCCCGGCATCATGTCCGAGCCGTCGAAGCGGAAGGTGGTGGCTTCGAGCAGGATGGTGCCCTGATCCTTGAGGGCCTGGCTCGAATAGACTTCCGTATTGGCCTCCTTGTAGGCGGTCAGGAAGCTCGAGTTCGGCTGGGCCATCCAGATCTCATGGGCGATGGGGGTCTGGATGAAGTCGATGAAGGCCTGGGCCGCTTCGGAATCCTTGGTCACGGTGACCAGGGTGCCGGAGCCGAGAACCGGGCGGCCGAGCTCGGGCTTGGCCTCGAAGGGCGGCATGTAGAAGAAGTCGTAGTCGGAGCCCGCTTCGCTGCCTTCGGGGAAGAAGGAGGCGATGAACGAGGCCTGGTGGTGCAGGTAGCACTGGGGCGGCACGGTGAACAGGCCGGCCGGGCTGTCGCCGAAGGCGGTGGTGGTGACGGCGGCGGCACCGCCGGCGACCATGGTGTCATCCTTGGCGCGCTTGCCGAATTCCTCGAGGGCGGCGACGACCTTGGGATCGTTGAACTTGAGCTCGTTGCTCACCCAGGCATCGTAGTCCTCGGGGGTCTGGGTGCGCAGCATCAGGTCTTCCACCCAGTCGGTGGCCGGCCAGCCGGTCGCGCCGCCGGATTCGAGACCGATGCACCAGGGCGTGCCGCCGTCCTCGACGATCTTCTGCTCCAGGGCCTGGAGCTCTTCCATGGTCTCGGGGACTTCGTAGCCCATCTCGGCGAAGTTGTCGGGCGAGTACCAGACCAGCGACTTGACTTCCTGCTTGAAGGGGAAGGCGTACTGGTGCTTGGTGCCGTCGGAGCCCTCGAACTGGCCGAGCGCAGCCCAGGAATCGCCGGCCGCATAGTTCTCGGTCAGCCACTGGGTGGTGTCTTCGCCCAGGTCGGTCAGGGCGCCCTGGCGGGCGAAGTCGGCGAGAAGGCCGGGCTGGGGCAGGATGGTGATGTTGGCGGGGGAGCCGGCGGCGATGTCGATGCGGGCCTGCTCTTCGTAGTTGGGCGAGGAGCCGAGCTGGGCGTCGATGCCGGTGGCATCCTCGAAATAGGAGATCACGGCGGCCCACTGGGAGGCGTCACCCGGATCATCGCGCCAGGGGGTCCAGAAGGTCAGGGTCTGCCCCTCGAGACCCTTGTGCGCGTCGGCGAACTGCTGGAGGGAATCCCAGCTAAAGGCGCCCTCCCCCTTCGGGAACATCAGCTCCTGCGCCATGGCGCCGGACGACAGAAGAATGGCTGCGGCGGACACGCCGGCCAGAAGAGACTTGTGCATATGTAGTCCTCCCATTGCACATTAGGACGCAATCGATGTCCCCGACCGGACCGTCGCCAAAACGTTTTGGAGAGCACGTCGAGGCGGCCGGGCGAGGCGTGGCACCTGCCGGATTGCGGTGGCGCAAACTTGCACACTGCTTAAGCTTTGCCAAGGTGGGAATTGCCGGGAACCCTGATCTGAATCGATTGCGAGCCGAGGTATGGTGGGTTTCGGCAGCCGGGTGAAACTCTTGGCCGGCCAGGAAGTTTCCCCGCCATGTTCGAAGGCTTCCTGCTCGAAACCGTGGACCTGCCCGAGGCGAGCCTGCGCGTACGGCGCGGCGGCGAGGGCCCGCCGCTCCTCCTGCTGCACGGCCATCCGCGCACCCATGCGACCTGGCATCGGGTGGCCCCGCTCCTCGCCGACCGGTTTACCGTGATCTGCCCCGATCTGCGCGGCTTCGGCTTTTCCACGCAGCCCGCCGACAGTTCTGACCATGCGGGCTCCTCCAAGCGTGCCAAGGCCCGCGACTGCGTGGCGTTGATGGCGCATTACGGCCACAAGCGCTTCGACCTCGCGGGCCACGACCGCGGCTCCTACGTCGCCTTCCGCTGCGCCATGGACCATCCGGAGGCGGTGCGGCGGGTGGCGCTGCTCGACGGGATCCCCATCCTCGAGCATCTCGAGCGCTGCACGGAAACCTTCGCCCGGGCCTGGTGGCACTGGTTCTTCTTCGCGCAGCCGGAGAAGCCGGAGCGCGCCATCAATGCCGATCCGCTCGCCTGGTACCGGCCGGATGCCGAAGCCATGGGCGTCGAGAACCATGCGGACTTCGTCGCCGCGATCGCGGACCCGGCGGTGGTGCACGGCATGGTGGAGGATTATCGCGCCGGGCTCGGCATCGATCGGCGGCACGACGAAGAAGACCGCGCGGCGGGGCGGCGCCTGGCCTGCCCCACCCTGGTGCTGTGGTCGCTGCGCGACGACCTGGAACAACTCTATGGCGACCCGCTGGCGGTTTGGCGTCCGTGGGCCGAGGACCTCCGCGGCTTCGGCATCGACAGCGGCCACCACATGGCCGAAGACGCGCCGGAGGCCCTGGCCGCGGCGCTGCGGGATTTCTTCGGCGAGGGGTGAAGATCGGGCTAGCGGCCGAGCTTGGCGCGCAGGGCGTCGATGCGCTTGGATGCCTCGGCCTTGGTCAGCCCCTCCTCGAACCCCTCGTCGTCATGGGCCTCTTCGGAGAGGGTCTTGAGGTAGGACGCCTGGGCGCCGGTCATCGGCTCGTCGCCGGTGGTCCAGTCGTCCGGGTTCTTCTCGGTATTGGACTGGGGCTGGGGATCGGTCTTGGGATTGTGGGTGTCCATGGAAAACTCCTGACTGCATTCGTTCTCTAAATGTTCACGGAGCGCAGGAGTTCCACGAGGCGTGGGCGGACAGCCGCAGCCGCCCGCCCGCAGGCGCTATTTGCTGTTGTGCAGCATGCCCTGGAAGGCGCGGTAGCTGGCCTTGGGCGTGCGCTTCTGGGTGGCATAGTCGACATGGACGATGCCGAAGCGCTTGCCATAGCCTTCCGCCCACTCGAAATTGTCCAGGAGCGACCAGGCGAAATAGCCGCGGACGTCGGCACCGCGATCCTGGGCGGCGCGCACGGCCTGCAGGTGGGCGTCGTAATAGCTCACCCGGCGCGGGTCGTCGTCGCCCTCGACCTCGGCCATGCCGTTCTCGGTGACGACGAGGGGGATCTTGGTGTAGTCGGCAGAGATGCGCACCAGGATCTCTTCCAGCCCCTTGGGGTAGATCTCCCAGCCGATATCGGTCTTTTCGAGCTCGCCCTCGACCTTGCTCAGCGGGAAAACCGGATTGGCCTTGTCCTCCACATAGAGCCCGCGGGTGTAGTAGTTGACGCCCAGCCAGTCGAGCGGCGTGGCGACGGTCGCCATGTCCTTCTCGAAGCCCTGCGGCAGGTAGGGGGCAAGCGGCGCGACGACGTCGGCCGGGTACTGGCTCTTGAACACGCCGTCGAGATACCAGCGGTTGAAGATCCCGTCCCACAGCCGGGCCGCGGCCTGATCCTCGGGCCTGTCGGTCGCTCCCTGGGCGCTCTCGAAGTTGAGCACGATGCCGAGGTTCTTGGCGCCGGCGGCGCGGAGCGCCTCGACGGTCGTGCCATGGGCGAAGAGCACGTGATGCATGGCCCGGGCCGCTGCCCGCAGATCGCGGTAGCCGGGGGCGTGGACACCGAGATAGTGGCTGAGGAAAGCGACGCACCACGGCTCGTTGATGGTGGCGATGGCGTCGAGGCGGTCGCCGAAATGCTTCTGCACCAGCAGGCCGTAGTCGGCGAGCCAGGAGGCGATGTCGCGGTTCATCCAGCCGCCCTTGTCCTGGAGGGCCGAGGGCAGGTCCCAGTGGTAGAGGGTGGCATAGGGCTTGATGCCCCGCTCGAGCATGCCGTCGATCAGGCGGTCATAGAAGGCGATGCCCTTGTCGTTGACCGCTCCGGTACCATCGGGGATGAGGCGCGGCCAGGCGAAGGAGAAGCGATAGCCGCCGAAGCCGCCATCCCTGATGAGGTCGAGATCGGCCGGCCAGCGGTTGTAGTGGTCGCAGGCCTGGATACCATTGTCCCCGCCCCGGACATTGCCGGGCGTGGCCGAAAAGCTGTCCCAGATGCTGGGCCCGCGCCCGTCGGTCTGGCCGCCCTCGATCTGGTAGGACGCCGTGGCGACGCCGAAGGTGAAGTTGGGACCGAAGTCCTTGCGGTCGACTGAAAACAAGTGTGCCTCCCCTCAGCGCAGGTCGCGCCGTATCCGAATGATGTCCAAGCCATGCAAGGCAGATGGTGGCGGAGGCTCCGCCCGACCCGGGCGAACGCTCCCCATGCAATCGATTGCATAGCAGCGCCGGGCATGGCTGTCACCCCTGCCCCGGGCATGTCGGGCGTCACCGACGCCGGGTTACGAAGCGGGCCGGAGCTGCGGCTGGCCGGCGAGGAGCCGGCTCGCGAGGGCGGTGAAAGCCTTCGCCTCCGCCCCGTCGGGATCGGTGGCGACGACCGGGCGGCCCGCATCGGACTGCTCGCGGATGCTGATGTGCAGCGGGATCTCGCCGAGGAAGGGAATGTCGAGAACACCGGCCGCCGCCTGGGCGCCGCCATGGCCGAAGATATCGTAGCGCCGGCCCGTGTCGGGAGCGACGAAATAGCTCATGTTCTCGACGAGGCCGAGGAGCGGCACCTGCATGCGGCGGAACATGTCGATGGCCTTGTTGGCATCGATGAGCGCCAGGTCCTGCGGGGTCGAGACGACGACGGCGCCGGCCAGCTCGACCTGCTGGCAGAGGGAGATGTGGATATCGCCCGTGCCCGGCGGCAAGTCGACCACCAGGACGTCGAGACCGCCCCAGTCGGTCTCGCGCAGCAATTGCCGCAAGGCCGACGTGGCCATGGGGCCGCGCCAGACCACGGCCTGGCCGGGCTCCAGCATGGAGCCTATCGACATGACCTTGAGGCCATAGGCCTCATGGGGCGTGAAGATGCCGTCCTCGCGCACGGCCGGCTTGCCCTCGATGCCGAGGAGGCGGGGGATGGACGGGCCGTAGAGATCGGCATCGAGAAGGCCGACCCGCAGGCCCTCGGCGCGAAGCGCCAGGGCGAGATTGACGGCGGTCGTCGACTTGCCGACCCCGCCTTTGCCGGACCCGACGGCCACCACGTGGCGGACGCCGTCGACCGGCTGCTTCTGGCCAGCCGGCGGGCGGCCGTGGCTATGGCCCTGCGCCTGGGCGGCGGCGCGGTCGGAGGTGATCGAGACGAGGACCTTGCGGCCCCCCGATGCGGCTGCGGCAGCCCGCTGCGCGGCCTCGCGGGCCGGGCCGAAGGCCGCTTCCATGCCCGGGGCGACGGAGATGGCGAAGGCGACGGCACCGGCGGTGACGATGATCTCGGAGAGGCCGCCATAGGCGGCGAGACTGCCGCCGCCGGGGATTTCCACCTGGGCGAGCGCCGCCCTCACCGCCTCGGCTATCTGGGTATCGGCCATGGCCTTGCCTTCCCGGCTTGGTGCCGCCGCGGCCAGCAGCAGCCGGTAACCCGTCCTGGCGGCGAAGAATGAGGCGCGGGACGGGGTAACGCCCCGCGCAGGACGTGCCTTAGAGGATGGACTGGCCGGTGGCCTGCCAATCCTTCACGAAGTTGTCGAGGCCGGATGCGGTCAGCGGATGGTCCGCCAGCTTCCTGATCACCGCCGGCGGGATGGTCGCCACGTCGGCGCCGGCCAGGGCGGCCTGGGTCACGTGGTTGGGCGAGCGGATCGAAGCCGCGAGGATCTCGGTCGAGAAGGCGTAGTTGTCGTAGATCGTGCGGATCTGCTGGATGAGCTCCATGCCCTCGAGATTGATGTCGTCGAGGCGGCCGATGAAGGGCGAGATGTAGTTCGCGCCCACCTTGGCGGCCAGCAGCGCCTGGTTGGGCGAGAAGCAGAGGGTGACGTTGGTCTTGATGCCGACGTCGGAGAAATGCTTGGTGGCCTTGAGGCCCGCCAGGGTCAGGGGGACCTTGACCACGACGTTCTCGGCGATCTTGGCGAGGTGCTCGCCTTCGGCGACCATGCCCTCGTAGTCGAGCGACGCCACCTCGGCCGAGACCGGGCCCGGCACGATGCTGCAGATCTCGGCCACCACTTCCTTGAAGTTGCGCCCGGACTTGGCCACGAGCGAGGGATTGGTCGTCACCCCGTCGAGGAGCCCGGTATCATAGAGTTCGCGGATGTCCTTGGTGTCCGCAGTGTCGACGAAGAACTTCATCGGGTTCTCCTCCTTTCGATTAGGTTCTGCCCGTGATTGTGTAACACGGGCCCAGGGGGTCGCAATGCTAATTGCTGCGCGGGCCGCCGGTGGTCGCCAGCAAGGCCTCGGCGAGGTCGCCGACCCGCTCCTCCGGGATGCCGGCGACGTTGATGCGGCTGTCCCCGATCATATAGATGCCGGCCCCGCTCTTGAGTTCCGCGACTGTATCCGGTGGCAGCCCGAGCAGGGAGAACATGCCGCGATGGCTGGCGATGAAGTCGAAATCCGCGGCGTTGGAGCGCGTCCGGATCGCCTCGGCCAGCTTTTCGCGCAGGCGGATCATGCGGGCCCGCATCGCATCGAGCTCGGCCTCCCATTCGGCGCGCAGCTCGGCATCCTCGAGGATGGTGCGGATGATCTCGGCGCCGTGGTCGGGGGGCTGGGAATAGGAACCGCGGATGACGTTGAGCAGCTGGGAATTGACGATGTCGGCGGAGCCTGCGTCGCGGGCCACGACCAGGGCGGCGCCGATGCGCTCGCGGTAGAGGCCGAAATTCTTGCTGCCCGAGAAGGCCACCATGGATTCGGGAACGGCCTCGACCACGCGGCGGACGCCGTAGGAATCTTCCTCGAGGCCGTCGCCGAAGCCGAGATAGGCGAGGTCGATGAACGGGAAGGCCCCGGTGCGCGCCAGGCTCGCGGCCACCTGGTCCCACTGGGTGCGGGTGAGGTTCGCCCCGGTGGGGTTGTGGCAGCAGCCATGCAGCAGCACCACGTCGGCGGGCCCGAGCCTGTCGAGCGCCGCCAGCATCTCGGCGAACTTCACGCCGCGGGTCTGGGGGTCGAAATAGGGGTAGGTCGCGACGTTGAGGCCGGAGCCCTTGGCGATGGGCAGATGGTTGGGCCAGGTCGGATCGGACATGTGCACCGTCGCGCCGGGACGGGCGCGGCTGACGAGCTGCATCAGCACCCAGAGGGCGCCGGTGCCGCCCGGCGCCTGGGCGACGCGCAGCCGGTCGGCGGGCACCACGTCGCCGAGGGCGAGCGCGGCCACGGCGGCGTTGAAGCCCTTGTTGCCGGCGATGCCGAGATAGGTCTTGGTCTTTTCGTTGGCGAGGATCCGGGCCTCGGCCTTGCGCACCGCGCTCATCACCGGCGTGGTGCCGGCCTCGTCCTTGTAGACGCCGACGCCGAGGTCGATCTTGTCCTTGCGGGGATCGGCGGCGTACTCGCCCATCAGGGCCAGGATCTTGTCGGCCGGGGCCTTGGTCAGCGTCTCGAACATGGTGCGGGATCCGTAGGAAGATGCGCCGTCTTTATAGGCGGCGCCTCGGGAAATGCAATCGCCTCAGCGCTTGACGCCGAGGCGGTCGAGCTCGGCGGTGAGGGCGGGCAGGACCTCGAAGAGATCGCCGATCAACGCCAGATCCGCCAGCTTGACGAGGGGCGCTTCCGCGTCGGAATTGATGGCGACGATCTTCTTGGCGCCCTGAATGCCGGCGAGGTGCTGGAGGGCGCCCGAAATGCCGATAGCGATGTAGAGATCGGGGGCGATGATCTTGCCGGTCTGGCCCACCTGCCAGTCGTTGGGCGCATAGCCGGCATCGACGGCGGCCCGGGTGGCGCCGACGGCGGCGCCGAGGCGGCGGGCGAAGGCCTCGACCAGGCGGAAGCCCTCGGCCGACTTGACGGCCTGGCCGCCGCCGACCACCACCTGAGCCGTGCCCAGGTCGGGGATGTCGCCTTCGGTGCGGTGGGCGGCGATGAACTTCGCCACCGCCGAGAGCGGACCGGAGGCGGCGGCCTCGACCGGCGCCGAACCGCCCGATGCGACGGGGCGGAAGGCCGAGGCCCGGATGGTGAGCACCTGGCGCTCCTGGGCGGAGGACACGGTCTCGATGGCATTGCCGGCATAGATGGGCCGGTCGAAGCGGCCGGGCCCGTGGATGGCCACCACGTCGGTCACCGGCATCAGGTCGAGGCGGGCGGCGAGGCGCGGGGCCACGTCGCGCCCGACGGCGCCGGCGCTCATGAGGATATGGGCATAGCCGGGCGCGAGGCCTTCGAGCAGCGGCACCAGGGCTTCGGCGGAAAGGCCGGACAGAGCCGGGTCGTCGACGGTGAGCACGCGCCCGATGCCGCCGAGGGCGCGGGCTTCCTCGGCGATGGCGGCGATCCCCTCGCCGGCCACCAGCAGGTCGGTGGGACCGGCCAGGGCGGCAGCGGCGGCGACGACACGGGCGGTGGCGGGGGACAGCCGTCCCTGGTCGTGGTCGGCGAGAACGAGCACGGCCATCAGAGCGCCTCCAGCTCGGCGAGGGCGGCGGCCAGGGCGGAGGCCAGCTCGGGCACGGAGCCCACGGTCCTGCCGCCGCTGCGCTCGGCCGGCGGGCTCACCTTCTCGATGGCGAGGCGCGGGGAAAGGTCGACGCCGAACTCGGCAGCGGGGCGGACGGCGAGCGGCTTCTGGCGGGCCTTCATGACCATGGGCAGGGCGGCGTTGCGGGGGGTGTTGAGGCGCAGGTCGGCGGTGATCACCGCCGGCAGCGGGATGGCGACGGTGGCGCGGCCGAAATCGACCTCGCGGGTGACCGTCGCCTGGCCGTCGCCGAGCTCGATGGCCGAGGCGAAGGTCGCCTGAGGCCAGCCGAGCAGGCCGGCGAGCATCTGGCCCACCTGGTTGCTGTCGTCGTCCACCGCCTGCTTGCCGAGGAGGACGAGATCGGGCTTTTCCTCCGCGACCACGGCCCGGAGGAGCTTGGCGACGGCGAGGGTCTCGACGCGCCCCTCGGCCTCGATCAGCAGGCC
>Ga0190269_10001658_pt1 | contig 10544 bp, 5 predicted proteins | sample Popmic249IS_FD_133749 | JGI IMG/M metagenome (GOLD analysis project Ga0190269, IMG submission 133749) | Populus adjacent soil microbial communities from riparian zone of Blue River, Arizona, USA - 249 IS | ecosystem: Environmental > Terrestrial > Soil > Riparian zone | place: USA: Arizona... | reverse complement strand
CGGCGCACGCGCACCGCCTCCACGTCGGCGTAGGCCATGAATGCGTTGCCGCCGCGGAAGCGCTCGGGATAGCGCTCGACACGATGGTCGAGGAAGCGCTCGCTGGTCACGTAGTAGTTGACCCCGAGGATGTCCGGAGGGCAGGGCGCGCCGACGAGCGCATCCAGCTCGCGCGCGCGCACGCCATGTTCCTCGAGGTGCCGGCGCAGTGGGTGCCTGCGGTCGACGCGGCCGGTGAGGAGGTCGTACGTCAGCCAGCGGCGATCGTTTTCGTACCGGCACTGCGCGGCGACCTGGGGTGTGCCGTAGGTGCGCCCGCAGTCCTCCGTTTGCACGAGCTGCGCGTCGGGCCTCACCGCTCGAATCGCACGCATGGCTGCGGCCGTCCCCTGCACCTCGTTCATCAGGATACGGAGGAAGGTCGCGGTGTCGCGGGCGTGGGGGTACCAGTGGCCGTACAAGCCACAAAAACGCGCCGTGGTGAGCGGCTCGTTGACCGGCGTGTACATGCGGGCCCATGGGTAGCGCCGCGCAACCATGGCCGCGAACTGGACCAGCTCGCGCTCGAAGGCCGCCGTCTGTAGCGTCGCATGGCGCGGACCGCTGCCGTGGTGCAGGAGGCCGAGCACCGGCTCCACGCCCGCCTTGCGCAGGCGCTCGAGGCATTGGTCATGCCAGGCGAAGTCCGCCTTGTGCAGGCCGTCCGGCGCGATGCGCTCGAGCAGCACGGGGAAGCGCACGCGCTTCACGCCGAGGTCCACCATGCGGTCGATGTCGCTGAGCCTGCCGTAGTGCCCGGAGCGCACGGATTGGTCGATGTAGCAGTCGCCGACACGGTTGATCGTGTATTCGGCGCCGGTCCAGAGCTCGATTGTCATGGGCTTGCCTCTTCACGGTCGACGATGAGCACGCTCGCGGCGAGCGGCGCGAGCGCGGTCGCGACGCGTCCGGTCTCTCCTCGTCGGGTCAAACAGATTACCGATCCCCCGAAGCCGCCGCCGGTCAGTCGGGCACCCCAGACCCCAGGCAGCTTGAGAGCTTCCTCGACGATGCGGTCGACGGCGGGCACGGAAACTTCGAAGTCGTCGCGCATCGACGCGTGCGAAGCGCTGAACAGCGTGCCCAAGGCCGATGCGTCGTCTTCGCGCAGCGCACCTACGGCCTGCAGCACGCGCTCGTTTTCCGTGAGCACGTGCCGCGCGCGGCCCTTGAGCGGCACGGGCAAGCTCGCGAGGCGCTCTGCGAGGTCCGCGCCGTCTACGTCGCGCAGCGACGCGACCCCGAGCTGCTTCGCGGCGGCTTCGCACTCCGCGCGCCGCTTGCGGTAGTCGCCGCTCGCGTGCGAGTGGCGGACGCCGGAGTCGAGCACGACCAGCTCGGCCTGGCTCGGCAGCGGCAGGCGCTCGTAGCGCAGGGAGCGCGTATCGATGAACAGCGCGCTGCCGAGCTCGCCGAGCTCGCAGGCGAGCGGATCCAAGATCCCCACCGGCGCTCCGACCACGTTGTTCTCGCTCCATTGGGCGAGCCGTGCGAGCTCGATCGCGTCGATGGTCCATGAGAACGCCTCGCGCAGCGCGCGCAGCAGCGCGACGGATAGCGCCGCGCTCGATGATAGTCCGCCGCCGAGCGGCAGGTCGGTCCCGACCCAGGCGTCGAAGCCGCCCAGGGCATAGCCGTGCTCGCGCGCGCCGCGGGTGATGCCGCGCACGTAGTCGAGCCAGTCGCCGCTCGCTCGCTCCTCGCCTAGCTCCAGCTCGCCCAGCTCGCTCAGCACCTCGCTGCGCACGCGCACGTGGTCATCGGAGCGGCGCGCCAGCGCGCACACCGTCATGCGCGGCAACACCGTCGGCAGCACGAAGCCTTCGTTATAGTCGGTGTGCTCGCCGAGCAGGTTGATCCGGCCCGGTGCGCTCGCGATGTGCTCGGGCGCACGGCCGAAGGCGGTCGTGAAGGCGACCTCGGCTACGGCCCGGAGGCTGGGTTCCGCGGCTGTCACGGCTCGTCCGGTCCTCTCAAGCGCTCGTTGAGCAGGGTCGGCTCGCCGAGCGCCGGCCGCTGCACCACGCGCGTCGCTCGCGCGATGCGGTCGACAGGCACCTTCGGCGTTCTGTCCGCGTACAAGAGCCCGTTGGCTTCTTGATAGGTGTCCGCCAGCTGCGTGTAGCAAAAGCCGCTGAGCATGGGCAGGTTGCGGACCACCTCGAGCAGCGCGGCGTAGCGCTGCTCGAGCTCATCGCCGGTGCGGGCGGCGGAGTAGCCCCACGTCTTCGGATCGGGCGACAGCGCGATGCCGCCGATCTCGCTCAACACCACAGGCTGCTCGCCGGCGAGACCGCCGCCTACGGCCAGGTTTCGGCCGCCGGGTCGCTCCCACTTCAAGAGGCTCGATAGCTCCGCCATAGGCACGGCATAGCGCGCCTTCATGCGCGCCGGACTCTCGTCGTAGTCGTGGATGCCGATGATGTCGGTCGTGACGTTCTCCCAGCCGTCGTTACCGACTACGGGACGAGTCGGGTCGAGCGTCTTGGTGAGGTAGTAGAGCGCCTGCACGTAGTGGCGCTGCGAAGGGATGTCGGGCAGGTTCGGCACGCCCCACGACTCGTTGAACGGCACCCACGCGACGATGCACGGGTGTGAGATGTCCCGCTCCATGACCTTCAGCCATTGCTGCGTCAGGCGAGCCACGGAGATCTCCGTGAAGCGATACGCGCTGGGCATCTCTTCCCAAACCAAGAGCCCGAGGCGGTCGGCCCAGTACAAGTAGCCAGGGTCTTCGATCTTCTGGTGCTTGCGCACGCCGTTGAAGCCCATGGCCTTGGTCAGCTCGATGTCGCGGCGGATGGCTTGGTCGTCCGGCGGCGTCGAGCCCGTGTCGGGCCAGTAGCCCTGGTCGAGCACCATACGTAGGAAGTAGGGCCGGCCGTTGAGGACCAGCCGGTCGCCATCCGCGCTGAAGCTGCGCAGCGCCGCGTAGCTCCATACGCGATCCACGACGGCGCCCGAGCGATCGAGCAGGGAGATCTCCGCGTCGAGCAGCGTCGGCGACTCCGGCGACCACAACAGCTCGTTGCGGAAGTCATCGATGCCTGGATCCGAGAGCGACAAGCGGCGGTGGACCTCGCTGGCCGCGACCGAGTAGCGGTCGTCCACGAGCAGCACGCCGCGGCCGTAGAGCTTGAGCGCCAGCGTGAGCTCATCGGGCGTAAAGCCGTCGGCGCCGTTGACGTGTGCGGTGAGCGCGAGCTCCCACCGGTCCAGGAAGGGCATCCAGCGCAAGGTCTGGATGTGCGGCTGCGGGACGACCTCCTGCCAGACCGTCTGCCAGATGCCGGTCGTACGCGGATACCAGATCGAGTGCGGGTTGAGCTGCCAGTCCTGCTTGCCGCGTGGCTTGGTCAAGTCGAGCGGATCATCGAACGCTCGCACCACGATGACGTACGAAGCGCCTTTGCCCACGAGCGACGTGATGTCGATCGAGAACGGGGTGTAACCGCCCTCGTGGCGCGCGGCGAGCGTGCCGTTGATCCAGACGGTGGCTTGGTAGTCGACGGCCTGGAAGTGCAACAGCAGCCGATCGCCGGGCTTGTGCGTCGGGACGGTGGCTTCACGGCGATACCAGCACGCACGGTACAGGCCCATGTCGCCAATCCCGCTCTTCTTCGTCTCCGGCGCGAAGGGCACGAGGATGACGCTGTCGAACGAGACCTCCTGCGGCTCGCGCCGCTCGGCGTCGGGATCGAGCATGAACTCCCACTCACCATCGAGCGACCACCACGCTTCGCGCCGCAGCATCGGCCTTGGATAGCCGCGGGCGCCCTGCTCGAGAGCAGGCACCGGCGGCATCGATTCGCGTACTCCGATCCGGGTGAAGTGCCTCCTGGGCATGTCTTCCCCCTAGGCCGCGACCGTCGCGACCGTCTTGCCGAGCTGACCGCCCGCCTGTTGGATGCGATCGAACAGCGCGAGCGACTGTCCTATCACTTGGTCCATGTTGTAGTAGCGGTAGGTTCCGAGCCGTCCCAGGAAGCACACGTTGGGCAACGTCTTGGTCAGGGCCTCGTATTTTTCGTACAGCGCGCGGTTCTCCGCGCACGGCACGGGATAGTACGGGTCGCCCTCGCTCTTTGGGAACTCGTACACGATGCTGGTCTTGGCGTGGGCCTGGCCGGTCAGGTACTTGAACTCGGTGATGCGGGTGTAGTCGTGATCGTTCGGGTAGTTCACGACGGCTTCGGGCTGGAAGCGCTCCCGGTCGTGGGTCTCGTGCTTGAACTCGATCGATCGGTACGGAAGCTTGCCGTAACGATGATCGAAGTAGGCATCTACGGGCCCGCTGTAGATCAGCTTCTCGCAGCGCACGGCCTTGGCGACCTCGCGGTAGTCCACGCCCAAGAACACTTTGATGTTGCGATGGTCCAGCATGCGTTGAAACAGCGGCGTGTAGCCCTGGAGCGGCATGAACTGGTACTCGTCCGTGAAGTAGCGGTCGTCGGTGTTGAGCCGCGCGGGAACGCGCGCAGCGACCGCGGCATCGAGCTGCGAGGGGTCGAGGCCCCATTGCTTGCGCGTGTAGCCCCTGAAGAACTTCTCGTACAGCTCGCGGCCGATCTTGCTGACCACGGCATCTTCCGAGGTGCGCGGCCGGTCGATCGATTCCGCTCGCTCACGGAAGAATTCCGCGAGCTCCTCGGACGTGAGGGACAGGCCATACAGCTCGTTCACGGTGTTGAGGTTGATCGGGAAGGGCAGCAGCTTGCCATCGACTTGAGCGAGCACGTGGTGCTCGTACGGTCGCCACTTCGTGAACTGCGACAAGTACTCAAAGATCCGCCGCGACGCGGTGTGGAAGATGTGCGGCCCATACTTGTGGATCAGGATGCCGGCGTCGTCGTAGCAGTCGTACGTGTTGCCGCCGACGTGGGGCCGCAGATCGCAGACCGCGACCTTCTTGTCGAGCTGACTCGCGAGTCGCTCCGCGATCACCGCGCCCGCAAACCCTGCACCGACAACGAGATAGTCAAACATGCGCAACCTCCCGAGCGGGCGTGCCCGCGGACGTACTTGGCGACAAGCGCTCCTGCATGAGCGCGTTCATGGCGTTCCAGGTGCGATCCCAGGAGGTGCCCGCGATGAACGCGTCCGCCTCCTGGATGTCTGCGGCGCTGCGCTTCATGGCGAGATCGATCTCGCCGACGATGCTGGCGTGGTCCGCGATACGCACGATGCCGGCCACACCGTAGGGCCGAACGACATCCGCGATCGCGGTCGACACCACCGGCTTGCCGGCCGCGAGGTATTCCAGCGTCTTCGTGGGCGAGATGAAGCGCGTCGATTCGTTGAGCGCGAACGGCATCAGCGCGACGTCCCAATGCGCGACGTAGCTCGGAAGCTCCTCATAGCTCTTCCCGCCGAGCCAATGGATGTTGCGCGCGCGCGGCAGCGTTTCGGGATCGATCTTCACGATCGGGCCGACCATCACCAGCTGCCAGTCGGGGCGCGCGTACGCGATCTTCTCGATCAGGCCTGGGTCCAAGCGCTCGTCGATGACGCCGAAGTAGCCGATGCGCGGCTTGGGCAGCGCGCGCTGATCGCTCGGATCTTCACAGGTCGCACGCGCACGGGCGAAGTGCGTCGCGTCGACGCTGCTCGGAAAGGCGTGCACGGAGCGATGGCGGTAGCGCTTGGCTTCATAGAGCGCGTAGCCGCCGGTGAAGACCAGGTCCGCGCGGTCGAGTAGCTCGGCTTCGAGCGCGAGCAACTCGGGCGGCGCGTGCATGAACGCGGACAGCTCGTCCATGCAGTCGTACACCATCAGCCGCGGCCGGAGGTCGCGCGCGAAAGTCAGCGCCATCGGCGTGTAGAACCACGCGACGTCTGGCGCGATGTCGCGCTCGGTGATCAACCGATGCAGGAGCGCGTGCGTCGCCTCGATGTCCTGCGCCGCAGTGCCGCCGGCTTGTAGATGAGGCACGCAGACCGTAAGGCCCGGTTGCGGCTCGTAGGTCTCCAGCCAGTCGTCGCGGTCATCGTCCTCGAACATGGGTTCTTCGAAGAAGAACGTCCGGTACGAGCGCGCGAAGCGGCTCATCAAATGGTTCGGCCTTTGGAAGACGAAGCCCCAGCGGAGATGCGAAAAGCAGATGAGGTCCATTGGATTCCTTGCGAGCCAGGTCCCTCTGCAAACAAAGGGCCACCGGACGTAGTCGCGTTCGCGCTTTGTGTAATGGGGAACGCCGCTTGCACGCCTGGTGCGCAACGCCATGAGTCAACGCACGATGGGCTCGCTACTCGCACCGGATCCGCCCATCGATGAGGCGAACGCGCTCGAACCCGAGGCGCTCATGCGCCGGTACGCGCGATCGCATGCGCTGTTTGAGAATGCGCGAGCGATCATCCCCGGCGGCATCCATCTGTCCGGCCGGCCCTTGGTCGATCCTGCGACTACGCCGATGTACTTCGAAAGCGCGCAGGGTTGCCGCATCCGTGACGTCGATGGTCACGAGTACATCGACTACTTAATGGCGTTCGGTGCCATCTTCATCGGCTACGCGCGACCCGAGATCGAGCGCGCCGCTCATGAGCAAGCAACGCGTGGTCGGCTGCTATCGATGAACCACCCGCTCCACGTTCGCTTCATCGAGACGCTCGTCGCGCGCTTCCCCGGAGCCGAGATGGGCACGTTCTTCCGGAGCGGCTCGGAGGCCACGACGGCCGCCGTACGCATTGCTCGGCGCCATACCGGACGGCGCTGTGTAGCTCGAAGTGGCTATCACGGCTGGCATGACTGGTGTTTGCCGCTCGAGCCGTTCGTACCTGCAGGCCTCGACGAACAAGTGGCGGAGTTCCAGGCCAGCGACCCGGCCTCGCTCGCGGCTGTCCTCGAACGGTATCAGGGGCAGATCGCGGCGGTGATCGTTGCGCCGGAGATGGTGCTGCCGTTCGACCCGGCGGTCCTGCGCGAGCTACGACGGCTCGCGCACGCGCACGGCGCGGTCTTCATCATGGACGAAGTGAAGACCGCGCTGCGCATCGCGCCCGGCTCCATCGCGGAGCGCATCGGATTGATCCCCGATCTGCTCACGGCCAGCAAAGCACTCGGCAACGGCTTTGCGGTCGCGATCGTGGTCGGCAAGCGCGAGATCATGCGCGCGGGCGACGGCATGCACTACTCGGCGACCTTCCACGGAGATACGAGCGGAATGGCGGCTGCGCTCGAGACGATCCGCCTGATCGACGAGCTCGAGGCTCAGGCCCACGCGGAAGCGCTCGGTCAGATGCTCATCGATGGGCTGAACGCGCTCGTGGCCCGCCATCGCGTGCAGGCGATCGCCTATGGAGAGCCGCTACCGGCGATGCCGTTCCTGCGTTTTACGAACCCGGATCCAGCCGAGAACGCACGCGCGATCGAGACCTTCTATCGCGGCATGTTACTGCGCGGCGTGTTACTGCATCCCAGGCATATGTGGTTCATCAGCGCCGCGCACACGCGCGCGGATATCACCGCGACGTTGCAGGCGGTCGAGGCGACGTTCGCAGCGCTTGCGCCGCGGGGGGCCGATCGTTAGCGAGCAGCGTCATCGACCGGCGATCTCAGCGCGCAGGCGCTCGTTTTCGGCCTGCTGAGCGAGGAGCTGCTCGCGGGTCCGCCCGCGTTCGATGAGGTCGGCGGCCTGCCGAGCGAGCAGATCGATGAAGCGCAGGACCTCGGCGTCGGGCTCGCAGACGTCCGCCCAGTGCGTGGTGATCATGCCGATGAGCTCGCCGCCGCGCGTGACAAGCGGCGTCGACAGGGCCGAGCCGTAGCCATCGGCGATATGGCGCTTCGCGTCCGGATCCTCGGGCAACTTCGTGAAGTCCACGTACGCGCGGTCGTGCCGGGCGAGCGCGCGGCCGCACGAGGAGCCCGACGAGGCATCGAGGGCCCTATAATAGGCGGCCGTCTCGGCGGAGAAGTTTCGCGCCGTTAGCAAGACGAGCTGCATGGTCTCGCGGTCGAGCATTTGGACGGTGCCAGCGTGCGCGCTCGTCAGGGCGATCGCGGTGGTCAGCACGTCCTCGTACAACACATGCATCTGTCCGTCGGGAGCGCTGCGTTCGGCGAGCTCGCGCAGCAGGTCCGAGCGGCGGATCGCCAGCGCCGTAGCGGCCTCGGCGCGCGCGCGCGCCATCGCCTCCCAGGTGCGGTCCGCGGTCTCCTGGGTGAGCGCGATCTCTTCGCTCGTCCACTCGCGCGGCTTGTCATCGCACGCGAGGAACAATCCAACGACCTTGGCGCCTTGAATCAGCGGGACGGCGATGGCGGCGATCGTCGACGCCGCCCGCCACCGCTCTCGGCAGTCGCCCAGCCGCTCGTCCCGGTCGATATCGCCGACACTGACGAACGGCCGCCGGTTCTGGACCAAGTCCATCATCAGCTCGCCGTAGCTTGCCACGTCGTACAGACGTACCGCCGAGGGCGCACCGAACGAGTCGTCGTGAAAAATGCGGGCGTACCGACCGCCCTGTTCCAGCTCGGCGTAGTACGCGCGCTTGCAGCGCAGCTCCTGGACGAGCACACGGCAGGCGGCAGCCTCGATCGCGAGCGCATCGCTCAAGCCCCGAAGAGCGGTGTGGAGCTTCACCGTGTACGCGTCGCGCTGCGCGTTGCGGTTACGCACACGCGCGAGCTCGAGCTGCGCACCGACGCGCGCCACCAGCTCACGCGCGGTGAATGGCTTCGTGATGTGGTCGTCGGCGCCCGCCATCATGCCTTCGATAGCTGCGGCTTCGCCGGCGCGACCGGTGATGAGCACCACCGGCGTGCCCTGCAGATCAGCATCCGTGCGCACGCGCCGCAACAGCTCGAAGCCATCCACGTTGGGCATCCAGACGTCCGTCAGCACGAGATCGGGCCTGAACGTCGTGAGCTGCTCCGTGGCCTCGGCGCCATCCGCGACCGTCCTCACCTGCCAGCCTGCCTGAACGAGCAGCCGTCCGAGGTACGTGCGCATGTCGGCGTTGTCGTCGGCCACGAGCACGCGCGCGCCGGCCGTGCGCGACAAGAACGGCGCGTCTTCGCCCAGACCTGGTGCGAGCGGGACCTCGACGGGATCGGTCTCGACCCAGCTGAGGGCGATCTCTGCCAGCATGCTGGCGGTCGCCGGCGAGCGCTGCGCGGGCGGGGGCGGGCTAGGCTCGCTGCGGGTCGCCTGCATTGGGATCCAGACCGTGAATGCGGCGCCCTGGCCCTCGACGCTCTTCACGCGCATCTGGCCTCCTTGAAGGCGCACCAGCTGGCGCGTCAGTGCGAGGCCGATGCCCGAGCCTTCTTGCGTCCGCGCCCGCGCGCCGCGCACGCGATGGAAGCGGCCGAACAGGTTGGGCAGCTCGGCGGCGGGGATGCCCACCCCGGTGTCTCGCACGATCAGCTCCGCGTGCTGCGCGCGCTCGCGCAGCTCGACGGCGATCTCGCCTTGGTACGTGAACTTGAGCGCGTTCGCGAGCAGGTTGCCCACGATCTTCTCCCACATCTCGCGATCGAGCCGGACCGGCGCAGACAGCGGCGGGCAATCTACGGTGAGCTTGAGCTCGGCGCGCTCGATGGCCGAGCGAAACAGCGCGACGAGGTCCGTGGTCTCTTTCGCGAGATCCACCAGCTCGAAGCTCGGCTCGAGCCGGTGGGCTTCCGCGCGCGTGAAGTCGAGCAGCTGATTGACGAGGTGGAGTAGGCGCCGTGCGTTGCGATACGCCAGCTCGAGCTCTTGCGTGACGCCCTCCGGCAGCGTGTCCGAGGCCAGCAGCCGCTCGATCGGCGCAATCGCGAGCGTCAGCGGCGTACGGAATTCGTGGCTCACGTCGGAGAAGAACTCGGTCTTGGCGCGGTCGGCGTCGCCGTGCGCGCGCGCGCGCAGCTTGTCCTCCGACCGCATGCGCGCCACGGCGAGGTACGCCGCGACTTGCCACGCTACGCTCTCGAAGAAGACGCGGTCGCTCGCGCCATGGATGCGCGCGGGGCTAAGGCCTGCGATGAGAACGCCGGAGACGTCCTCGCCGCCACCGCCGTCCGCGTACAGGGGTAGGAGCAACGCTTCGCGAGGAGGATCGGCCCATGGCCCCGGGACCGGATCGCCGAAGCGCGAGCGCACGTCGCTCGTGAGCAGCGGCGCACGCGACCTCACGACCGCATCGATCGGCCAGGCCCCTTGCGTGCCCGCGAGCTGGATCGCCGGGCGGGCCATGAAGGCGTCGTCGGGCACGCCGGCGCGCATGGCCAGGGTCGCCCGCACCTTAGCCGGCTCGATTTCGTAGATGAGCGCGAACGGGATGTCGAGCGGGTTGCTGCTCAGGACCCTCGCGAGCTGCTCGTACGGATCGACGGTCGGCATGGACGACAGAGCGGAGAGCAGCGCGCCGCGACGCTGCGCGATGACGTGCTCCGTCGTCTCCATCGCGACCGAGAGGATGCCGGCGCCGCGCCGAGGGCCATCGTGCACGGCGCAGATCGAGTAGTTGAAGTAGCACTCCTCCGCGATGCCCTTGCGATCGAGCAGCCAGGGAGCGTCCTG
>Ga0190269_10001657_pt1 | contig 10553 bp, 9 predicted proteins | sample Popmic249IS_FD_133749 | JGI IMG/M metagenome (GOLD analysis project Ga0190269, IMG submission 133749) | Populus adjacent soil microbial communities from riparian zone of Blue River, Arizona, USA - 249 IS | ecosystem: Environmental > Terrestrial > Soil > Riparian zone | place: USA: Arizona... | reverse complement strand
CGACGAGGCCCTGAAGACGGACGGCTTCGCCGGCACCATGGCCTTCACGCTGCCCGAGGCGCTCTGGCTGGCCGAGGAGGGGTACGACGACCTGCTGCTCGCCTACCCCACGGCCGACCGCGCGGCGCTGGCCCGGCTGGGGGCGAGCGAGGACCTGGCCCGGCGGGTGACGCTGATGGTCGACAGCGTCGAGCACCTCGACCTGCTCGCGGCCGTGAAGCCTGCGGTGCCGCTGCGCGTCTGCCTCGACCTCGACGCGTCGTGGCGGCTGGGGCCGGCGCACCTGGGCGTGCGGCGCTCACCGGTGCACTCGCCGGAGCAGGCCGTCGCCCTCGCCCGGGAAGCGCTGCAGCGCAAGGAGGTCCGGCTCGTCGCGATCATGTCCTACGAGGCGCAGATCGCCGGCCTGGGCAACAAGAAGCCCCACATCGCCGCGATGCAGAGGCGCTCCGCCGCCGAGCTGGCCGCCCGCCGGGCCGCGGTCGTGGCGGCCGTGCGCGAGATCGCGCCGATCGAGGTCGTGAACGGCGGCGGCACGGGCAGCTTCGAGACCAGCCGCACCGAGTCGGCGCTGACCGAGGTCACCGCCGGGTCGGGGCTCTACGGCCCCACGCTCTTCGACGGCTACCGCGCCTTCCAGCCGGCACCGGCGGCCTTCTTCGTGCTGCCTGTGGTGCGGGTCCCGGCACCTGGGATGGTGACCGTGCTCGGCGGCGGGTACGTCGCCTCGGGGCCCGCCAAGCCGGACCGGCTGCCCACGCCGTACCTGCCTGAGGGCCTGCGGCTGCTGGGGACCGAGGGAGCCGGGGAGGTGCAGACGCCGCTGTCGGGGGCGACCGGGCTCGGCCTCGGCGACCGGGTGTGGTTCCGCCACGCCAAGGCCGGGGAGCTGTGCGAGCGCTTCGACCGGCTGCACCTCATCGACGGCGACCGGGTGGTCGCCACCGTCCCGACCTACCGGGGCGAGGGCCGGACCTTCCTCTAGAGGTACTGGGAGAGGTAGCGGCGGATCACGTCCTTGGCCTGTCCGACGACCTCGGCCTCGTCGTCCGGGCCCAGCCGGAAGGCCAGCTTGAGCAGCGCGTCGGCGATCTCGACCGCGACCGTCAGCGCCAGCGTCAGCCGCCGCCCCCCGCCCAGGCCGAAGCGCTCCTGGAGCATCGCCCCGAGCATCTCGGCGATCACGGCGTTGTTGTCCTGGCCGCTGGCGTCACGGCCACGGTCGAGGAGGTGGACGTCGACGACGTCGCCGAAGTGCAGCGCGCGGAAGCCGGCGTCGCTGTGGTGCAGCTCGACGTAGAGGTCCAGTGCGGTGTCGACGGCCTCCCACCACTGCGCCGGCGGCTCGTCGGTGAGCCGCTGCCCGAGCTCGGTGAGGTAGCGCTCGACGTTGCGGGCCACGAGGGCGCTCGCGACTGCGGTCTTGTCGGGGAAGAACTGGTAGAGCGAGCCGATCGCGACCTTGGCCCGGCGCGCGATGAGCGTCGTGGTCACCTGCTCGTAGCCGATCTCGCCGATCAGCTCGGCGCAGGCGTCGAGCATCCGCTGCACCCGCTCCGCGCTACGCGCCTGGACCGGGGTGCGGCGCAGCGCCTCAGGCTGCACGCGCCACCGCCACCGCGACTGCGAGCAGCAGCGTGACGTTCAGCGCCGCGGCGACGACCACGATGGTCATGAGCCGGTCGCGCCGCGGTGACGCGTCGGTGGGCGCGCCCGGGGCGGGGGCGTCGCAGACCGGGCAGCGCTGCCCGGTCAGCCGCGGGTCGTAGCCCACCAGGCAGCGGGTGCAGGTCTCGCGGCTCATCGGCCTTCCTCTCCGAGCTCGTCCAGCCGACGGCGCCGGTCGACCAGCGCGTAGAGGGTGGTGGTCGACAGCGTCAGCAGCTGCCAGACCCCGAAGGCAGCCAGCGCGGCGACGGCGGGCACGGCCCGACCGGCGACCAGCACCTGGTTCCCGCTCGCGGCGAGCGAGGGCGCAGGGGCGGCGGGCACCGGCCCCGTGGGTGGCGGTGCGGCGCCACCGGGCAGGACGGTGGTCGTCGTGGTGGTGGCCGGTACGCCGGGCTGCCCCGTCACCGGCGGCACCTCCACCGCGGGGACCGTCAGGGCCTCCGTCGAGGACCCGGTCACGGTGACGCGGCCGACCGTGACGGTCACGGCATTGGCCGCGACCCCGCCGGGCAGGTCGGGGCTACGGGCCTCGATCCGCAGCCCGCCCGAGTCGGCGTAGCCGGACCGGCCCTCGACCGTGCGCGTCACGCCCACGGCGCGGACCGAGAGCCCAGCGGCCGCGAGCGCCTGGTCGACCTGCTCCTGCGCGTCCTCCGCCGGGCCGAGGCCGGTGCCCTGGCCCGCCGCGTGCACGCCGCTCTCGTCGATCGTGACCGGTACGCCGGCGACGGTGGCCGACCCGACCGCGAGCCGAGCGACCGCGACCGGCGTGCCGCCAGTGACCGTCACCTGGGCGGTGGCCACGACGCCGTGAAGGGCGAGAACGCCTGCCACGTCGAGGGATCCGACCCGGCTAGTGCCCTGCACCTCGGCCGCACCCGCCGCTGTCGAGCCGGTCAGCCGGCTCGCGGCCGTGAGCCCGGAGCCGTTGAGGAGGCCCGTCACGGTGACCGCCGCGCCGGTGGTCGCGGCCGCGGCTGACTCGGGTGCGGCGGAGGCGGAGGCGCGGCCGGGGGCCACCGTGAGCGGACCGGCCGTCTGCGCCGGGGCCTGCTCCGTGGCGGCCGTGCCGCGCCCCGGGTAGGCCGCCTCGGCGTCGGGCACGGTCAGCACCGTCGTACCGGCCTCGGTGTTGACGGTGCCGACCAGGGTGCGTGCCAGCGTGCCGGGCTCCACGGGCGCACCGAGCGCGTAGGACGACGGTCCGGAGTCGAGCCGGCCGGCGGTGAAGGCGGTGCCCGAGTCGAGGGTCACGAGCCCGCCCGAGGCGCCCACGACGCCCTCGGTGCGGACCGCGGCGGCGGTCACGGTCAGCCCGTACGAGCCGAAGGCGGCGGGGGAGGCCGCCTGGACCGGCCGGACCATGGTGAGGGCCGTCGCGGCGGGGAGCAGCGCGACGGCCAGGAGCAGTAGCCGCTTCACCGCTCGCTCACCGCCCGCGCGACCAGCTCGTCGACGGTCGTGCCCTGCTCGGCGGCGGCGCGCTCGAGCGCGCGGACCTGGTCGCCGCGCAGTCGCACCGAGAGCCGCTCCGTGGCGTGGTCCGGGACGGAGCTGTCGACGGCCGGCAGGCCGCCGCCGAGGTAGGCGCCGGAGATGTCCTCGGCGCCGAGCTCCGCCGGCGTGCCGGTCCGCGCCACGGCACCCTGCTCCAGCAGCACCACGGAGTCGGCGACCTTCAGCGCCTCGCCGACGAACTGCTCGACCATGACGATGGCGAGGTCGCGCTCCTTGAGACCGGCGACCACCTCGAACAGGTCCTGCACCACGATCGGCGACAACCCCATCGACATCTCGTCGAGCAGCAGCACCCGCGGCTCCTGCACGAGCGCGCGGGCGACCGCGAGCTGCTGCTGCTGGCCGCCCGACAGGGTGCCCGCGGGTGCGGATCGCTTGCCCTGCAGCGCCGGGAAGGTCTCGTAGGCGCTCTCGAGCCCATCGGCCAGGCCGTCTTCGGTGGGCAGGCCGGCGGCGTACCGCCCCATGACGAGGTTCTCGTGCACCGTCAGCGAGCCGAAGATCCCGCGGCCCGCGGGCACGTGCGCCAGGCCCAGCCGGGCGACCTGCTCGGGCGCCCAGCCGGTGACGTCGGTGCCGTCGACGAGGACGTGCCCGTTGCACCGCACGAGGCCCGAGATCGCGCGCAGCGTGCTGGTCTTGCCCGCACCGTTGGCCCCGAGAAGGACGAGCACCTCGCCGGGGCGGACCGAGAAGGAGACGTCCCGTACGGCGACGACACCGCCGTACCGGACCTGCAGGCCCTGCACCTGGAGCGCGGCGCTCACGACGCACCCGCCCCGAGGTAGGCCTCGAGGACCCCGGCGTGCTCGCGCACGGCCGCGGGCGTCCCCGCCTCGAGCACCTGCCCGAAGTTCATGACGACCACGTGGTCGCACAGCGGCATGACGACCCCCATGTCGTGCTCCACCAGCAGCATGGCGCAGCCGAGCGTGGCGCGGATGCGGCCGAGCAGCTGCACCAGCTCGGCGGTCTCCGCCGGGTCGAGCCCGGAGGCCGGCTCGTCGAGGAGCAGCACCCGCGGCTTGAGGCACAGCGCCCGGGCCAGCTCCACCAGCCTCGCCTGGCCGACCGGCAGCGAGCCGGCGTCCTCGTCGGCGAGGTCGAGCAGGCCGACGTACTCCAGCGCCGCCCGGGCCCGCTCCTGCGCCTGGCGCAGCGCTCGTCCTCTGGAGGGCAGCCGGAGCGCGTCGGAGACGACGCCGGAGCGGGTGAAGCGGTGCGCCGCGACCATGACGTTCTCCAGCACCGTCATGCCGGAGAACAGCTGCACCACCTGGAAGGTCCGGGCCAGGCCGAGCCGGGTGCGGCCGGCCGCCGGGTACGCCGTCACGTCGCGCCCGTCCAGCAGCACCCGGCCGCGGGTGGGCCGCTGCAACCCGCTCACCACGTTGAACGTCACGGTCTTCCCGGCGCCGTTGGGCCCGATCAGGCCGACGATCTCGCCCGCATGCACCGACAGCGAGACGCCGTCGACCGCGTCGAACGCACCGAAGCGCACGCCGACGTCGCGCAGCTCCAGCACCGCGGCCATCAGGCCACCTCCAGCCGGGGCACCGGGCGGGCGGTGCGCCGGGTGAGCCGGCCGGCCACGCCCGTGACGCCGTCGGGGGCGAAGCGGAGCACGAGGATGAGCACGACCCCGGTGAGGGCGCTGGTGGCGCTGGCGCTGAAGCCGCTCGCGATCTCCGTCGAGGACCCGAAGGACAGCGTGGAGACGGTGACGATGACGCCGCCGAGCACGGCGCCCGGCACGGAGCCGACGCCGGCGACCACGGCGTAGGCCAGCAGCGTGATGGAGCGGGTGCTGTCGAAGGCGGCACCCGTGGCGATCTGGTTGAGCCCGGCGTAGGCCGCACCGGCCACCCCGGCGAGGAAGCCGGCCGTCGCGAAGCCGCGCAGCTTGGCGGACACGACCGAGAAGCCCATGGCGGCGGTGGCGGCCTCCGACGAGCGCAGGGCCGTCAGCGCGGCCCCGGTGCGGCCGCGCCGCAGGCTCGCCACCGCGAGGCCACCGAGGACCAGGAGCGCGAGCACGAGCCAGAAGTAGGCGCGCTGGCCCGCGGCGTCGTCGACACCGGCGAAGCCTGGACGGGTCAGCGGCCGCCCGCTCGCGTCCGAGACCAGCGGGCTCCACTTGTAGAGGAACGTGTCGGCCGTGAAGGCCAGCGACAGGGTCGCGATGGCGAGCTCGAGCGGCTGCAGCCGCAGCGCGGGCAGCGCCACGAGGGCGGCGGCGACCGCGGCCAGCCCACCGCCGAGCAGCAGCGCGAGCACGAAGGGGACGCCGTGGCTCACCGCGATCGCGGCGCCGAAGCCGCCCAGCGCCATGAAGACGCCCTGGCACACCGAGACCTGCCCGACGACGCCGGTCAGCAGGACGATCGACAGGACGGCGAGCGACCAGATCGCGACGAGGGACAGGTCGATGGTGAAGGTGGTGGAGCCGAGGAACGGCAGCAGCACGACCAGGACGGCGCCCGACACGGCGAGCGGCGCGAGCAACCGCACGGGCGGGGTGGCGACCTGGGTCGCGGGCACGAGCCCGCCGCCGCCGGTGTCGCCGCGACCGGTACGACGGCGCGCGACCAGCGCGACCAGGACCACGACCAGCGCCACCAGCTCGTTGGTCCCTGACAGGTCGAGGTCGCGCAGCGCGTAGCGGACGACCGGCTGCACCAGGCCGAGACCCAGGCCGCCGAGGACCGTGAGCGGCAGCGACTGCAGCCGTCCCACGAGGGCGGCGGCCAGCGCCTGGATGGTGAAGACGACGAGGGTCAGCGTGTCGAGGCTCGACAGCAGCGGGGTGACGAGGACGCCCGACAGCGCCGACAGCCCGCAGCCCAGGCCCCAGGCGGTGAGGCTCACCCGGCGCACCGGCATGCCGAGCAGCCCCGCGGCCTCCGGGTCGTCGGCGACGGCGCGCATCGCCGTACCGAGCTTGCTGCGGCGGAAGAACAGGCCGAGCCCGGCGGCGAGCCCCAGCGCGAGCAGCAGCACGGCGGTCTGATCGACGCCGTAGGACAGGCGCAGCGCATCGACGGTGAAGAGCGGCTCGCTGCTGAAGACCCTCGCCGCCTGGCGGCCCGAGGTGTTGCCCCAGACCATGCCGACCAGGCCCTGCAGCGCGATCAGCCAGCCGAGCGTCACGACCGTGCGGTTCACCGCGCCGCGCACCGGCCGGATGGTGAGCGACTCCATGACCAGCCCGACCCCGACGCCGGTCAGCGTCGCGGTGGCGGCGGCCAGCAGCACCGGGACGCCCTGGTCGACGGCGAGCCACGAGGCGACGTAGGCGGCGAGCATCCCGACCGCGCCCGTGGCGAAGGTGAAGACCTTGGAGGTCTTGAAGATCACCACGATGCCGAGCGCCTGCAGGGCGTACATCGCCCCGAGCGGCAGGCCGCCCAGCGCCAGCGCGACGTAGAGGCGCATCAGAAGGGCTGCCCGTCGCAGCGCCAGCCGCTCGCCGGCACGAGCTTGCCGCCGTTGATGCGGCCGAGCTTGAGGCAGCGGTTGATGTCGCGGACCCCCGGGCCGAAGTGCAGCGTGGAGGTGAAGCCGTAGCCGTTGCTGCGCAGCGCGTCGACGGCCGTGATGAGGCCCTCGCGGGTGATGTCGTCACCCATCGACTTGAGCGCCTCGACCAGCACGATCGCGTCGAGCCAGCCGACCTCGCCGACCCAGTTGACCGTCGCCTTCGGGCCGTAGGCAGCGCGCACGGTCTTCACGTAGTCCTGCACCGCCGGCGTGCCCGCCTCGAGGAACTCGAGGTCGCTCGCCACCCAGGTGCCCTCGTTGGTGGAGGTCTTCGTCACCGCGGGGTCGGCGAAGAGCGGGTCGGCGACGTGGACCGGCCGCCATGCGTGCCGGTCGCTCGCCTGCTGCAACCGTTTGTAGGCGGTCTGGTCGAGGATCGTGGCGATCCCGTCGACGCCGCCGAGCTGCAGCGACGTCACGACGTCGTCGTACACGCCCTGTGTGGGGTCCACCCGGACCATCTCGACGCTGCCGCTGCCGCCGGCGGCCTTCCAGCCGTCCTGCACGGCCTTCTCGAGGCTCGTGTTCGCGCGCGCCTCGCCGTTGTCGATGTAGACGAAGCCCGGGGTGGTCGTGCCCTTCTCCTTGAGCCACCGGCCCAGCTCGAAGCCGTAGTGCCCGTAGTGGGCCGTGAAGGAGTAGGCCCACCGCGACCGGTACTCGCCGTACATGCCGTAGGAGCCGATGAGCGGCACCTTGTTGGCCTCGAGGAAGGGGATGATCTGGTTCTCGGTGTTGGGCGCGTTCCACGCGGCGAAGGCGAGGACGCCGTCGGCGAGCATCCGCTGGGCGGCCTGCTGGCCGCGGGCCTGGTCGAGCTGGTCGTCCATGATGACGAGCTCGATCTTGTGGCCGTTGACGCCGCCCTGCGCGTTCACCCGGTCGATGTAGGCCTTGGTGGCCTGCGCGCTGGGCGCGAAGTTGATGGCGCCGGTCTGCGTCACCAGCACGCCGAACTTGAGGGGAGCGCCGGGCTTCACCGGCTTGCCCGCCCCGGTCGTGCCCCCCTGGCTGCCCTGCTGCCCACCGGTGGTCGTCGTGACGGTCCGGCCCTGCTGTCCCGGTGCGGCCGAGGCGACGGCCGGGCCGGACGGCAGGGCGGTCGGTACGGCGGAGGCCGTCGGCTGCGGGCCCCCCTGCGACACCACCGTGGGGGTGGGACCGTCGTCGCCGACGGTGTTGACCAGGACCACGCCGAGGACGGCGGCGGCCAGCAGCTGTGCGGCGAACAGCCACGCCAGCAGGCGGTCGCGCGGGCTGAGCATCAGGCCTCCTCGGGGACGGTGACGGGACGGCGGCGGGGCGCGGCGACCGCTCGCGCCCTCGCCGCGGCCTGCAACCGCGGTACGACGGTGAGCACGTACACCGCTGCGAGCGCGGCCATGCCGAGGATGATCCCCAGCGGCCGCAGGTCCAGCTCGTCCTCCACCGTCACCGAGGCGACGAGGCCGAGCAGGCCGAACAGCACGGTGCCGAGCAGCCCGAGGGGCCCGGCCAGTGCCATCCGGAAGGGCCGGTGCACGTGCGGCTGGCGCCGGCGCAGCGCCCACACGCAGTAGCCCGCGACCGCGAAGATCATGGACTCGAGCGCCGCACCTACGCCCAGCAGCACCTGCCAGGCCCCGGTGAGGGCAACGAGCACGCTGACGACGAGTGACGTGCCGGCGAGGACGAGAACCGGGACCCAGGGCACGAGGTTGTCGTTCAGCCGCGCCATCGACGGTGGCAAGGAGCCCTCGCGCGCGGTGGCGTAGACGAAGCGGGAGGCGGTGATGAACCCGCCGTTGAAGGTGTTCAGGGCGGTGAGGACAGTGATGACGACCATCACGGCGTACCCGGTGTCGCCCAGCACGTGGCGGCCGAGCGCGAGCTGGGGGAAGGCCGTGCTCGCCTCCTCCGCGCTCAGCAGGTGCCCCATGCCGTAGGCCAGCAGCGCGCACACCGAGGCGAGGATGCCGAGGCTCACGAGCATGCCCCGCGGGATGTGGTGGTGCTCCCGCACCTCCTCCGCGTTGGTCGTGACCCACTCGAAGGCGGAGAAGAGCAGGATGCCGAGCGCGACCGCCTGGACGAAGCCCGCCACGCTGGTGCTCCGCCCGGCGTCGGCGAGCTGGGCGGCCGCGGTGGGGGTCTCCGTGACGGCGAGCACGGCGATGCCTGCCGTGACGAGCACGATGACCGTGGTGGCGGCGTCCTGGACCCGCCCGGCGACGGTCACGCCGCGCAGGTTGGTCCAGGTCGCGAGGAGGAGCAGCCCGGCGATCCAGACGGTGATCAGCCAGCGCGGCTGGCTCAGCGCGTCCGCCACGGCACTGCCGACGATGTAGGCGTCGGCGGCGATGACCAGCACGATCGTGGTCATGTACGTGAGCGTCACGGTCAGGGCGACCCGGTCGTCCATCGCCGCCTGCATGTAGCGGCGGATGGCGGCAGCGGTGGGGAAGATCCCGCACAGCTCGGAGAAGAAGGCCCATGCGAGCAGCACGACGAGCCCGGCGACCAGGACGGCGAGCCAGGCCAGCCGGCCGGCCACCACTGACAGCAGGCCCGCGACGGCGAGGTACTCGATGGCCGCGAAGGCCAGCCCGGTCGAGGTGGAGACGACCGTGCGCAGTCCCATGGCGCGACGCAGCTCGGACATCAGTCGATCCAGATCAGCGAGGCCATCGCGTCGACCCGCATCACGTCCTCGGCCGAGCCCTTCACCGCGATCTCTCCGGTGAGGTACTTCTGCGCCGGGTTCAGGTCCCCCCAGAACATGTCGGCCAGGTCCTCGCTCGTGGCGGAGATGACGAGGTCGGGCGCGCCCTGAGCGCGTTCCTGCACGTCGACGATCTCGCCCTTGTCGATGAGGACCGTGAAGGCCGCGTCCGTGTCCGTGGCCGTGAAGTGCACGACGCGCGTCCAGGAGCGCAGCATCTTGCGCAGCCGCGCGTTGTCGTTGCAGCGCTGGCGGTAGTCGTCGAGACCCGCGCGGATCTCCGCCGTCGTGGCCATGGTCAGGACCCTCCAGGGGTAGTGGCGGCCAGCAGGCCGGGTCGGAGCCGGGGCCAGCCGGCGCGGTCGGCCACCCGGACGAGGTGCCGCTTGAAGGCGTGGGAGTCGACGTAGTGACGGTGGCGCGGCGTGTCGAGGAACCGGATGCCGCCGGAGAGGTCCGGCCGGTCGGTGGCCACGACGCGGTCGAACGCCGCGGCCCGGTCGGGCCGGTGCTGCTGGTCGTGCAGGTAGTGGGCCACCAGGTGGCTGACGTGGTCGAAGAGCGTGTAGGCGCTCGAGTTGGTCTCGAGGTAGCCCAGCCCGAAGAGGTTGCGGTGCTCGCGGTTGAACGCCGTGAGGTAGAGCTCGGGCCGGCCGTCCTGCCAGCGGAACAGGTCGGTGGCGTAGGGGATCGACCAGTCGTAGCCCGTGGCGTAGAGAACGAGGTCGACCTCTTCGCTGGTGCCGTCGGTGAAGCGGACGCGGGGCCCGTCGAAGCCGGCGACGTCGGCCTTCACGGAGACGTCGCCGTGCCGGAGGTGGTGCACGAGCTGCTCGTTGAGCAGCGGGTGGGACTCGAAGAGCTTGTGGTCCGGCTTGGGCAGCCCGAGCCGGGACAGGTCGCCCAGCAGCATCCGTAGCAGCGCGGTGAAGAGGGGGCGCTCGAGCACGAGCGGCAGCGACGGCCCCTTCTCGGCGAACTCGTCGACCGGGATGCCGAAGACGTGCTTCGGGATGACGTGGTAGCCGCGTCGCACGCTGACGAAGGCCGCGTCGGCCGCCTGCGCGGCGTCGCAGGCGATGTCGGCGCCGGAGTTGCCGAGCCCGACCACGAGCACGCGCTT
>Ga0190269_10001656_pt1 | contig 10554 bp, 7 predicted proteins | sample Popmic249IS_FD_133749 | JGI IMG/M metagenome (GOLD analysis project Ga0190269, IMG submission 133749) | Populus adjacent soil microbial communities from riparian zone of Blue River, Arizona, USA - 249 IS | ecosystem: Environmental > Terrestrial > Soil > Riparian zone | place: USA: Arizona... | reverse complement strand
CGGCCGGGCTGCCGTTCGCCCGCTACTGGGTGCACCACGCGCTGCTCAACCTCGGCGAGGCCAAGATGAGCAAGTCGCTGGGGAACGTCATCGACGTGCGGTCGGTGCGGGAGATGGGGATCCGGCCCGTCGAGCTGCGCTACTACCTGGGCGTGCCGCACTACCGCTCGCGGATCGATTACTCCGACGACGCGCTGCGCGAGGCCGCCACGGCGTACAGGCGCATCGAGGGCTTCGTGCAGCGGGCCGTCGAGGTGGTCGGCCCCGGCCGGCCCAAGGACGTGCCGCCGGCCTTCGCCGCGGCGATGAACGACGACCTCAACACCTCGGCGGCGCTCGCGGTCGTGCACGACACGATCCGCGAGGGCAACACCGCGCTGGCGGCGTCGGACGAGACCGGCGTCCGCGCGGCGCTGACCGAGGTGCGGGCCATGCTCGGCGTGCTCGGGCTCGACCCGCTCGACGAGGCGTGGGGCGCCGGCGACACCGGCGGCCACCTCAAGCCGGTGGTCGACTCGCTGGTCGCGCTGGCGCTGGAGCAGCGGGCCCAGGCCCGCGCAAGGAAGGACTGGAGCGCCGCCGACTCGGTGCGTGACCAGCTCAAGAACGCGGGAATTCAGGTGGAGGACACTCCGGCCGGGCCGCGCTGGACGGTAGGAGAGCAGCACTGATGCCAGGTAACTCCCGGAACGCGAGCAAGCGCGTCACATCGAAGAAGGGCGCCACGGCGGGATCCGGCGGCAAGAACCGCGCGAGCCTCAAGGGGCGTGGCAAGACCCTGCCGGCCGACGAGCGGCCGTGGCACAAGGGCTACTCCGGCACGGAGAAGCTCCCCGACAAGACGGCCCGCAAGCAGGAGAAGGAACGGCGTGCCGCGGCGGCCGAGGGGCGCGCCCCCAAGGTCGGCGTCCCCGGCACCAAGGACACCACCTGGGGACGCGGCGGCGGTCGCGCCACCAGTGGCCGCCCGGCCCAGCAGCGGGGCGCCCGGATGCAGAGCCGCGGCCCCCGGGTCGCGCCGGGCCGCCGCTCCAACCCCACCAAGGAAGGCCCCGAGCTGCTGCTCGGCCGCAACCCGGTGGTCGAGGCGCTGCGCGCGCTGATCCCCGCCACCGCGCTCTACATCGCGCAGGGCATCGACATCGACGACCGGATCACCGAGATCGTGCGGACCTCCGGCGACCGGGGCATCCCGATCCTGGAGGTCAGCCGCAACGAGCTCGACCGGATGACCGGCGGGGTCCTGCACCAGGGCGTCGGCCTGCAGGTGCCGCCGTTCGCGTACGAGAACTTCGACGACCTGGTGGCGGCGTCGCTGGAGCAGACCGCCCCGCTGCTCGTGGCCCTCGACGGCGTGACCGACCCGCGCAACCTCGGCGCGGTCATCCGTTCGGTGGCCGCGTTCGGCGCGCACGGCGTGTTCATGACGGAGCGCCGCGCGGCGGGCATCACGGCGACCGCCTGGCGCACCAGCGCGGGCGCGGCGGCCCGCGTGCCGGTCGCCCAGGTGGTCAACCTGACCCGGGCGGTCAAGGCGGCCCAGCAGGCCGGCTTCACGGCGATCGGCCTGGACGCCGACGGCGAGACGGACCTCTACCAGCTCGAGGCGGCGGTGGGCCCGCTGCTGGTCGTGGTGGGCTCCGAGGGGCGCGGCCTGTCCCGCCTCGTGGGGGAGACCTGTGACCTGCGGGTGAGCATCCCGATGGCATCCGACGTGGAGTCGCTGAACGCCAGCGTGGCCGCGGCGGTCACCCTCGCGGAGGTCTCCCGCCGCCGCACGTACGGCTGACCGGCGACACTCTCGGCCCCCGATCAGCTGCACGTACGGCTGCACGGGGGCAGGGCCGGCGCTCTTCGCCCGCCCCGGATCAGCCGCACGTCGGGCTGACCGGGGCGTGGCGCCGGTGAGCCGGCCCCGCCGCCGGTCGGGGTAGTCGTACCCGCCGGGTAACGTGACGGGCCCGGTGGTGGTCTGGTGGCGGAGGGGCAGCTGCATGCTCGGTGTTGACCTGGGCACGTCACACACGGTTGCCATGCTCCGTTGGCCCGACGGCCGGGTACGCCCGCTCCTCTTCGACGGCCTCCCGCTGCTGCCCTCCGCCGTCCACCTGGACCCGGCCGGCCGGCTGCACGTGGGCCGGGACGCGATCCGCCTCGGGCACGCGGACCCCGCCCGCCTGGAGCCCCACCCCAAGCGCCACGTCGACGCGGAGACCGTCCTGCTCGGCGGCAGCGACGTCCCGGTGCCCGATCTGCTCGCGGCGCTGCTGGAGGCGGTCGCCCGGGAGGCGGTCGCGGCGGCCGGGGAGCTCCCGCCGGCCGTGGTCACCTGCCCGGCGGCGTGGGGCGCGCAGCGGCGGGAGGTGCTGACCCGGGCCCTGGCGCTCGCGGGGTGGCCGCCGTCGACCCAGCTGACGCCGGAGCCGGTCGCCGCGGCCCGGTATTTCGCCGAGGTGCTGCGCAAGCCGGTGCCGGTCGGTTCGGCGCTCGCCGTGTTCGACTTCGGCGGCGGCACGCTCGACATCGCCGTGGTCCGCAACGAGGGGCCGGACCCCGACGGCCGGGCCCGCTTCGTCGTCGCGGCCTCCGGCGGCCTGGACGACCTGGGTGGCCTGGACATCGACGCCGCGCTGGTCGCTCACCTCGGCGCCGGGCTGGCGACGTCGCAGCCCGCGGCATGGGCCGCGCTCAACGAACCGGTGACCCTCGCCCAGTGGCGCGCCCGCCGCCAGTTCTGGGACGACGTCCGCGGCGCGAAGGAGATGCTCTCCCGCGCCGGGCAGGCGCCCGTGCCCGTTCCCGGTGTGGAGCACGCGGTGCAGCTGACGCGCGACGAGCTGGAGATGGTGGCTGCCCCGCTGATCCGCCGCGGGGTGGCGGAGGCCGGCACGGTGGTACGGGCGGCCGGGCTGACGCCGGCCGATCTGGCGGGGCTGTTCCTGGTCGGCGGTTCGTCCCGGGTGCCGCTGGTGGCGCGGTTGCTGCACAGCGAGCTGGGGGTCGCGCCGACCGTGATCGAGCAGCCGGAGCTGCCGGTGGCGGAGGGAGCGATCCTGGTGGCGGCGCAGCCGGAGACACCGGTGCGGCCGTTGCAGGCGGCAGCGGTGCGCCCGCAGACCGACACGATGGCGAAACCCCCGGCGCCCGCGACCGAGGACGCCGGCCAGGCGCCCCGGCCGGCCGCCGCGCTGGGGGCAGCGGCAGCCGGGCTTGCCGCGCCCGGGCCGTCCACCGCACCCGGGCCGCCCGCGGCTGCGAACGCCGGGCCCGGGGCAGCGGCAGCCGGGCCCGCCGCGCCGGCCGAGGCCGAGCCGCGCTATGCCGAGCCGGTCGATCCGTGGGCCACCGGCGAGGCCGCCGCCCTCGCCGCCAACGGCGTCCCGTTCGCCCCGCCGGCGCCGTCATCCCCGGAGCCGTGGCCAGCCTCGGCGCAGGGACAGCAGCCCGGGTCCCCGGCGGAACCGTGGCTCGCCTCGGCGCAGGGACATCACCCGATGCATCCCGGCCCCGGTGCGGCGTCGGCGGGGACGGGTGGTGTGCGGCCGGCGTACAGGAGGAAGGGGCTTTGGATCGTCGCGGCGGTGACCGTTGTCGTGCTGGGGGTGGCTGCGACCGTCGTCGCGCTGGTGTGGCGGGGGTATTCGGCGCTGGATTATCAGCCGCTCAGCGAGCCGCGGCGGGTCAAGCCGGTCGTGCCGGTGACGTCCGCCTTCTCCGCCGCGACTTTGCGTGACGGGCGTGCTTATTTCGCCTCCGCCGGTGACACCGGGCAACTGGGGGTCGTCGCGGCCGAGGCCGACTCCGGGCGGACGGTCTGGACCAGCACCGAGGCCGGCACGGCGGCGCGGTGGGAGTTCTTCTTCACGGTGCCGCACGCGGTCGTCGCGATCTCCGACACCGACTCCACGACCCGCGACCGCCGGATGGTCATGCTCGACCCGGGGGACGGGCGGCGGATGTGGGAGCGGCGGATCTCCGGCGACGACAACGTCTTCTTCGCCGGGGACACCGCGGTCCTGGTGGACCGCGCCGAGAATCGGATCCTCGGCCTGGAGATCCGCGGCAAGGGCAAGGCCGCGTGGGAGAAGAAGAACCCCACCTCCGAGTACGGCCTGAGCACCACCCGCGTCGTCACGGCCACCACCCCCGGCGACCTCACCGGGGCGGCCACCACCGGCGGGGTGCCGTTCGCCGCGCCGATGGAGGACGACCGGCGGATCGTGCAGATCGGCGGGGACCGGTCCGCCCGGGTCATCGACGCGCGCAGCGGCGACGAGGTGGCGGGGCCGCGGCCGAGTGTGGCCGACCCCGACGATCCCGTCGTCGCGCACAACGGGCGGCTCGTCGTGGCGGAGTCCGGCGCCACCGATCGCATCGTCGCGTACGACCTCGGCAAGCTGGGGGAGCCGGCGGTGCCGTACACGCTGCCGGACAACAGCCAGGTCGAGAGCCTCACCGCGTGCGGGGACGACCGGGTCTGCTTCGTGCGGAAGACCGGGTACGACGCCAAGACCGCCCAGGTGGTGGCCGTGGACGTGGTCGAGGGTGGCGTGGTGTGGTCGAGGGCGGCGCCCGACGCGCAGACGCTGGTGCCGGTCGGCGACGCCGTGCTCGTGGCGCAGAACTCGACGCCGGCCCAGGTGACGCTGCTCGACGGGGACGGCGAGGTGGCGTGGACCCGGGCCGGGGCGGCGGGCCGGCTGGACGGCGGCAACCTGCTGCTCTTCTCCAAGCCGCTGTCCACCTCGGCCGACGACCCGGCCCTGTCCGGGGTGCACGTGGGGGACGCCGCGGTGCCGCTCGGGTCGCTCAGCGACGTACGGTCGGCCTCCTGCTCCTGGGACCAGCAGCACCTGGCGTGCGCCGCCGCCGAGGACTTCGTCGTGCACACCTTCGCGTCCGAATAGCAAAGGGCGGCCCCCCGGAGGGGACCGCCCGATGCGTGAGCCTGCGGGTCAGATGCGCTGGCCGCTGGTGGCGTTGAACAGGTGCACGTGGTCGGCCTGCGGCTTGATGAAGATGGTCTCGCCCATGCTCGGCATGCCGCGCCGGTCGGTGCGGACCACGAAACGCTCCGAGCCGCCGTCGAGGGCCGCGTGGCCGTAGACGTTGGCGTCCGAGCCGAGGTCCTCGACCAGGTCGACGACGATGGGCAGGCCGCCCGCCGTCGGGGCGACGATGTCGGTCGCCTCGGGGCGGAAGCCGACGGTCACCTTGCTGCCGCCGGTCTGCGCGGCCGAGACCTGCTCGCGGGTCAGCGGGACGGCCAGCGGGCCGAAGTCCGCGCCCGACTCGGTCAGCGCCACGGTCTTGATGTTCATGGCCGGGGAGCCGATGAAGCCGGCGACGAAGACGTTGCCGGGGCTGTCGTACAGGGCGCGCGGGGTGTCGCACTGCTGCAGCACGCCGTCGAGCATGACCGCCACCCGGTGACCCATCGTCATGGCCTCGACCTGGTCGTGGGTGACGTAGACGGTGGTGATGCCGAGCTTGGCCTGCAGCGTCGCGATCTGCGAACGGGTCTGGACGCGGAGCTTGGCGTCGAGGTTCGACAGCGGCTCGTCCATGAGGAACACCTGCGGCTCGCGGACGATCGCCCGGCCCATGGCGACACGCTGACGCTGACCACCGGAGAGCGCCTTCGGCTTGCGGGAGAGGTACTCGTCGAGCTGGAGCAGCTGGGCGGCCTCCTTGACCCGGCGGTCGATCTCCGACTTCGAGGTCTTGCGCAGCTTCAGGGCGAACGCCATGTTCTCGTACACCGACATGTGCGGGTAGAGGGCGTAGTTCTGGAAGACCATCGCGATGTCGCGGGACTTCGGGGGCAGGTTGGTGACGTCCTTGCCCTGGATGAGGATGCGGCCGCGGTCGACGTCCTCGAGGCCGGCGAGCATGCGCAGGCTGGTGGACTTGCCACAACCCGACGGGCCGACCAGGACGAGGAACTCGCCGTCGCCGATCTCGAGGCTGAGCTCGTTGACGGCGGGACGGTCGGACCCGGGGTAGATCCGGGAGGCCTTGTCATAGGTGACGGTAGCCATGGGGAATCGACTTCCTTTCCACCGGCAGGAACGTGCCGGACGATCCGAGTGGGAGGAACACGGGTGTGGTGAGCCACACGCCCCGACACCGTAAATCTTTTTTCATGTTCTGCCAAGGTCGCCGGGGGGATCACGGCCGTTTCGGCTCGTCCGTACGGCAGCCGCTATGCTGAGCCCCGCGCCCCTGTAGCTCAGTTGGCCAGAGCACCTGTCTTGTAAACAGGATGTCGTCGGTTCGATTCCGACCGGGGGCTCCACCTTCCCCGCCGTCGCCGCGGGTCTGAAAAAGATTCTCGTCTTAGGGTGTCGCCATGCGTATCGAGCGCGTCACGGAGGCCGCGGCCGTGCGGCAGGCCGGGCACCTCTTCGACGGTCCGCCCCTGGAGGACGCGACGGCGAAGTTCCTCGCCGAGCCGGGCCACCACCTGCTGGTGGCGTACGAGGACGGGCGGCCGGTCGGCATGGTGACCGGGGTGGAGATGACCCACCCGGACAAGGGCACCGAGATGTTCCTCTACGAGCTGGGCGTCGCCCCGCACGCGCGGCTCAAGGGCGTCGGCGCCGCGCTGGTGGAGGCGCTCGCCGGCATCGCCCGGGAGCGCGGGTGCTACGGCATGTGGGTCGGCACCGAGCACGACAACGAGGCGGCGCAGCGGACGTACCGCCGGGCCGGCGCCAACGAGGAGGAGGCGTTCCTGCTGCTGTCGTGGGACGTCACGAAGCAGTAGCGACCCGGTCCGAGGCGGGCCAGTAGTAGGGCAGGTCGTCCGGGACGGCGCCGAACAGCGGCTCGTAGAACGCCGGGTCCTTGCGGACGAGGGCCGAGCGGTGGCTGAGGTGCAGGGCTTCCTCGCCGAGCCACGGCGGCAGGTCGCCCGCGGCGGCGAGGTCCTGCTGCGTACGGATCACCGTGATGCCCCGGGCCGCTGCGAGGTCGGCCCGCATGGTCTCCGCCGTCGTGTCCGCGCGTCCGGTCGCCACCCACACGCCGCACATGTCGAGGCCGTAGCGGACCAGGGCCTCCTCGTAGCCGATCCACATCTTCACCGCGGGGTGGTGGCGCCAGCCGTATCCGGGCTGGATCAGGCCGCGCAGCACCTGGATCGTCTCCACCCGCTGTTTGCCCAGCCGTTTCTGGTCGAGGGCCTGGGCGCTGGCGACGAAGTCCGGGAACGGCAGGAAGGTCTGCATGAGGCAATGATCCCCGCCTGGGCGGACTTCTACCGGTAGTCGGGGTCCACGCCGCGACGGGCCGCCCGCCGCCACGGGCAGTGAGCGGCCCCATGCCGGGGGTTCCGGCTGGCTACGATGCGGCCATGGCCGTCGATCCCGCGCGTGAGGTGTCCCGGCGATCGTTGGTCTCGCGGCTGCGGGAGGGGTTGCCGCGCAACGGCGACAACCGGCCGCACTTCGTGGTCTGCGGCGCCGACGCGCTCGTCTACACGCTCGCCGAGGAGCTGTCCGCCGGGCATCGCATCCGGCTGACCGTCGTGGTGCCGCCCAAGCTGCGCTCGGACGTGCCGGATCTGGCCGCGCTGCGGGGCGTACGCGTGGTCCGCGCCGAGCGGCTCGACGAGCGCACGTTCCGCTCCGCCGGTCTCACCGGGGCCGCCGCGCTGGCCCTGGTGATGCCCGACGACGTGGTGAACCTGCATGCCGCGCTGTGCGCCCAGTCGGTCGAGCCGGACCTGCGGCTGGTCATCCGGATGTTCAACTCCGGTCTCGGGTACGGCGTCCGCCGCCTCTTCGCCGACTGCGCGGTGCTCTCCGACTCGGCGATGGCGGCCCCCGCGTTCGTGGCCGCCTCGCTCGGTGAGGTCACCCCGACCCACGTCCGGCTCCCGGGGCGCACGGTGCACGTCGCGCGTCGTGCGGACGTACGCCCCGAGCACGTGATCTGCTCCCTCACCGCCGCGGACGGCGCGGGCCGCGTCGACGTGCTCCCCCCGGAGCCCGCGCCCGGGACCGAACGGCCGGCCGACCTGGTTCTCGCCGAGGCCACCGGCCGGCCCGCGGGACAGACGGTGGCCGCCCAGCGCCTGGTCCGCGCCCGCAAGCGCCGCCGGCACCCGGTTGCCACGTTCGGTCGCGCGCTGCGTGCGGCGGCGAGCCGCAAACTCGGCATCGCGGTGATGATCACGCTGGCGGTGACCGCGATCGCCGGTACGGTCCTCGCCCACGCGGCGAGGGTCGACGGCATCTGGCAGTCCGTCTACGTCACGCTGCTGACCGCGGTGGGCTCGTCCGATGTGGAGGAGAACCGGGAGCCGCTCGCGCAGGCCGCCCAGCTCGTCCTGACGATCTCCGGTCTGGCGTTGCTGCCGCTGATCACCGCGGCCGTCGTCGAGGGCATGGTCAACGCCCGGCTGGCGCTGTCCCGGGGCGTGGCCGCGAACCCGCGCCAGGACCACATCGTGCTCGTCGGGCTGGGCAGCGTCGGCACCCGGGTGCTGCGCCAGCTCACCGACCTCGGGCTGGAGGTCGTGGCGATCGACCGGCGCTCGGACGCGCGCGGCGCGAAGGTGGCCGAGCAGCTGGGCGTGCCGCTCATCGTGGGCGACGCGTCGCTGGAGGAGACCCTGCGGTCGGCGTCCATCGCCACCAGCAAGGCGCTGGTGGTGGTCTCCACCGACGACGTGACCAACCTCCAGGCGGCGCTGAACGCCCGCTCGGTACGCCCGGACCTGCGCGTGGTGCTGCGCCTGTTCGACGACGACTTCGCCCGCCGGGTGCAGGACGCCTTCAGCATCGACATCTCGCGCAGCGTGTCCCGGCTGGCCGCCCCGGCGTTCGCGGCGGCCATGCTCGACCGCGACGTGCTCGCCACCATCCCGGTCGACCGCCACGCGCTGCTGGTGGCGAACGTGCGGGTGCTGGCGGGCTCGCCGCTGGACGGCGCGCCCCTGGAGCGCGCCGACCGGCCGCTGAGCGTCCGCGTCATCGGGCTGGCCGCGGCCGGCTCGGAGTGGGTCGACTGGGCGCCCGACCCGCGCCGCGTGCTCGGCGACGGCGACCGCCTCATCGTCGTCGCCCGCCGTGCCGGCCTGCGCGCGCTGGCCGAGCAGGCCACACCGCCGCCCGAGCCGGTGACCGTGGAGGATCTGAGCTAACCGGCGCCGACCTCGATGCCGAGGACGGCCTGCTCGTCCGGCTTGTGGGCGAGCACGTCGGTCAGATAGGACTGCACCGCCGGGGCCATGCCCACGTCGCGGCCGGCGCGCTCGGACAGCAGCCACTTGTGCTGGATGATCTGCGAGAAGATCTCCTGCGGCTCGAGCTTGCGGCGCAGGTTGGCCGGGACCGCGCGGACGACCGGCTCGAAGACCTCGGTCAGCCAGCGGTGGGCGGCCTGCTGCTCGTCGACGAGGTCGCTCTCCGCGCGGTAGGCGTCGAGGTCGTTGAGCAGTTGCCGGGCCTGGTTCTCCTCGGCGTCGAGGCCGGTCAGGCGCAGCAGCCGGCGCGTGTGGTAGCCGGCGTCCACGACCTTGGGGCGCACCCGGTAGCCGCCGTCCACCGTGGACATCGCCACCTCGGCCACGTCGAAGCCGAGGTCGTTGAGGCGCCGGATGCGGCCCTCGATGTCGTGCCGGGCGTCGCGCGCGATCTCCTGCTCGTACGTCACCTCGTGCCACAGCCGCTCGTAGCGCGCCACGATGTCGTCGACCACGACCTCCGGGTCGATCGCCTCGTGCAGCAGCTCGGCGGCCTGCAGGTCGAGGCACTCGCCGAAGATGTTGAGCCGCAGGATCTCGATGTCCTCGCTGCGCTGGCCCTCGGAGAGCTTGGGGTAGAGGTTGCCGGTCTCCGCGTCGACGAGGTAGGCCGCGAAGGCGCCGGCGTCGCGGCGGAACAGCGTGTTCGACAGCGAGCAGTCACCCCACGAGAAGCCGGTGAGGTGCATCCGCACGATCAGCGCCGCGAGCGCGTCGAGCAGCCGGTTCATCGTCTCCGGGCGCAGCACGTGCGAGAACAGCGCCCGGTACGGCAGCGAGAACTGCAGGTGCCGGGTGATCAGCACCGACTCGAGGGGCTCGCCGTCCTCGTCCATGCGGTCGGTGACGATGGCCACCGCCTTGACGGCCGGGAAGTCGATGCGTTCCAGCGCGCGGAGGAGGTCGTACTCCTTCTCGGCGATCCGTTCCCGGGTCTCCTTCAGGGCGTACACGGTGTCGTTGAGCTTGACGAACCGGACGATGTGCCGCGAGATGCCCTGCGGCAGCGCCACCAGGTGATCCGCGGGCCAGTGCTCCAGCGGCACGTGCCACGGCAGGTCCAGCAATGCCGGGTCCACGAGGGCGGAAGTGATGCGCACGAAGCCAGTGTGCACGTACGCCCCGGCGCGTCGCTGCCGCACGTGGCTCGTTACACACAAGCGAGATCGGCGGATTAAGCCTTTTGTCCGTGATACGACTTTCGGGAGAAGCATGCGACGCAAGGTGGGCATCGTCGTCGGGGCCTGTGCCGCCCTTGTCCTGTCCGGCTCGGCCGGGGCGGTGGCCTGGACCTCCATGGG
>Ga0190269_10001655_pt1 | contig 10555 bp, 11 predicted proteins | sample Popmic249IS_FD_133749 | JGI IMG/M metagenome (GOLD analysis project Ga0190269, IMG submission 133749) | Populus adjacent soil microbial communities from riparian zone of Blue River, Arizona, USA - 249 IS | ecosystem: Environmental > Terrestrial > Soil > Riparian zone | place: USA: Arizona... | reverse complement strand
TCCACAAATAACGTATGACGGGTCGTCCTGCTGCATCTCGCCCGCGATCGCGAAGCGCCGGGTTCACGCTGATCGAGCTCATGGTGGTGGTCGGAATACTTGGAATTCTGGCCGCTCTCGCGGTGCCTGCGTTCCTGACCTACATTCGCCGCGCGAAGACCTCGGAAGCCACGCAGAACCTTGGCTCGATGTTCAAGTTCGCCGCGTCGTACATGGCGCAAGAGTACGCCGATCGCAGCCTGTCTGCGACGACCGGCACTTACTGCAGCGTCGGTAGCGATCCGCTGAGTCCCACCACACCCAAGCCCTTCAAGCAGAAGTTCAGCGCCGGAGAGAACTTGCGTTCGCTCGGCTTCAGCATCGGCGACGAGGTGTATTTCGGCTACGGCATCGTCGGCACGCAGCGCTGCGGTTGGACCGCTGCGGACGCGGTCTACACGTTTTTCGCCCATGGCGATCTCGACGGCGACAACGTGCAGAGCACATTCGAGCTCGCAGCTGGCACCGATGCCGCTCGTACGTTGCGGCACGCTTCCGGCATCTACATCGACAAAGAGACCGAATAGCCCGCACGTAGCGTGTTCTCGCGCACAAGTGGCGACGGTCGCGCTGCCGCCATTGGCGGCAAGCGTGGCGTTCTTGAGCGGGGCATAAATGGCCGTCGCGTCATGAATGACGCGGCGTGCGTATCTTGCGCAAATCCCGCAAGAAAATACGCGGTTGAATCATCGCTCATGTGTTGTTAGACGACACACACCGATGCGTACGGGCGCATGCGCCCTCGCGGTCGCTTGTGTGATTCGCGCAGCTCGTGTGGGGCGCGTGCTCGCACTCTCTTCGACGCATCGGGGGTGTCGCGTTTCTGCAGCTGTTGGCTGCAGCAGCGCGGCAGCGGGGAAGGGCGTGGGCTCACAACACGAAAGGACAGATGAGGATGAAGCGAGCTAACGTAATCTATCTTTGCCTGGGTCTCGGTCTCACGGGCGCGTGCGCCAGCGATACACCGGTCGAAGAGCAGCAGACGCTGCCCAACACCACCACGCCCAGCGGCGCGGGTACCGGCAGCAGCGCCGGCACGGGTGCAGCCACTTCGGGCAGACCAGGCGGCGCCGGGAACACTGGTACGACGACTGCAGGCAGCGGAACGGGAACACGAGTACCGGGCACGACGGCCGGCACGCCTGCAGCCATCAGCGGCAGCGGTGCGGTGAGCGCCGTGGCCGGCATCGGCGCCGCGGGCATTCCGGTGGCGGGTATAGGTGCGGCGGGCACGGGTCCCGACGACAGTGATGCGGGTGTGCCGCCGATCACCGGTGGCGCGGGCGAGGCCGCGGCAGGCAGCGGAGGGGCGGTCGCGGGTAGCGGCGCAGCGGGTCGCGGCGGTGCGGGCGGCAGCGGCGGCACGTCTGGTGCTGGCAGCACAGCCGGCCGGGGCGGCTCGGGTGGCAGCGGTGGTGCCGGCGGCAGCGGTGGCGCAGGCGGCTCTGGTCGTCCTGGGTTCCCTGGTCGTCCTGGCTCGGCAGGAAGCGGATTCCCGTTTCCGGGCAGACCGTGACCTAATCTGAAGTGAACGGGGGCAAGGCCGATGCATGCGAGGGTCGGCCTTGCCCTCTCGTCTCGTGAACCTAGGTCTCGCGAGTGACCAAGCTCACTCCACCCGGCATCGTGTGCGTTTGCGTGGCAGCGCTGCAGGCGTGTGACGGCGAAGATCCCAGCAACACGCAGGGCGGCGAGACTCGCAGTGCAGATCAAGTCGCCGTGACCAGCGAGGCGATCCGGTATCGCAAGGATGTGGCGCCGGTCACGAGCGTGCAGTCTGCGCTGCCGGGCGTGTGGATCCCTCCGTACGAAGACTGTCGCGACCCGAAGCCCGGCGAGACGGGGCAGGGGCCCGGCGGCAAGGTCTGTACGAACGTCATGATCTCGGCGTGCACCGAGCCGGGCAAATACTACCCGGACTACGCGTCGTGCGAGGTCGTGCGAACGCAACGTCCGTTCTGGGCGGCGCCGCCCGCGAGCGTGCCCCGCGAAGACGATCCGCGGCTCGGCGATCCCGCGTTCATGACCGAGCTGCAGTGGATGACGCAGCAGCTCGAGGCATCCGCGTGTACCTGCTGTCACGACTCGCAGGTGCTCGATGGCAGAGTCGGGCAGTGGGACATCCATCGCGGTCCGATCTGGCTCGACACCCTGTCTGACACGGGTCTCGCGTTGTTCGTGGGCCTCGCGGATTCCTCCGCGCTCGGCGCGTATCCGGCCGAGCAAAACCATGGCTTCGATCGTGAGCGCACGGGCGTGCCCACGACGGACACAGAGCGCATGCAGCGCTTCTTGCGCGCAGAGATGCAGCGGCGCGGGATCAGCGAAGAGCAGGCGCGCGCGGTGCCTCCGTTCGGTGGGCCGATCTACACGAATCTCAGCATGCCATCGGTGGAGTGCGCGGGTCAGGGCGTGGACAGTAGCGGGCGTGTGCAGCTGGCGGCTGCCAAGGCTCGCTACCTGTACGTGATGCAGGAGGGCACGAAGAACCCCGGCGTGGCACCCAACATGGATCTGCCCGAGGGCACGCTGTGGCGCATCGACGTGCTGGCGAGCGCGGCGCCGCTCGCGGGAGAGCTCGCTTACGGCAGCACGCCGGAAGGCTCCTTCCAGGTGCAGCCTGCGGCGGAGCGCGCGCCCGCGATGGAGAGAGGCAAGCGGTACAAGCTGTACGCGCTGACCGATGTGGGCCTGCCGTCGATCAACTGCAACTTCACGTTCGGCGAGTCGCTCGGTTCTGCGACGCCGTCGATGGCCGCGGCTGCAGCTGGTAGCGGCGGAGCGCCGTGGGGTTATCCCGGTGAGCTCGGCGCCGGTGGCGCTGCGGGATCGCCTGCGGGTAGCTGCGATGCGGCCGGAGAGTTTGGCAAGAGCTGCAAGGACGGGCAGGGCAGCAGTGACTGTCCGTGTGCACCTGCGAGCTATTGCGCGGTGATGCCGGGGCAGACAGAGGGCTATTGCACGGCCACCGGTTGCAAGGAGGACCCGAGCGTGTGCCCGAGCGGATGGTCTTGCTTCGACCTGTCGGCGTTCAGCCCGGAGCTCAAGCCGATCTGCCTCAAGCCGTAGCGGATCGGCGGCTGAACATCGTGACCCGCTTGTGGTGGCGGATGGGTTGGGTAGGCTGCGGGCATGTCGAATGTTCGTGGAGCTGAGCTTTTGGGGCGGGCTCGTGCCGTGCTGCCCGGCGGGGTGAACTCTCCGGTTCGGGCGTTTCGCGCGGTCGAGGGCGATCCGGTGTTCATCGCGGAGGCCCGGGGCGCGTACCTGACCGACGTGGATGGGAAGCGCTACGTGGACTACGTGGGCTCGTGGGGTCCGATGATCGTCGGCCACACGCATCCGGCGGTCGTGGCGGCGGTGCAGGACGCATTGGGCCGCGGCTCGAGCTACGGAGCGCCGACGCCCGGCGAGGTGGAGCTCGCCGAGCGCATTCGCGACGCGTACCCCTCGATGCAGATGCTGCGCATGACCAGCAGCGGCACCGAGGCCGTAATGGGAGCGCTGCGCGTGGCGCGCGGCTTTACCCGGCGCGATCTGGTCGTGAAATTCGAGGGCGCGTATCACGGCGGCGCGGACTACCTGCTCGTCAAGGCCGGCAGCGGGCTCGCGACGTTCGGCGAGCCGGACAGCGCCGGGGTGCCCGCGGCGATCGCCAACACGACCACTGTGTTGCCGTGGAACGATCCCGCGGCAGCGCGCGCGCTATTCGAGGCGCGTGGGTCCGAGATCGCCGCTCTGATCCTGGAGCCCGTCGTGGGCAACATGGGCACCGTGCCGCCCGCTCCCGGCTATCTCGAGCTGCTGCGCGAGCTGACTCAAAAGAGCGGTGCGCTCCTGGTTTTCGACGAGGTCATGACGGGGTTCCGCCTGGCCTACGGTGGCGCGCAGCAGCGCTTCGGAATCACGCCGGATTTGACCACGCTCGGAAAGATCATCGGCGGCGGCCTGCCGGTGGGCGCGTACGGCGGGCGGCGCGAGATCATGGAGAAGGTGTCGCCGCTGGGCCCGGTGTATCAGGCTGGAACCTTGAGCGGCAACCCGCTCGCGGTGGCCGCGGGTCTGGCTACGCTCGCGCTGCTTCGCGAGGCCGGCGTCTACGACAAGATCGAGGCCACGAGCGCGAAGGTCGAAGGTATCTTCCGTGAGGCGGCCGCCGCCGCCAAGGTGCCGCTGCGGGTCCAGCGTGTGGGTTCGATGCTCACGCCGTTCTTCAGCGCCGGCCCGGTGCGCAGCTGGGGCGATGCCGACAAGTGCGACCGCGCGCGCTTCGGGCGTTTTCACCGTGCGCTCCTGGACCACGGCGTGTATTGGCCGCCTTCGCAGTTCGAAGCCGGGTTCGTTTCGCTCGCGCACGACGACGCCGCGCTGGAGACCACGCGCAAGGCCGTGGTCGAGGCCTTGAAGGCGGTCTGAAGGCGCGTCCCTCGACGCTTGCGAACACGTAGCTTGGAGGTTGCTGTGTTGACCCAAGTCGGTGGGCGTGCTACACGGCGGCCGCGCTTTCAGTAGGGAGGGCGCAGCCGAACGTGTTGCCAGGTCCCCGAGGCGGAAGGCAGCTCAGTGCTCTGGCGAAACTCGCGTCAGTTGGCATCGAGCTTTCGATATCCACAGTCGTCGGGTTGCTCGGCGGGCGTTGGCTCGACGGGAAGCTCGGCTCCGAGCCCTGGTTGATGTTGCTGGGCCTCGTGCTCGGCGTCGTAGCTGGAATGCGCAGTCTGATCCGGACTGCACGCAAGGCAAATAGAGAGAGTCAGAGCAGCGAAACCACCCCTCCCCGCGATCCACCATGACGAAGCCCCCCTCCGATCGTCTCGTCTTGTCCGTTGCGCTGTTTGGCGCCGGTGTAAGCCTCGCCAGCTTCAGTCTGGGCGGCGGTTTCGCCGGGTTGAGCACGGCGGTGGGGGCCGCGCTTGCGCTCGTGAACCTGGTGGTCCTACGTAGCATCGTGTTGCGTGTCGTCTCGGGCGACATCCACACCAAGCTGCCCCTCTTGGCGCTCATCTTCCTCAAGATGGGCGTGCTGATGTTTCTGGTTTATTTGTTCATCACCAAGCAGTGGGTCGAGCCCATTGCCTTCACCATCGGTCTCTCCAGTTTGGTCGTGGGACTGATCTCCGGCTCCTTGTTCATGAGCCGCGCCCGCGCCTCCGCCCCGCTTTCCGCACCCGCCAATAGAAGCGAGTCTTGATATGCCGCACGGTGAGTCCTGGTTCAGTCTGCTGCCCTTTCACGAACGCTTCGTCGCCTTTGCACGCCTTTTCAGTAAGCCTTTCAGTGCAGACGGCAAGACCTGGTACGCGCATGAAGACCCGGGTGTGCAGCACATCTATGCCGCACTGCTCGTGCTGCTTTTGCTCGCGGTGATCAGCGTCGTCACCGACACCAGCATCCGCGACTCGAAGGGCGACCTGGTCCCCTCGGACAAGCTGACGATCCGTAACTTCGTCGAGATCCTCGTCGGCACGGTGCTGAAGAGCATGTCGGACATCATGGGCGACAAGGCCGCGCGGCACTTCCTGCCGCTGATCGGGACCTGCGCGTTCTTCATCCTGTTCTCGAACGCGCTCGGCCTCGTGCCCGGGTTCCTGCCGCCCACCTCGAACTTCAACACCACGCTGGGCTGCGGTCTGGTGATCTTCGCGGCCACGCACATCTACGGTCTGAAGGTCAACGGCTTCAACCACATCAAGCACCTGTTCGGCCCGGTGATCAGCCTGCCGGCGCTGCCGCTCATGCTGTTGATGTTCCTGATCGAGTGCATCAGTCACATCGCTCGGCCCATCTCGCTCGGCATTCGCTTGATGGCCAATATGACCGCGGACCACCTGGTGCTGTCGATCTTCCTCGGGCTCGTGCCGTTCCTGGTGCCGCTGCCGATGTACGTGCTGGGCAGCATCGTGGTGCTGGTCCAGGCCCTCGTGTTCTGCCTCCTGTCCACCGTGTACACCTCGATGGCCATCGAAGAGGCCGACCACCACTAAGTGCGGAGGTCGGGAGCCGCGGAGCCTCGCGGAGCGGGTCCCGCCGACCGCCGCTGTGACTAAGAGAGTCGTTACGTTTGAGATTTTGTCGGGCAAGAGACCCGATTTTGATGCCCGGCTTGGCGGGTTAAGGAGACTTTCGATGAAGAAGACGTGGCTTCGTTTTGTGTCGTTCTGCTTGCCGCTCCTGACGACGGCAACCGTCTTTGCGCAAGAGACGGCGTCGAACCAGTACGACGTGGGCATGCTCGCCGCCCTCGGCGCTGGTCTGGGCATGGCGATCGCCGCTGCAGGCTGCGGCCTCGGCCAGGGTCGTGCGGCTGCCGCTGCCCTCGAGGGCATCGCGCGCAACCCTGCCGCCTCGGACAAGCTCTTTACGCCGATGATCCTCGGCTTGGCGCTGATCGAGTCGCTCGCCATCTACGCGCTCGTCGTCGCCATCCTGCTCTTGGCCAAGGTTCCGAACGTCGCGGGCTGAGCCGGTCAGATCGTCGCGGCCCGCACGTCCTGGCTGGTCTAGATGGCCAGCGCTGGGCGCTCGCGGGCCGGGTCTCCCGAGCTTTTCCGGACATTTGAGCGATTCAGCGCCAATGTGCGCGCGGGGCTGGCGCCGGCCCCGGAGTTCGACATAATTCGGTTTACACCATGGCGACAGAAGAACCACGCGACCCCCAGAACCAGGGCATCGAAGTCCCACCCGTTCGCGCCTCGAGCGCGGGCGGCCCTGGAAATGAAAACGAACGCGGGGGTCTGTCGCCGATCGTGAAGGTCGGCGTGGTGTTCGTCGTGTTGGGCGGAGCGTTGTCGCTGTTGATGTTCGGCAGTGAAGCCAGCGATGCGCTCGTGTACTCGAAGCTGGTCAACGAAGTCCTGACCAAGCCGAGCGAGTTCAAGGGCCGCGAGCTGCGCGTGGAGGGCGAGCTCGTGCAGGGCTCGATCAAGTTCCGCGAGGATCCGTGCGAGTACCGGTTCGTGCTCGGTAAAGAAGGCAAGGAGATGCCGGTGCGCTTTCCGCAGTGCATCGTGCCGGACACCTTCAAAGACGGCGTGGGACTGCAGGTCTCCGTGCAGGGCAAGCTGACGGACCAGGGGTACTTCCTCGCGAACAAGGTGATCGCGAAGTGCCCGTCCAAGTACGAGATGCAAGAGCGCCAGCAGCGCGGCGAGCAAGCACCGCACGGCGCGATGCCGCCGACGTCCAGCTGAGCTTCGGCTGCTATTGCGCGGCTCCGGGCTTTGGGTTTGGAGCGGGCTTCGCTTCCGGGCTCCGGGCTCCAGACTTCGGGGCGAGAGGCAGAGGGAGCCTTGCAGCGAGCTGTTGTCGAGCCGGTTCGAGGGGCACCGAGGCGTAGACGCGCCAACGTGCGCTGACGTTGCAGTCGTTACCTGCAGCGTGAACCTCGCAGCTAGCAGCCCGCAGCCCGAAGCCTGAAGCCCGATCCGCTTGACCTCGCGCTTGATGCGGCGCTTAGATGTGCGCCCAGTGAACGGGAACTCAGAAACGGTGCTGGACGCCGAGAGTGTCGCGCGGATCATTCGGCGCATGGCGTCCGAGATGATCGAGCGCACCCGCGGTTGTGAGAAGCTCGGCTTGGTAGGCATTCAGCGCGGCGGGACGCCGATCGCGAGCCGCCTGGCCGACGAAATTACCAAAGCAGAGAAGCTCAGCATTCCCGTGGGTGTGCTGGACATCACGCTCTACCGCGATGACGCTGCGACGGCGCTGCCCGATCCCAAGGTCGGCCCGAGCCGCATCGAGTGGGACGTGGAAGGCGGGGACGTAGTGCTGGTCGACGACGTCCTGCACACGGGCCGCACGGTGCGCGCTGCCATCGACTGCTTGCTCGACTACGGGCGGCCGCGGCGCATCTGGCTCGCCGTGCTGTGCGATCGCGGCGGACGACACTTGCCCATCGCGGCGGACTTCGTGGGCCGCAGCGTGGAGGTGCCGGAGGGTTTCGTGCTGGACGTCGTCGCTGACGGCGGCGGCGCGGACGGCGCGCGTCTGCGGAAGATCAAGCATGTGAGGAGCGCGCAATGAGCGCTGGCTTTCGTCACCATCACCTGCTCGGCATCTCGGATCTCGATCAGCGCGACGTGAACCAGATCCTCGATGCGGCCGAGCTGTTCATCGAGGTCTCGCGGCGGCCCGTGCGCAAGGTGCCCACATTGCGCGGCAAGACCGTGATCAACATGTTCTTCGAGGCCTCGACGCGCACGCGCACGTCGTTCGAGCTCGCGGGCAAGCGCCTGTCCGCCGACGTGGTGAACATCTCCTCCAGCAGCTCGAGCGTGAGCAAGGGCGAGAGCTTGCTCGACACGTGCAAGACGCTCGAGGCGATGCGTCCGGACCTCGTCGTGATCCGGCACTCGGCCTCCGGCGCGCCCCAGTTCGTCGCCAAGCACGTGGGCTGCAGCGTGATCAACGGAGGCGACGGCGCACACGAGCATCCGACCCAGGCGCTGCTCGACGCTTTCGCCATTCGCAAGTCGCTCGGCACCTTGTCCGGCTTGAAGGTCGCGATCTGCGGCGACATCACGCACTCGCGCGTCGCGCGCAGCAACGCCGCGCTGCTCAACCTGTTCGGCTCCGAGGTTCGCTTCTGTGCGCCGCGCACGTTGATGCCGCGCAACGTGGAGGCGCTCGGCGTGAAGGTGCACCACGACCTCGCGACGGCGCTCGATGGCGCCGACGTCATCATGCTGCTGCGGCTGCAGCGCGAGCGCATCGAGGGCCCGCTCTTGCCCAGCTTGCGCGAATACGCGCGGAAATTCGGCGTGTCGGGGCGGCATCTGGAGCTCGCCTCACCCCGCGCCATCGTCATGCACCCCGGCCCGATGAATCGCGGAGTCGAGATCCATCCGGCCTTGGCAGATAGCGAGCGCAGTGTGATCCTGGACCAAGTCGAAGCAGGCGTGGCCGTCCGCATGGCGGTCTTGTATCTGCTCGCCAAAGAGGTGCGTGCGCAGACACCCACCGCAGCGGCTAGCGACGCTGGATAGACACACATGACATTGAGAATGGCCACCGGTCTCGAGCGCATCGCGCTGTCGGACGAGGCCGTGCTGTCGCAATTGCGCGGGCGACGCATCGGGCTGTGCGCACACCCCGCGAGCGTGGACAGCCGGCTGCGACATGCCCGCCACGTGCTGGAAGCGCAGGGCCTGCAGGTGTGCACGCTGTTTGGTCCGGAGCATGGCTACGGCGGCGAGGCCCAGGACATGATCGCCGTGCACGACGCCGCACCCGAAGAGCTGCCCGTGCACTCGCTCTACGGGGCGACCGAAGATGCGCTGTCGCCCGCGCCCGCGCAGCTGGCCGGGCTGGATGCGATCGTGATCGATCTGCAGGACGTCGGGGCGCGCTACTACACGTTCGTGTGGACGGCCGTGCTGGTGCTGCGGGCTGCAGCCAAGAGCGGCATCGAGGTCTTCGTGCTCGATCGGCCCAACCCGCTCGGCGGGACCATCGTCGAAGGCGAGCCGCAGCGCCCGGGCTACCGCTCGTTCGTGGGCTTGTGCGACGTGGCCGTGCGTCACGGCATGACGATCGGCGAGTTGTGTCACATGGTGGCCCAGCAGGAAGGCCTGGGAGGCGCGCTGCACGTCGTGAGCATGCGCGGCTATGAGCGGCAATGGGACTACGAGCAGACGGGCTTGCCCTGGGTGTTGCCGTCGCCGAACATGCCCACGCTCGACACGGCGTTCGTGTATCCGGGCGGCTGCCTGCTCGAGGGCACGAACCTGTCTGAAGGTCGCGGCAGCACGCGTCCGTTCGAGATCTGGGGAGCCCCCGAGCTGCGCGCTGCAGAGCTGGCGCGGCGCGTCAGCGCGCCCGGCGTGGTCCTGCGGCCGCTGAGCTTTCAGCCGACGTTTCAGAAGCACGCAGGCAAACGCTGCTTCGGGCTGCAGGTGCACGTGACGGATCGCGCGGCGCTGCGCAGCTACGCGCTGTACTTGCGCCTGATCGCGGAGGCGCAGCGGCTGTGCGAAGGCTCATTTGCGTGGCGCACCGCGGCCTACGAATTCGTGGTGGATCGGCCGGCGATCGATCTGCTCACGGGCGGTCCCGAATTCAGGCAGAGCGTGGACCAGGGGCGCGATCTGGGAGAGTTGCTGGCGCGCGAGCACGCCGGCGCAGAGCGCTTCGCCGAGGCGCGCACTCCGTATCTGCTGTACTGACCGCAGGGCCCGTATTGAGCGGCTCTCGCGCGGCGTGCTACAGCGTGCACATGCGTGCGAATCGTGGCTCTGCGCAGCGCTGGCGCGTGCGGTGCACGGGCCTGTGGGCCTGGGCAGTCGTCGCGTGTTTGCTGTTGGACGCGCCGCTCACGGCCGCGCAGGCCAGCCCTGCGGGCAAGCCGGCCCCGACGCGCCCCGCACAGGTGAGCCTCGACGAATATGGCCGCGCGGTCGAAGCGGCCGTGGCGGCCTACAATCGCGACGACTACGCGACGGCACGCCGCTACTTCGCACGCGCGCACGAGCTGCGTCCCAGCGCGCGCACTTGGCGCGGCCTCGGCACGACGGCG
>Ga0190269_10001654_pt1 | contig 10557 bp, 8 predicted proteins | sample Popmic249IS_FD_133749 | JGI IMG/M metagenome (GOLD analysis project Ga0190269, IMG submission 133749) | Populus adjacent soil microbial communities from riparian zone of Blue River, Arizona, USA - 249 IS | ecosystem: Environmental > Terrestrial > Soil > Riparian zone | place: USA: Arizona... | reverse complement strand
CGGCGGTGGCGGCGCGTCTGCGTCGAACCGCTCGAAGCTACAAGCTGCAGACAAGTTCACCGTCGTGCAGCCTGGCATCTACTTCGAGAGCGACTTCGACCTCGCGCCGCTGCACGTCGTGCTCGGATCACGCCTCGACTACTTCAACGAGATCAAGGAATTCTCCTTCGATCCTCGGATCGCGCTCCACTACAACATCACGCCAGCGTTTCGGCTCAAGGGTGGCGTCGGCTCATTCACGCAGCCGCCTCAGTTTCAAGAGAGCTCGCCTGCGTTCGGCAATCCGCACTTGAAGCCCACGCACACGGTGCACAGCGGGTTCGGCTTCGACTACGAGATCGCGCCCGGCATCAAGTTTGGCATCGAAGGCTTCTACAAGTACTTGTACGACCGCATCATCGGCACCGAAAACAGCGTGCAGCCGATCTTCACGAACGGCGGCAAAGGTCGCATCTACGGCATGGAAGTGTCCGCGCGCGTCGACCCGCGCGGCCGCTTCTTCGCATACCTTTCGTATACGCTTTCGCGCTCGGAGCGTATGGACCGGAACGAGGGCTACCGCGCGTTCGACTTCGATCAGCCGCACATCTTGGCTGTCAGCGGCGTGCTGCGCCTCGGGCGAGGATGGGAAGGTGGTCTTACCTTTCGGCTCGTCGCAGGCAACCCGTCGACGCCGATCATCGGCGCGGTCTACAACCGCGACACGGGTCTGTACTCGCCTGTGTACGGTGTGACGAACAGCATCCGTAGCCCCTATTTCCACCGCCTAGATGTGCGGGTTGAAAAGAAGTGGACGTTCAGCGCGTGGAGCCTCGCGTTCTACGTCGATGTTCAAAACGCCTACAACGCGACCAACGCCGAAGGCATTGCATACGACTTCGAGTATCGCCGGAGCGCCAAAATTCGCGGCCTCCCGATCTTGCCCAGCTTGGGTTTGCGAGGTGAGCTGTGAAGCACTTGCCGAAGATCCTGCTCTGCCTCGCGAGCGTGTCGGCATGCCAGATCGATCTGCCCGTCGCGAGCGAGATCGAGCGCATGCGCGTGCTGACCGCGTACGCAGAGGTCGAGGGCGAGCCCGAGCGCAGCTCACCGGCGCCCGGCGAGACCGCGCGCGTGACTTGGGCGATGGCGTATCCCGATCACATGCAGGACGACTCGGAGCTCTCTTCGATGTTTTACGTGTGCACGGCGCCCGAGAGTTTCTCCGGCACTCCCATCTGCCAGGAGTTTATCGACGCGTTCCAGGCGGGCGGACGGGGCGGGGCTGCAGCCTTCGGCGGCCCTGAGGTCGCGGAGCTCTTGCCGAGCTGTGCAGACGATCCCGATGGCGTGTGGGATCTCGGGCCGTTTCGGCTGGTATGCGTGACCGGTACGCCCAAGCTGGATATCAGCATTCCTGATAACTACAAAGGCGAAGCGAAGCTGATGCAGGGCGTCATCTGTCGCAATGGGACGCCGCGCTTCGAGCTTGCGGGTGCGCCGCAGCCGCGCTTCGTATGCGAAGGTCGGGGCCCGAGCGCGGAGCGCGAGGAGATCGCGGTCTACGGCACCGTGCCGGTCCAGCGCGACGACGACTCGAGAAACTACAATCCACGCACAGATGGCTTCCAGCTCTCGTTTGGCGACCGGCCAGAGTTGTGGAAGGCGAGCGACGAGCTGCTCGACGATGAGGTGAGCGACGAAGCCTGTGAAGAGCTTGCACGCTCGGGTCGCTTGCTGCTGAGCGACGATCATCGCGAGCCGCGCGAGGAAGAGATTGTATTGGGCTACGACGCGGACGCGCGAGAAGCTTACAAGGGCAAGCCCGAGGCGCTCACGTTTTCCGCTTACACCACCTTTGGCTCGCTCTCAGCGCGCTTCACTGTATTCCGCTCCGATGCGAAGACCCCGCTGAAGCGCACGATCAAGTGGGAGCTCAGCGACGAGGAGCGCGAGCAGCTCAAGAAGTCGAGCAAGTTCGTTCGGTTTTTCTTCACGGTGCAAGACGACCGCGGCGGCTACGCGATCACGCGCCGTGATCTCTGCGTAGTACGCTGAGCTTCCCCTCGTTCACGCGCGCGTTGCGGGAATGAGAACGCGTACGGGTCGCGAGCGGCGCTGACAAAGTTGACTGTCTGTTCATCCACCTGAATTTGTGGTGTCTGACAGATGCACTCGAACCCGCTTACGTGTAATGACAGGGCTGGATGTTCCAGAGTCGGAGTGCGTGGGACGGTGCTCCGCAGGGACACAAAGGTTGTTCTGGTGTGCGAGTTTTTGAAAAAAAGAGATCGCATAGTTCGGCGCGCCGCGGATGCCGGTCGCACGGCCGAAGAGGTGTGCTTCTCCATTGAGTGGCGACTGTGATCGATCTATTCCCTGGTGGGGGTCGTGATGGGGACAGGGGCAAGCAGTGGGACGGGCAGTACGGCAGTGGAAGCACTGCAGTATGTCGAGCGTTTGGGGCGGTATCGGATCTTGGCGCGCTTGGGCCAAGGCGGGATGGGCACCATCCACCTGGCCGTCGCGTTTGGGCTCGCAGATTTCCGTAAGCTGCTCGTCATCAAAGAGCTGCGGACCGAGCTCACGTCGAACGAGCGTTTCGTCGAGATGTTCCTGGCCGAGGCGAAGCTCGCCGCGCGGCTCGATCACCCGAACATCGTACAGACACTCGAGGCCGGGCAAGACGGCGAGCGTTACTACCTTGCGATGGAGTTTCTGGACGGTCAGCCGTTGGTCGAGATCCTGAAGCGGGTCGACACAGCGCAGTCCATCCCCACCAACCTGCTGATCCAGATCTTATGTGAGGTGCTCGCTGGTCTGCACTTCGCGCACGAGCTGTGCGACTACGACGAGACGCCGCTGCACATCGTGCATCGCGACGTGAATCCGCAGAATGTCTTCGTCACGTACAACGGGCACGTGAAGCTCGTGGACTTTGGCATCGCCAAGGTGATCGACAGCGAGATGTGCACGACGGCTGGGGTGTTCAAGGGCAAGTTCCCGTATGCAGCCCCGGAGCAAGTGACCTGTACCGGCGTCGATCGGCGCGCGGATGTGTTCGCGGTCGGCGTCATGTTGTGGGAGATCTTGGCGCGCAGGCGCTTTGCGCCTGGACAGCCCACCACCGCCGCGATCGACGCACGCTTGGCCGGTGCAGAGCCGCGCATCGCTGCGGTGCGGCCCGACATCGATCCTGAGCTCGCTGCGATCTGCGATCACGCGATGCACGTAGACCCCGCGCTGCGCTACCGCACGGCGGCTGAGTTCCGCTCGGACCTGCTCGATTTTCTTGCCGCTCGCAGCGACATGAACAGCAACCTCACCCTGGCCGACTTGATGAAGCGCGAGTTCGCTGCGGAGCGCGCGGCGGCGCACCGCGTGATCAGCAGCCAGGTCCGCAGGATGCTGCCCGACGAAGACCTGCCGGACTCCCTCGTGCGCGTGCTGACGCGCTCGAACACGAGCCCGGGGCTGAGCAGCAACACGCCGCAGCCCGCGCGCACACTGCCGCGCGCTCAGGCCAACGACACGAGCAAGCTCGACACGTCACGCGCGCGCCCCGGCACGAATCGGCGCTCGGATGCGCCACCGCCGAGCATCGGGGAGCTTCCGGCGCTCGGGAAGCTTCGTGGCAAGCAGGGCTGGCGCGTCGCGAAGGTGTCCGCGATCGCGCTGTTCGCTTTCGTGGGTGCATACTTCCTCGTGCGCGCGAAGATGGAAGACGTCGCGCTCGCGCCGCCTGTGCCCACGCAGACCACTACGTCTGCCGCGCTGTCCGCCCGGCCCGCAGCGCCAGCGCTCGCGGCGCCGGAGCCGGCATCGGACTCGACGCGTGCGCTGATCACTGGCGCTGCGCAGGTCGAGCCTGCTTCCGCCGCCTCGGATGCAGAAACCTTGAAGCCTGGTGTGTTGTCCGCTGGCGCAGCGCGCGCTGCCGGTCGCAACCGCGGCCGCGAGCTGACGCCGACTGACGAGGCGGAGCCGCGCTCTGTCGCTGGGCGCGCGCGTCGCAGCCTCGAAAATGGCAGCGGAGAAGAAGAACAAGAAGAAGGAGCCGCTGCACCGGCGCCGCCGCCAGCTGCACAGCGCCGCGCTGCGCGCGCACTGGCTGCAGGACCTGCCCGGTCCGCGGCCACCGGCACTGCCGGTGCGGGCCAAACCACGAACGTCAACACGCGTCCGCTCGAGGTCGGTGACGACCTGCGGTCGGTGCGTGGGGCCCGGCGGCCCCGACCTCTCAGTCTCGAGGATCCGTTTCGATGAAGTCTCGACATAGCCACTTTCGCAAACTCGGTGTGCTCGCGCTCTTGTGCGTGTTGGGGGCTGCCGCTCCAGGGCATGCACAGGAGCCGCAAGAATCCGACGAGCTGAGTGACCTTGCGGAAGAGCCAGAGGCGAAGCCCGCCGCCACGAGCGACGACGCAGCCCAGAGCGCGTCGTCGCGCCAGGCACGCGCCGAGCAAGCAGGCGAAGCCGCGTCGGCATTCTCGGATTCCTCGTCGGGCGTCGACGCCGAGACGCTTAACCAAGCGCGCTCCCACTTCGAGCAAGGTGTGGAGTTCTATGCGGAGGGCGACTACCGCGCGGCGCTGATCGAGCTACAGCGCGCGTACGAGCTGCATCGCACGTACAAGCTGCTCTACAACCTCGGGCAAGTGGCGTACGAGCTGCGCGACTATGCCGGTGCTGAGCGCTTCTTCCGCGATTATCTCGCGAAGGGTGGCAACGAGCTGTCGCCGGAGCGGCGCCGCGAAGTCAAGCAAGAGCTCGCGCGGTTACGCAGTCGCGTGGCGTCGCTGCGCGTGACCACCTCGCAGCCTGGTGCGACGATCCGTGTGGATGATCACGTCGTGATGCATCCCGAGGGCTCGGTGCGCGTGAGCGCGGGCCGGCGCGTGATTCGCGCGGAAGCACCCGGATATGCGCCGGTAGAGCGCGTGATCGATGTCACGGGCGGCGAGGAGCTGAAGGTCGATCTCAGCTTCGGGCCGTCGCTCATAGCTGCGGGCTCGGAGAGCAGCGCGGCGCGCTCCGGCGTGGGTCCGCTGCCGTGGGTCACGGGCATCATGAGCGGCGCGCTCTTGATCGCCTCAGGTGCCGTCGGCTGGGCCGCCTACCAGGACATCTCGGCGCGCGACGACGCGCTTCGCACGTACACGACGCGCAGTGAGCTCGATAGCTTGGGCGAGCAAGCCCATACCAAAGCGATCGTCGCTGACGCGCTGCTGGGAGCGGCGGTCGTCTCGGCGGCTGTCACCATGGTCGTGGTGCTGACCAGTGGTGGAAAGTCCGACACTAAGCCGCTGCCGTCGACCGCGCACAACCGACCGGCCGCGACACTCGTCCGATTCTAAGCGTCACTCTCGCCGAAGATCGCTGATTCGCTGATGTATTCACTGCGCGTGAAACTATCGCGAGCGGAGGGTCGTTAAATGGTTGGAGGTCAAACTGGCTGCCGCGGAAACTCTTCTGACGCGAACGATGGCTGCGTGGACATTCGTTTTCTGTATATCTCCACACTGATGTCGCGCATTGTTCAGAGCTCCGCATGGTTGGCATGGTTGTTTTGTCTCATCGCGGGCTGTAGCGCCGAGCCTACCGCCCAGCGGCAGCGGACGCCGGTTGCGCCAGCGCCCGGCTCATCCGGAGCCGCGGGGTCCGGAGCGGGTCCTGTCCTCCCCACACCTGGAAACGCTGCCCCGACGGCCTCGCAGGCTGGATCGGGCTCGCCCGTCATCACGCCGACAGTGACGTCGATGACGAACCCGATGTCGACCGAGATGTGCGCGACGACGTCGGCCATGGCGCCACCTGCTGCCGATCCGCGCGTGGACATCGTCTGGGTGGTGGATGCGTCGGGCAGCATGCTCGACGAGCAGATCAAGATCGGTAAGAACATGGCGGCGTTCGCGAATGCGATCACGAACGCGAGCATCGATGTGCGGATCGTGATGATGACGACGTCCGCGGCGATCCCGGTGATCTGTCCCGTGGTGTCGCCCGATCCGCTCGCCGGCACGCCCCTCGCGATGGATCCTCGCTATCAGTTCATCGAGACACGCGTGGACTCGAACAATCCGCTCGACATCGCAGTGGACAACTTCCCCGCGTACTCGAGCTTCTTGCGTCCAGGCGCGAAGACGCACTTTGTGTTCGTGACCGATGACGAGAGCTCCTATCGCGGCTTGGCGACGCCGGACGAGCGCGCGACAGCGTTTGGCAACGACATGCGCGGGCTACTCGGACACGACTTCACGCTGCACACGGTGGCGTCCGACGGACCAGCGCCCTGCAGCGATCCCAACTGCATGCCGGACGTCAACACGGGCATTTGCGTGTTCGTCATGTTGGGCTGCGGCGCAGCGGCTCCCGGCACGACGTACTACGCGCTCGCCGGCATGACGCAGGGGCTCAGCGCTTCGATCTGCGAGAGCGACTGGTCGGTGATCTTCGAGCCGCTGACGGCGGCGATCATCGCCTCGGCTCCTCTGCCATGCAACTACGAGATCCCGCCGCCGCCGAGCGGCGACACGCTCGACCCCAGCAAGGTCAACGTGCGCTGGAAGAAGCCAAACGCCACAGATGAGATGGTGTTCGGCAAGGTGGCCGATCAGGGCGCGTGCGCCGATCAGCTCGGGTGGCATTACGAGGGGTCCCCGCCGAATCAGATCATGCTGTGTCCGTCCACGTGCACAGCAGTCGCCAGCGGCGGCACGCTGAGCATCGAGTTCGGCTGCGCAACTGTAGAGCTCAAGTAGCGGTCGTCACGAGCTGTAGCCGGCGGGCAAGAGCCTAGCCAAGCGCGACAAGCGTTGTTCCATGTGGCGGAGCTCGGACTCGAGCTCGGCGATGCGGAATGCTTGGCCTCGGACGCGGCCCAAGAGCTTGTGGGCATCTTCTAGGCTGCCGATGCCTGAGGCTTCTAGCTTGCTCGTGCTGGCTTGGAGCGCTTGCTCTAGCTCTGCGAGGTAGGCATCCCGTGCTCGCATCTGCCGGCGTAGGCGGGTCAGCTCGGCTTCGGCAGCCTCCAACCGCGTGTTGAGCGCTGCAGCTGTTGGCGGCATCCGTCGTTGTGCGGGCGGCGGTGGTGCGACCGAGCGCGCGGCCCTTGCTCTCGGCGGCGGTGGTGCAGCGCGCGTCGGAATGGGTGCATCGGCCATCAGCTCGGCCGCGACTTCTTCCGGATCGAGGATCCGTTCGCCACCCGATGCTGGCTCGCGTTGGCTGTAGGGCGCTGCGGTCTCGACTGCGAGCGTCTTGAGAGGCTCGGTGTCGGGCTCACTAGGGACAACAGGAATCGCCATCAGTCGAACCCCCCAGTAAGTTGAGCCCCAACCCTAGTACGAATCTGGCGTGCAGTCAGCCGATTCGTTAGCTGCTACGTTTCCAGACATGACCCAGCCTGCTCCGAGCATCGTTGATCCCGAGGTGATCCTGCGTTTCTGGTTCGGTGAGCTCGACGAGCTCGGGCGTGCCAGCGAAGCGACGCAAGCGCGTTGGTGGTCGAAAGACCCCGCGCTCGATGCGGAGATTCGTCAACGGTTCGGGTCGAGTCACGCTGCCGCTGCGCGCGGCGAGCTTGAAGCGTGGCTCGCTGCACCACGCACGCGCTTGGCCTACATCGTGCTGCTCGATCAATTTTCGCGGAACATGTTTCGAGACACTGCGGGTATGTTCGCCACCGACGACACGGCTCTCCGCGCGGCGCTCACAGGGGTCGATGCAGGCATGGACAAGAAGCTGCGCTTGGATGAGTGCGGCATGTTCTACATGCCGCTGATGCACAGCGAAGATCTCGTGATTCAAGAGCGTTGTATCGAGCTCTTTCAGCAACTCGCGAGCGAAGTCACAGGCAGTGCGCGCGCTAGCATGCTGAGTCGCGTCGGCTTCGCAGAGCGACATCGCGACATCGTGAAGAAGTTTGGGCGCTTTCCGCATCGCAACGCACTGCTCGGTCGCGCATCAACGCCAGATGAGCTGGATTTCCTGGATGGACCAGGTTCCTCTTTCTGAGTGTGTGCAAAAACCGTATTGCGCGGACACGGCCAAGGCGCGCTCTGAGCGTCTCTCCTTACATGCACTGAGAAAAAACGGCCATACCCGGTGGTCGTGGATTTGCGCTTTGACCCGGTGGGGGTAGGTTGGGCGAACTACCGTATCGGAGGCTTCGTTTATGTCTACACGCTTAGCTCGCGCGCAGAAGCTGGGTATCGCTTTTCTGCCCGCGCTAGCACTGGGGTGTGCCACCACCGGTCAGGCTCCCACGACCCAGTCATCCAACGCGATCGCAAGCTTCAACTTGGGTGCCGACAAGCACGTTCCTGTGGAGATGCCAGCCGAAGCTGCGGAAGTTCGTCAGAACGTCAGCGCGCCGATCTTGAGCGTCGTGACGATCGATGACGTCGTGTATCCGTATCTCTACGGGTATCCGCTCTATCCGGAGGGCGACGCTGCGCGCGGCATTCTCGAGCTGCGCAAGGCCAGCGCCGAGGGCGCCAAGGTCACGAAGAAGCGCGACAGCGATGGTGTTCAACATGTGACAGAAGATCTGCCCGCCATCGGCTGTCGCTTCGAAGGCATCCGCGAGACCCGCGACAAGTTCGTGCCTGTTTCGCTGTCCTGCGAGTTGCCGGCGCCCAAAGCGCTCGGTGGTGCGAAGCGCCCGGTGCTCGGCGCGCTCAGCGCAGGCGCCAAGGCCGAAGAGATCTTGAAAGAGCCGACCGTGGAAGAGCACTTCATGGGCGCTTTCCACCTGACGAGTCAAGACTTCGCAGGGGGCTCGGGCACCGCGTTCTTCAACACTACGCACGGTCAGATCGCGCTCGTGTTCAAGAGCCAGAAGCTCGACCACTTCGTCTACTACTTCGATCCCGGTGTGGCCGGCTGGCAAAACCAAGCCACGTGGGAGGGGCTATGAGCGCGCGTGCGCGTACCGTCGGCTTGTTCGCGCTGCTGCTCAGCGTGAGCGGCAGCGCTGCTGCGCAGCCAACAGCTGCAGAGCCAGCTGCGGTCGAGAACGCGCAAGACGCGCAAGCTGCGGAGCAAGCCAGCGCTGCGCAGCCTGAAGCGGCGTCCGAGGAGCAGCCTGCCGCCGGTCTGCGCATGGTGCGCAACTTGGTCGTGCCGCAGTTCGACGCGCCGCCGAAGTCGCGCGCACGTGCTGCGGTGCTGCGCACGCTCGCCGAACACACCGAGGTCGAGGTCGTCGCGATCGACGACGTCGCGTTTGCGGCGCGGCGCTTACAAGCCGATCCCAACACGCCCGATGGTCGCGCGAAGCTCTCGCGCGAGCTCGGCATCGACGCCTGGCTCGACGGCAAGGTGACCGAGACCTCCGCGCACCTGACGCTCGCGGCTGGCGACGGGACCGTCCTGCAAGAGGTGGACATCGAGGTCGAGGACGAGCGGTCCTTGGATGCGCGCACCGGCCAGCAAATGTGGGCTGCGCTCGGACCCAGTCTCAGTCCGCAGGAAGCGTACCGACGCGCGGTGTTGGCCGAGTACGAGCGCGCGCGGCGCAAGCTCGAGGCGCGGCAGAGCGAAGGTCGACGGCAGGTCGAGCTGGCGCACAAGGCACGGGCACATCGTGCGTTCGTCTTACGCGGTCAGTACTCACTGGCGCAGCGCAAGCAAGCAGCTTTGCAGGCTGAGCTCGCACGTCAGACCGAAGTCGGAAAGGCGGAGCTAGCGCGCGAAGCGGAAGAAGCGCGCCAGGCCATGCTGGCACGTCAGGCCGAGGCCAAGCGCAAGGTCGAGCTGGCCCGGAAGGCACAGGAAGAGCGCAAGGCGGAGGCCGCGCGGCGCCGCGAAGAGGCCAAGGCGGCCGCCAAGGCCAAGGCAGTCGCCAAGGCGGAAGCCAAGGCAGCGGCAGCCCAGGCCAAGGCCGACGCCAAGACGGCGGCGGTGCAGGCCCGGGCCGACGAAAAGGCCAAGGCGGCCAAGGCCAAAGCCAAGAACGAGCGCAGCGAGCGCGCGCAAGCCAAGCGGAAGCGCCGGCACGGCGACAGCACGAGCCTGACGAACACGGGCGCTCAGCGGGCCCACGCCAGGGCAGTCGCCAAGAAGAAGGCCCGCGCCGAGCAGGACCAAGCCGAGCGCGCCGAGCGCTGAGCCAGCTGCCGCCGACAGCGGCGCAAGTGCCTCCGAGACGGCGACCTGACTGCTCGCCGTTCGGGGGCGCTTTGTCGCCGTCGAAGTTGTTGTGAGTGGGTGGCAGGCTGTGCGTGCGTGACGGCTCGGATGCATAGCCGCAGCAGGCACCGCGCATGAGCGTTTGACACGACAAGTCCGGGTCTCTAGCCTGCTCAGCGCATGCCCGATCGCATCGGTAGCTGCCGCATCGTCGGCGAGATCGGCAGCGGAGGTATGGCCGTTATCTACAAGGCCATCCAAGAGCCGCTCGGCCGCGAAGTCGCGATCAAGGCGCTCAAGCCGTCCATTGCATTGGACAGCCAGTTCGCCGCGCGCTTCGAGCGCGAGGCGCGCTTCATGGCGTCGCTGCAGCACGAGAACATCCTGCACGTCTACGACTTCGTGAACGACGGCAACGCGCTGTACATCGTGATGGAGTACGTG
>Ga0190269_10001653_pt1 | contig 10561 bp, 9 predicted proteins | sample Popmic249IS_FD_133749 | JGI IMG/M metagenome (GOLD analysis project Ga0190269, IMG submission 133749) | Populus adjacent soil microbial communities from riparian zone of Blue River, Arizona, USA - 249 IS | ecosystem: Environmental > Terrestrial > Soil > Riparian zone | place: USA: Arizona... | reverse complement strand
GGTGGCAGCCCCCGCACAAAACACCGAGCCTGACACGACGGCCCGCGTCCGGCACGCTGACCGTCTCATCGAGCAGGCCATGGAGGAGCACGACCCGCACCTCCTCGACGAGGCCGTCGTGCTGCTCCGCGGGGTGGCCGCCGAGCTCCCGGCCGACGACCCGACTCGCCTCGCTCCGCTGTGGAGCCTCAAGTCGGCGCTGCAGGTCCGCTTCGGCGTCTACGCCCACCCGGCCGATCTCGACGACGCCGTCGCCCTGCTCCGCGAACTGCTCGCCGGGACGCCCGCGCAGCACCCCGCGGTGGTGGACGCCCGCGCCGACCTGGCGGACACGCTGCTCGGGCGCTACCGGGAGACCGGTCAGGAGACCGACCTGGCCGAGGCCCTCGCCCTCTACCGGGCGGGTCTGCCCAGCCTGCCGGGCGGCCACCCCGCCCGCCCCGGCTTCCTCGCCGGCTACGCCGACGCGCTGCTGGCGCAGGCCGAGGCCGTGCAGGACGTCGCCCTGCTGGACGAGGCGATCCGCACCGCGGGCACCGCCGTGGACGCGATGAGCAAGGGCGACCACCGGACACCGAGCGCCCTCTGCACGCTCGGCCTGGCCCTCCGGCTGCGGTACCGGGTCCGCGGCCGCCCCGCGGACCTCGACGCCGCGGTCACGATGCTGCGGCAGTGCGCCGAGATCGCGGCCGACGCCGACCCGAACCGCCCCGGCTACTTCGCGAACCTCGGGCTCGCGCTCGCCGATCGGCACGCGCACACCGGCGGCGACGAGGACCTCGACCAGGCGATCGCGGCGCTGCGCCGCGCCGCCGAGGGCCTGCCGCGGGAGAGCCCGGAGCAGCACGAGGCGGCCTGGTGCCTGGCGGCCGTGCTCAAGGAGCGGTGGGACCGCGACGGGGAGCCCGCCGATCTGGACGAAACCATCGCCAACGCCCGCTCGTCGATCGTCAGCGGTCCGAGCGGCCACCCCGGGCTGGCGGTGCGCCGCTGGCAGCTCGGTGAGGCGCTGTTCGAGCGGTTCGAGCTGAACGAGCAGCGGCAGGACCTGGACGAGGCGGTCACCACGCTGCGCCAGGCGTCGGTCTCCGCGCACCGCACCGGCACTCCGGAGCCCGCCGCGGTGAGCATCCGGCTCGCGACCGTGCTCGCGGAGCGGTACGAGCGGTACCGCGCCGAGGCCGACATCGGCGAGGCGCTGGAGCTGGGTCAGGCGGCCGTCGCCGCCACCGACGACGGCCACCCGGAGCTGCCGGCGCGCGTCGCGTCGCTGGCGTACCTGCTGCAGACGAGCAGCCAGCGGCCGGGGCGCGACGCCGACCTCGACGAGGCGGTCGGGCTGCTCCGCGAGGCGCTGCGCGCCCCGCTGCGGACACCCCCGATCGGCGAGCCCGCGCCGTCGGCCGCCGTCTCCCACCAGGGCGACGCCCAGGGCGCCGCGACCGACCCGAGCACCGCGACCGCCGGGGGTGCCGCGCCGACGCCCACCGGACCGGGCGCCTCGGGACCGGGCACCTCGGGACCGGGCACCTCGGGACCGGGCACTCTCCCGGCCGGTGCCGCATCCGCGGAAGCCCCTCCCGGTGGCAGCCCCACCACCGGAGGCACCGCAGGGGGCCCGGCCGCCGGAGGTGTCTCCGCCGGAGACGCGTCCCCCGGAGCGCCCGCCACCGGCGAGTCCTCGGCCCGAGACGCGGGCGCGGCAGCCACGGCCGCGAAGGGCCCCGAGTCGGGCAGCCCCGAATCGGGCAGCCGCGAATCCGGCAGCGCGGACGCCGGCAGCGCGGACGCCGACGAAGCAGATGCCGGCAGCCCGGCCGAGCCGGGCCGGGCCACCCGGAGCGCCACCGCCCTGGACCCGGCGAACCCGGCCGACCCCCCGGACCCGGCCGACTCGGCCGACCTCACCGGATCGGACGGGGACGCCGACGAGCCGGAGGAGTACCTGGAGCTGCCGAGCGAGCAGGAGGGCCGCAACGCGGTCACCTTCCGCCTGGCTCTCGCGCTCAACGAGCGGTTCGGACGCCGGGGCGCACTGGACGACCTGGACGCCGCGATCAACGCCTACCGCACGCTGCGTGAGTCGACCCCGCCGGACCACCCGCTCCACGAACTGGCCGGCACCACCCTGGCCACGCTCGAGCGCACCCGCGCCGAGCAGCTCTGACCCGACCACCGCCGCAGGGGCCGCCGATCGGCGGCCCCTGCGGCGTGCTCGGAGCAGCGGCGAGTTCCGGTTGACGCGCAGTCGGGCCCCGGCCATGTCCCGCAGCGCGCCACCGCCCGACGGCAGCCAGCGGGCGAGCGCCACCCGCGAGAGCAGGACGGAGCAGCTCCGCCCGCCTCAGTCGGGCAGGACGCTGGCCGCGGGGCCGACGATCAGCGGGTCGGGCTTGCCGACGATGTCCTCGTCCTTGTCCGCGTAGTCGAACCGGGACAGCACGTACCGCATCGCCTCGACCCGCGCGCGCTTCTTGTCGTTGCTCTTCACGACCGTCCACGGTGCCTCGGCGAGGTCGGTGGCGAGGAACATCTGCTCCTTCGCCACCGTGTAGGCGTCCCACATGTCGAGCGACGCGACGTCGGTCGGTGAGAGCTTCCACTGCCGCACCGGGTCGATCTGCCGGATGATGAAGCGGGTGCGCTGCTCCGACCGCGTCACCGAGAACCACAGCTTGATCAGGTGGGTGCCGTTCTCCACCAGCATGTTCTCGAACCGCGGGGCGTCCTTGAGGAACTGGTGGTACTGCTCGTCGGTGCAGTACCCCATCACGCGCTCGACGCCGGCCCGGTTGTACCAGGACCGGTCGAAGAGCGTGATCTCCCCGCCGGCCGGCAGGTGCTGGATGTAGCGCTGGAAGTACCACTGTTTCTGCTCGCGCTCGGTCGGCTTCTCCAGCGCGACCACGCTCGCCCCGCGAGGGTTGAGGTGCTCGAGGAAACGCTTGATCGTGCCGCCCTTACCGGCGGCGTCGCGGCCCTCGAACAGGATCACCAGCCGCTCGTTGCTGTCCTTGATCCAGTACTGGAGCTTGAGCAGCTCGATCTGGAGCAGGCGCTTCATCTTGTCGTACTCGTCGCGGGACATCCGCTCCTCGTACGGGTAGCCCTCGCGCCAGGTGTCGACCGGCCCGCCGTCGATCTTGCGCAGCACCGGATCGTCGTCGTCGTTGTCCTCGACCAGGTAGTCGCGCGCGCGGTCGAGGAGGAAGCCACCGGTCTCGTCGAACAACAGGTCCAGATCCGCACCGATCAACGGCGTACCGCCCAGCGCCGTCCGGCCCTCGTCATTCGTCATCGCCGACTCCCATTCCGCTGCGTTCCCTACCCGGCTACCCGGGTGGTGCCCGCTGAACCGTTACCCATCCGGTTGAACGCGAGGTGAACCCGGATTTCAAGCGGGGTGCCCTTCGGTGGTCGCCGTCAGGGCCGTCTCCACCGCGGCGCGCAGCTGGGCGCGGCACACCGGGCTGTAGAGCATCCCCACCCGGTTGACGGAGCCGGCGACGGCCTCCTGGGGCGACCGGCGGACGGCCAGCGGCGAGACGACCAGCACGGGGACGCCGGGGCCGAGCCCGAGGTACGCCTCGGCGCCCGCGTCGACCACCGCGAGTGCCGGGTCCACCGGGCCGGGCTCGGTCCGCACGGTGGCGCCCCAGCTGACCAGGTGTACCCGCAGCGCCTGCTCGGTCACCGCATCGTCGTGGAGGAGCAGCACGGTCCGCCCGCAGAGCGGCTTGTCCGCCGGGTCGGTGATGCTCTCGGCGCTCACCTCGACGTGGAGCTTGCTGGTGAACGTCGACCCCACGCCGAGCTCGGACGAGACCGTGAGTTCCCCGTCCATCCGCTCGCTCAGCTCGCGGGCGATCGAGAGGCCGAGCCCCGTCCCCCCGTACCGGCGGGTGGTGGACGCCTCGGCCTGGGCGAACGGCACGAAGATGCACTCCAGCGCGTCCGGCGCGATCCCGATGCCGGTGTCGTGCACGGCGAACTCGAGGCACGCGTGCGTCGCATCGGTCCGACGCGTCGTCACCTCCACCCAGACGTGCCCTCCGGCAGTGAACTTGACGGCATTGACCAGCAGGTTGACCAGGATCTGCCGGAGTCGCGTCGGATCTCCCCGAGCCGTGAGCGGAGTATCCGGCGTGAACACCGCAGCCAGGCCGAGGCGCTTGGCCGCCGCCTGGGGCGCCACGATCGCCAACGCGTCCTCGACGCAGCCGACCAGATCGAAGGGGATCAGCTCGAAGCCGAGCTGCCCGGCTTCGAGCTTGGAGAAGTCCAGCAGGTCGTCCATCAGGCTGCGCAGGTGGTCGCCGGCCGCGCGGATCGGCCGCAGGTAGTCGCCCTGTTCAGGGGTGAGCTCGGTCTCCGACAGCAGCTCGGCGAAGCCGATCACCGAGTTCAGCGGATTGCGGATCTCGTGACCCATGTCGGCGAGGAAGGCGGCCTTCGCGCGCGTGGCCTCCTCCGCCGCCAGCCGGGCGCGCTGGAGCTCCTCGGTCTGCTCCGAGAGCTCGGCGTGGAGCGCCATCAGGCCGCGGCTGGTCTCGTCCAGCTCGGCCCGGAGCAGCTCGACCTCGGCGGTGAGCGCGGCGAGGTCCGACGGCTCGGCGCTCACCGCGCTCCCCGGAAGTCGCCGCTCCGCGCCCCGCCCGCGACGCCGCCAGCCACGCCGTCGGCCGCGTGCCTGGCCGAGCGGTCCTCGCGGTCACCGGCCGGAACATCGGCGGCCGGGCGGTGGGCGACGACTACCGTCGCGTCGTCGGTGCCGCGCGCGTAGTCGCGGTGTAGCACGGCCGCAGCCACCGCGGGGTCGTGGCCGAACAGGTCGCGGCAGGCGGAGAGGTCCAGCCGGCTGCGGAGCCCGTCGCTCCAGAGCACGAGCGTCGCGCCGGCCGGCCAGGGGTAGTGCTGCACCCGGGCCGACGGCGGCCGAGCGACCAGACCGAGACTGCCGTTGAACGTCACGATGCCCTTCTCCGCCCCGTCGTCGATCAGGATCCGGCCGTTGACGTTGCCGATCGCCAGGCACGAGAGCGTGTCCGTGCCCGGGTCGAGCACGCACACGGTCGCGACCGCCCCCCGCGTTCCGCGCGCGAGTTCGTTGGCGCGCCCCGCGAACGTCGTCAGCTCGGTCGGCTCGTCGCCGAATACGTCGATCACCACGTCGGCCGCGGCCGAGGCGGCGACACCGTGGCCGACGCCGTCAACCACGGCGATCCCCACCCGCCCGGCGTCGGCCGGCCGCACCGCCCAGGCGTCGCCGTTGGCCTCGCAGAGGCCGACCGAAACCCCCGCGCACGTCCGCGGCGGCACCGTCGCCGTGGTGATGTCGACGAGGCCGAGCACCACCGTGCCGGCGCCGCCGCGGGTGTGGACGTCGAACAGCGCGGACGCCCGGCGCACCGAGGCGAGGCCGCAGCCGAGTCCCTTCGGGGCCGGCGCGCGCCCCTCCACGGCCGCGGTGACGTCCCGGATGCCGGGGCCCCGGTCGACCGCCAGGATCTCGACCTGCCCGGGTGGGACCGGCCGCAGCAGGAGCCAGCCACCGGGGTCGGCGTGGCGCAGGAGGTTCGTCCCGAGCTCGGTGGCGATCAGCTCGGCCCGGGTGACCGCCAGCGGGTCGCCACCGAGGTCGGTGACGAGCCGGTGTGCGATCCGGCGTGCCTCGCCGACCGCGGTGTCGTCGTCGACGACGACGTGCCGGTGCGCCGGGTGCCGCACCCCGGCCCGGTGGCCTAGCGACCCCACTGGGTGATCACCACCGTGGTGCCGCGTCCGGGTCCGGTGTCGATCGAGAACTCGTCGACCAGCCGCTTGCTGCCGGGAAGCCCGAGCCCCAGGCCCCCACCCGTCGTGAAGTTGTCGCTCATCGCCGCCTCGAGGTCCGGGATGCCGGGGCCGGCGTCGCTGAACGTCGCCCGGACTCCCCGCTTGCCGCCCCGCTCCAGCGCTTCGATCAGCACCTCGCCCTGCCCGTGGACGGCGTACCGGACGATGTTGCGCGCCAGCTCGCTCCCGGCGGTGACGAGCTTGGTCGCGGCGGTCAGCCCGAGGCCGGCCGCCTGCGACTCCGCGCGGAGGGTCGTCCGGACCCGGAGGAGGTCGGACTCCGCCCCGATCGTCACGGTCTGCGTGACGCCCTCAGTAGAGACGGTCATCCCGCAGCCCTGCCAGGCGCGCCATGCCCTGCTCGGCGTTGAGGGCGGTGTGCACGTGCTTCATCGAGACGCCCAGCTCCACGAGCGTGATCGCGACCGCCGGCTGCATGCCGACGAGGGTGGTCTCCGCGCCGAGCAGCCGGACCATGCCCACCAGCCGGGCGATCACCCTGGCCACGAACGAGTCGACGAGGGTCAGACCGCTGATGTCGATCAGCATGCCCCTGGCCTGTGTCCGGGCGACCTCGCCGGTGACCACCCGCTCGATCTGCTCCACGGTGGCGTCCTCGAGGTCGCCCTGGAGCGTGACGAGCAGGTTCCGGCCGATCCGCATGATCGGGACCTCGTCAGGCATCGACGCGGGACTTCTCGGACTCGAACGGCGCGCCGACCAGCCGGAGCGCCAGCTGGAGGGCGTCCTTGAGGTTGCTCCGGCACCGCAGCGCACCCAGCTCGATGCCCAGGTGGACGATCGCCTGGGCGGTCTCCGGCCGGACGCCGGACAGCACGCTGACGCTGCCCATCAGCCGGGCGGCCTCGACCGTCTTCATCAGGTGCTGCGCGACCTCGGTGTCGACGGCCGGGACGCCGCTGACGTCGAGGATGACGACCTCGGCCTGGTCGCGGGCGATCCGCTCCAGGAGGCTCTCGGTGAGCCGGGCCGCGCGAGCGCTGTCGAGCGTCCCGATGACCGGTAGGACCAGGACGTCGTCCCAGACCTGGATGACCGGCGTGGAAAGTTCCAGGATCTCGTCGCGCTGGCGGGAGACCAGCTGCTCGGCCTCCCGCCGTTCGCTCTGGTCGCGGGAGACCTTGACGAAGCCGACCAGGTCGCCGTCGGCGCTGCGGATGGGGCTGAGCACGTCGTTGGCCCAGAACCGGCTTCCGTCCCGACGCAGCCGCCAGCCCTCGGCCTCGAACCGGCCGTCCCGGACCGCCGCGGCCATCTCGCGCTCCGGAACACCCCGCCGGACGTCTTCCTCGGAGTAGAACATCGAGACGGGTTTGCCGGCGACTTCCTCCGCGCGGTACTGCCGCAGGCGTTCTGCGCCGCGGTTCCAGGACCGCACGAGGCCCTCGGCGTCGAGACGGATCACCTCGTAGTCGGTGATGCTGTCGAGCATCTCCTCGACGCTCCGGAGCGCCAACTCCTGGTTGCGCCGCTCGGTGAGGTCGCGGACCAGCTTGAGGTAGCCCCCGGACGTGGGGGTGATCGTCACCGCCGCCCAGAAGCGCTCGCCGCTCTTGCGCAGACGCCAGCCCTCGGCGGTGAACCGGCCGGTGGACGTAGCGGACTGGAACTCGCTCTCGACGTCCTGCGTCTCACCGTCCGGGTGGAGCAGCGAGACGGGGCGTCCGAGCACCTCCTCCGCGGAGTAGCCGGTGATCTCGCTCATCGCGCCGTGCCAGCCCCGGATGACGCCATCCGGGTCGAGACGGACGAGACCGAAGTCGGTGATGGCCTCGACCATCTCCCGGAACTCGCAGTTGTCACTGCTCGTCGCAGCCTGCATCGCGTCGCCCACGCCAGCCCCCCGCACAGCTCGCCCTCGGTGACACCATATGTACCAAAAGTTAGATCTGTACGCGAAAGCGAATAATTAATGTCGAAGGACCCCTCCCGGTCGGGAGAGGCCCTTCGACAGCGATGGGGGGTGCGGCCGGGATCAGCCGATCGTGATCGCGTCGAGTCGTTCGCGGATGAAGTCGCCGCAGACCACCGGTGCGTGCACCGTCCGCCCGATCGGCGGCTCGAGCGCCTCGACGACCGCGTCGTGGTTCGCCTCGTAGAAGTAGACGAGCGAGACCAGGTCCTCGTCCGGCGCGTCGGCCTGCGGCGGCAGGACGCGGTGGCGCGCCGACAGCCAGCGGTCACCGGTCCAGCGGGCGAGCAGGTCGCCGACGTTGATCGTGAACGCGTCCGGGTCGTAGGGGGCGTCCACCCACTCCTCGTCGGTCGTGAAGACCTGCAGTCCGCCGCTGCCGTACTCGCGGTCGAGCAGCGTCAGCGTGCCGAAGTCGGTGTGCGGGCCGATCCGGTACTGGCCTTCCTCCGGCTCGCCGACCACACCCATCGGCGGGTACCAGTTGAGGTTCAGCGTCCACGTGGGGTGGTCGGTCCTCGGGGCGAAGAACGTCGCCGGCAGGCCGAGCGCCGCCGCGCAGACCTCGAGCAGCTGGTCGGCGAGCGTGCGCATCGCGGCCTGGTACTCGCTCAACGTCGCCTGCAGGGCAGGCACCTCGGCGGGCCAGACGTTCGGCAGGAACCAGGCCGCGTCGACGACCGGGTCGCCGGTCTGCTGGTCGGCACCGATCGCGAACGTCTCCTTGAGGTCCGGCGGCGTCTCGGTGCCCTCGGCGTACCCGTTGGCCTCCACCCCGGTCGGCAGCCAGCCGCGCCCGCCGACCGTCGCCGCGTACCGCTGCTTGACCTCGGTGGGCAGCGCGAAGAACGCACGCGCCGCGGCCCGGACGGCTGCCCGTGCCTCCGGCGCGACCCCGTGACCGGTGACCAGCGTGAATCCGGAGCGCTGGAGAGCGGCGTCCACCTGCGCGGCGACGCCTGCCCGGGCTCGGGCGTCACCGGTGAACCACGGACGGAGGTCGATCGACGGTACGGGCTGCCCCGGCCCCGCGTCTCCCACCCGGCCACCCGAATTCGACGTGCTCATGCTCCTCGACCGCCCTTGATCTCGCCTGCGTCCACCCCGATGTCCTCGGCCCACAGCTCGGGCCGGTCACGGATGAAGTCGGTCATCAGCCCGACGCACTCCGGGTCGTCGAGCAGCGTGATGCGGACGCCGAGCTCGGCCAGCCAGCCGTGGCCGCCGGAGAACGTCCTCGCCTCCCCGATCACCACGTGCCCGATCCCGAACTGACGGACCAGGCCCGAGCAGTACCAGCAGGGTGAGAGCGTGGTGACCATGATCGTGTCGAAGTAGGTCGGGCGACGCCCGGCGTTGCGGAACGCGGACGTCTCCGCGTGCACCGACGGGTCGCCGTCCTGCACCCGGCGATTGTGGCCACGGCCCAGCAGCGTGCCGTCGGTCGCGAACAGCGCCGCACCGATCGGGACGCCACCCTCCGCCAGCCCGGTCCTGGCCTCCTCGACGGCCACGGCGAGCAGCGTCGCCGGGTCGAGCGCGGTATCCGTCGTCATGCCCACACTCTGCGCCCCGGTGCCCGTGCGAGACAACTGACGGATTGGTCGGGACAGCTGCTCGCGGCGGGCGCGCTCGTCACGACGGCGTCGAGCTGAGCTCCTTCTCCGGAGCCATCCGCCGCGACTTCCACAGGCTCGCCACGGTCGTCACCGCGAGCGTGCCGATGATCACCGCCAGCGAGAGCCAGATCGGCACCTCGGGCACCCAGTCGATGTGGTGACCGCCGTTGATGAACGGCAGCGAGTTCTCGTGCAGGGCTTCCATGATCAGCTTGACGCCGATGAACGCAAGGATGAACGCGAGGCCCACCGACAGGTAGACCAGCCGGTCGAGCAAGCCGCCGAGCAGGAAGTAGAGCTGCCGCAGCCCCATCAGCGCGAACACGTTCGCGGTGAAGATCAGGAACGGCTCGCGGGTGAGGCCGAAGATCGCCGGGATCGAGTCGAACGCGAACAAGAGATCGGTGGTGCCGATCGCGATCAGCACGACGACCATCGGCGTCCAGATGCGCTTGCCGTCGACGTGCGTGCGCAGCTTGCCGTCGCCGAAGTCCTTGGAGATCGGCAGCACCCGGCGCGACCATCGGATCAGCACGTTCTCCTTGAACTCCTCCTCTTCCTCGTGGTGGAACGCGAGGTTCCAGGCCGTGTAGAGCAGGAACACGCCGAACAGGAAGAAGACCCAGATGAACCGCTCGATCGCCGCGGCGCCCGCAGCGATGAAGATGCCGCGCAGCACCAGGGCGAGGACGATGCCGATCAGCAGCACCTTCTGCTGGTACACCCGGGGAACCTTGAACCGGCTCATGATCACGAGGAACACGAACAGGTTGTCGACCGACAGGCTGTACTCGGTCAGCCAGCCCGCGTAGAACTCGCCCGCGTACCGGCCGTTCGTCAGTAGGAGGACGCCGACACCGAAGGCCAGCGCCAGCGCGACGTAGAAGATGACGCCGACCGTGCTCTCCCGGATCGACGGCTCGTGCGGCCGACGACCGATCACCCAGACGTCGAACGCCAGGAGAACCACGAGCGTGCCGAGCACGCTCCACTGCACCCAAGCAGGTACGTCCACCGGTCAGGCCTTTCTCGACGGGTGCGTCCCGCGCCGACGGCGGGTCCCGCAGTGGCGGTCTTGCGTCCCGAGGAGCACCCGGAGAAGACGAGAGCCGACGACCTCCGCGCCGCCGAGGCGGCCGACGTCGTGGCCGCGGTCCGAGCCGCCATCAGCGAG
>Ga0190269_10001651_pt1 | contig 10564 bp, 4 predicted proteins | sample Popmic249IS_FD_133749 | JGI IMG/M metagenome (GOLD analysis project Ga0190269, IMG submission 133749) | Populus adjacent soil microbial communities from riparian zone of Blue River, Arizona, USA - 249 IS | ecosystem: Environmental > Terrestrial > Soil > Riparian zone | place: USA: Arizona... | reverse complement strand
CGTGCTCGGCGTCGATGAAGGCCGCGATGCCGCCGGCCATCTGCGCGTTGGCGATGGCGTGCAGGGCCACCGTGGTCTTGCCGGAGGACTCCGGGCCGTAGATCTCCACGACCCGGCCACGCGGCAGACCGCCGATGCCCAGCGCGACGTCGAGGGCGATCGAGCCGCTGGGGATCACGGCCACCGGCGGGCGGGTGTCGTCGCCGAGGCGCATGACCGAGCCCTTGCCGAAGTTCTTGTCGATCTGGGCGAGGGCCAGCTCGAGAGCCTTCTCGCGGTCCGGTGCTGCAGCCACCGTGGTCTCCTTCGTGTCGTGTCGGGTGCCCCGATCTGCGGCGGACGCTAGGGAGGAGGTCCGACATCGCGGTCGGAGCCGTGGCGACCCTGTGGACTGCCCGGGAACACCGTCACGCTACGTCGAACAACCGTTCGAGGCCACCTCCGACACGCCGCGCCGCGTCGTCGTACCGGCTTGTCTACGGGGCTCCCCGCCAGCAGGCTCGGCGGAGGGACCTCAGGCGGGGAGTTGCGTAGACAAGCGGGTTAGCGCTCGGAGGCGGGGGCGCGGGTCGCGTCGCAGACCGCGCGCCAGACGGTCTTGGCGTCCTCGCCCTGGGCGAGCGCCTGGTCCACCGTCCGGGAGCCGAGCTCGCCGAGGACCATGTCGGCGGCGTACGACCGCGCGTAGGTGGCCCCGAAGCGGCGCTCCATCCGCGCCCAGAAGTCGGTCAGCCTCACCCGGCCAGGCTATCCGCCAGCGGTACGCCGAGAGCCTGGCCCGCTCAGCGCAGGTGCAGCCGCGACTCGCCGAGCAGCCGGCGCGCCAGCCGCTCGGGGTCCAGCCCCGGCGGGAGCAGCCGCACGAGCGCCTCCCCCACGACGACGCCGGACGCGCTGACGAGCACCGGGTCGAGCAGCACCTCGGCCACCTCGGGCAGCTCCTCGCCCAGCCGCGAGACCCGGTGGAGCACCTGCTGGAGCCCCGTGGTGTCTCGACCGGCGAGGAGCTCGCCGCCGCGGATGCCGGCGACCAGCTCGGCGGCGTCGAGGTCGGTCAGCGGCGCGCTCCGGGTGAGCGGGTCGGCCAGCAGGTCGGCCACCGGCCCACCCAGCCGCAGCGAGACCAGCGAGCCGACCGCCGGGTCGTGCACCAGCCGGACCACCACCGGGACGGCAGCGTCCGGCACCGAGGCCGAGGGCGCCAGGCCGAAGCAGGACAGGAGCGCGCCCGGGTCGGGCAGCGGGCTGCCGTCGAAGGGGAGGTCGGCGAGCCGCACCCGGGCGGTGTCGCAGTCGACCTCCACGTCGGGCACGGTGCCGGCGGGCCGGGCCCGCCAGTCGGCGTGGGCCACCACGCGAGACAGCGCCAGGGCCGCGGACTCGGGCGAGGCGAAGGAGGGCACCGACCCGCGGCCGGCCTCTTCCTCGCCGTCCGCCACGGCCAGCGACGCGGGCACGCCGCTGAGCCCGAGGAACGACGCGAGCAGCGGGATGCCCGGCTGCAGGGAGCGCAGCACCGCCGCGATGCCCTCCTCGTCCGGGTGGGGCGTGACGACCGCGAGCAGCGCGTCGACCTCGCCCGACGCGGCGACCTTGCGCAGCGCCGCGTCGAGCTCGGCCGCGGAGGCGATCGGGCCGAGGTCGACCGGGTTGGCGCACTCCTCGCCGCCGAGCCCCTTCTGCAGGTCGTCGCTGAACGGCACCACGTCGAGCCCGGCACCGCGGCAGGCGTCGACGGCCAGGGCAGCGAGCGCCGACGAGGTGCCGACGATCCCGACCCGCGGCCCGGCCGGCAGCGGCTGGCAGGCCAGCAGCTGGGCGGTCTCGAAGAGCTGCGCGAGGGTGTCCACCCGGATCACTCCCGCCGACCGGAAGAGCGCGTCCACCGCGACGTCCCGTGCGCCCCGGCCGCTCTTGAGCGCCACGACCGGCTTGCTGCGGCCCAGCGAACGGGCGATCCGGCCGAACTTGCGCGGGTTGCCGAACCCCTGCAGGTGCAGCACGACGACCTCGGTGCGCGGGTCCTGCGACCAGTACTGCAGGACGTCGTTGCCGGACACGTCGGCGCGGTCGCCGATGGAGACGAAGGTCGACAGCCCAAGCCGCCGGTGCTCGGCCTCGGTGAGGACGGTGCCGGCGAGGGCCCCGGACTGGGTGAAGACCCCGACCCGCCCGGGCGGCGCCTTGCCCGCCGCGAAGGTGGCGTGCAGGCACACCCGGCGGTCGGTGTTGACGACGCCCATGGCGTTCGGGCCGATGAGCCGGATGCCGCCGTCGCGGGCGGCGTGGACCACCTCGGCGAGGCGCTGCCGGCCCGCGTCGCCGCCGTCCGCGAAGCCGCGTGAAACGACCACGAGGCCGCGCACGCCCTTCTCGACGCAGGCCTGCACCGCCTCGAGCACCTGCTCGGCGGGCAGCGCGATGACCGCGAGGTCCACGTCGTCGGCGATGTCGCGCACGTCCGGCCAAGCGGGCACGGAGGCGACGTGCGACGCGTGCGGGTTGACCGGGTACACCGGGCCCTGGAAGCCGTTGCGCAGCAGGGAGCGGAAGACCTCGTGCCCCGCCGACCCGGGCTCCCGGCTCGCGCCGACCACGGCCACGGTCTTGGGTGCGAGGAGCCGGGCGACCGATTCGGCCTCGGCCCGCTTCTCCCGGTCACGTGACACCTGGACCGAGGCCTCGGTGCGGCGGATCGGGTAGGACAGCTCGACGTACCCGTCGGCGAGGTGGCGCTCCACCTCGTAGCCCGCGCTGCGGAAGACCTGGATCATCCTGGTGTTGCTGGGGAGCACCTCCGCGACGAACCGCTCGATCCCCCGCTCCTCGCCCGCGGCCGCGAGGTGCTCGAGCAGCACGGGTCCGAGGCCGCGGCCCTGGTGCGCGTCCTCCACGACGACGGCCACCTCGGCCTCCGCCGGGCCGGTGCGGGCGTAGCGGACCACGCCGATCATCTCGTCCCGCAGCACCGCCACCAGCGCGGCCCGGTCCACGTGGTCCACGGTCGTGAACCGCTCCACGTCGCGGGCCGAGAGGGTGCGGACCATCGAGAAGAACCGCATGTAGATCGTGTCCGGCGACAGCCTGGCGTGCATCGCCCGCAGCCGGTCGGCGTCCTCGGGCGTGATGGGCCGGACGTGCACCGTCCCGCCGTCCGCCAGGACGACGTCGGCCTCCCAGTGCGCGGGGTAGGTCACCCGACCATCATGCCGGGTCACTTCGCGAGCCTCCGCCCCCTTTCTTGATCACCAGGAGATCGGCGGTACGACGCGCGGGCGAGTCGTGGGCCAGACCCCTGATGATCACGGGAGGGCGGGGGGAGGTCGCGCGTCGGACCGGCAGGGCAGGATGATCCACGTGCCTGCGCTCGAGCGCTTCTCCGCTGCCACGCGTGCGTGGTTCGAGGGCGCCTTCGAGCGGCCCACGCCGGCGCAGGCGGGGGCGTGGGAGGCGATCGCGGCCGGCAAGGACGCGCTGGTGGTCGCCCCTACGGGCTCGGGCAAGACGCTGTCGGCCTTCCTGTGGTCGCTCGACCGGCTGGCCTCGACGCCCACGCCGGAGCACCGCTGCCGCGTCCTCTACGTCTCGCCGCTGAAGGCGCTGGCGGTGGACGTGGAGCGCAACCTGCGCGCCCCGCTGGCCGGCATCCGGCAGGCCGCCCAGCGGCTGGGGCTGGCGGAGCCGGACGTCCGCGTCGCGATGCGCTCGGGCGACACCCCGGCCGAGCAGCGGCGGGCCATGGTCAAGTCCCCGCCCGACATCCTCATCACCACGCCGGAGTCGCTCTTCCTCATGCTGACCAGCTCTGCGCGCGAGGTGCTGCGCGGGGTCGAGACGGTGATCGTCGACGAGGTGCACGCGGTCGCCGGGACCAAGCGGGGCGCCCACCTCGCCCTGTCGCTGGAGCGGCTGGACGCGCTGCTGCCGACGCCGGCCCAGCGGATCGGGCTGTCCGCCACGGTGCGCCCCATCGAGGAGGTGTCCCGCTTCCTCGGCGGCACCCGTGACGTCACGGTGGTGCAGCCGCCGGCCGCCAAGACGATCGAGGTCAGCGTCGTCGTACCGGTCGAGGACCTGGGCCAGCTCGGCGACGAGGAGCGGCAGTCGGTCTGGCCCGCCGTGGAGGAGCGGGTGGTCGACCTCGTCGAGCAGCACCGGTCGACCATCGTGTTCTGCAACAGCCGTCGTACCGCGGAGCGGCTCACCTCCCGGCTGAACGAGATCGCCACCGAACGCGCGACCGGCGCGGCCGTCGAGCGCTTCCCCGCCGAGTACCCGGCGCAGGGCGGCCTCTCGACCGCGGTGCGCCCGCGGGAGGGGCTCGTCGAGATCGCCCGTGCCCACCACGGCTCGGTCTCGCGCGAGCAGCGGTCGGAGATCGAGGAGGCGCTCAAGGCCGGGCGGCTCCCCTGCGTCGTGGCGACGTCGTCGCTGGAGCTCGGCATCGACATGGGCGCGGTCGACCTGGTGGTGCAGGTCGAGTCGCCGCCCTCGGTGGCCTCGGGGCTGCAGCGGGTGGGCCGGGCCGGTCACCAGGTCGGGGCCGTCAGCCGCGGCGTGGTGCTGCCGAAGTTCCGCGGCGACCTGCTGCAGAGCGCCGTCGTCGCGCAGCGGATGGTGGCCGGCCAGATCGAGTCGCTGTCCTACCCGCGCAACCCGCTGGACGTGCTGGCGCAGCAGGTCGTCGCGATGTGCGCGCTGGACAGCTGGACCGTCGACGAGCTCTTCGCCCTGGTACGCCGAGCGGCCCCCTTCGCCGGGCTGACCCTGCCCGTGCTCGAGGCCGTGCTGGACATGCTGTCGGGGCGCTACCCGAGCGACGAGTTCGCCGAGCTGCGACCGCGGATCACCTGGGACCGGGTCACCGGCGTCCTCACCGGAAGGCCTGGGGCGCAACGGCTCGCGGTCACCAGCGGCGGCACGATCCCCGACCGCGGCCTGTTCGGCGTGTTCCTGGTGGGCGAGCGGAAGTCGCGGGTCGGCGAGCTCGACGAGGAGATGGTCTACGAGTCGCGGGTCGGCGATGTCTTCCTGCTGGGCTCCAGCGCCTGGCGCATCGAGGACATCAGCCACGACCAGGTGCTCGTGACGCCGGCGCCGGGGCAGCCGGGCCGGATGCCCTACTGGCACGGCGACGCCCTCGGCCGGCCGCTGGAGCTGGGCCGGGCGCTCGGTGCCTTCGTCCGGGCGCTCGGCCGGCTCGGAGCGGAGGAGGGGCTGGCGCAGCTGCGCGAGGCCGGGCTCGACGAGAGCGCCGCCCGCAACCTGCTGGCCTACCTCGCCGAGCAGCGGGCCGCCACGTCGGTGGTGCCCGACGACCGGACCATCGTGGTCGAGCGCTTCCGCGACGAGCTCGGCGACTGGCGGCTCGCGATCCACTCCCCCTTCGGCGCCCAGGTCAACCAGCCCTGGGCGCTGGCGCTCTCCGCCCGGCTGCGCGACAGCCTCGGGCTGGACGTGCAGGCGATGCACTCCGACGACGGGATCGTGCTGCGGCTGCCCGACGCCGACGAACCGCCGCCGGGTGCGGCCGCGGTCTTCGAGCCGGACGAGGTCGAGGGGCTGGTGCAGGCCGAGGTGGGCGGGTCGGCGCTGTTCGCCTCGCGGTTCCGGGAGTGCGCTGCGCGGGCGCTGCTGCTGCCACGGCGCAACCCAGCGCGTCGTACCCCCTTGTGGCAGCAGAGGCAGCGCGCCGCGCAGCTGCTCGGGGTGGCCTCGCAGTTCGGATCGTTCCCCGTGGTCCTCGAGGCCATGCGGGAGGTGCTGCAGGACGTCTTCGACGTGCCGGGGCTCGTCGAGCTGATGCGCGACGTGGAGCAGCGCCGGGTGCGGGTCGTCGAGGTGGAGACGCCGCGGCCCTCGCCTTTCGCGCAGCAGCTGCTCTTCGGCTACGTCGGGCAGTTCATGTACGAGGGCGACTCGCCCCTCGCGGAGCGCCGGGCCCAGGCGCTGTCCCTCGACAGCGCGCTGCTGGCCGAGCTGCTCGGGCAGGCGGAGCTGCGCGAGCTGCTCGACGCGGACGCCCTCGCCGAGATCGAGGCCGAGCTGCAGCGGCTGGCCCCCGACCGGCAGGTGCGCGACGAGGAGGGCACGGCCGACCTGCTGCGGCTGCTCGGGGCGCTGACCACGGACGAGGCGGTTCTCCGCGGGGCCTCGGCGGAGTGGCTCGCGTCGCTGGAGGCAGCGCGGCGCGTGATCCGGGTGCGCCTCGCGGGCGAGGAGCGGTGGGCCGCGATCGAGGACGCCGGGCGGCTGCGGGACGCGCTCGGGACGGCGCTGCCCGTCGGCGTACCGGAGGCCTTCACCGAGCCGGTGCCCGACCCGCTGGGCGACCTCGTCTCGCGGTACGCGCGCACCCACGGGCCCTTCCACGCCGCCGACGTCGCCACGCGGCTCGGACTCGGCGTCGCCGTGGTGGACGCGGCACTGGCTCGGCTCGGGGCCGCGGGGAGGGTGGTCCACGGGGCGTTCCGGCCCGGCGGCTCCGGCACCGAGTGGTGCGACGCGGAGGTGCTGCGCTCCTTGCGGCGCCGCTCGCTGGCCAAGCTGCGGAAGGAGGTCGAGCCGGTCCCGCCCTCGACGCTCGCCCGCTTTCTCCCTGCGTGGCAAGGGATCTCCGCGCCGGCCCGCGGGGTCGACGCGGTGCTGCGGGCGGTCGAGCAGCTGCAGGGCGCCGTAGTCCCGGCGTCCGCGCTCGAGACGCTCGTGCTGCCCTCGCGGGTCGCGGGCTACTCCCCCGCGATGCTCGACGAGCTCACCGCCGCCGGAGAGGTGCTCTGGGCGGGCACCGGGTCACTGCCGGGCAACGACGGCTGGCTCACGCTGGTCACCGCCGACCGGGCCGACCTGCTGCTCCCTCCACCGGCCGAGCCGGCCACGCCGTTCCAGGGGGCGCTGCTCTCGCTGCTCGGCGGGGACCAGGCGCTGTTCTTCCGGTCCCTGGTGGACCGGCTGCAGGCGCCGGAGCAGGAGGTGCAGCAGGCGGTCTGGGACCTGGTCTGGGCCGGGCACCTGACGAACGACACGCTGAGCCCGCTGCGGGCCCTGCTGGGCGGGCGGGCGGTTCGGCGTACCGCTGTGCCCCGGGGGCGCAGGGTTCTCCCCTCGCGAGCCGGGCCGCCGACCGTGTCGGGCCGCTGGTCGCGGCTGCCCGTGCCCGTCGCCGACCCCACCCGGCGGGCGCATGCCCTGGCCGAGACGCTGCTGGAACGGCACGGCGTGCTGACCCGCGGCGCCGTCCAGGCGGAGCGGGCGCCCGGCGGCTTCGCCGCGGTGTACGGCGTGCTGAAGGCCTCCGAGGAGGCCGGGCGGGTGCGCCGGGGGTACTTCGTCGAGGGGCTCGGGGCAGCGCAGTTCGCCTCGCCCGGCGCGGTGGACCGGATGCGGGCGCTGGGGCAGGCGCGTGAGGAGCCGGTCTGGACGACGCCGGTGCCGGGCGGCTGGAAGGACACGCCCGCGCGGCCGCGGGAGACCGTCGTGCTGGCGGCGGCGGACCCCGCGAACGCCTACGGTGCCGCGCTGGCCTGGCCCCCTGCGGCGTCGGAGGGAGGGCACCGGCCCGGGCGCAAGGCGGGGGCGGTCGTGGTGCTCGTCGACGGGCACCTCGTGCTCTACGTCGAGCGCGGCGGCCGGTCGCTGCTGTCGTTCACCGAGGACTCGTCACTCGTCGGGCCCGCTGCGGCGGCACTGGCAGGGGCGGTGCACGGCGGGGCGCTCGGGCGGCTCACCGTGGAGCGCACCGACGGGGCGTCCGCGCTCGCGTCGTCGTTGGGGGCCGCGCTCGAGCAGGCCGGGTTCGTCCCGACCCCCCGCGGGCTGCGGCTGCGCGGCTGAGCACGCGCCGGGGTCAGCAGAGGCAGAACTCGTCCGGGTAGCGCTGGATCACCTCGAACGACCGCAGCAGGTCCGGTTCGAACCCGTTGTCTGCCGCGGCCTGCCACAGGTCGCAGAACAGCTGGTCCGTCCGCAGCGCCGGAGTCGTGCGCCAGAGCATCACGGCCGGCTCGTCGGCCGGGTTCCACATCTGGTGCGGGGTGCCGCGCGGGACGTCGAGGACGTCTCCCTCGGCGAGCTCCCGCTGCTCGCCGCCCACCACGGCATGCATCCGGCCGGCCAGCACGGTGAACCGCTCGTCCTGCTGGGGGTGCAGGTGCATCGGCGGCGGCGTCGAGTGCCCCGGGTAGGTCGCCTCGACCTCCACGTGGGCCCCATCCGTCGAGGCCGCGGTCGCCCGGAAGAGCGTGCGGGTGCCGGCCAGCGGGTTCACCAGCTCGGCCCCGACGGTCGGGACCATCGCCTCCCCTGTGGTCATGCGGTCCTCCCTCGGGCCCCGTTCTCTGCGGGAAAGGGGCCCGGTCCCAGCGTGGGGCCCCGCAGAGAACGCGTCCAGTGCACCGCCAGTACGGCGTACCGGGGCTGCCCTGGACGTCGCTGCGGCCGGGGCTCTGGGTGGATCTGGCGCGGTGATGGCCGCGGAGGATCCCCCCAAAGCAGGCCAGGTCGAGGCTGTGGGGCCCGGGACGCCGTACCGCGCCCTGATCTCTGCGGGGGCGGCACGCTCAGGCCGGGCGGATTCGCCGCAGAGAACGGGGGCGAGGGCGGGCGGAGGCGGGTGAGCCCCCGCGGTACGGCGACGGCCGGCCACCTCCGCGGGGAGTGGGCCGGCCGTCGCCGCGACCTGCCAGGGGCTACCGGCTGCGGAAGACCTGCAGCTCGGTGACCGTGACCTGGGTGTTGTTGGTGGCCAGGCTCCGGCAGTCGGAGGCGATCAGCGGGTCGTTCTCCTGCTCGTAGTTGAAGTCGCGCCCGCCGGTGCAGGCGTTGCTCCTGATCACGAGCCGGATCGCGTTGCCGGTCACGGCCTGCTTCAGCTTGATCGTGCGCAGCAGCAGGTCAGGGGCGAGCGGCCGCGGCCGGTCCGACGGGAAGAAGTCGGGCGAGCTGCGGTAGAAGGTCGCGAACGTCTTGCCGCCGTCCTTGCTGACCTGCAGGTCGAAGGCGCGCAGACCCAGCAGCCTGCCCTCGATCTCGGTGCCGCCCTCGGGCAGCGTCTTGGCGACGTGGTGCAGGGCGGAGACCGCGACCCGGTCGAAGGTCGTCATGCCCGTCCCGAAGGTCACCGTGACGGCGCGGCCCTTGACCGGCTGGCCGTCGAACGCCCCGTTGGTCTCCTCCAGGTCGTCGATGACGTTGCCGAGGCGCAGCGCACCCGCGTTGCCCTTGACGCCGGCTCCGAAGACCTTCGAGGCGACGTTCTGCTGGAGCTTGAGCACCCGGGTGGTCGTGCCCGGCTTGAAGGCCGTGGTGAACCGCTGGATGCCGTAGCCGTCAGCCTGGACGGTGAGGCGGTAGGAGCCCTTCATGATCTGGGCGGTGGGCGGGATCTCCTCGTCGCCGAGCGTGGTGGCGACGGGGGTGCACCGGGCGCTGTACTCCCCGACGAAGACCTGGCCCTTGACCGGCTTGCCCGTGCGCGCGTCGACCAGCTTGAAGGTCACCTTGGCGTTGTTCTTCGCCAGGTGCGACGCGAAGCTCGGCGTCGGGTCGGTGTCCGCGCTGCCGACCGACTCGGCGCCCTTGCCCAGGCCGCGGCTGGCAAAGGCCTCGTAGACGACGTCGTAGTCCTTCTTGTCGCGCATGAGGATCGCGGCCATCTCGGCGTTGCGCATGTCGACCATGGACGGGGCGCCGTTGGCCTGCAGGGCCATCGCGTCGTACTGGTAGGTGATGTAGCGGCGGTTGCCGGGGCACTTGTTCCAGGCCGGGCCCGTGGCGCCGGTCTTGGTCCGGCCGACGGCGCAGGCGATCTGGAGCTCCCCGTTGCTGCTCGGGAACTGCTTGTCGTACTTCTTGATCAGCGCCTCGCGGATCGTGTGCTGCGTGGCGGTCCAGATCTCGCCGTCGGCGTGCACCTGGGGCCCGGTCGCGTCGTACCCGACGTTCGAGTAGTTCAGCGGCGTGTTCTTCGGCATCGAGTTGAAGTTGCGGATGCCGCGGAACGAGTCGCCGGTGACGTAGGCGCCCATGGCGAACGGGTGCTCACCGCGCTTGCCGGCCAGGCCGAACGCGTTGAGGTACTCGATCGCGGTGAGGTCGGACCACGACTCGCCCATCGCCCCGCCCTGGTGGCCGGACAGGCCGGTCTGCGGACCGGCGATGAGCCGGTTGCTGATGGCGTGGGTGTACTCGTGCAGGAACACCGCGCCGTCGAAGTCGCCGTCGGCGCAGGGGCCGGCGAAGCCGACGATCGGCTGGAACAGGTACTGGTTGGTGATGCCCGGGACGCCGTCCTGCAGCGTGATCTGGTTGGCGTTGTTGCGGCCGGTGAGCGGGACCTGGCCACCGGCCGGGCCGGGGGCGCCGTTGGCGACGGCGAAGGCCTCGTGGGACAGCGCGGCGTTCTGGGCGTTGCCCAGCTCCGGGTCGCCCTCGACCTCGGAGCCGGTCTTGCCGAAGTTGCTGATCTGCATGGCGCCGCGGGCCTCGTTGAGGCCGAGGCGGTAGGAGAAGTCGTGCACCCGGTTGTGGCCGAGGAAGAGGTTCACGATGGCCGCGTCGATGTTCG
>Ga0190269_10001650_pt1 | contig 10571 bp, 6 predicted proteins | sample Popmic249IS_FD_133749 | JGI IMG/M metagenome (GOLD analysis project Ga0190269, IMG submission 133749) | Populus adjacent soil microbial communities from riparian zone of Blue River, Arizona, USA - 249 IS | ecosystem: Environmental > Terrestrial > Soil > Riparian zone | place: USA: Arizona... | reverse complement strand
GGCACGGGCGTGAACGGCTCGCTGGCCTCGGCGCCGCGCAGCAAGCGGCGCGCCGCGTGCGCAGCCATCTCGACCGCGTGCGTCCAGTGCTCGACGCGCATGCGCTCGCCGGCAAACGCGTTGGGCCAGCGCGCGACATCGCCCGCGGCGACGATGTTCGTCACCGACGTAGCGCACGTCGCGTCGCACTCCACGCCGTCGCCGATCGCGACCCCGGAGCCTTCGAGCCAAGCGACGTTGGGTCTTACGCCGATCCCGACCACCACCAGCTGCGCCTCGACGATGGCGCCGTCCGTGAGTCGCACCCGCTCGACGCGCGCGCCCCCTTCGAGCCCGACTACACCGACGCCGCAGCGCAGATCCACGCCGGCGTCGCGGTGCATCGCGGCGATCAACTGCGCCATCGACACGCCGATCTTCGTCTCGAGCGGCACCGCGAGCGGCTCGACCACCGTGCACGCTAGGCCCAGGGCACGGCAGCTCGAAGCGACCTCGAGCCCGATGAAGCCCGCGCCGATCACGCACACGGAGGGCTTGCTGGCGAGCTCCGTATGCAAAGCCAGCGCGTCATCGAGCGTGCGCAGCACGTGCACGCCGGGCAGCTGCGCGCCCGGCACGCTCTCTGGGAGCTTGCGCGCGTCGGCGCCGGTCGCGATCACGAGGCCGTCGTACTCGAGCGTCGCGCCGCTCGAGAGCGCGAGCTTGCACGCGCGCGCGTCGAGCGACACCGCGCGCTCGCCGTTGCGCACCGAAACGCTCAAGGCATCGGCGTCGAAGCGCAGCCGCGTCTTGTCCGCCTGCCACTCGCCGCGCAGCACCTGCTTCGACAGGGGAGGGCGATCGTACGGTGCGTGGGCCTCGGCGCCGACCCACGTCAGCTCGCCGTCGAAGCCTTCGCGCCGCAACGCCTCGACCGCGCGCAGCCCGGCGAGCGAGCCCCCGACCACGACCACCTTCTTCATCGCCTCAGCCTTCGATCGTGATCGCGCCGGTCGGGCACTCGCTGACCGCCTTTTTCACCTTGCCGCGCAGGCTCTCTGGGGGGGTCTCCTGGAGGATGTAGAGGAAGCCGTCATCGCGGACCTCGAACACCTCCGGGGCGGCTTGGGTGCACAACGCGTGGCTCTGACAAAGGTCGAAATCGACGACGACTTTCATGGCTAATCCTCTGGCTGATGCGCGGCGGGGGCGCCGGGCTCATTGGCTGGCGGGACTTACCATCGCTTATTCGCGGGGAAAAGGTTTGACATACGAGCCCGTATGTGAAAAGTTCGGTTCACATACGCGAGCGTATGCGAGCAAAATCGGGTAGGGAGGAGCAGAGATGTCCGCGACCACCGCCGTCAGCCAATCCGCTCAAGAGGCAGTGCTCTCTCCTGCGCGCGGGTTCGCGCTGCACCTTTGGGCGTTCTTCTTGCCGCTCCTGACGACCGCGTTCCTCGTGACGGGTCCGCACTCGTGGCAGGTCGCGTTGCTCTGGTTCCTGCCGATCTGGGTGCTCGTTTACTGCGATGTGAAGGCGAAGAAAGATCACCGCCAGCCGGACCTGCACACGCCCGAGTGGCCGTTCAACGGCCAGGTGTGGGCGCTCGCGATCCTGCAGATCGTCAACCACGTCTTGCTGGGCGTGATGGCGAGCAAGCTCACGCTGACCTCGTGGGCGGACTTCGGCGTGCTCATGGCCAACCTCATCGCGATGCACGCGGTGTCGGGCGTGAACGCCGGCTACTCGGGCATCGTGCTCGGCCACGAGCTCGTGCACCGCAAGAACCGCGCGGAGTACTTCCTGGGCCGGCTCATGCTCGCGTTCGTGTGTTACGAGCACTTCGCCACCGAGCACGTCCGCGGTCATCACCCGCGCCTCGGCACCGCGGTCGATCCCGCGACCGCGCGCTTCGGCGAGACGTTCCGGCAGTTCTTCTTCCGCACCGTCCCCGCGCAGTTCAAGAGCGCGTGGCACCTCGAGAGCAAGCGCCTCGGCGACGAGAACATGAAGCTCTGGGACCTGCGCATGCTGCAGCACCGCGTGCTGCAGGGCGTCGTGATGGAGCTCGCGATCGTGATCGGCTTCTTCGTGTTCTTCGGGCCGATCGCAGGCATCTTCTTCCTGCTTCAGGCACGGATGGCCGTGATGCTGCTCGAGGTCGTGAACTACATCGAGCACTGGGGGATCGAGCGGCACACCAAGGCCGTCACCACGGTCGACTCGTGGGACACCGACAACTGGTTCACGCTCTACACGCTCGTGGGCCTGTCGCGGCACAGCGATCACCACGCGCACGCGTCACGGCCCTTTCACATGCTGCGTCACTTCGACGACAGCCCGAAGATGCCGTCCGGCTACTACGGCACCATCGTGCTCGCGCTGTTCGCGAACGAGCGCTACCAGGAGCTCGCCACCGCGGAGCTCAAGCGCAAGGGCTTGGGCCCGTTCCGCCAGCGTCCCCCGAGCTCGGCGCCGCCTAGCGGTCGCCCGCTGCCTGGCCAGCACCCGCTCGCTCAGGGCGCCGTCCTCGGCGCTTGAAACCAAGCACCAGGCCCTTCGACGGGCCTCCGGCGGGCCACATAAACCGCCCGCTTTCTCAGCAAGTGAGCACCTAGGTTGCTCACTGCTGAGCGCATTGCGCCATTTTGCTGCCGGGTTTGAACAAGAGTCAAAACGCGATTGACAGCACGCGCCCCTACACCCGAAGTTTGCGGCGGGGATTCTAGCGTCAGGCGTTTCGATGAAGGCGAAAGACAGCGCTGCGATCAACTTGGCCGATGCTGCGGACGCGCGCGACCGGCGCGGGCGCATCGTTCGTGCGCTGTATAACTGCATGTCGAAAAAGGGCTACGCGGCGACGACGCTGAGCGACATCGCCGAGGAAGCCGGCATGTCGTCGAGCCACTTGCTCTATTACTACCCGGGCAAGGAAGCGATCCTCGAAGCGTTCTTCAAGGCCGTGACGCGAGGCATCGAGGCCGAGATCGCGAAGCTCAGCGGGCACGAGCCTGCCTTGCGCATCGACGCCATCGCGGACCTGTTCTTGAGCCCGACGAAGCTCCGCAAGATCGACCAGGGTGTGATGCTCGATCTGTACGGCCAAGCCGTGCTCAACAAGGCGATGCGCCGCGTGCGCATCACGCACGACCGTCGCATCAAGGACATGTTCGTGGAGCTGTTTCGCAGCGTCCCCGGCTTCAGCGAGAGCGAAGCCGACGATGCGGGCCAGCTCGCGTACGCACAACTCGTAGGTCTGCGCGCCAACTCGTTCTACGACAGCCAGCTGAGCACCGCGCAGGCCAACCGCTTGTTCAAGCAAGCGCTGCTGCGCCTCGCCGGCTTGCCGAGCCCTGTCACCGCGAGCGCCGACACCACGCCGCGCGTCGTGCCGACGCACTGAGCCGCGCGCTCGGGTCGAGGAGGCCGTGAGATAGACCACTGCGCGCTTTGTGCGCGGTGGGCTTTGCCGTTTCCGCGCGCTGAGAAGCACGTCCGGGCACGGCTTCGTGCGTCACGGCAGGTCCGGCGCGGCGACGTAAGGGCGTCCGAGGCAGTGAAGCGCGAAGGGCTCGAACCAGGAGCTCGAGACCCGCTGGAGCGCCTGTCTCGGCCCGCTTTACCGAGCCCGTAGGGGCCCGCGAACGATCTTCAAAAATCGTGACACCACTGCCTTGACAGCATTGTAACAGTGAGTAGTGTAACAGTCGTAAATGGTTCACATGTGGCTCGCATCGTTCTGAAAACACCGCAGCCACATCGCAGAAGGAGACCTCAAATGGCGACTACATCCGTTCCCACCCCTCGCCGCACCGCGTCCATGGCCCTCGCGGGCGTGACCGTCGCGCTTCCCCTGGTTTTGGCGCTGTTCGCGCCGGCTGAGATCGTACTGCCCCTCGCGCTCGTGCTGCCGTTCGGCACGATGATCTGGCTCGAGGGCAAGCGCCCGGCGGCTCCCGCCGGACGGCTCTCGGCGGCTTGAGCCGGCGCGACTCCGCGCCTCGCGGTCGGTAGCCCGCTCAGAAATCGTCGGTCGTGATGGTCCCGCTTCGACCCGAGCCCTTACCGGCGGCGGGGGTCGGGGCGGGCCCTTCCACCGGCGGAGGCTCGCGGCGCCGGTCGCGCCCTGAATCGCGCTGCGCCGCGGGCGAGGGCGCCGGGGACTCGGCCGGGGCGAGCGCAGGTGCCGGTGGCACCGCTGCAATCCCGGCATCCGCAGCGAGCGGCTGCGGCGGCTCGCTTTTCGGAGCGGTCGAGACCGCCTTGGGTTGGGCAGCGGGCGCAGGCTCAGGCTTCGCGGCCGGCAAGGCGGGCGAAGCGATGTGCTCCGGCGCATCGGGCTCGTTGCCCTGCATCAACCACAGCGACAGCCCGACGCCGACCGCGAGCAGGCCTGCCGCCAGTGCGACCAACATGGGCCCGCGTTGCACCGGCACGGTCGGGGGCGCCTCGGACACGAAGGGCGTGGTCGCCGGACCGCTCGTACGTCCGCCGAGCTCGATCCGGATCGACTCACCGCCCTGGCCTTCCACGCCTGCGGCGAAGGGCGCGAGCGCTTTGGCGAGCGCCTCCATGCTCGGGTAGCGGTCTTCGGGCTCGCGCGCCATCGCCTTGAGGATCACGCGCTCGAGCGAGCCGGCGAGGCTCGGGTTCACCTGCGACGGCCGCGCCGGCGTACCGGTCGCGATCTCGAGCACGAGCGCGCTGTACGTCTTGCCGTCGAACGGCACCCGCCCGGTGAGCGCTTCGTACAGGATCACGCCGAACGCATAGACGTCGACGCGGCCATCGATCTCGGCGGAGCCACGGATCTGCTCCGGGGACATGTAATACGGCGTGCCCATCACGGCGCCGGTCTTGGTCAGGCGCGGGTTCAGCTGCCCCCCCACGGACGAGATCTTCGAGATGCCGAAGTCCAGCACCTTGGCGCTCAGCAACGCGCCGTTCTGGTCGCGGCATAGGAAGATGTTGTCGGGCTTGATGTCGCGGTGGATCACGCCCTGCCGGTGGGCTGCAGCAGCACCATCGATCGCGGCGAGGACCATGCGGACGATGTCCGGGATCTTCAGCACGCCCCGCTCGAGCGCCCGGGTCAACGTCTCGCCCTGCAGCAGCTCCATGACCAGGAACGCCGAGCCGTCCTGCTCGCCCACGTCGTACACGTCGACGACGTTCGGGTGGTTGATGCGGCCGGTGGCCTGAGCCTCGCGGAACAGGCGCTGCACGGCGGCGCCGCTCCGCGCGACGTCGGGCAATAGCCACTTCACGGCCAGTCGCCGGCCTGTGTGGACATGGGTCGCGGAAAACACCGCGCCCATCCCGCCTTCCCCGATCAGGCTGTCGACTCGGTACTTGCCTGCGATCACGTCGCCGGCTTTGGGCATGCCGCGATCGGACACGTTGCTCACCGCCTAACTCGTCCTGGGCAGCTTACGAAATGCCCCCCGCCATGTCGATTGAACGGCTCGCTCGCACCTTGGTTGCGCGGGGGGCGCGCTTCATTCGCCGTCCATCGCGCGTGCCCCGGGCTCACGATCCGCTGACTAGAAATTTGGGGCATGTGTGAAACGGGGTTGAGCGCACCGTGCGCGGCGCACATCCGAGGCGGCGCCGGCCTAGCGGCCCAGGGGCTAAATCGAGCTCCGGCGGACGACGGACGGGCATTGCGGCTCGGTTGTCATAGGCTCGCGCGTTCATGCGGAGCTTGGTCGTCTCGGCTGTGAGCAGCGAGCGCGTGGAGCGCGCACGGCGCTTCGTGGAGCAGCGCCTGCGCGGCAAGCGCGCGAGAGAGACGTGCACGTTCGTCGTGCCGAGCCCGCTCGCGGCTACGCGTGCGATCGCGCCGCTGCTCGCGCCGGGTGAGGCGCTGGTGGGCCTCCAGCGCGCGATGCTCGACACCCTGGCGCTGCACCTCGCCGGGCCGCAGCTGATGGAGCTAGGGCTCGTACCGCTCAGCCGCGTGGCCGCCCAGGCGCTCGCGGCGCGCGTGCTCGAGGACCTCGAACAGAGCGGCGAGCTCGGCAAGCTCGAGCCCGTGCGCTCACGGCCCGGGATGCCGGTCGCGCTCGCACGGACGCTCAGCGATCTCGCGCTCGCCGGCGTTTCGAGCGAGCGAGCCGCCGAGCACGCCCCCGAGCTGGCTGCGTCGCTCGTGCGCTACGAGCGCGCGCTCGAGGAGGGCGGCTTCATCGACCGCGCCGGCGTGCTGCGGCTCGCGACACAAGCCGTGCCGCGCACACCGCGCGCGCCGCTCGTGCTGCTGGATGTCGCGCTGCACCACCGTGCGGAGCAGGCGCTCGTGCTCGCGCTGATCGCGCACGCGCCGGAAGCGCTGGCGCTCGTGCCACTCGGCGATGAGCGCACGATCACGGCGCTCGAGCCGGCCCTCGAGCGCGAGTCGCGTGGCGAGCTCACGCTGTATGACGGCGCGCTCGCGCGCGTGCAGACGCACGTCTTCGAGCCGCTCGCGCCGAGCGGTGCGCTCGAGGGGCAGGTCGAGATCTTGTCCGCGCCGGGGGAAGGGCGCGAGTGCGTCGAGGCGGCTCGCGCGCTCTTGTCCGCGGCGCGCTCGGGTAAGCGCTTCGACCGCATGGCGGTGCTGATGCGGCGCGGCGGCGCATATCGCGCCCAGCTGGACGAAGCGCTGCTCCGCGCGGGCATCCCGGCATACTTCGCGGAGGGTGCCGAGCGGCCCGACGTGGCCGGGCGTGCGCTGCTCGCCCTCCTGCGCTGCAAGCACGAGGGCCTTAGCGCGAGAGCGTTCTGCGAGTACTTGTCGCTGGACGTCGCGAAGGGCACCGCCGCCGACGCGGTGGACGAGGCGGCGATCGCGCGCGGCACCTGGCGGCGCTTCGAGCGCTTGATCCGGCGCGCGCGCGTCCTCGGCGGCCGCGACAGGTTCGCGCGGCGCCTTGCAGGCCTGGCCGCGGAGATCGAGCGCGATCAGCTGGAGGATCCGAGCCCGAAGAACGAGCAAGATCTCGAGGCGCTGCGGGCGCTGCAGGTGTTCTCGGACGAGCTGCTCGCCAAGCTGGAGGCGCTGCCTGCGAAGGCGCGCTGGGGCGAGTGGCTCGACGCGCTCGACGTGCTGGTGGGCGCGGCCCTCGCGCGGCCCGAGCGCGTGCGCGCCGAGCTGGCGGAGCTCGCGCCACTCGCGCCGCTCGGGCCCGTTTCGCTGGAGCAGGTGGTGCGCGTGCTGTCGCCGATGCTGCGCGAGCTGCGCAGCGCGCCGATCGCCGACGCGGCGGGGAGGGTGCTCTGCGCGGAGGTCGAGCACGCCCGCGGGCTCGACTTCGACGTGGTCGTCGTGCTCGGGCTCGCGGAGAAGGTCTTCCCCGAGGTCGTGCGCGAGGACCCGTTGCTGCTCGATGCGACGCGCGCGCGCATCGATGGCTCCGCCGGAGGCCTCGAGGATAACGCGGCGCGCGCCCTGAACGAGCGCGTCAAGCTGCGCATCGCGCTCGGCGCGGCGCGCGAGCGGATCGTGCTGTGCTACCCGCGCATGGACCTCGAGCGCGGGCGGCCACGCGTGCCATCGTTCTACGGGCTAGAGGTGCTGCGCGCGGCCGAGGGGAAGCTGCCGAGCTACGAGGTGCTGATGGCGCGCGCCGAGAAGGCGAGCCCCGCTCGCCTGGGCTGGCCGGCTCCGAACGATCCCGAACAGGCGATCGACGCCATCGAGCACGACCTCGCCTGCTTGCGCTCGATCCTACGCTCGACGTCCAGCGAGGACCGCGGCGCGGCGCGCTACCTACTCCACGTCAACGCGAACCTCGGCCGCGCGCTGCGTGCGCGCGCGTACCGCTGGATGGTCACGTCGCGCTGGACGCCCGCAGACGGCATCGTCGATCCCGCGGGGCGCGCGCGCGAAGAGCTGAGCAAGCACCTCTTGACGCTCCGGCCTTACTCGCCGACCAAGCTCGAGCTGTACGCCCGCTGTCCATATCGCTTCTACGTGCGGGGCGTGCTCGGCTTGCGCGAGCAGGTCGAGCCGGCGCCCATCGAAGACCTCCCGCCCAACGTGTACGGGATGCTCGTGCACGACGCGATCGCGGCCTTCCTGCGCAACGCCAAGCTAGCGACCGTGTTTCCGCTGAGCGACGAGCTGGCGGTGAGCCGCGCGCGCGAGCTGCTGCTCGATGCCATCCGCGACGTGGCCGCGGCGTACCGCGAGGAGCACGCGCCGACGGTGGCGCGGGTGTTCGACGATGCCGTGCTGTCGATCGTCCGCGATCTCGTGCGCTGGCTCGAGCGCTACGCGCGCGTGGGCACGGAGCCGGCATTCATCGAGCATCCGGTCGGCGACCACCAAACCGGCGTGCTCGTCGGTCCGGGCTATCGCGTGTTCGGCCGGATCGACCTGGTCGAGGGGCGCGATGGGCAATTGAGCGTCAGCGACTTCAAGTCGGGCGAGATCGACGCGCCGCTCGGCGCGCGCGTCCACGGCGGCAGGATGCTGCAGCCGCTGGTGTACGCGCTCGCGCTCGAGGCCACCCAGCCCGGAGCGCCCATCGTCTCGAGCCGGCTCATCGGCGCGACGTACAAGAGCCGGCACGTAGAACGCGAGGTGGCCTTCGACGAGCTCGGTCGGGAGCGCGCGCTGGCCGTGCTGGCGGCGATCGAGCACGAGATCTCGGCGGGCTTCTTGCCCGCAGCGCCCGCGAAGGGCGAGTGCGAGAGCTGTGAGCTCGTCGCAGGCTGCGGGCCGTACGAAGAGGAGCGCACCGCGCGCAAGGAACGCAGGCGCCTCTCCGTGCTCAAGAGCGTGAGGGACCTCGAATGAGCGACGCGGACGCGCGGCGTGCGATCAGCCAAGCGCTCGACCGGTCGATCGTGGTCGAGGCCTCGGCCGGTACCGGCAAGACGACGGCCCTCGTCGAGCGCATGCTGGCGCTGATCGGCGCCGGCCGGGCGACGCTCGCGCGGATCGTGGCCGTCACCTTCACCGACAAGGCCGCCGGCGAGATGAAGCTGCGCCTGCGCACCCAGCTCGAGGTGGCCCGCTCGGCTGCGCCGGCCGACGAGCGCGCCCGCTACGAGCAAGCGCTGGCGGAGCTGGAGACGGCCCACATCGCCAGCATCCACGCGTTCTGCGCCGAGCTGCTGCGCAAGCGACCCATCGAGGCGCGGATCGACCCGGCGTTCAGCGTCATCGCCGAGGAGGAGGAGCGCGAGCTCCTCGACCGGGTCTTCGACCGCTGGCTGACCGGCGTGCTCGAGTCGCCGCCGGAGGGCGTGCGGCGAGCGCTCAAGCGCCGCGGCGGCGAGGACGCGCCTTCGGACAAGCTACGCCGAGCCGCCCGGACGCTGGTCGAGCAGCGCGACTTCGATGCACCTTGGCAGCGCCCCCCGCTCGACCGCACGGGCGAGATCGATCGCATGTTGAGCGCGCTCGCCGCGCTCGCCGACCTGGGACCGGTTGCGGCTAACCCACGCGACACGCTGGGCGTCGACCTGCGTGAGCTGGGCACCGCGCTGTCCGAGATCGAGCTCGCGATAGCGGGCCGCGCGGAGGCCGACCGGGACTACGACCACCTCGAGCACGCGCTCGGTCAGCTGCTCCGCGCACGCAATCGGTTCTGGAACCGCAAGGGGCTCGGCCAGAAGTATGCCGAGGGGCTACTGCGCGCGGACGTGCTCGCGCGGCGCGCCGACGTCAAGGTCGCACTGGAAGACCTGGTCGCGCGGCTCGATGGCGACGTCGCGGCGTTGCTCCGTGAAGAGCTGCGCGACGTCGTGACCGCCTACGATGCGCTCAAGGCCGAGCAGGGCGCGCTGGACTTCTTGGACCTGCTGCTGTGCACGCGGGAGCTGCTGCGCAGTGACGCGGCGACGCGCGGGGAGCTGCAGGCGGGGATCAGCCACGTCTTCATCGACGAGTTTCAAGACATCGACGCGCTGCAAGCGGAGATCCTGCTCACGCTCGCCGCACCGGCGGGCAGCCCGCTCAACACACCGCCGGCTGACGGTAAGCTGTTCGTGGTCGGCGACCCCAAGCAGTCCATCTATGGCTTTCGCCGCGCCGATGTCGCGCTGTACGAGCGCATCAAGAGCGAGCTCGTCGCGGGCGGCGCGCTGTCCGTCCAGCTCACGCGCAGCTACCGCGCCGTCGAGACCATCCATCTCGCCATCAACGCGGCGTTCGCAGGGCCCATGCCGGCCGAGCCCGATGGGATCCAAGCCGCGTACCGGCCGCTCGAGCCGGTCCGCGGCGCGCGCGTAGACCAACCGGCTGTGATCGCGCTGGCCGTGCCGCGTCCGTACGCCGCTTGGGGCCGCATTACCTCGCGGGCGATCTCCGACAGCTGCGCGGACGCGGTCGCGGCGTTCATCGATTACCTCGTGAACAAGAGCGACTTCAAGGTGGAGGACCCGAGCGGCGAGCACCGCAAGGTCGAGTGCCGCGACGTCTTGCTGCTGTTCCGGAATATGCGGGGCTGGAAGCGCGAGCTCACGCGGGCGTACAGCCGCGCGCTCGAGGCGCGTGGGATCCCGCACGTGTTGAGCGGCGGCCGGTCGTTCCATGCCCGCGAAGAGATCATGGCGCTGTGCTCGATGCTGTCGGCTGTCGAGTGGCCCGACGACGAGC
>Ga0190269_10001649_pt1 | contig 10573 bp, 13 predicted proteins | sample Popmic249IS_FD_133749 | JGI IMG/M metagenome (GOLD analysis project Ga0190269, IMG submission 133749) | Populus adjacent soil microbial communities from riparian zone of Blue River, Arizona, USA - 249 IS | ecosystem: Environmental > Terrestrial > Soil > Riparian zone | place: USA: Arizona... | reverse complement strand
GGAGGTGTGGTCGCCGCTTTCGAGCAGCAGGCTCGCCATGCGAAACAGCGGCTCGCCGAGGAAGCTGCCGCCGAGCCCCGTGGTGAACTCGTCGTTCACCGAGGGCGGCGTGACCTCGCCCGCCACCTCCCAGGCCGTGCTGCCCAGCAGCGTGTAGAGCGACGCGCTCCAGTAACCCAGGCCGGCCGACCTGGCGAAGCCGTGGTACATCGAGCCCTGGAACGGATGCCCGAACTGGTTGATGTCGAACGGGTCGCTGTCGTAGACCCAGCCGCCGGTCCGGTTCGCCTCGAACGACGACGAGGTGACGTCGTAGTCTTCCGGCAGGTCGGTCAGGTAGTAGTTGTAGCGGTTCAGCAGGAAATCGAACAGCACGATGTCCACCGCGGGAACCCAGTAACTGCGGCCCTCGCCTTCGCCCCAGCCCGCCACCGGCTTCGGCTTGTCGTCGGCGAATGCGGTCGGCGCCTTCTGCTGGGATTTGGAATCGAGCTTGGGATCCTCCGCGGCCAGGGCCGCCAGCGGCACCAGCAGCGCGAGCGCAACGACCGATCGGACTCGCATTTACTTCGGCGCCTTGCCGAACGGCATCTCGAAGCCAATGCCGACGTCGGCGGCGCCGTCGCGATCCAGCGCGGGGTCATCGCGCGGCCAGCTGTAGCCCACTGACAGCTCGACGAACATCCGTTCCACGAAGATCGGCTCGCGCAGGACCGAGCGGGCGCCGTATTCCCCGAGGGGCTCGGCATCACCCGTGCCTCCGCGGATGAACAACTCGTATGCGAGCGCCCGCGTGCCGGTCAGGTTGTGGTAGAGGATCAAGGCGCTGCGCCAGTCGACGCCGGGAACCTGCTCGGCCCGGGTGGCGGCGGTGCTCCACCGCAGCAGAAAGGCCTCCGCGATGATGTGGTCGAACGAGGTGTGCGTGGTGGCGCCGAAACGGTCGCGATTGTTCCAGAACGGCGTGATACGCAGGATCAAGCGGTTGTGCCTGCCTGAGTACGGGATGTAGTTGAACCGGTTCTGCACGAAGACCTGCGGCAGGCTGACGTCGCGCACGCCCACCTTGAAATCCGACTGGAAGCGGTCGCTGGTGAAGCCGGCGAAACCGAGGCCCACCAGGAAGCTGTCGCGGTCGCTCGGCCGCCTGCGCGAACGCAGCGCCTGGCCTTCCGAGCGGTCGCGGGCGAAGGCGTCTTCATCGTCGACGCCGACAAAGGCGGATAGCCGCTCCTCCATCGCCGGCAGCTTGACCCGGGCGATGAGGCGCACCCATGTGCTGGCGCCGGAGAACTCGGAGTACGCCGTCCCGACCTCGAGATGACCGTAGCTTTTCAGCGCGGCGTCGAGATCGCCCTCGCCGAACAGGCCGTCGAACCACAGCGCGGCGCCGCACACGGTCTGGTACAGGCGCCGGCTCGCGGTGTCGACCAGAATCTCGCTGCGCTTGTGGCGCTGGGCGCACGCGTCAAAGGCCCCGACCTCATCAGGGTCCAGCACTGGCGCTGCGGGCTCCGCCGCGTGCGCGCCCGGCCAAGCGGACAAGGCACACGCGAGCGCGAATTCCGCACGACCGGCCTTCACGGTGAATACCGGTCATTCGCCGTGCGGCTGGCGTGAAGCGGTGTTGGTGTTGGCCTTGAAGTGTTCGCGGTTGAGCAGGTTCATGGTCGATTCGTAGAGCCCGTCGTAGCGCTTCTGCGCCGCCAGCAGAAGCTTCCTGAGCGCGGGATCCGGCTCCTCCTGCGCCATGACCTGGCACAGGTGCCGCTCGTGGTCGAGCGCCCCGGCCAGTCCGATCAGCAGGGTCCGCTCGTATTCCAGCCGACTGCGGCCGCTGAGCGGCGCAAAACGGATCATGCGGTCCTTGGCCAGCGCAAGGCGCTTGCGCGTTTCCATCACGGGCAAGGGGTCCAGGTCGATGCGCACGCCCGGGTACTCCCTGGCGACGCGCTCCAGGTCGTGCGTGAGTTCATCGCCGAACCGGCTGATGACCTTGAGCAGGTCGTTGAATTCCTGCGACTCGATCTTGAAGAACAGGACGAGGTCGAAGCTGCCGATCTTCGTCGCGTCGGCGTACAGCAGGCTGTAGCCCTCGCTCAGCATGGCGCGCTGCCGGCCCTCGACAGCTCGCGCGCCTTCGTCGCCGCCGCCCGTGCCGCAGGCCGAAATGCCTGCGCCCAAGAGCAGCGCGACGACGGTGCGCATGCGCCTACTTGACCGGCTTGTGAACGAGATCGTTCTTCACTTTCTGGACGCCGTTGACCGCAGAGGCGACCTGCACGGCCTTGTCGATCGGCCACTGCGAATCTACGAACCCGGACAGCTGCACGACGCCGTCGAAGGTCTTGACCTTGATGTCGAACGAGTTGACGTCCTTTTCCGCCAGCAGCGCGGACTTGACCTTGGTGGTCACGGCGGAATCGTCGATCACTTCACCGCCGGTACGCTCGTGGCCGTGGTGGTGCGCGCAGCCAGCGAAGAGCGCGGCGCTGGACAGCAGCGCGGCGGTCATCAGGGTTTTCATGTTCATGGGTTCTCCTCGAAGCGATCGGCGGCCGGCGAATGTGCCTGCCGCGAGCTTCGTGTCGGTGAACAGTAGTCGTGCGTCGGCGCGATCTCCGTTCGCTACCGCGCATACGACCGGTCCGCCTAAGTGCCCGGGCGCACAGACCTGCATGCATCGCAGCGCGGATAGTCCGTGCTCACCCTGGAGGATTCACCAAATGCCAACCAAGACCAGCGCTACCGAAACGGGCGCCAACGGACAAACCCTGGAAGCGCCGCCGACCGCGCTTGCCGCCGGCGCGACCGCGCTGTCGCGCGAAGCGCACCACTTCCTCGCGGACATCGAGGAGCTCGTCAAGGCGACGACTTCGCTGACCGGCGACGACCTGGCGCGCGCCAAAGCCAGGCTGCTCGAGCGCGTCGCCGCGGCACGGGCCTCGGTCGAAAAGGTCGGCGGCGCGATTGCCGACCGCACCCGGCAGGCCGCAAAGGCCACCGACGGCTTCGTGCATGAGCGCCCGTGGCAGGCGATCGGCATCGGCGCAGCGCTGGGCCTGCTGCTGGGCTTCGTGATCGCGCGTCGCTGATCGGCGCGTACGTCATGGACCCTGCTCCACCGACCGCGATCAACCCGCTGGATGCGCTTCGCATCCTGCGGGTAGCCGGTGGAGGCTTGTTCTCCCAGGCGGCGCTGCACGCGCAACTGGCGGGGGTCGAATGGGAAGAGGACAAGCATCGCCTGCTGAAAATGCTGGCGATCTCGTTGCTCGGCTTCGCCTGCCTGTTGTGCACCCTGCTGTTCGCCGGCGGGCTGGCGCTTGCCGCGGTGTGGGAAACGATCTACCGGCTGCCGACGTTGGCCGCGCTGGCCATCCTGTTCGGCCTCGGCACGCTCACGGCGTGGCGACGGTTCCGGGCCCTGTCGATGCTGGGGAGCCAGAGCTTCGCCGCAACGCGTGAAGAACTGGCGGCCGATGCTGCAATGCTGAAGGTGTGCGCATGACCGTCGCCCCCTCGCTGCTCGAACAGCGCCTGGCGCTGCGCGCCGAGATCCAGGCCCAGCGGCTGGACGTCGCCGAACGGCTGCTGCGCTCGGGAACTACCGGCCGCTTCCCGCGCAGCATGACGATGCGCCTGCTGGTGAACCAGCCCGAGCTGGCGGGACGGCTGGTGTCGCTGTTCGCCGGCGCGCGCGTCGCCGGATCGGTGTCCGCATTGCTGGTCGGCGTGCAGATGCTGCGCGCCGCGCGCAGCGAGTCCTGAAACGCGCTAAGTGCCTTGCCGTACGGACACGCCGCGGGCGCGGGTATCTACTCACCTCTCCAGACACAGCCAGTCCCGATACAGGAGTGATTGCAATGAAGAAATCCAGAGGCGGCCGCATGACCGCGGCCAAGCGCCGTGCTTCCAAGACCAAGGGTGGACGCGGACTCATCAAGAACCGCGCCGCCGGCCGCCGGATCATGAAGTCGTAGTTTCATGAAACACGCATTGCTGGTCCTGCTGGTGACCGTGAGCGCCTCCGCACACGCGCAGGGAAGCAGCCCCTGGACCAACGAGCGCTTCACCCCGGAGCACCAGCAGGAAAAGCAGCGGGAACGGCTGGCGATCGCCTTGCGTGTCGAGCAGTTGCAGGGCGCTTCGAACGACCGCAACGAAGTGCAGTACGCCGCGAATCGCCGCCGCTGCCAGGCGGCGCTGCGGGTGGCCGAGCTGTGTGGCAAGCACGCAGGGACGTTCTACTGCGACGCAAAGGGTTTCCGGCCGTTGGAGGCCGAAGCCGCGGCCAGGCCGGTCGTCATGAGCAACGACGCCCGGTACCGGATGGAGCGCTGTGCCCTGGACATCGGGAAGCAACCCTGATTGGCGTGCCCGGGACGATTCGAACGTCCGACCTGCGGCTTAGAAGGCCGCTGCTCTATCCAACTGAGCTACGGGCACGTAGCCCGGATTCTACCGGTGTGCCCGCGCAGGGGCAGCGCCCCGGTGCCCTGTCCTATTGCTCGACGATACTGGCCAGGCCAAGCAACTTGGCGCTGAACTGGAGATCTTCCCGGCGGGCGGCGGCGAGGTTGACCTCGAAACGGATCCGGTTATCTTCGATGTAGAACCGCATCACGCCGTTGGGCTGCGTCGCGTCGTTCTCGTGGACGGTCAGCACATGGTGGTTGGCCAGCCCGGCGAGGTTCCGCGGCGCGGCAGCGGCGTCCTCGAGGTATGCGATATGGCAGCCGCGCAGGTCCTCGGCGCGGAACACCCGGGAAATCCTCAGCGGCCGCTCATTGACGGCCTTGTCCTTCGCCACGTCCGCCAGCACGACGCCGAAGGCGTCGCTGGCGAGGATGCACAGCTCGATCGGAGAGGTCGCCGACCGGAAGGTGATGGGCGGCCAGGTCACGAAACGCGCGAAATTCACCAGGAACGCGGTCTTGATGCGCTGCTCCCGATACTGGTCGGCCGCCCCCGCGCCCAGTGGGGCCAGCAACGCGCAGACCACCAGGCCGAGCGCCACCGGTTTCATCGCCAGGTCCAGCGAAACTCCGCGAACACGCTGCGCTGGATTTTGTTGGCCGTCCCGGGCGGTCGGCCCGAGGCCGGCGAGCCGCTTTCGGGATGCTCGCTGTCCAGCAAGTTCTCGCCGACCACCGCGAGCTCCAGCGACGCCAGCGGCCGCCAGGCCATGCGCGTATTCAATTCAACATAGTCGGGCGTGAAGACGGCGGGCAGCTCGTCGACATAGCGCACGAAGGTATCGACCGAAACGTCTCCGCGCGGCTGCAGCGACAGCTGCAAGCCGGCGCTCTGCTCGGGGCTGCTGCCTTCGATGATGCCTTCGTTGATCGTGTCCGTGCTGCCGGGCTCGCGCTGCACGTCGATGCGCAGCCGGTTGTAGAACGCGCGCATGCTGGCCCAGCTGGCCAGCGGCACGCCCAGGGCGAGCTCGCCTCCCCAGCTGCGTGCCGTGAGCGTGTTCGCGTAGTACCCGAAAGGGGCCGAAGCGGTCCTTGCTTCGCTGCTCTTCAGGTCCGAGTAATCGTTGAAGAACACCGCCGCGTCAGCCGACCAGCCCCCCTGCCGCCAGAGGCGCAGGCCCAGGTCGTAGGCGATGAGCTTCTCGGACTTCATGTCGGTATTGCCCTGCCGATACAGCGCGGGAGTCACCAGCGGCCCGCAATTGTTGTCGACGCAGTTGATCACCAGTCCGTCCTCGAGCCGGTTGGGCGTGCGCACGGCCCGGGCGATGGAGGCCCACGTGTACGCGCCGTCGCCGAGCGTCCAGCCGAGGCGGATGCCGGGCTGCAGCTCGGAGCCGCTGAAGTCGTTGTGCTCGAACTTGCTGCCGAGCGTCAGTTCGCCGTTGTCGAACAGCCGCACCTGGTCCTGCACCGAGGCCGCGTAGGTATTCAGCGTCTTGCGGGCCGGATCGAAGATGGCGAACAGCGGGCGGCCGCCGGTCTCGTCGTGCGTGGAGCGCGCGCCCACCGCCCAGGTCAGCAGGTGACGCTCGCCCAGCGGCAAGCGGTGCTCGAGCTCGAGGTCATAGGTGTCGCGTCGTTCGAGGAAGATTTCCGGCAGGAAGCGGTAGTAGTGGGCGTAGTAAGCGACCGCCGACAATTTCCCGGACTGGCCCAGGTCCGCGTCCCAGTGGGCCGTCAGGTTTCCACCGTTCTGCTCGGTGTCCTGCTGGCGCGATTGCGCCTGGGACGCCGCCGAGACCGTGCCGGCGTGCTCCGTATAGGCATCGCCCGACAGCGTCAGGCTCCGGGCGCTCGCGTAATCCCAGTCCGTGCGAAAGCCCGCGGTGACCTGGGCCTGATCGTCCGGCGCCTCCTTGCCGGGGGTGCACGCCGTCGTGTTTTCGCCGCACAGGCTGCTGTCCCGGTGCCGGGTCTGGACGTAGAAGCGCGCGTGGGCGGCGTCGGCCACCGGGGCGCCCGTGCGCAGCGCGGCAAACGAGCGTTCCTCGTTGCCACCGCCACCGGACACTTCCGTCCCCGTGGTCCGGGACGAGTGCTTCGTGACGATGTTGACGACGCCGTTCATCGCATTCGCGCCCCACAGCGTGAGAATGGACCCCGGCCCGCGAACCACCTCGATGCGGTCGATGTCGGGCATGTAGGTGTCGAGCACGTCCCAGAACACGATGGACGTCAGCGGCGTATAAACGCTGCGGCCATCGATGAACACCTCGAGCTTCTCGCCCGGAAAGCCGCGCGACGTGACCACGTAGCTCTGCGCCGTGATGCGCAAGACGAGGAGGCCCGGCACCATCCGCAGCGCATCGGCGATGGTTCGCACGCCGGAGCGCCGGATTTCCTCGCCGCTCAGCACAAAGACGGCAGCCGGCGCCTCCTTCAGCGGCACCGCGCGCTTCGACACGGTCCTGACCGTGACGTTGAGGTCGAGCAGTTCCTCCAGCGTCAGATCGGTGAGGTCGCGCGGCGGCTCTTCTGCAGCTTCCGCGCTCGCCATCGGACTGGCGCTGCACGCAGCGGCCAGCAGCGCGATTTGCACAGCGCCACGCCAGCGCTTCCCCCAGCCGATGCAGCTTTCGACCACTGGCCCCCCAAAGGTGCCAACCACTGCCCTGCTCTATGGCTTTCCTGAAACTGGTCGGCGCGAGAGGATTTGAACCTCCGACCACCTGCGCCCAAGGCAGGTGCGCTACCAGGCTGCGCTACGCGCCGAATGAAATGTCGGCAAAGGATTACCGACCTACGTAGGGCGGCATTCCCATGCCGCCCCATTATGAGAGAATTCGCGCGCCTTTTCAGCGGGATAGATGCGTGACGGCCCAGATCATCGACGGCAAGGCGGTAGCCGCCCGCGTGCGCGAGCGCGTGCGGACGGCCGTAGCCGAGCGCGCGAAGGCCGGCTGCCCTGCCCCGGCGCTGGCCACGGTGCTGATCGGCGATGACCCCGCCTCGCACGTCTACGTGCGCAACAAGCGCAAGGCCTGCGAGGAAGTCGGCATCCGCAGCGTGCCGCTGCAGTTCGATTCAAATCTCACCCAGGCGCAGCTGCTGGCCGAGATCGACCGCCTCAACGCCGACCCGGGCATCCACGGCATCCTGGTGCAGCTGCCGCTGCCCAAGCAGATCGACACCACGCAGGTGATCGAGCGCATCGACCCGCGGAAGGACGTCGACGGCTTCCACCCGTACAACCTCGGCCGCCTGGCCCAGCGCCTGCCGGTGCTGCGGCCGTGCACGCCGTACGGCGTGATCGAGCTGCTGAAGTCCACCGGCGAAGTGTTCAAGGGCCGCACCGCGGTCGTGGTCGGCGCGAGCAATCACGTCGGCCGGCCGATGATGCTCGAGCTGATGCTCGCCGGCGCGACCGCGAACTGCTGCCACCGCTTCACCCGCGACGTCGCCGGCGAAGTGGCGCGCGCGGACATCGTCGTCGTCGCGGTCGGCAAGCCGGAGATGGTCAAGGGCGCGTGGGTCAAGCCCGGTGCGACCGTGATCGACATCGGCATCAACCGCACCGCCGACGGCAAGCTGGTCGGCGACGTCGAGTTCGAGGCAGCGAAGCGGCGCGCGGCTTACATCACGCCGGTGCCCGGCGGCGTCGGGCCGATGACGGTGGCGATGCTGATGGAAAACACGCTGCTGGCGGCGGAGATGCGGGACAAGTAGGTCGGCAATCTTTTGCCGACGGCGGCATGGGAATGCCGCCCTACTCCTTATAGCTGGGACTCACCCGATCCAGCTTGCGCAGCAACCCCGGCCACGCCAGGCCGCCCATCATTCCCTTGGTCACCACCTGCACGTTCTGCTTCACGCCGGCGACGATCCTGTTGTCGACGGGGATCAGCTTGCTGGCGTCGCTGTGGCCGGCCAGCGCGGCAACCTGGATCTCGCAGGTGCGCTGGAAGGTGAACATCAGCAGGAACGCATCGGCGATGGTCGGCCCGACCGTCAGCAGGCCATGGTTGCGCAGCATCAGGAATTGATTGGTGCCGAGGTCGCGCACCAGGCGCGGCTTTTCGTCGTCGAGCAGCGCGATCCCCTCGTAGTCGTGATAGCCGAGCGAGGCCAGCACGATCGTCGACTGCTGGCTGATCGGCAGCACGCCGCCCTTCTGTGTCGATACCGCGATGCCCGCCACCGTGTGCACGTGCAGCACGCAACCGGCGTCCTCGCGCGCGCCGTGCACGGCGCTGTGGATCACGAAGCCGGCCGGGTTCACCGGGAACGGGCTCTCCATGAGCTTGCGGCACTTGTCGTCGACCTTGACCAGCGAGGAGGCCGTGATCTCCTCGAACATCATCCCGTACGGGTTGATCAGGAAGTGGTGCTCGGGCCCGGGGATGCGGGCCGAGACGTGCGTGAAGACCAGGTCGTCCCAGCCGTACAGCGCGATCAGGCGGTAGCAGGCCGCGAGGTCGAGGCGCAGCTGCCACTCCTCTTTCGAAACCTTGTCCTTCAGGCTGGCAATGCGGATGTCATCGGGCATGGGAATAGCCTTCCTTGAGGGCCTGCCACTCGGCGTCCCCGTAATGGAACGCCCCACCGGCGGCCTTGAACTTCTCCAGCGAACGCTGGAAGCGGGCCAGATTCTGCGCCTGCCAGGGGCCGGAGGGCAAAAGCGCCGCCTTGTCGAAATCGATCAGCCAGAACTTGTGCTGGTCGTCGACCAGGATGTTGCGGGCGTTGATGTCGTCGTGGCGCACGCCGGCCTCATGGAACTGGCGCAGCATCTTGCCCAGCGCGCTCCAGTGCGCGGCGTGCAGCGGCGCCCTGGCGAGGAGGTCGGCCAGCGTGTCGGCCGGCGCGATGCGGGCAGTGACCAGGTCGCCCGTGTAGACCAGGCCGCGGCGCTGGACGTGGGCCGCCACCGGCCGGGGCACCGGCAAGCCCTTGGCATATAGCTCGTTGGTGAGCAGGAACTCCCGCCAGGGCCGGCTGGCCGCAAGCCCCATCCAGAGATAGGCGTCCTTGACCACTTTCGCCGCAAAGCCACCCCTGCGGTAATGGCGCAGGGCCCACGGTTCGTCCCGGGGGCCGCCACGGACGAACGTGACCCAGCCCCGCCCCACCGCGCTGCCGTCGCAGCGGCCGATGGTCTGCCAATAGGCCGGGTCGAACAGCTCCGGCCGCGGTTGCGGCATTGCAGCAGGGTCATGCAAGGCATGATGCGCGCCGCTGTGCCAATGTGCGGGACTGGGATGGGACATGGCGAAACTGTAACCGAGGAACCCCGGTTACGAGTGGCCAATCAAATGAGGGAAGCCGGTAAAATTCAGGACATGCTCACCGCAACCCCCGAAATCATCTCGGCTGCGGGCATCACGCAGAAGGACAAGGTCGCGTGGCGCCACATCGTCGAGAAATATCGCGAACCCTCAACGGCGCGCGCCCTGGGTCAGGTCGCCAACACGTTCCTGCCCTACGTGGGGCTGTGGGTGGCGATGTACCTCTGCCTGTTCTATCACCTGTTCTGGCTGGTGGTGCCGCTGGCCCTGCTCGCCGGGCTGTTCCTGGTGCGAATCTTCATCATCTTCCACGACTGCGGCCACGGCTCGTTCTTCCGCTCGCCCGCGGCCAACGACTTCCTCGGCCATATCGCCGGTTTCCTGACCTTCACGCCGTACTACCAGTGGCGCTGGGAACACGCGATCCACCACAGCACGGCGGGGCACCTGGACAAGCGCGGCATCGGCGACATCTGGACGATGACGGTCGAGGAGTACCTGCAGTCCGGGCGCCTGAAGCGTTTCGCCTACGTGCTGGCGCGCAACCCGATCGTGCTGTTCCTGCTGGCGCCGCTGTACATGTTCGTGGTGCACCAGCGCTACGCGACCAAGGGCAGCAACGCGCGCGAGCGCCAGTCGGTCTGGTGGACCAACCTCGCGCTGCTGCTGTACGGCATCGGCATGACGTGGCTGTTCGGTTTCACCAGCTGGCTGCTCGTGCAGCTGATCGTGCTCGGCGTGGCCGGCGCGGTCGGCGTCTGGATGTTCTACGTGCAGCACCAGTTCGAGGACGTGTACTGGGAGCGCGGCGAGAACTGGGACTACGCCGCGGCCGCGCTGCGCGGCAGCTCGTTCTACAAGCTG
>Ga0190269_10001648_pt1 | contig 10575 bp, 9 predicted proteins | sample Popmic249IS_FD_133749 | JGI IMG/M metagenome (GOLD analysis project Ga0190269, IMG submission 133749) | Populus adjacent soil microbial communities from riparian zone of Blue River, Arizona, USA - 249 IS | ecosystem: Environmental > Terrestrial > Soil > Riparian zone | place: USA: Arizona... | reverse complement strand
CGCGACCAACCGCTTGCGCATCCACGAGGACAACGCGCGCATCACGGCCCAGGGCGGCACCGCCATCTTCCCGGCGCTCGACATGGCGCTGAGCGATCTGATGAGCGTGCGCGCGCGCATCAAGCACGTGATCTTGCTGACCGACGGCCAGACCCAAGAGTCGGGCCTGCTCGAGCTCACGCAGGCCATGCGCGCCGAGGGCCTCACCATCACCACGGTGGGCTTGGGCACGGACGTGAACCGGCGGCTGCTCGAGCAGATCGCGAGCCTGGGCGGTGGCCGCTCGTACCTCACGACGGATCCGGAGAACGTGCCGCGCATCTTCATGCGTGAGACCTCCACGGTCGCGCACAGCAGCGTGGTGGAAGAAGCCACCGCTGCGCTGGCGATCGAGCCCGCAGATTTTCTCAAAGGTATCGATATCGATCGCGCCCCGCTCTTGCGTGGGTACGTCGCGACCCAGCCGCGCTCGCGGCCGGCCCAGGTCATCCTGGCGAGCGAGCAAGGCGAGCCGATCCTCGCGCGCTGGCGGGTGGGCCTCGGCTGGTCGCTCGCGTTCACCGCAGACCTCAAGCCGCGCTGGGGCCGCGACTGGTTGCGCTGGCAAGCCCTACCCAAGCTGCTCGGCCAGCTCGTGCGCGAGCACATGAAGAAGGACCGTGCGGGGGAGCTGCCGCTGTCGGCCGAGCTGCACGGCGACGAGGTCCACGTGGCCGTCGACGCGCTCGACGCCCAAGATCGCTTCCTCGACGGCCTCGAGTCGAAGGTGACGCTCGAAGGTCCCCTGGGTGCAAAGGCGAGCGAACGCATCGCGCGCACCGTCCAGCTCACGCAGCGAGGGCCGGGCTACTACACGGCCAAGCTGCCCTTGGATCGCGTGGGCACCTTCTCGCTGACCGCCGAGCACACCCGCGACGGCACGCTCGTGGCGCGCGGCGACGCCCAGCTGGCGCGCCCCTACCCGTCCGAGTACGCGACCTTCGGCGACGGCACAGGCGTGCTCCGCGCTGCCGCAGAGGCCACCGGCGGCATGCAGCTCACCCGCCCTGCGGACCTATTTGCCCCACGAGGCCAAGAAACTCGGCACCTCGAGCCGATGTGGCCCGCGATCGTGCTGGCGGCGATCGCCTGGCTCCTGGTCGACCTGTTGCTTCGGCGTGCGCGCCTCCCGAGGGCGCGGTAGGCACAAAGAAGGCGGGGCCGCGGGGCTGGGATCGGATCATCCGCTTGACTCGCTATGCCGGCTGGTTATCTTCCGTCGCTCTTTTTCACGCTGTTTTCTCGGGGCGAAGCGAGGCTAGATGGCAGTGTCGATGAAGAAGACCGAGCTCAAGCGGTTCAAGAAGATTCTCGAGGAGAAGCGCCAAGCTCTCGTCGCGAATGCTCAAAACATGAACCTCGAGAGCATGACGCTCGATACGAACGATCTGCCGGACGAGATGGATCTGGCAGCGAGCGAAGGCCTTCAATCGTTCCAGTTCCGGTTGCGCGGCCGCGAGAAGACCTTCCTCGAGAAGATCGATCGAGCGCTGCAGAAGATCGAAACGGGCGAGTTCGGCGTGTGCGAGGAGTGCAACGAGGAGATCAGCGTGAAGCGCCTCGAAGCGCGCCCTGAGACCACCCTCTGCATCCGCTGCAAAGAGGACCAAGAGCGCCAAGAAAAAGATTATGCGTAAGCGGAGCGCCGGCGCTTGCTCCCCCGATAATTAAGGCGCGAACGAGATTGTGAGGTCGACCTTTTGGGCGGCTGGGGCGCCCTCGAAGGTCACGCGCTTGAGGGCGTTTTCGATGCAGATCGGGGCGCGCTCGTGGGCGATGGTCGCTGCGCCGACCTTGATGGAGGCGTCGCCGCCGCGCGCGAGCCGGAGCTGGGCCTCGAGCGTGCCGCCTGGCGACAGGTCGCCTTTGCGGGCACGCCGCCGGCAGTCGAGGAAGCCCGCGAAGCGATCGCGCAGGCTGCGGATCACGACCTCCACGGCCTCCTTCGAGCTGGAGCGTGCCGCGAATGACACCTCCTTATCGGTCGTGGTCCAGTCGGCCGCGAAGCTGCCGCCCTCGGACCTGACGTGGACGGCCTCGGTGACGAGCCTGCGCTCCTGCATGGCCGCTTCGCCCGCCGCCCGCGTGTTGCTGACGTCGAGCGTTGCGATCGCGGCCGAGGGCCGCGGCACCTTCGAAAGCGGCGCCTTTTCAAGGACTTTGCGGACGCAGGCGCTGATCTCGGGCTCCGGGCCGGCGATCTCTTTGATCTCGATCAGGGCGGGCTTTTTGCCCTCTTCAAGCGTGATGCGCACCGCGATACCGCCCACCGTCGTAGGCCGCTTTGCGATGATCTCGCGGTAGCACGCGCGCAACGCTGGCATCTGGTCGGCGATCGCGTCGGTGAGGGCCTGCAGGTTCGCCTGGCTCGTACCCTTCGTGCCGTTGATGGCCAGCTTCACGTCCGAGCGCACGTTGATGTTGGCTTCGCCCTGGCCCATCGCGAGCCCCGATTCCTGAGCGGCGAGCGCTTGGGGGAGCGCGGTTACGGCGAACAACAGGGAGGCGAACAGCTTCGGGCGGAGGCTCATGCTTGGACCTGTCTTTCTTCCGGGCCGGCAGGGGGAGCCATGCTCTCCTTGAACCGGTCCTGCGGGAGGACCAGCGTGAAGACCGTCTCACCCGGCCGGCTCTTCAGCTCTACCGTACCGCCGTGATCGGCCACCACTTTGCGCACGATCGCGAGGCCAAGGCCCGTGCCGTCGGGCTTGCCGTGGGAGGTGAACGACTCGAAGACCCGGTTTCGGATCGCCTCGGGCACGCCGGGGCCGTCGTCCGTACAGCGGATGACGAGGGCGCCATGCCCACCCGGCTGGTCCGCCCCACCCCGCTCGACCGACAGCACGATGCGTCCGCCGCCCTGGGTGCTCGCGGCCTGCGCGGCGTTGCGGACCAGGTTGTGCACCGCCCGCCGGATCTTGTGCTGGTCGAACCAGGCCACGCCGCGATCGAACAGCTGCAGCTCCAGCTCGACGTTCTTGCCCTCGAGCTCGAGCTGCAGGTGCTCGGCGAGCTCGGCGAAGAACGGCTTCAGGTAAACCTTGCTGACCAGGATGCTGGTCGCCCCGCGCGCGAACGCGAGGATCTCGCCGGTCATGGCGTTCACGGCCTCGACTTGGCGGAGGATCGCTTCGCCATACGCAGCCCGCTGCGCGCCGTCGCCCTCATCCTCGATCATGCGCGCGTAGCCTTTGATGACCGTCATCGGTCCGCGCAGGTCGTGCACGACGCCCGACAGCAGCTGGCCGATGGTCGACAGCCGCTCCTGTTGCTCACGCTTCTCGCGGCCCTGAGCGAGCGCGATGGCGGTCGCGATGTGGCCCGCGATCAACATCGCGAGGCGCAGGTCGTCGTCCGTGAAGCTGCCGCGGCCGTGCGACTTGTTGAGCAGCTCGAGCGCGCCGCGAGGCCCGCCGAGGTTGAGCGGCACGCACAGCAGCGAGCGCGGGTGATAGCCCACTTCCTTGGCGATCGTCGTCGAGTGGCGCGGATCGCCGTCGACGTCGTTCACGATCTGCGGCTGGCCGTGCGCCGCGACCCAGCCGCAGATGCCTTGATCGGCCGCGATGGTGAGCCGCCGCACCGCCTCGGGATCGCCGCCGACGGCGCACCGGAAGCGCAGATCACCGGTTTGCTCGTCGGCCAGCAGGATCGAGCCGGCTTCGGCGTCGATCGCGTGCATCGCGCGCGCGAGCACGCCTTCGAGGACGTCATCGAGCCGCGTCGCCGTCGCCGAGACCTGCGCGATCTCGAACAGGACGTCGAGCTCGCGGACCTTGTGCTCGAGCTGCTCCTTGGTCTCGAGCAGCTCCATGTTCTTGCCGACGACCGACAGGAACAGCTTGCTGTTCTCGAGCGACACCGCGACTTGCGACGCGAGCGCGCCGAGCATGCCTTCATCGTCGAGCGTGAAGTATCCCGAGCGCTTGTTGAGCACCTGCAGCACGCCGATCGTGCTCACGTGGTGGTTCTTGATCGGCACGCACAGCGCGGAGCCCGTGCGGTAGCCCGTTCGGCGGTCCCACTCGGCGTCGAAGCGGACGTCCTGGTACGCGTCCTTGACGTTGAGCGGGCGGCCGTTCTTCGCGACCCAGCCGGCCAGGCCCTGGCCTAGGCGCAGGCGAATCTCCTGGGGCCGCCCGCTCTGCCCGTAGCGTGCCCAGAGCTGCGCGCTCTCTTGATCCACCACGTACAGGATCGCCTGATCGGCATCCATGATCCGCGCGATCCGCGCCAGCAGGAGCGCCATGAGCTCCTCGAGATCGAGCGTGCTACCGAGGGCCTGCGCGATCTCCTGCATCGCGCGCAGCTTGCCGCGCTCGCGATCGAGCTGCGCGCGCAGCTCCGCGGCGGTCAGCTCGGCTTCGTCGATCGTGAGATCCACGTCGCCCAGCATCCCACACGGGTGCGCCGCTTTCTACGGAGGAGCGAAGCCAGGCCCCCGTGATATGCCGATTAAAAACCGGGGCGCAGCTCCGCGGTGTCGCCCAGGAAAATGTCCGTGTCGGACCGCGTGACCAGCGCGATCGTCGTGTTCTTGCGCACCTTGATCACGCGCAGCTCGGCGATGACTTCCTTGGGCAGTGCAGTCTCGTTGTACTCGGGGATGGGCGTCATGTTGCCGAGCTGCTCCGGGTCGCTCTCGAGCGTGCGCATCCAGTCGTCGCCGCGGCGGACGACGAAGAAGCGGTTGCCCGGCTGGATGCCTTTGCTCTGGCCCACATCGAGGAAGACGATGTTGTCGTACGACAGCAGGCTGCGCGGGCGGACGCTCGCGATCACGTGGGCGACCACGTTGCCCGTGTTGCGCACCGGCTCCACCAGCTCGAACTTGCGGTCGAGGTTCGCGATGTAGTAGCCGCGCTCGATCGGATCGAGCGTCTCCGTGATCACGCCGCGGGCGATGCGCTTGCTGCGGTCGTAGCTGCGGATCGTGACCGTGCCGTGGATGCGGACGAGCTTGCCCTTCTCGTCGGGGTCGCGCTCCCAGTCGTAGATGTCGCGAAACACGGCGTACTGCTGGCCCGCGCGCACGTCGTGGTCTTGCTTGAAGCGCACGTAAACCTGGTCGCTCGTCGAGAGCATCATGTGCTCTTCGTTGCCGCCGATGACCTGACCCACGGTGCGCAGCGCCTCCTCATCGAGGAAGCCTTCGGTCTGCAGGTAAATCGAGCCGGGCTTGCGCTGCGATGGCGGGACGAAGGTAGAGCCGTCCGTGCCCGCGCCGCCGCCCGAGCCACCCAAGGCGCTCGCCGGCATCATGCCCGCCATCTGCTGCTCGGTGGGCGCCCCTGACGCATTGAGCCGAACCTGATCCGCCGGATAGATCCAATGCGGGTTGGTGATCTCCGGGTTGAACGACCACAGCTCGGGCCAGCTCCACGGATCGCCGTAGTACTTGTTCGAGATGTCCCAGAGCGTGTCGCCGTCTTGGACGACGTGGACGTCGCGGCCACCCGAGGGCGTGATGCCACCCGAGCCGATGGTGTAGCCGCGGCCCTGCTTGCGCGCCTCTTCGACCGTGCGCGGCCCGTTGGCCTTCTGGCTCGGACCGTTGTCGGCGATGCCTTCTTCTTCCCATCCGAAGTACTCGTCGTAGGCGTCGCCCGTCTCTTCCTGCGCGAGCAATGGCGTAGCGCCAGCCAGGGCGAGCACGATGGCGACCAGCTCTGCTTTCTTCATGACGAACCCTCTCGCGGCGCGCTCTGCGCTGCGTCGCTTGCTGGATGCTCCTTACGAACGCGCTCGAAATAACGATGAGCCACGGCGTCCTGGCCGAGATGCCGGTGGCAAAGCCCGGCCTTGAGCAGCGCGTCGGGGACCTTCGCGCTCTGCGGATGGCGCTGGATGAACGCCTCGAGCTCGATCAGCGCCTCGCGATAGCGACGCGCCGCGTAGTGCGCCTCGCCCTTCCAGTACATGGCCTGCGCGGCCAGCGCGTGCTGCGGGTGCATGCGCGTAATGATCGCCAGCTGCGCCAGCGCGTCGTCGAAGCGGCGCGCCTTGATCATGGCAAGCGCCTCGCGATAGTGCTGGACCGGGTCGGAGCCCGCCGAGGGGCTGCCAGCAGCCTCGTTGGGCAGCGACGTGACCTCGAGCCGAGTCGCTACACCCGCGGGCGCGGTCGGCAGCACCCAGGGCGTCTCTTCCGCGCGCCGCTCTTCCTCGTGCAAGCGGATCACCGCGGTCGTCTGCGGGGCACCCCCGCTGTCTTCTTCCTCGCGCTGAGCCTTGCTGATGCGCACGGTCTCGGTGGGCTTGCCGTGGCCCTTCGCCTGCCGCGCCTCTTGCTCGAGCAGCGCGATGCGCGCCTCGAGCTCGTTGATGCGCCGGGCTTGCGCCTCGTGCTCGTCCGCGAGCCGCAGCAGCTGACCGTCGTTCGCGTCTTTCGCGGTCTTCGCGGCGGGCGCAGCCGCGGTGCTGCAACCGGCCAGCGCGAGGAGCGCCGCGCACGCGAGCCAAGCGCGCGTGCCCGGAAATAGGCGAGAGAATGAGCGTTGAGCGGTACCCTGCACGGCGCGTCGATCGTACGGACCCAAGTCCGCCCAGGTCAAAAAAGCGCGTCGAAAAACCGCGCGCGCCGTCACTCCGCGAGCACCTGCAGGGAAACCTCGGAGGCGAGGTCCTCGAGCAGCTGATCCAGGGCCGCCCGCTGCGCGCGCGGGACGGTCAAGGTCAGCACGCCCGTGCCGTCGCCGCTCCACTGGACGAGGCCGTCGTGCGCCTCGAGCACGGAACGGACGAACACGACATCGCGGTCGGCCACCCTTACCCGCAGCTCGCACACCTGCTCGTATGCCCTGTCCGCGGTCACGGCGCTCAAGCGCGGGGGCGCTTCTCGCCCTTCACGCAGAACACCCGCTGCGGCAGCGACTTGCCCTTCAGTTGGGCGGGCGGCATCTCCTCGCACTCGAAGTAGTCCTTCACCTTGTCGTAGGTGCTGCGGCTGATGATGATCTCACCCGCCTTGGCCGCGGAGCAAAGTCGAGACGCCGTATTCACCACGTCGCCGATGACGGTGTACTCGAGCGACTTGCTGCTGCCGAGGTAGCCCGCGATCACGTCGCCGGTATTGATGCCGATGCCGATGTGGATCGGGTCTTCGCCCTCCGCGACCCGGATCAGGTTCCACTCCTCGAGCGCGTGTAGCTGATCGACCGCGACCTTCACCGCGCGATACGCGTCGTCTTCGTGGTGCACGGGCGCGCCGAACAGCGCCATGATCTCGTCGCCCACGAACTTGTCGAGCGTACCTTCCCACTTGAAGATGTGCTCGACCATCAGCTCGAAGTACTCGTTGAGCATGTCGACGATCTGCTGCGCGGTGCGCTTCTCGCTCATCGCCGTGAAGCCGCGGATGTCGCTGAAGAACACGGTCGTCTCGCGCGTGCGACCGCCCTTTTCGACCTCGACCTCGCCGCTCACCACGAGCTCGGCGATGGCGGGTGAGAGCAGGCGCTGGAAGCGCTGGCGCGTGACGGCCTCGCGCTCGAGCTTGGCGGCGTACAGGCTGTTCTGGATCGCGACCGACGCTTGGTTCGCGAGCGCTTGCGTCAGCTGCAGGTCCTTCTCGGTGAAGGCGTTCGCAGCGACCTGCGAGTCGAGCACCATCACGCCGAGCAGGTTCTCGGAGTAGATCAGGGGCACCGCCATGCTCGAGCGGATACCCTGCATGATGATCGATTGCGCGCCCTTGAAGCGCGAGTCCTTCAGCGCATCGCTCGAGAGCACCGCGGCGCGGTCGCGCAGCACCTCGTTGATGATGGTCGTGGACAGCGCGACTTCTTCGGTGGCCTCGCCGCGCTTGGTGCGCACGCAGCGCGGCTTGGGCTTGCCCGCGTCATCGAGCAGCAGCACGACGCCCCGATCGACCTGCAGCACCTCGAACGCGGTGGTCAGGATCTTGGTGAGCACGCGGTCTACGTCGAGCTCACCGGCGAGCGCGCGGGTCAGCTCGAAGCTGACGCGCAGCTTCTCGTAGTCGCGGCGCAGCGCGGGGACGTCCTGGATGAGCCGCTCCGGGATGAAGTTCTGATCCGCCTGCTGCGAAATCCTCGCTCGGACGTGGCTCTCGACCATGCCCGGGGCCATCGTGACCTTGCCGCCGGTCTGGCGGATGTCCGCGGGCAAGCCGGCCGCGCCCGTGGGCGGCGGCGCGTCGAACAGGATCTTGGTCGACCCGATGGCGATCTCATCGCCCGGGCGTAGCGCGCGCTCGCCGTTGACCCGCTCGCCGTTGACGTAGCTGCCGTTGAGCGACCCGAGGTCCTTCAGCACGAAGCCCGTGTCGGTCTGGGTCAGGTGGCAGTGGTTCTTCGAGACGATGCGGTCGAGGATCTGGATGCTGTTGTCCGGGTGGCGACCGAGCGTGTTGTGCCGCTCCAGCTCGACGGTCTGAGCTGGCCCCTCGGGTGAGATGATCCGGATCGACGCCATTGAGAAAGAACCGACCGCTAGTTGCGCGCGAATCCGGCGGGGAAAGCCGCCGTTTCGGGCCGAATCCACATGCTATCGACCGCCCCATCCTGAGTAAAGGAACGCCTGCGCGCCCCTCGAAGCCCATCCCACAACGCCGCCCAACCTCGGAACGCTGCCGCCCGAGCCGCTCTGATCAGTGAAGGCTCGGGTCGCCCTTGTCCGGCGCCGGGACGACGCCGCGGCGGTGCAGGCGGCGCAGCAGCGTCGGGGAGCCGCTCTCGCGGAAGCGCTCGTACATCCGGACGACGGCCGCGTCGGTGCAGAGCGCGGTGCGCTCGCGGACCTCGTCGAGGACGCGGGCCAGCTCGTGGAAGCGCTCGCCCAGCTCCACGAACACGCTCCCGTCGGAGGCGTCGCCCCAGCGTTTGGTCGCCTCGCTGACTACCAAATAGGCGTGGCCGCCCATGGCGACCACGTAGGCGCGGTCCAGGCCGCGGCGCTCGAAGCTGTCTGGAAAGAAGCCGCACACGAACAGCGAGGCGTCGCCCAGGTCTCGCATGCGGTTGGCGCGCTCGGGGCCGCTCGCGTTGCGGGCCTTGGCCAGCTGCATGACCAGCGGCTCGAACAGGTTCTGTATCCGGGCCGATACCGAAAAGCTGGTCAGCAGGTCGACCAGGTACTTCTCGGTCGCGGCGGCGGTCTCGACGCGCAGGTCCGACATCGCGTCGCGGACCTCGCCAAGAAAGAAATCTTCTACGGCCTCGGAGGAATCGATCGAAGACGACATCCGGTTCCCTACGGCTAAACCGGGCGAACCGACCCGGTCGCGCTTCACCCAGTATTCCACCGCCCGGATTGCCGGGCAACGAACAGGCCGTAAACACGCGACGACACGGGTTGACTGGTAGGGGCCCAAGGTTATCTTGCGCCCGCCTTTGCGGCGGCCGCGCGCTGTCGCGGGCTTTTTCAATGATGGCGATGAACCTCGGCGGCCTGGTCACCGGGGCGGTGCCATCGGGAGAGACCCATGCGTATTCGCCCCCTTCACGACCGAATCGCAGTCACTCGTATCGCCGAGGAAGAGAAGACCAAGGGCGGGATCATCATCCCCGATACGGCTAAGGAGAAGCCGGTCGAGGGCAAGGTGGTCGCCGTGGGCAAGGGCCGCGTCGGCGACGACGGCAAGGTCCGGCCCCTCGGGCTGAAGGTCGGCGACCACGTGCTGTTCGCGAAGTACGGCGGCACCGAGGTCAAGCTCGACGGCGAAACGATTTTGATCATGCGCGAGGACGACGTCCTCGGCGTGCTCGAGAAGTGATCTCAGAAAGTTCTAGAAAGAGAGACACGCGGAATGGCAGCCAAAGAAATCATTTACGACACGTTCGCGCGCGACAAGATCCTGAACGGCGTCAACGCTCTCGCTAACGCGGTGAAGGTCACGCTCGGTCCGAAGGGCCGCAACGTCGTGATCGAGAAGAGCTTCGGCGCCCCGACCGTGACCAAGGACGGCGTGACCGTCGCCAAGGAAGTCACGCTCGAGGATAAGTTCGAGAACATGGGCGCACAGATGGTGCGCGAGGTCGCGGCCAAGACCTCCGACGTGGCCGGCGACGGCACGACCACGGCGACCGTGCTCGCCCAAGCGATCTACCGCGAGGGCTCGAAGATGGTCGCCGCCGGCCACAACCCGATGGACCTCAAGCGCGGCATCGACGCCGCCGTGACCGCGGTCGTCGAGCGGCTCGAGAAGCTGTCGAAGCCCACGAAGGATCCGCGCGAGATCGCGCAGGTCGGCACGATCAGCGCAAATGGTGATGAACACGTCGGCAAGATCATCGCCGAGGCCATGGAGAAGGTCGGCAAGGAAGGCGTGATCACGGTCGAGGAGGCGCGCGGCCTCGAGACGCAGCTCGACGTCGTCGAGGGCATGCAGTTCGACCGCGGCTACTTGTCGCCGTACTTCGTCACCGACCAAGAGCGCATGGAGGTCGTGCTGAACGACGCCTACGTGCTGCTGTCGGAGAAGAAGATCTCGAACATGAAGGATCTCCTCCCGGTGCTCGAGGCGATCGCAAAGCAGGGCCGTCCGCTCGTGATCATCGCCGAGGACATCGAGGG
>Ga0190269_10001647_pt1 | contig 10578 bp, 10 predicted proteins | sample Popmic249IS_FD_133749 | JGI IMG/M metagenome (GOLD analysis project Ga0190269, IMG submission 133749) | Populus adjacent soil microbial communities from riparian zone of Blue River, Arizona, USA - 249 IS | ecosystem: Environmental > Terrestrial > Soil > Riparian zone | place: USA: Arizona... | reverse complement strand
GCTCGCGGTCGCCCGCCGGGAAGACGCCGCCCTGCAGGTCGCCGAGCGTCTTCAGCGCGGGAGAGGTGGCGCCGTTGTCCGAGCTCTTGCCCGTACACGCCGAGGCCAGGGCAGCCACCAGCAGCAGGACGACGAGACGACGCACCCGTCCAGTGTCACCGACGCGGGCGGTACGGCGTGAGTGGGCCTCGTCACGCCTGCGGCTCATGCGGGCCGGCCGGGCCACTCGTGCGCGAGGACGCTCATGATCACCTCGTCGACGAAGCGACCCCGGACCCAGCCGGACTCGCGCGTCCGGCCCTCCTCGACGAAGCCGACGGACCGGTACGCCCGCAGCGCCGCCTCGTTGGTCGCGAGCGTCTCCAGCTGCACCCGGTGCAGGCCCCGGTCGACGAACGCGTACTGCAGCAGCACCCGGCAGGCGTCGGTGCCGTAACCCTTGCCGCGGTGCTGCGGCCCGAGGCCGATGCCGAGGTGGGCGCGCCGGTTGTGCAGGTCGATGCCCCACAGCGTCACGCAGCCCACCAGCTCGCCGTCCACCACGACGGCGAAGGGCACCGACTTGTCCGACGCGCGGTAGGGCGACTCGGTGCTGCCGGCGTCGTACTCCGCCAGCACGTCGGCGGTCGTGCGCGGCTTGTAGGGCTGCCAGTTCACCTCGGGCCAGGTGTCGTGGCTGTCGTCCCAGCCGGCGAGCGTCTCCACGTCGGCGCGCTCGACGGCGCGGAGCAGGACCTTCTCGCCGGCCAGCACGTCAGGCCCCGTGGCCGGGGCGCCGCGAGGCCTCGCCCGCCGGCTCGGAGTACGTCACGTGCAGCAGCCGGTCGTCCTCCCACGTCAGCGACGTGAGCGAGGCCAGGCCGCACTGCCGATGGCCCGGGTGGTGCCAGAGCCGGCGGCCCTCGACGTACCGGCGCAGCGTCCAGATCGGGAGCTGGTGGCTGACGCACACGACCTCGTGGCCGAGGTTGCGGTCGCGCGCGTCCTCGGCCGCGCCGAGCATCCGCTTCGCGACGACGAGGTAGTGCTCGCCCCAGGACGGGAGGAAGGGGTTACGCAGGTAGGGCCAGTTGCGCGGGCTCTTCAGCGCGCCGTCGCCGACGCCGAACTTCGTGCCCTCGAAGTGGTTCTCGCTCTCGATCAGCCGGTCGTCGGTGCTGATGGGGAGGGCGAACATCGCGGCGATCGGGCCGGCCGTCTCCTGCGCGCGCTGCAGCGGCGACGACACGACCTCGGTGACGTCGCGCCCCTTGAGCGCGTCGGCGGCGTCGTGGGCCATCTTCAGGCCGTCGTCGGAGAGCCGGAAGCCGGGCAGCCGGCCGTAGAGGATGCCGTCCGGGTTGAAGACCTCGCCGTGCCGCAGCAGGTGGACCGTGGTGCGCGTCATGCGCTCACCTTCGCAGCAGCCTCGGCCGCCTTGGGCAGCGCGTCCGCGACCCGCTCGAGCGCCGCGTCGTCGTGCGCGGCCGAGACGAACCACGCCTCGTACGCCGACGGCGGGAGGTAGACGCCCTCGGCCAGCATCGCGTGGAAGAAGGCGGTGTAGCGCGCCGTGGACTGCTTGGTGGCGGAGGCGAAGTCGACGACCTCGGCCTCGGTGAAGAAGACGCTGAAGAGGTTGCCCGCGGCGTTGACGCGGTGCGTGACGCCCGCCTGGCAGAGCGCGTCTGAGGCGAGCTTGGCGACGGTCGCCGCGGCCACGTCGAGGTGGGCGTAGACCGCGTCCGTGCAGTGCTGCAGCGTGGTGAGGCCGGCGGCCACGGCGAGCGGGTTCCCCGACAGGGTGCCCGCCTGGTAGACCGGCCCCGCCGGCGCCAGGTGGCCCATCACGTCCGCCCGGCCGCCGAAGGCCGCCGCCGGCAGGCCGCCGCCCATGACCTTGCCGAAGGTGAACAGGTCGGGCACCACGCCCTCGAGGCCGAACCAGCCCGAACGGGAGAGCCGGAAGCCGGTCATCACCTCGTCGAGGACGAGCAGCGCGCCGTGCTGCTGCGTGATCCGCCGCAGGCCCTCGTTGAAGCCCTGGTGCGGCGGGACGACCCCCATGTTGGCGGCCACGGCCTCGGTGATGACGCAGGCGATCTCGTCGCCGTACCGGGCGAAGGCCTCCTCCACCGCGGCGAGGTCGTTGTAGGGCAGCACGATCGTGTCGGCCGCGCTGGCGCCCGTGACGCCCGGGGTGTCGGGCAGGCCGAAGGTGAGGACGCCGGAGCCGGCGCTCGCGAGCAGCGCGTCGACGTGGCCGTGGTAGCAGCCCTCGAACTTCACGACCTTGCTGCGGCCGGTGAAGCCGCGGGCCAGCCGGACCGCCGACATGGTCGCCTCGGTGCCGCTGCTCACGAGCCGCACCTGCTCGACGGGTGCGACCCGGGCGCAGATCTCCTCGGCCAGCTCCACCTCGCCGGGCGAGGGCGTGCCGTACGACGTCCCGCGGGCCGCCGAGCGCTGCAGCGCCTCGACGACCGCCGGGTGCGCGTGGCCGAGGACCATCGGACCCCAGGAGCAGACCAGGTCGACGTACTCCCGGCCGTCGGCGTCAGTGAGGTAGGGACCGGTGCCGCTGACCATGAAGCGGGGCGTCCCCCCGACGGCCCGGAAGGCGCGCACGGGCGAGTTCACCCCGCCGGGCGTCACCGCGAGCGCGCGGTCGAACAGCGCCTGCGAGGCCGGCGCGTCGTAGGTGTAGGTCACAGCCAGCCTGCCGCTTCGGTCGCCCAGTAGGTGAGGATCATCGACGCGCCCGCGCGCCGGATGCCGGTGAGCTGCTCGAGCACGATCCGCTCGCGGTCGACCCAGCCCTTCGCGGCCGCCGCCTCGACCATCGCGTACTCCCCGCTGACCTGGTACGCCGCCACCGGCACGTCGACCGCGTCAGCCAGCGCCCGGACCACGTCGAGGTAGGCGAGCGCCGGCTTCACCATCACGGCGTCGGCGCCCTCGGCGACGTCGAGCAGCGCCTCGCGCACACCCTCGGCCGCTGCCCGCGACGGGTCCTGCTGGTACGTCGACCGGTCCCCGAACTGCGGAGCGCACTCGGCGGCGTCGCGGAACGGGCCGTAGAAGGCGGAGGCGTACTTCGTCGAGTAGGACAGGACCGGCACCTGCTCGAACCCGGCGCCGTCGAGGCCGGCGCGGATCGCGGCGACCTGGCCGTCCATCATCCCGCTCGGGGCGACCACGTGGGTGCCGGCGCGGGCCTGGGCGACGGCCGCCTCGGCGTACCGCACGAGGGTGGCGTCGTTGTCGACCTCGCCGGACTCGGTGAGCAGGCCGCAGTGGCCGTGGTCGGTGTACTCGTCAAGGCACAGGTCGCTCATCACGACGAGCGCGTCACCGACCTCCGCGACCACGTCGGCCAGCGCCAGCTGCACGATGCCCTCGGGGTCGTCGGCACCGGAGCCGCGCGCGTCCTTGACCGCCGGGATGCCGAAGAGGATGACGCCGCCGACCCCGGCCTGAGCAGCCTCGGTGACGGCCTTCTTCAGCGAGTCGCGGGTGTGCTGCACGACGCCCGGCATCGACGCGATCGGCGCCGGCTCGGTGATGCCCTCCTTGACGAAGACGGGCAGCACCAGGTCGGCGGGCGCGACCCGGACGTCGGCGACCAGCCGGCGAAGCGCCGGGGTGCGCCGTAGCCGCCGCGGCCGGGCGGCCGGGAACCCGCTCACTTCTTGGCCTTCCGCGCGCCCTTCCGACGTCGCTGCGACGGCGGCAGCTCGCCGTCCGCGCGCAGCTGCAGGGCGAACTCCGCGAGCCCCTCGACCAGCGAGGCGACGTCGGGCTTGGCCGCGAGCACGTCCACCCGCAGCCCGTGCTCCTGCGCCGTGGCCAGCGTCTGCGGGCCGATCGCGGCGAGCACCGTCGTGTCGTGCGGCTTGCCGGCGATGCCGACCAGGTTGCGCACGGTCGAGGACGAGGTGAAGAGCACCGCGTCGAAGCCGCCGCCCTTGAGCGCCTCGCGCGTCTCGGCCGGCGGCGGCGCCGCCCGGACCGTCCGGTACGCCGTCACGTCGTCGACCTGCCAGCCGAGCTCCTTCAGCCCGGCCACCAGGGTGTCCGTGGCGATGTCTGCGCGCGGCAGCAGGACCCGGTCGATCGGGTCGAAGTCCTCGTCGTACTGGCCCCACTCGGCGAGCAGCCCCTCGGAGCTCTGCTCCTTGGTGGGCACCAGCTCGGGCTCGATGCCGTAGGCCCGGACGGCCGCGGCGGTCGCGTCGCCGACGGCAGCGATCTTCACGCCGGCGAAGGCACGGGCGTCGAGGCCGAACTCCTGCATCTTCTCCAGCACGGCCTTGACCGCGTTGGTGGAGGTGAAGGCGATCCACATGTAGCGGCCGGTCACCAGGCCCTTGATGGCGCGCTCCATCGGAGCGGGCGTGCGCGGCGGCTCGACCGCGATGGTTGGCACCTCGACCGGGATCGCGCCGTGGGCGCGCAGCGCGGCGGACAGCACACCGGCCTGGTCGCGGGTGCGCGGCACCAGCACCTTCCAGCCGTAGAGCGCCCGCTGCTCGAACCAGCCGAGCCTCTCGGCCTTCTTCGCGGCGTCGCCGACGACGACGGTCGCCTCGCCCTCGAGGTCCGCGACGGCGGCCTCGACGGAGTCCAGCGTCGCGACCACGGTGCGCTGCTGCGGCGTCGTGCCGTTGACCGTGACGGCGACGGCGGTCTCGGCCTTGCGGCCGTGCTCGACCAGCGCCCGCGCCGCCTTGGCGACGTCACCGGCCGGACAGGTCAGCACCAGCGTGCCGGGTGCCGAGGCGACCGCCGACCAGTCGAGCCCGTCCGTCACCGCCGCGACGGTGCGGGGCAGCCCGACCGGCACACCGGCGAAGGCCGGTACGGCGACGGGCGCCGGCAGACCCGGGACGACCTCGAGCCGCTGCTTGCCCTTGACGACGGCCTCGGCCTCCTTGGCTCCGGCGTCGGTGAGGTAGGGGTCGCCGGCGTGCAGCCGGACCACGGCCTTGCCCTCCTTCGCGGCCGCGACCAGGGCCGGCCCGTGCGGGGCTGCCGGGTCGACGCGCTGGAGCTCGGCCTCCGGGCCGGCGAGCGCGAGGACCTCCTCGGCGACCGACTCGTCGGCCAGGACGAGGTCGGCGTGGGCCAGCAGCTCCGCGGCGCGGACGGCAAGCAGCCCCGCGTCGCCGGTGCCGGCGCCCACGAGGGCGACCTGGCCGGCCGGCCGGCGGGAACGGGTGGGGCTCATCGGTGGTCTCCCTGGAGGTGCGGGGGCTGGGGGGAAGCGGGGGTCTGGTGGCCCATCAGGTCAGCGGCGCCGAGCTCGAGCAGCTCTGCCGCGAGCCGCCGACCAACCCCTGCGGCGTCCGTCGCGGGGCCCGTGGCGGTCAGCCGCAGCGTGTCGGAGCCGTCGAGGGCGGCCACGACGCCGCGGAGGAAGACGGCGGGCCCGTCGTCGTCCTCCACCACCTCGGCGAGGGCGCCGACCGGGGCGCTGCAGCCGGCTTCGAGGGCGGCCAGCAGCGACCGCTCGGCGGCGACCGCCGTGCGGGTGGCCGCGTCGTCGAGAGCGGCGAGCACGGCGACCAGGTCGCCCTCCCGGCACTCGACCGCCAGCGCGCCCTGCGCCGGCGCGGGCAGCACCTGCAGCGGGTCGAGGGTCTCGGTGATCTCGTCGAGCCGGTCTAGCCGGGCCAGGCCGGCGCGTGCCAGGACGACGGCGTCGAGCTCGCCCTTGGTCACGTAGCCGATGCGGGTGTCGACGTTGCCCCGGATCGGCACGACCTCGAGCCCGAGGCCGAGGGCCCGGAGCTGGGCCATCCGGCGCGGGGAGCCGGTGCCGATCCGCGCGCCCGTCGGCAGCTCGCCGAGCGTCAGTCCGTCGCGGGCGACCAGGGCGTCGCGCGGGTCCTGCCGCGGCGGGATCGCGGCGAGCACCAGTCCGGGAGCCGGCGCGGTGGGCAGGTCCTTGTAGGAGTGGACCGCGAAGTCGACGTCCCCCGCGACCAGCGCGTCACGCAGCGCGGTGACGAACACGCCGGTCCCGCCGAGCTGCGCGATCGCGGCGGCCGACACGTCGCCCCGGGTCGTGACGTGGACCAGCTCCACCTCGTGGCCGAGCGCGCGGACCGCGTCGGCCACGTGGCCGGACTGCGTCAGGGCGAGCTGCGAGGCACGGGTCCCGAGCCGGAGGGCGGTCATGCGTCCTCCCCGTCCTCGAGGGCGATCGGGGCCGCGACGGCCGCCGGGGCGGCCCGGTCGAGCCCGAAGAGCTCGCGCAGCGCCTCCGCGTAGGACAGGCCGGCGGGTGCCTCGGTCAGCTCCTTGATCCGGACGGTGGGCGTGTGGAGGAGCGTCTGCACGACCCGGCGTACCGCCTGCTCCACCTCGCCCCGTACCTCGGGGGCCAGCTCCGGCAGCCGGCCGGAAAGCCGCTGCAGCTCGGCGGCCACGACCTCGTCGGCGCGGCTGCGCAGGGCGACGACCGTCGGGGCGACCCGGGCGGCCTTCTGCCAGGTGAGGAAGCCACCGACCTCGTCGGCGACGATCTCGCGCGCCGCCTCCACGTCGTCGTGCACGGCGGTGCCGGACAGCGCGTCGGCCATCGACTCCAGGTCGACCAGCGTGACCTGGGGCAGGTGGCGCACGGCCGGGTCGACGTCGCGCGGCAGCGCCAGGTCGACGACCGCGAGCGGCCGCTCGCGCCCGGCGACCGCCTCCGCCAGCGCCGTGTGCGTCAGGACGTAGCCGATCGCGCCGGTGCTCGTGACGACCACGTCGGCGGCGGCCAGCTCCTCCGGGAGCGCGTCGAGCCCGACCCCGCGACCCTCGAGGGACAGGGCGAGCCGGTCGGCGTTGGCCCGGGTGCGGTTGGCCACCACGACCTCGCCCACACGGGCTCGGCGCAGCGTGACACCGGCCAGCGCGCCCATCGAGCCGGCGCCGACGACAAGCACCCGGCGGCCCTCCAGGCCGCCCACCACGTCGGCCGCGTGGTCGAGCCCGACGCTGACGACCGACCGGCCGGCCTCGTCGATCCCGGTCTCGGCGTGGACCCGCTTGCCGACCCGCAGCGCGGTCTGGAACAGCTCGTGCAGCACGCGCCCGGCGGTGTGCCCGGAGGCGCCGTAGGCGCGGCGCAGCTGGCCGAGGATCTGCGACTCCCCGACGACCATGGAGTCGAGGCCGGAGGCGACCTGGAAGAGGTGGTGGACCGCCTGCCCCTCCCAGTGGACGTAGAGGTGCTTCGACAGGTCCTCGAGCGAGACGCCGGCCCGGCGCACGAGCAGGTCGGTCACCGCCTCGACTCCAGCGTGGAAGCCGTCGGTGTCGGCGTACACCTCGACCCGGTTGCAGGTGGACAGGAGCACCGCCTCGTTGACCGTGGCGCCGAGCTCGCCCAGCACGTCGGGCAGCTCACCCACGCCGCGACTGACCTCCTCCAGCAGCGAGACCGGCGCGCTGCGGTGCGACAGGCCGACGACCAGCACGCTCATGCGCTCGCCCCCGCCGGGACCCGCTCGTCGGCGCCCGCCGCCTTGCGGTGCTCGTGGAACGACAGGATCTGCAGCTCGACGGCGAGGTCGACCTTGCGCAGGTCGACGTGCGCCGGGACGGAGAGCACGACCGGCGCGAAGTTGAGGATGCTCGTCACGCCCGCGGCGACCAGCCGGTCGCACACCTCCTGCGCAGCAGCGGCCGGGGTGGCGATGACCGCGATGCTGCCCGGCCCGGCGACCTCGCCGAGCTCGTCGACGTGCCGCACCGTCAGGCCGGCGATCTGCTGCCCGACCGTCGCCTCGTCGGCGTCGAGCAGTGCGTCCACCGCGAGCCCGCGGTTCGCGAAGCCGCCGTAGCCGGCGAGCGCGCGACCCAGGTTGCCGACGCCGACCAGCACGACGGAGCACCGGCGGCCCAGGCCGAGCTGCGAGGAGATCTGCTCGACGAGGTGCGTGACGTCGTACCCGACCCCGCGGGTGCCGTAGGAGCCGAGGTGCGACAGGTCCTTGCGGAGCTTGGCGCTGTTGACCCCCGCCGCCTCGGCCAGCTCCTCGGAGCTGACCGTCTCGTAGCCCTGCTCGGCGAGGAGGTGCAGTGCCCGCAGGTAGAGCGGCAGCCGAGCGACCGTCGCGTCGGGGACCGTGGCACGGCGCCGCTGCTCGCCCACGTCGTGGGAGAGGCTGCTGCTGGTCATGCCGGGCTCCTGGCTGGTGGGGCGCGGGCGGGCGCCAGGACCGGAGGCTACGCGCTTGTGAACGCGTTCACAAAATCGGTGACCCCGGTCACAGAGTCAGCCGCGGAGGGCCGCGCGCAGCGCCTCCTCGTCGACCCACCACCGACTGTGCAGCACGCCGTCGACGAGCACCACCGGAACGTGGTCGCTCCACTCCTTCAGGGTCTCGTCGGCGTCGACGTCGAGCACCCGCAGCGTCGCTCCGGCGCGCGCCGCCTCGCGCTCCACGACCGGCAGCGCCTCCTCGCACAGGTGGCAGCCCTGCCTGGTCACGAAGTCGACCTCGCGCGCCGGCCGCCGAAGGCGCCGGCCGAACGGCGACAGCATCAGAGCGACAGCTCCCGGAGCTGCCCCTTCGCCACCTTGCCGGTCGCCGTGTAGGGCAGCGACTCGACGAACTCCACGGCCGTCGGGCACTTGAAGCGCGCCAGGGACTCCGCGGCGTGGGCCACCAGCGCGTCGGCGGTGAGCCGGGAGCCCGGCCGCCGGACCACCACCGCCTTCACCGACTCGCCCGTGCAGGGGTGCGGGATGCCGAGGACGGCCACCTCCTGCACCTCCGGGTGCGTGGCCAGGACGTCCTCCACCTCGCGCGGGTAGACGTTGAAGCCGCTCACGAGGATCAGCTCACGGCGGCGGTCGACGAGGTGGAGGTCGCCGTCGTCGTCGGTCACCGCGACGTCGCCGGTGCCGAACCAGCCGTCGGCGTCCGGGCCGTCGGCACCGTCGGGCCAGTAGCCGGAGAACAGGTTCGGCCCGCGCACCGTGATCTCGCCCGGGTCCTCGTCCTCGACCGGAGCGCCCTGCTCGTCGACCAGCCGGAGCTCCACGCCCGGCACGGGGCGGCCGATGGAGTCCGGCTTGGGCACCTCGCTCATCAGCGTCGAGGTCAGCACCGGCGCGGTCTCGGTCATGCCGTAGCCCTCGAAGACGTGGTGGCCGGTCACCTCGCGCACCCGCTCGAGGACACTCGGCGGCAACGGCGCGGCGCCCGACAGCGCGACCCGCACGCTGCTGAACGCGTCGCCGACCTCGGTGAGCAGCGACCACGCCACCCACATCGGCGGTGCGCCGACGACGGTCGTCACGTGGTGGCGGCTGATCTCCCCCAGCGTGTGCACCGGGTCGAACCGCTCGACCAGCACGCCGGTCGCGGCGTGCCGCGCGACCAGGCCGAGCGCGCCGTTGAGCCCGTAGACGTGGAACAGCGGCAGGACGAGCAGCACCACGTCGTCCCCGGTCACGACGGGCGGCTCGATGCGTGTCGTCTGGTCGAGGTTCGCCAGGAGTGCCCGGTGGCTCAGCATCGCGCCGCGGGGCTTGCCGCTCGTGCCGCTCGTGTAGAGCAGCACCGCCAGGTCCTCGCCGCCGCCGACCGGCTCCACCGGTCCGCCGTCGACGAGGAGGTCCGCCAACGCGGTGGCGCGCCCCCGGGCAGCCCCCGACACGACGACGTGCTCAGGGCCGGCCGGTACGGCGAGGACGGCGGCCAGCGTGTCGGGCGCGGTCACGACCAGACGGGCACCCGAGTCGCCCAGCGCGTACGCCAGCTCGTCCGTGGTGTAGCCGGTGTTGAGCGGCAGCGCGACCATCCCCGCCCGCAGCACGCCGAAGTAGACGGCCACGAAGTCAGGCGTGTTACCCAGGTGGACCGCCACCCGGTCGCCCGGGGCGAGGCCGAGGCCCCGCAGCCCGCGCGCGACAGCGTCCACCCGGGCGTCGAGCTCGCCCCAGGTCTTGCTGATGTCGTGGAACAGCAACGCCGGCTTGTCCGGCTTGTCCGCCGCGGCGGCGCGCACGAGGTCGGCGAGGTTGGAGCTCACGAGCGCGAGCATTCCACAGAGCGGGACCGCTAGGGCGGAGCACCGCTCGGGCTCGGCGAGGGCGGTGGCGCCGTCGGGATGATCACAGGCGGGGTCGGGGGCGCAGAGGTCGGAGCCGGCGGTGGGGTGGGTGACGGGGTGCGCGAGGGCGCCCGGGTCCGGACCGGCTCGGGCGCCGCGGAGGACCGGTCCGGGCGCGGCTTCCTCGTCGGCTCCGCGCTCGGCGAGGGCAGCGGCGTACCGGCGGCCCGCGCCGCCCGCTCCGCCTTGATGCGGCGCAGCTCGTCCTGGGCGACATCGAAGATCTTGGCCGGCAGCGTGCCGCCGTAGACCTGCCGGACGCCGTGCACGTCCTTCATGCCGCCGCAGGGACCGTCGATCTCCAGGCCCTTGTCCACCTCGCAGGAGGAGCGCTCGTAGCCCATCCAGGTCGAGACGCAGACGTGCTGCGAGGGGATGCAGCCCGTGAACCAGGCGTCGGTGCTCCCGTTCGTCGTACCTGTCTTGCCGAAGACGGTGAAGCCCTGCCGGGCCCGGGTGCCCGTGCCGTGCTCCACCACG
>Ga0190269_10001646_pt1 | contig 10579 bp, 12 predicted proteins | sample Popmic249IS_FD_133749 | JGI IMG/M metagenome (GOLD analysis project Ga0190269, IMG submission 133749) | Populus adjacent soil microbial communities from riparian zone of Blue River, Arizona, USA - 249 IS | ecosystem: Environmental > Terrestrial > Soil > Riparian zone | place: USA: Arizona... | reverse complement strand
GCCGTGTGGCCGACGCTCAAGCCGGTGCTGAAGTAACCCTCAGCCGGCTTGCAGCAGCGTCGCGCTGGTGATGACCGGGCCGGTCGGCGCGCCGGTCTGCGAGCCGCCCTTCGGTTCGAGGCTGACGGCAATGGTGGCGCCGGCCGCGAACGTCAGTCCCGACGGCAGCGCGCGACGCACGCTGACGGCTTCCTTCGGGAACAGGCCGAGCGACACCGGCTTGCCATCGGCGATCAGCCAGAGCTCGGCATCGCCTTCCTTGGCCGGGTCGGCGATGCCGGTCGTGTGCAGCGTGATCTCGTTGCGTGCCGGCACGATGGCCACGGTCCAGGGCACGCCGAGCTTCGGCACGTCGATCGCCGCGACCAGGCTGGCTGCGGCCACCGGCTCGGCGACGACCATCGGTGCCGGCGGCGGTGCGCGCAGCTCGCGGTACAGGCCGAAGCCGAGCACCAGCGACGCTGCGGTGGCCAGCGCGGCCCAGGTCTGCAGCCAGCGCGGCGGCCGCGTCGTCGCGGGACGCGCGCCGGCGCCGATCGCGTGCATCACGCCGAGCCAGACCACCGGCCGCGGCGCGACCGTCGGCAGCTTGAGCGCGAGCACGGCGAAGTGGCGTTCCCACCCATGGATGTCGCGGCGCAGCTCAGGGTCGTTGGCGGCATCGACTTCGCGCCGCGCGGCCGCATCGAGCGTGCCGAGCACGTACTCGCCGGCGAGCAGGCTGCGTTCGCGTGCGTCCATATCAGGCGCTCCCCAGGCAGTCGCGCAATTGCTGCAGTCCGCGGCGCACCCAGCTCTTCACGGTGCCGAGCGGCGTCGCCAGGCGCGCCGCCATCTCGGAGTGGGTGTAGCCCTCGTAATAGGCGAGCAGCACGCTGCGGCGCTCGTCGGCCGACAACCGCTCCATGCAGCCCTCGAGGCGGACCAGCCCCTCGTGCTCGGCCGCGCGCAGGTCCGGCCGCGCGGTCTCATCCTCGTGCTCGGCGGCGGCGGGCGCGTCGTCCGGCGCCTCGGCTTCGATGATTTCAGGGCGCCGCGCGCGCAGCAGGTCGAGGGCGCGGTAGCGCGCGATGGTCGACAGCCACGCCATCGGCGAGCCGCGATCCGGCGCATAGCTGTCGGAGTGCCTCCAGATGCGCATGAAGCAATCCTGCAAAGCTTCCTCGGCCCAATCCATGCGCTTCAACATACGCACCAGCAACGCCAGCAGATGCGGGCTGGCCAGCGCATAGACGCGCGCGAACGCGGCCTGGTCGCCGCGCGCGGAGGCGGCGAGCAGGTCGGCGAGCTCCTGGTCGGGCAGTTCGGGCCGGTTCACGGTGACGGATCGGATGGAAAGCGACTCGGTAGGCCGGGCATCTTAGCGGCTGATCCTGGCGGGCGGCGCGTACGCGACAGGCGCAGAATTGGATGCCGGGCCAGCCTTGCATCTGCCCTGGGGGAAGCTGCGTAGAGGGGGAATCGCATGGCGTTATCGGGGGTTCCATGAGGATTGCCGTCGTCGGCTCGGGCATCGCCGGCCTGGGCAGCGCGCACTTCCTGCAGCGCCGCCATGACGTGACCCTGTTCGAGCAGGATGGACGCGCCGGCGGGCACACCAACACGGTCGGCGTCGGCGAGGGCCTGTCGGTAGACACCGGCTGGATCGTCTACAACGCGTTGAACTACCCGAACCTGTCGGCGCTGTTCGGCGAGCTCGGTGTGGAGACCCGCGCAACGCAGATGTCCTTCGGCGTTTCGCTCGGCGGCGGGCAATACGAGTGGAAAGGCAGCGACCGGCTGCTGAGCGTCTTCGCCCAGCCCTCGAACCTGCTGCGGCCGGCGCACCTGCGCATGCTGGCCGGCATCCTGCGCCTCAACCGGGTGTGCCGGGCGCGCCTGCGCGACGGCAACCTGCCCGAGGGCTCGCTGGGGGAGTTCCTCGACGCCGAAGCCTTCGACGCCGGCCTGCGCAGCCGCTACCTGCTGCCGATGGCCGGCCTGATCTGGAGCTGCTCGCCGCGCGAGGCAGCACTGTATCCGGCGGCCGATTTCATGCGCTTCTTCGAGGCGCACGGCCTGTTCACGACTATGGACCAGCCGGTGTGGCGCACCGTGGTCGGCGGCAGCCAGACCTACGTCGGCCGCATCCTGCAGCGGTTCCGCGGCCGCGTGCAGCTGCAGCGCCGCGTGCTGCAGCTGCGTCCCGCGCAGGACGGCGTCGACGTCGTCACGCAGGACGGCGTCGAGCGCTTCGACCGTGTGGTCTGCGCGACGCACGCCGACCAGGCCCTGGCGCTGCTGGCCGATCCGCAGCCGCTCGAAGAACGCGTGCTCGGCGGCATCCCGTACACCGAGAGCCGCTGCGTGCTGCACGTGGATGCGTCGTGGATGCCGAGGCGCCGCGCCGCCTGGGCCAGCTGGAACTACCTGCACGCGCGCGACGAAGTCCATGGCGAGCGCATCTGCGGCACGTACTGGATGAACCTGCTGCAGGGCCTGCCGGGGCCGGTGAATTATTTCGTGACGCTGAACCCGCCGCGGCCGCTCGCGCCCGAGCGCGTGCTGTACGAGACCACGTACCAGCATCCGCTGTACGCGGCCGCGTCGGTCGAGACGCACCGGCTGCTGCCGCAGATCCAGAACCGCCGGGGAATCGCCTGGGCCGGGGCCTGGTGCGGCTACGGCTTCCACGAGGACGGGCTGAAGTCCGCGTTGCAGGCGGTCCAGCATCTCGACCCGCAGTGCCTGCCGGCGTGGGCGAAATTGGGGTCGGAGTGGGTTTCCCCCCAACGTGTTGAAACCCGGGATGTTCCAGCGAAACCCACTCCGACCCCAATTTCGCCCACAGTCGAACCGGCATGAACGATCCCGCCGGTTTTCTCTACACGACGCGGGTCATGCACCGGCGGCTGGTCGCGCCGCTGCATCGCTTCGTCTACCGGCTGTTTTACTTGCTGCTCGACATCGACCGCGTCGACGAGCTGGACCGCAGCCTGCGGCTGTTCTCGCACAACCGCTTCAACCTCGTGTCGTTCCACGACCGCGACCACGGCAACGGCGAGCGCGGCGGACTGCGCGACTGGGCCGCGGGCCTGCTGGCCGCCAACGGCGTGCGCCTCGAGGGCGGCCGCATCCAGCTGCTGTGCCTGCCGCGCGTGCTGGGGTTTGCCTTCAACCCGCTCGCAATCTGGTACTGCCAGCATCGCGACGGCTCGCTGCGCGCGATCATCGCCGAGGTGCGCAACACCTTCGGCGAGAAGCATTGCTACGTGCTGGCATCCGGCGGCCGGCCGCTGACGTATGGAGGACCGCATGCCAAGGACAAGTGCTTCCATGTTTCGCCGTTCCTCGACCTCGTCGGGCAGTACCAGTTCCGCTTCACCGAGCCGGCCGGGGGGCTGCGCGTGCTGATCCACGAAACCCGCGAAGGCACGCCGATCCTCGACGCGACGCTCGCCGGCGAACGGCAGGCGCTCGGCGACGGCGCGCTGCTGCGCCAGGTCGCGCGCATGCCGTGGATGGCGCTGAAGGTCGTCGCCGGCATTCACTGGGAGGCGCTGAAGCTGTGGCTGCGCGGCGCGAAAATCCATCGCAAGCCCGAGCCGCCGGCGCTGGAGTACACGTGAAGACATTGTCGAATGACGAATGTCGATTGTCGATTGAACAGCAGAAAGCGCAATCGACAATCGACAATCGACAATCGGCAATATCCTTGGGCCTGCGCCTGCTGATGTACATGTTCAAGGGCCTGCGCTTCGGCCGGCTCGACGTGACGCTGCCCAACGGCGTGCGCCGCGAATTCGCCGGCGCCGAGCCCGGTCCGCACGGCGTGCTGCACATCCACAGCCGCCGCCTGATCGGCCACGTGTTGAAGAACGGCGAGGTCGGCTTCGGCGAGGCCTACCTCGAGGGTTTGTGGGATTCGCCGGACCTCGCCGCGCTGCTCGCCGTGATGCACAAGAACGAACCGCACTACCGCGGGCCGTACGAGAAGAACGTCCTCAGCCGCCTGGCCGGCTGGCTGCGTCACCGCCTGCGGGCCAACAGCCGCGCCGGCGCGCGCGCCAACATCGAGTACCACTACGACCTCGGCAACGAGTTCTACAAGCTGTGGCTCGACGACACGATGGCGTATTCGAGCGCGATGTTCCTGCGCCCGGACCAGGGGCTCGAGCAGGCGCAGCTGAACAAGTTCGCCCTGATGTATGACCGCCTCGACTTGCGGCCGGAGCACCACCTGCTCGAGGTCGGCTCGGGCTGGGGCGGCTTCGCGATCTACTGCGCGCGGCGCTCGGGCTGCCGCGTCACCAGCATCACGCTGTCGAAGGAGCAGCTGGCCGAGGCGCAGCGCCGCGCCGCCGCGGCCGGCGTGGCCGACCGCGTGAGTTTCGAGTTGCGCGACTACCGCGACGTGCGCGGCGTGCACGACCGCATCGCCTCGATCGAGATGTACGAGGCGGTCGGCGAGCAGTACTGGCCGGCGTATTTCGGCGCGCTGGCGCGGGCGCTGAAGCCGGGCGGCCGCGCGGCGATCCAGGGCATCACGATCTCGCCAAAGCTGTTCGACGAGTACCGCCGCAAGCAGGACTTCATCCAGAAGTACATCTTCCCCGGCGGCATGCTGTGCGCGCCGGGCGTGTTCCAGGACCTCGCCTACGGCGCCGGCCTGAAGCCGCTGGATGCGCGCTTCTTCGGCACGGATTACGCCGACACGCTGGCGCACTGGCACCGCAACGTGCTGGCGGCGCGCGACCGCATCGTCGCGCAGTTCGACGAGCGCTTCCTGCGCATGTGGCGCTATTACCTCGCGTACAGCGAGTGCGGCTTTCGCACCGGCAGCGTCGACCTCATGCAAATCACGCTGAGCAAACCGGCATAATCGACCGGGTCAGGGTCGATGGATTCCGGAGGACGCATGAAAGGACGCATGACCGTGCTGGCGCTGGCTGCGCTGGCGAGCCTGATCGGGGTCAGCATCTGGGCGAGCTCCCACATCGGCATCGTCGCGGCGACGGCCGCGCTGGCGGCCGATCCGGACGCCGGCACGCATCCGTGGTTCGTCGCGACCTTGTTCGACGCGTATTTCGGCTTCCTGTGGTTCTGGGCGTGGATCGCGTACCGGGAAACCTCGAACCTGGCGCGCGGAACCTGGCTCGTGCTGATCCTCGGACTCGGCAACATCGCAATGGCGGCCTACATGCTGCTGCAGCTGCGCGCGCTGCCGGCGAACGCCACGGCGCAAGACGTGCTGCTGCGTCGCGCATGACGCCCTACGCGCCGCCGCCGGGTTTGCACGTCCCCGCCGCGCCGCCGTCGTGGTGGCAGCGGCGCGTGGTCGCGCCGATCGTGGCGCAGCTACGGCAAGGCATCACGCCGCGGCAAGTCGCGCTGGCGCTGGCGCTCGGAGGGGTGCTCGGCATCTTCCCGATCCTCGGCGCGACGACGGCGCTGTGCGCGGTGACCGGCGTCTGGTTGCGGCTGAACCAGCCGCTGATCCAGCTGATGAATTTCCTGGTCTATCCGTTGCAGCTGCTGTTGCTGATCCCGTTCTACCGCGCCGGCGAGCGCCTGTTCGGCGCCGAGCCGGTGCCGATCGTGAATGTGCCGGAGCTGGTCGCGCGCTTCGGCGAGGCGCCGTGGCAGTTCATCCTCGACTACGGCAAGGTCGGGCTGTACGGGATCGCGGTCTGGGCGCTGGTCGCGCCGGCGCTCGCCGCGCTGACCTACCTGGGGCTGCGACCGGCGCTGACCGCGCTCGCGCCGAGGGCTGCGCGATGAGCTACCCGATCGGCACGCCCGGCGTTCCGTGGGGACCGGCCGAGAAGGCCGCGTGGCTGGCGCGCCAGTCGCGCAAGCGCAGCTATCAGGACGACGTGCTGTCGGCGCGGCCGCGCCTGGCGGCGCGCTACGACGTGGTCGACTACGGCCGGCTCGACTTCGATCCGCAGCGCTATCCGCTGGTCGCGTACCGGACACGGCCCTGGCAGGCCGACCTGCCGATCGTGCTGGTCACCGGCGGCGTGCACGGCTACGAAACCAGCGGCGTGCACGGCGCGCTGCTGTTCCTCGAGCGCGATGCGCCGCGTTACGCCGGGCGCATCAACCTGCTGGTGGCGCCGTGCGTGAGCCCGTGGGCTTACGAAATGGTGCTGCGCTGGAACCCGCACGCGGTGGATCCGAACCGCTCGTTCGTCAGCGGCGAGGCGCAGGAAGCCGCGGCGCTGATGCAGCTGGTGGCGCCGGTCCGCGAGCGCACGCGGCTGCACATGGACCTGCACGAAACCACCGACAGCGACGAGTCCGAGTTCCGGCCGGCGCTGGCGGCGCGCGACGGCAAGCCGTACAAGCCCGGCACCATTCCCGATGGCTTCTACGTCGTCGACGACAGCGAGCATCCGCAGACCGCGCTCCAGAGCGCCGTGATCGAGGCCGTGGCGCGCGTGACGCACATCGCGCCCGCGGATGCCGACGGCACCATCATCGGATCGAAAGTCGTCGCGCCGGGCGTGATCCAGTACCCGCTCAAGCGCCTCGGGCTCTGCGCGGGGCTGACCGACGCGCCGTTCAAGTCGACCACCGAGGTCTATCCGGACAGCCCGCGCGCGAATCCGCAGCAATGCAACGAGGCCCAGGCCACCGCGGTCTGCGCAGCGATCGATTTCGCCTTGAAGGAGCCCTAGAGGCCCCAGGTCGTGCCGATCGTCAGGCGCAGCTCGCCGACGTCGGTTTCGGCGGAATCCGGGTCGTCCCCCTCGAGATGCAGGCCGCGGATCATCGCGCCGAGGTCGACGCTGCCGACGTCCGCGATGAACCCCGCGCTGAGCTCGCCGCCGGACACGTCCTCGTTGGTCTCGTCGTCCTCGAGGCCCAGCAGCGCGAGGCCCAGCCTGAAACGGAAGGTGTCCCCGCGCAGGAAGACCAGCGCGCCTTCGAGGACCAGTCCGCCCGATTTCGACTCGTAGTCCAGCGACGGGACTTCCGCCGAGACCGACTCGAACCCGCCGCCGACCTCGAGTCCCACCGTGTCCGACAGCATCGGCGCATAGAGGAACACCAGGCGGCCTTCGCCGAGCTCGAGGTCATCGTCGAATGAGCCGCAGCCGCCGCCCGAAATGCAGGCCGTTCCGCCGTCGTGCGTGCTGCCGACGAAGTCCGCGCGCACGGCGAAGCCGTTGTCGAGGCGCAGGCCGCCCGACAGGTTCAGGCCGCCGCCACGATCGGCTTCCAGCCGGGCGCCGGGCGCATCCGACTTGAACCCGACCGAGGACAGACCGCCGCGGATGAACGCCGTCGAGCCGTCGGCGGCGTGCGACGACGGCGCGATCAACAGCAGCGCGATTGCGGCGATCCGGATCGACATTGAACGACGTCTCCTCTCAGGTGGTGCGTGGCGTGGCGGCCGCCGCGGGCCGGCGGTTGATCATGCGCTCGAGGCGCGCGTCCTTGCGCTGCCACAGCGCATTGAGCCAGTTCTGGAAACGCGCGCGGAATTCGGCGTCGTTGTCGTAATCGCCGGCCATCAGCTCCCTGGGCACCGGCAGGACTTCGGCGTGCAGCGCGAGCTGGTTCTGCTCGCCGGTCAGGAAGCTCCACACCAGCGGATGCTGCGTGGGCCGGTAGGCGATGGTGACGTTGAGGATGCCGGCGAACTGCTCGCCCATGGCGTCGAGTGCGATGCGCGTGCCGGCAGCCTTGGGCCGCAGCAGGTGCCGGTACGGCGAACCGCGCGCGACGCGCTTGGCCTCCGAGAAGCGCGTGCCCTCGACGAAGTTGACCACGGTCACCGGGACATCGCGGTAGCGCTCGCAGAACTTCCGCGCGGTGGCCAGGTCCTCGTCCCGCAGCGCGGGATTGGCCTTGAGGGATTCCTTCGAGTGCCGCTTCATGAACGGCATTTCCAGCGCCCAGCAGCCCAGCCCGATCACCGGCACCCACAGCAGCTCGCGCTTGAGGAAGAAGCGCGGGAACGGCGTGCGCCGGTGAAAGACGTCGCCGAGCAGCAGGATGTCGATCCACGACTGGTGGTTGCAGATCAGCAGGTAGCTCTTGCCCGGATCCAGCTCGCCCTGCAGCTCGACTTCCCAGGCCACCGGGTAGAGCAGCCGGTAGATCATGCGGTTCAGGATCAGCCACAGCGTGGCGCCGGCGACCGCGAGTTCGCCGCAGGCCAGTCGCCAGCCGCGCAGCGGCACCAGGAACTTGAGCAGCGCGAACGGCATCAGGGCCAGGAACCCGATGACCGGCGTCGTGATCAGCGCGACGAACGCGATGATCGCGACCAGCGATGGCGGCAGCAGCACTGACAGCATGGGGACCTCTACCGGATTCTACGCCTGATGCGCCGCCCGGCTTTCCTCGTGTACGGCGGCGATCATTGCCGCGGCGTGCTCGGGGGGCGTCTCGGGCAGGATGCCGTGGCCGAGGTTGAACACGTGGCCGGGACCCCGGCCATAGCTGTTCAGCACTCGGACCACCTCCTGCCGGATACGTTCCGGGCTGGCGAACAGGATGACCGGGTCGAGGTTGCCCTGCAGCGCCACGCGGCTGCCGACCCGGGCGCGCGCGTCGGACAGCTCGATCGTCCAGTCGATGCCGAGCGCGTCGCAGCCGGTCGCGGCCAGGTTTTCGAGCTGCGCGCCGCCGCCCTTGGTGAACAGGATCACCGGGACGCCGGGCGCGCCCGCCTTCAGCGCCTTGACGATCGCCGCCATCGGCGCGAGCGAGCAGCGCGCGTAGGCCTCGGGCGCCAGCGCGCCGCCCCAGGTGTCGAACACCATCAGCGCCTGCGCGCCGGCCTTGACCTGCGCCAGCAGGTAGCTGCTGACGGACTCGGTCAGCGTCGCCAGCAACTGGGCCATCAGCGCGGGCTCGTCGTAGGCCATCTTCTTGACGCGCTGGAACTCGGTGCCGCCCTGGCCCTCGACCATGTAGGTCGCCAGGGTCCACGGGCTGCCGGCGAAGCCGATCAAGGGCACCGAGCCGTTCAGCGCCTTGCGGATCGTGCGCACCGCGTTCATCACGTAGCCGAGGTCGTCCTCGGGATCCGGCACGCCGAGGTTGCGAATCGCTTCGGCGGTGCGCACCGGCTTGCGGAAGCGCGGACCTTCGCCCTCGACGAAGTGCAGGCCGAGGCCCATCGCGTCGGGGATCGTCAGGATGTCGGAGAACAGGATCGCCGCGTCGAGCGGGAAGCGCGCCAGCGGCTGCAGCGTGACCTCGCAGGCCAGCTCGGGATTGCGCACCAGGCCCATGAAATCCTTCGCGCGCGCGCGCGTCGTGCGGTACTCCGGCAGGTAACGGCCGGCCTGGCGCATCATCCACACCGGCGTCGCGTCGACCGGTTCGCGCTTCAGCGCGCGGATGAAGCGGTCGTTGCCCGGCTTGCCCACTGCGGGGCCGGGCTTAGGCGAGGGCGCTGGCGATTTCACGCTGGATCGCTTCCGCGGCCTTGCGCGGGTCTTCCGCGTCGCGGATCGGCCGTCCGACGACGATGTAATCGGCGCCGGCCTTCATCGCGGCGGCGGGGGACATGACGCGCTTCTGGTCCGACTCGGCGTCGTTGTCCACCGGGCGGATGCCCGGGGTCACGCACACCAATTTGCGGCCGATCTCGCGCCGCAGCGCCGCGACCTCGAGGCCCGACGACACCACGCCGTCGCAGCCGGCTGCCAGCGCGCGGCGCGCGCGCGACAGCACCAGCGCGCCGACGTCGCAGGAAAAACCCATGTCGTCGAGGTCGCCGCGGTCGAGGCTGGTCAGCGCGGTCACCGCCAGCACGCGCAGCCGGCCGGCCTTGGCCTTGGCGGCGGCCTGCATGATGGCCTGGTTGCCGTGCACGGTGCAGAAATCGGCGCCGCGCTCGCCGAGGCTGCGCACCGCGCGCGCCACGGTTTCCGGGATGTCGAAGAACTTCAGGTCGACGAACACTTTCTTGTCCTGCGCGCGCAGCCATGCCAGGAACTCGAAGAAGCCGGCCGCCATGAACAGCTCGAGGCCGAGCTTGTAGAACACGACCGCATCGCCGAGCCGCTCGACCAGCGCGCGCGCGGCCGGGATGTCCGGCACGTCGAGGGCGACGATCAGGCGTTCGCGCGGGAGGATCATGGTCAAGGGCAGGGGAGTCCGGCGCGCATTATGCCGGTCCTACACCTGCAGGTAGTCCAGGATGCCCTGCGCGGCCTCGCGGCCCTCGAAGACTGCGGTCACGACGAGGTCCGAGCCGCGCACCATGTCGCCGCCGGCGAAGATTTTCGGGTTGGCGGTCTGGAACGACGGCTTGGTCGTGACCTTCAGCTTGCCGTCTGCGTGCACGGTGAGGCCGTGGTCGGCGAACCAGCCCGCCGGACTCGGCCGGAAGCCGAACGCGATGACAACGCGGTCGGCCTCGAGCACCTGCTCGGAGCCGGGCACCGGCTCGGGCAGGCGGCGGCCGCGGTTGTCAGGCGCGCCGAGGCGCGTCTCGACGAGCTTGACACCCTCGACCTTGCCGTTGCCGGTGATCTCGAGCGGCTGGCGGTTGAACAGGAACTCGACGCCTTCTTCCTTGGCGTTGGCGACTTCCTTGCGCGAGCCGGGCATGTTGGCCTCGTCGCGCCGG
>Ga0190269_10001645_pt1 | contig 10581 bp, 8 predicted proteins | sample Popmic249IS_FD_133749 | JGI IMG/M metagenome (GOLD analysis project Ga0190269, IMG submission 133749) | Populus adjacent soil microbial communities from riparian zone of Blue River, Arizona, USA - 249 IS | ecosystem: Environmental > Terrestrial > Soil > Riparian zone | place: USA: Arizona... | reverse complement strand
CACGGGCTCGAGGAGCACGGCCGCGACGGAGGGGTCGAGGGCTCGCTCCAGCTCGTCGAGGTCGCACCAGGTGACGTGCCGGAAGCCCTCGGGCAGGGGTTGGAAGGCCTCGTGCTTGGCGGGCTGGCCGGTGGCGTGGAGCGTGGCCAGCGTCCGGCCGTGGAAGGAGCCGTAGGCGCTGACCACGACGTGGCGACCCCGGCCGCCGAAGCGCCGCGCCAGCTTGAGGGCGCACTCGTTGGCCTCGGCGCCGGAGTTGGTGAAGAACACCTGCCCGCGGGTGCCCTCGGCCGGCCAGCCGGGCTGGCCGGTGCCGAGGAGGCGGTCGAGGGTGGAGGCCACCTCGGGGCCGATCGTGGTGCCGAAGAGGTTGGAGACGTGGAGCAGCGTCCGGGCCTGCTCGGCCAGCGCGCCGGCCACGGCCGGGTGGCTGTGGCCCAGGCTGGTGACCGCCAGGCCCGAGAGCAGGTCGAGGTACCGGCGGCCGGCGTCGTCCCAGAGCCAGGAGCCCTCGCCCCGCACGAAGGTGACGGGCGGCGGGGGGTAGGTCGGCATGAGCGAGCTCATCTCGGCGCCTCCCGGGTGATCATGGTGCCGACGCCGGCGTCGCTGAAGAGCTCGAGGAGCACGACGTGCGGCAGCCGGCCGTCGAGGAGGTGGGCCGAGCCGACCCCGTGGGTGACGGCGTGCAGGCAGGCGGCGATCTTGGGGATCATCCCGCCCGTGAGCGTGCCGTCCTCGACCATGCGCTGGAGCGAGGCGGCGCCGATGTGGCTGATGAGGCTGGCCGGGTCGTCGACGTCGGCCAGCAGGCCCTCGACGTCGGTCAGGTAGATGACCTTCTCGGCCCCGATCGCCTCGGCCAGCGCGCCGGCCACCGTGTCGGCGTTGATGTTGTAGGTCTGGCCCTTGGCGTCGGCGGCGATGGTGGACACGACCGGGATGAGCGCCTCGGCCAGCAGCCGCTCGAGGATGGTCGGGTTCACGGAGACGACGTCGCCCACGAACCCGAGCGCCGGATCCCGCTCGCCGGCCTCGATGAGCGCGGCGTCCTCCCCCGAGAGGCCCACGGCCAGCGGGCCGTGCACGTTGATGGCGCCCACCAGGTCCCGGTTGACCTTGCCCATGAGGACCATCCGGGCGATGTCGACCGTCTCGGCGTCGGTCACCCGCTGGCCATCGACGAACTCGGGCACCTTGCCGAGCCGCTCCATGAGCTCGCTGATCTGCGGGCCGCCGCCGTGGACGACGACGGGGCGGAGCCCGACGGAGTGCATGAGGACGATGTCCTCGGCGAAGGTGGCGGCCAGGTCGTCGTCGACCATGGCGTTGCCGCCGAACTTCACGACGATGGTGCGGCCCCGGAACCGTTGGATGTAGGGCAGGGCCTCGAGGAGGACCGCGGCGCGAGCGGTGGCCGTCTCGTGGGTGTCGGTGGGCGAGGCGGGGTCGTCCCTCACGAGGTCCCCATGTTCTCGTCGACGTAGGCGTGGGTGAGGTCGTTGGTGAGGACCCTGGCCCGGCCGTCCCCCAGGCCGAGGTTGGCCACCACGTGGAGGTGCTCGCCCTGCATGTAGGCAGCCAGGGCCGCCTCGTCGACCGGCGCCGTCACCCCGTCGCGGGCCACGAGGTGCTCGCCGTAGCGCACGCTGACCTTGTCGGCCTCGAAGGTGATGCCCGCCGAGCCGAGCTCGCTGGCCACCCGCCCCCAGTACGGGTCCCCGCCGTACCAGGAGCACTTGACCAGCTGGCTCTCGGCCACCCGGCGGGCACCGGCGCGGGCCTCGTCGTCGGAGAGGGCGCCGGTGACCTCGACCGTGACGACCTTGGTGTGGCCCTCGGCGTCGCCCACCATCTGCTCGGCGAGGTCGAGGCAGGCGGCGGCCACCGCGTCGTCGAAGGCCCGCTCGTCGGCCGGAGGGCCGGCCTCCCCCGAGGCCAGGAGGATGACGGTGTCGTTGGTGGACGTGCACCCGTCGACGGACATGGCGTTGAACGAGTCGGCCACCGCCGCCCGGAGGACCTCGCTGAGCCGCCCGGGCTCCACCTCGGCGTCGGTGGTGAGCACGGCCAGCATCGTCGCCATGTTCGGGGCCAGCATGGCGGCCCCCTTGGCCATGCCCCCGACCGTGAAGCCGTCGCGCTGGACGAGCGCCTCCTTGCGGCAGGTGTCGGTGGTCCGGATGGCCTCGGCGGCCCGCCGGCCCCCGCCGGCGTCAGCGGCTCGACCGCCCACCAGCGGGGCGATGCCGGCCCGGATGGCCTCCATCGGGAGCTCGAAGCCGATGAGGCCGGTGCTGCACACGAGCACCTCCTCGGGACGGCAGCCGAGCTCGGCGGCGACCAGCGCGGTCATCTCCTCGGCGTCGGCCATGCCCCGGGCTCCGGTGGCGGCGTTGGCGCAGCCGCTGTTGAGCACCACCGCGGCGGCCTGCCCGCGGCTGAGCGCGAGGTGCGCGGCCGAGGTGACGACGGGCGCGGCGGTCATCTTGTTCTGGGTGAACACGGCGGCGGCGGCCACCGGCGCGCCGGACGCCGTGGCGACCAGTGACAGGTCGGGGTCGCCCGAGGGCTTGATCCCGCAGGCCAGGCCGTGGGCGGTGAAGCCCCGGGGGGCGGTGACGGACATCAGGGATAGACCCCCGCGATCGGCAACCCGGCCGTCTCCGGCAGGCCGAGCAGCAGGTTGGCGCACTGGACGGCACCACCGGAGGCGCCCTTGGTGAGGTTGTCGATGGCGGCGATGGCGACCACCCACCCGGTCCGCTCGTCGTGGCGCGCCGTGACGTGCGCCGCGTTGGAGCCGAGGGTCGCCTTCGTGGACGGGGAGCCGTCCGTGACCACCACGAACGGCTCGTCTGCGTAGGCGGTGCGCTGGAGGGCGAGCAGCGCCTCGGTGCTGGTGGCGCCGGTGGGGCGGGCGTAGCAGGTGGCCAGGATGCCCCGGTTCATCGGGGCGAGGTGCGGCGTGAACAGCACCGTGGCGCCGAGGACCTGCTCCATCTCCGGGGTGTGACGGTGGTCGAGGAGGCCGTAGGCGGTGAAGTCCTCGTCGACCGTGCAGAAGGTGGTGGCGGGCTTGGGGGGGCGACCCGCCCCTGAGACCCCTGAGGCGGCGTCCACGACGATGCCGTCGGGCACCACCGCGCCCGCGCGGACGAGCGGGGCGAGGGCCAGCGAGGCAGCCGTCGGGTAGCAGCCGGGCGTGGCGACGTGGTCGTGGGCCGCGATCTCAGCCCGGAAGAGCTCGGGCAGCCCGTAGGCGAAGCGGCCCAGCAGCTCCGGGGCCTGGTGGGCCTCGCCGTACCAGCGGGGGTAGAGGGCGGCGTCGTCGAGCCGGAAGTCGGCGGCCAGGTCGACGAGGTGGCCGACCCGCCCCACCAGCTCGGGGACGATCGCCTGGCTGGCCCCGTGGGGCAGCGCCAGGAAGACGAGGTCGAGCCCGTCCAACCGGTCGGGGTCGTACGCCTCGAAGACGAGGTCCGGGTGGGCGGCGGCCAGACTGGGGTACAGGTCGGCCGCCCGGGTGCCGGCCTGGCTGTCGCCGGTCGCCACCCGCACCCGCAGGGTGGGGTGCGCGGCCACGAGGCGCAGCAGCTCTGCCCCCGTGTACCCCGACCCTCCCACGATGCCGACCTCGATCACCGGCTGATCATTCACGATCCTGCATGTTCATGCAAACCGAGCCGTCGATAGCCTGGGGGCATGCCGGAGCCCGCCGGAGCCCCCGTGACCACGATCGACCACGACCTCGACCGCCGGACCGACGACGTCACCGAGACGGCGCCGCCCAAGGCGGCCCACATCGTGAAGACCGAGCCCGGGGAGTCGGCCCTGGCCAAGGTCACCGAGGCCCGGATCTACGGCTACCCGGTGGAGGCGCTCTGCGGGGAGCGGTTCGTGCCCCAGCAGGATCCCAAGAAGCTGCCGCCCTGCGGGATCTGCAAGGAGATCTACGACATGTACCGCCAGATGAGCGACGGCCGGCTCGGGGAGACGCCGAGCAGCTGACGCTCAGTCGTCGTCGTCGCCCTTGTCCTTGCCCTTCCCCTTGCCCTGACCCTCCCCGCGGTCGTCGTCGTCCTCGACGATCGGTGCAGGGGCGACCGGAGCCGCGGTGGTCGTCGTGGTGGGGGCGACGGTCGTGGTTGTCGGCACAGGGGCCTCGGCCTCGGCCGCCGCCCGGGCCGCCAGCACCTGCGCGCTCCAGTCCCCTCGGCCGCTCTGCCACACGGCGAGCACGAACACGGCGGCCGCGGCCACCGCCAGCCACTGGTGGAAGGTCAGGCGCCGAGCCCGCCGGCGCACGGCCTGGGCCGCGTTCCCGACGGCCCCCTGCACCCCGGCGGCGCCGGCCGCCAGCGCGGCGGCCAGCGGAGCCTCCGTGGCAGCGTGCTCATCGGTCGTCGCCGGCTCCGCCGCCGACCCGCGGGCGGCACCCGCCGAGGCCGCCTCGTCGACCGGCAGCATCGCCACCGGCATCACGCTCGTCACCTGGGCCCGACCGCTCGGCGCACCGGAGGGGACCGGGCCGGACCCGGCCACCGGCAGCGAGGCGGTCTGGGCGTGCGGGTCAGCCGCCGGCTCCGAGGACGGGACCACGACCGCCGGGGCCCGTCGGGTGCGATCCCCGGGCGCGGCGCCCACGGTCAGCAGCCCCGTCGCGCGGGACGAGCCCGGCCGCGCCTCCCGCAGCCGGGCGGCCACCGCCGCGGCCGTGGGCCGCTCCTCCGGCCGACGGGCCGTCATCGACCGCAGGAGGTCGGGCCACGGGCTCGGGAGCTCGCTCGGGTCAGCGGGGTCCCGGGTCAGCCGGGCCACGGCCACCTCGTGGGACGGGCCCGTGAAGGCCGGCTTCGCGGTGAGGGCTTCGAGCAGGACGAGGCCGAGCGCGTACACGTCGGCGGCCGGGGTGACGTCCCCGCCCTCGACCTGCTCGGGAGCCATGTAGCCCACGGTCCCGATCGTGAGGTGCTCGGCCGTCACCCGGGTGGTGTCGAGCAGGCGGGCGATCCCGAAGTCGGTCAGGCGAGGGCTGCCATCGGTCCCGCAGAGGACGTTGGCCGGGGTGAGGTCTCGGTGGACGATGCCGCGCTCGTGGACGTGCGCGAGGGCGTCGGCCAGGGTGGCGCCCAGCGCCGCGACCTCGCGGTCTGGCAGCGGCGCTCGGTCGGCCAGGACATCTCGCAGGGTGGGGCCCTCGACCAGCTCGAGCACCATGTAGCCGTCGCCCGCGTGCTCGCCAGCGTCGTAGACCGCCACCAGCCCGGGGTGGTTGAGTCCGGCCAGCAGCCGGACCTCGGCGTCGAAGCGCTCTCGATGGGCGGCCTCGGCGGCCCGGAACACCTTGACCGCCACGCGCCGGTCGAGCAGCGCGTCGTGGGCCTCGAACACGTCCGCCATCCCGCCCCGGGCGATCAGCCGACCGAGGTGGTAGCGCTCGGCCAGCACGGTGCCCGTCGAGGTGACCGTGGGCGTCGGGAGGTCAGGAGCCACCTGGCCCGCCTACCCCCGTGGGGTGTGCGCCAACCGCGCTGCGCGGTCAGCCCCGAAGGGTGGCCGGCAGCGCTCCCTCGACCGCCGCGATGACCTGCGTCCGGACCGCCGCGACCTCGGCGTCCGTGAGCGTGCGGTCGGCGGCCTGGAGGCGGAGCGTGAAGGCCAGGCTCCGCCGGCCCTCGCCCACCCCGGCGCCTCGGTAGACGTCGAAGAGCGACACCGCCCAGAGGAGCTCCCCGGCCGCGGCCCGGATGGCGTCCTGGACCGCCGTGGCCGGCACCGCATCGTCCACCTCGAAGGCGAGGTCGATGTCGCTGGAGGGGAACAGGCTGAACGGGCGGGCCGGCTGGTCGCCGTGGGGGAGGTCGAGGAGCGTGGTGAGGTCGAGCTCGAGGTAGGCGACGCGCTCGCCGATCCCATGGGCGTCGAGGACGCCGGGGTCGATCTCGCCGAGCGAACCGACCGGGCCGCCGACGTGGCTGAGCACGGCCGAGCGGGTGGGGTGCAAGCCGGCCACCTCGGCGTTGGCGAGCGCGATCCCCTCCAGCCCCAGGGCCTCGGCGACGACGCGCCAGAGCTGCACCGCCTCGGGGGCCTCGGCCCCCGCCACCACGGCCGCCAGCACCTCGCGCTCCTCCGGCAGCGCCGCGGTGGGATCGGCGGGCCGCTCGAACGTGTGCCCGATCTCGAAGAGCCGGACGCCGTGGTTGCGGTGCGACCAGTTGTAGGCGACCGCCCCGACCAGCCCGGGGAGCAGCGAGGTCCGGAGGACAGACTGCTCGGCCACCAGGGGGTTGGTGATCCGGATGCCGTCGTCGGGCAGGCCGCAGCGAGCCAGCTCCCCCGGCGCGAGGAAGGGCATCGGCATCGCCTCGGTGAGCCCTCGACCGACCAGCACGGCCCGCAGCCACCGTCGGTCGAGCTGCCGGGGGGTGAGCGACCCCGCGATCGGGGAGCGGGGGACGGTCTGGCCGAGGTCGCTGTACCCGTGGTGGCGGGCGATCTCCTCGATGACGTCGACCTCGGTCGCCGAGTCGTACCTCCAGGACGGGATCCGCACCTCGAGGTCCTCGCCCGCCGGCTGGGTGGCGAACCCGATCGGCTCGAGGAGCTCGGCGATGCGCGCCGCCCCCAGGTCCGTGCCGAGGAGGCGCGCCACCCGGGCGGGCCGGACCCGCACCACGGGGCGCTCGGGGAGCGTCCCCACGGCGCGGGCCTGCCCCACCTCCAGCTCGGCGCCGAGGAGGTCGGCGAAGCGGCGCATGGCGAGGTCGATGACCTCGGGGTCGGTCCCCTTCTCGAAGCGGGCCGAGGCCTCGGAGCGGAGCTTGTGGCGGCGGCTGGAGCGGACGATGCCGATGGGGTCGAACCAGGCCATCTCGAGGAGCACGTCGGTGGTGGTGTCGCTGATCTCGCTTCCGCCGCCGCCCATGATCCCGGCGAGGCCCACCGGGACGTCTGCGGCGTCGCAGATGAGGAGGTCCTCGTCGGTGAGCGTCCGCTCGACGTCGTCGAGGGTGGTGAGCCGCTCACCGGCCCGGGCCCGCCGCACGCGGAAGCCGGGACCGGCCACCTTGGCGAGGTCGTAGGGGTGGTTGGGCTGGCCGAGCTCGAGCATCACGTAGTTCGAGACGTCGACGACGTTGCTGATCGACCGCATGCCGAGGAGGGCCAGCCGGGCGCCGAGCCTCGGGTCCCCCGGCCCGACGGTCACGCCCCGCAGCACCCGGGCCTCGAAGGAGCCGCACCGGTCGGGATCGAGGATCTCGACGGAGACGGCACCGATGCGGTCGCCGGCGGCGGTGCGGGGCTGCGGGTCCGGCAGCGAGAACGGGAGCCGCAGCCGGGCCGCCAGGTCGCGGGCGACGCCGGCGATCGACATGGCATCGGGGCGGTTGGGGTTGATCTCGAGGTCCCAGAGCACGTCGCGCTCGATCCCCATCGCCTCGGCGAAGGGCGTGCCCGGCTCGAGGTGCGGGGGTAGGAGGTAGATGCCGCCGTGGTCGTCGCCGAGGCCGAGCTCCCGGGCCGAGCAGAGCATCCCGTTCGACCAGACGCCGGCCATCTTCCGCCGCCCGATCTCCATGCCGTTGGCCATCACGGTGCCGATGGTGGCGAGGGGCACGAGGTCGCCGGCCGCCATGTTGAAGGCGCCGCACCCGATCTCGAGGGGCTGGCCGTCGCCGGCGTCGACGACGACCTGGTGGATCTTGGCCGCGCCCTCGATGGGGCGGGTCTCGAGGACGCGGGCGACGACGACCCCGTCGAGGCCCTCCCCGACGAGCTCCATCGACTCCACCGCCATGCCGAGGTCGCTCAGCTGGTCGCCGAGCGCGACCGGGTCCCCCTCGAAGGGGGCGAAGTCGCGCAGCCAGGAGAGCAGGACCTTCATCGGGGCGTCCTAGAACTGGGAGAGGAAGCGGATGTCGTTGGTGAAGAGGTGGCGCAGGTCGTCGACCCCGCGCCGGCTGATGGCGAGGCGGTCGATGCCGAAGCCGAAGGCGAAGCCCTGCCACTCCTCGGGGTCGATGCCGCAGCTGACGAGCACGTTCGGGTGGACCATGCCGCAGCCGCCCAGCTCGAGGAACGACCCGTCGGGCCGGACGAGGTCGTACTCGGCGGAGGGCTCCGTGAAGGGGAAGTACGAGGGCCGCAGGCGCGAGGCGAAGTCCCCTCCGAAGTAGGCCTTGGTGAACGCGTCGAGGGTGCCGGCCAGGTCGGCGAAGGTGATGCCCCGGTCGATGACGAGGCCCTCGATCTGGTGGAACACCGGCATGTGCGTGGCGTCGGGCGTGTCCTGGCGGAACACGCGGCCGGGCATGACCGAGTAGATCGGGGGCTCCTGCTCGGTCATGACGCGGACCTGCACCGGGGAGGTGTGGGTGCGCAGCACGGTGGAGCCCGGCTCCCCCATCTCGACGTAGAGCGTGTCGTACATGTCCCGCGCCGGGTGGTCGTCGGGGAAGTTGAGGGCCCCGAAGTTGTGCCAGTCGGTCTCGACCTCGGGCCCCTCTGCCACCGTGAAGCCCATGCCCACGAACACGTCCTCGAGGCGCTGGATCGACTCCGTCACCAGGTGCAGGTGCCCGGCTCCCGTGCCGGGCGGCACCTCGGTGAGGTCCAACCGCTCCGCCGCCAGCCGGGCCCGACGGTCGGCGGCCTCGAGGGCCGCCCGGCGAGCGGCGACCGCCTCGGTGAGGGCGTCGCGGACCCGGTTGCTGGCCTGCCCCACCGAGCGGCGGGCGTCGGCGTCGAGGTCGCGCAGGCCGGACTTCAGCGTCGACAGCGACGAGCGCTTGCCGAGCAGGTCGGCCTCGAGCCGGCGGAGCTCGTCCAGGTCGCCGGCCGCCGCGATCTTCGGCACCGCGTCGGCCTCGACGGCGGCGAGCTGCTCGAGCAGGGCGTCCTCGGACATGGTCGTGTGATGCTCCCCGCTCAGGCCGGCCCGCCGCCAATCGGTTCGTGGAGCTGCTCGAAGGCGTCGGTCGGGAGCGTGAAGCGGAACGTGCTGCCGGCCCCGAGCTCGGAGCTGGCGGTGAGGTGGCCCCCGTGCGCCTCCACGAGGCCCTGGCTGATCCAGAGGCCGAGGCCCGTGCCGCTGGGGCGGCCGTGGTCGCGCCGGAAGAACTTGGTGAAGACCCGAGGCAGGTCCTCGGCGGGGATGCCCTCGCCCGTGTCGTGCACCTCCACGGCGATCGTCCCCTCGAGCACGGCCCCCGTCACCCGCATCCCCGTGGGGCTGCCGTACTTGGCGGCGTTCTCCACGAGGTTGGTGAGCACCTGCTCGACCTTGTCAGGGTCGGCGTAGACGGCGGGGAAGTCCTCCGGGAAGGCGACGTCGCACGCCAGCCCGGGGATGCCGATGGCCACCTTCTCCACCACCGACCCCGCTAGGGCTGGCACGTCCACCAGCTGGCGCTTGAGCACCAGCCGGCCCGTCTCCAACCGCGAGATGTCGAGCAGCTCGGTCACGAGGCGGGTGACGCGGTCGGCGTCGTGGTGGACCTGCTCGAGCATCGTCCGCTTCTGCTCGTCCTTCAGGCGCTCCCAGCGGGACAGCAGCAGCGACGTGTAGCCCTTCACGGACGTGAGCGGGCTGCGCAGCTCGTGGGACACGGTGGAGATGATCGCGATCCCGCTGCGCTCCCCCGACGGCCGCAGATCGAGCACGATCTGGCCGGGAGAGCGGCGGACGGTGGCCGTGACCGGCACCTCGACCTCGTCCCCCCGACGGAACACCAGGTCGACCTGCCCCTCGGTGGCCGGGAGCCCATCGCGCAGGGCGGGCGCGCCGCCCCCGCTCCGAACGGCGAACGCCTCGCCCACCGGCCGGCCGACCTGGTCGGCGGCCTCGGGGCCGAGGAGCTCGACGGCGGCCGTGTTGAGGGCGATGAGCACCAGGTCGGCGTCGAGCACCAGCACCGGGTCCGGCAGGGCGTCGAGGTCGATCGTGGTCACGGACGGCTCCGGCGCTGGCGGAGCGACTCGAAGCACAGGATGGTGCCCGCCATGGCCACGTTGAGCGACTCCGTGGGCCCGCCCATCGGGATCGTGAGCCGCACGTCGACGGCGTCGACCACCGACGCCGGGAGGCCATGGGCCTCGGAGCCGAGGACGAGCGCCAGCGGTCCCCTCAGGTCCACCGCGTCGTACGGGGTGCCGGCGCGCACGACGGTGGCGGCCGTCGTCACCCCACCCGCTCGCAGCTGCTCCAGCACCTCGGTGGTCTCCCCTCCGATCGCCACCGGCAGGCGGAAGAGCGCCCCCGCCGCGGCTCGCACGCACTTCGGGTTGCTCGGGTCCACCGAGCTCCCGCAGAACAGTACCGTCGCCGCCCCCGACGCCTCCGCGGCTCGCAGCAGGGTCCCGGCGTTGCCGGGGTCCGCCACGCCGTCGAGCACGAGCGCCAGCGGCCCGCGGCGTGCCGCGTCGACGGCGAGTGCCACGGGCACCTCGACCCGGCGGGCGATGGCGGCGACGGCGTTCGGGGTGACGGATGCCGCGGCCCGCCCCAGCACCTCGGTGGAGACGGCGTGCACGTCTGCGCCCGCCGCCGCGGCGCGGTCGAGCACCTCGACCGGT
>Ga0190269_10001644_pt1 | contig 10584 bp, 9 predicted proteins | sample Popmic249IS_FD_133749 | JGI IMG/M metagenome (GOLD analysis project Ga0190269, IMG submission 133749) | Populus adjacent soil microbial communities from riparian zone of Blue River, Arizona, USA - 249 IS | ecosystem: Environmental > Terrestrial > Soil > Riparian zone | place: USA: Arizona... | reverse complement strand
CGGGTCGAAGCCCTGCTCCTGCAGCTCGTTCTTCTTGAGCTTGAAGGTCGCGGTGGTGTCGAGCTGCGGGCTGACGCGCACGAACAACGGGCGCGCGTAGCCCGGTAGGCTGCGGTCGACGTGGGCCTTGAACGCGACCGGATCGAAGCTCGCGCCCTCGGCCATGACCAGCGCCACCATGCCGGCCCGGCCTTCGGTGTTCGGCACGCGCACGCCGTACGCGTTGACCTCGGCGAGGCCCGGCACGCTCGACAGCGCCTCCTGCACCTCCGTCGTCGAGACGTTCTCGCCCTTCCAGCGGAACGTGTCGCCGAGCCGGTCGGTGAAGTACAGCAACCGGAAGCGGTCCCGGCGCAGCAGATCGCCGGTGTTGAAGTACGCATCGCCGGGCTCGAACAAGTCGCGCAGCACCTTCTGCTCCGTTGCCTTGGCGTCGCGGTAGCCCTCGAAGCTCATCTTGCGCGTGATCTTCCCGAGCAGGATGCCTGGCTCGCCGGTGCGCGCGAGCACGGGCTTGCCGGCTGCGTCGCGCACGATCTCCTGACGCGCTTCGTCCCAGCGCACGAGCCTCATATTCGGCGTCTGCGGCCCGACGGACCCCACCACGCCGAAGCCGTTGAGCGTGACGCAGTTGCCTTCGGTCGCGGCGTAGAACTCGACGATCCGCTCGAGGCCGAAGCGGTCCTGAAACGCTTGCCAGATGTCCGGACGCAAGCCGTTGCCGGTCGCGATGCGGATCTTGTGCCGGCGGTCGCCCGGTGACGGCTCCGCATTCATCAGGTACCGGCACAGCTCGCCGATGTAGATCATGTGCGTCGCGCCGTGCGCGCGCGCATCGTCCCAGAAGCGCGTGCGCGAGAACTTGCGCGCGAGCGCGAGCGTGACGCCGCCCGTAACCACGCTGCCGAGGGCGAGCAACAGCGCGTTGCTGTGGTACAGCGGCAGGCAACAGTACGTGACGTCGCCCGGGACGTAGCGCATCGCGACGGCGGACCACACCGCGCCCGCCCGGTAGGTGCGGTGGTGCGGCACCAGCGCGGCCTTGGGCAAGCCAGTCGTGCCGCTCGTGTAGATGTACGCGGCCAGGCCGTGGAGCTGAGGGCGGAGCGTTCGATCGGGATTCGCCTCCGAGGCGCCCGTAAGCAGCGCGTTGAACGTGCGCTCCGAGCTGGCCGCCGGCGGATCGTCCTCGTGGTCCACCCACATCGCATCGCTGCCGCCAGCGAGCTGAGCGCTCACCTCGGCTGCAACCTCGCGCACGGCCGTAGAGTGCGCGCCGCTCGCCACGATCGCGAAGGGCTCGCACGCACGGAGCGCGTGGGCCAGCGTGTTGCCGGTAAGGTTCGTGTTCACGAGGCTCGGCACGGCCCCGATCTTGTGCAGGCCGAAGACGTGCCAGATGAAGCTCGGCCGGTTGTCCATCACCAGCGCGATCGTGTGACCCGCCTTCACGCCGGCGCTGCGGTAAGCGTGCGCGTGGCGGTTGATCAGCGCGTTGGCTTGCCGGTACGTGAAGACCTGCTGCTCGAAGCGCAGGAAGACCGTGTCAGGGATCCGCGCCGCGTGTTCCTCGAGCTGAACGGCGATGGTCCGCGTGCCATCGGGATCGAAGAACAGGACGCCTTGCGCGAAGCGCAGCCAGTTACGAAGCAGGTCGGACAAGCCGTTCGATCATATCCAAATCGGATATGGCCCGGCCATACGTGAATTGCGTTCACGCGCGGTAGTGCGGCGCCCAGCCCGACGTGTCCTTGAACAAGCGCACGCAGCGGATGTGCTTGCTCTCGGTCAGGAGAAACCGATGGTGACGATTGGCCGGCACCACGATCAGGTCGCCGCGCTCGACGACCACGCGCATCCATTGATCGTCGCGGGAGCGGATGTCGAAGATGCCCTCACCCTCGAGCACGAATCGCACCTCGTCGTCGTCGTGGAAGTGCTCGGGGATGAACTTGGCGCAGATTGCCTCGAGGTTCGGCGTGCTCGGGCTCAGCTGGACCTCGTCCTGCTCGACGTAGCCGCGCTCGGCCTTCAGCCGATCCATCGGCGCTTGGTAGCGGGCCGGGTCCGTGTCGAGACGGGTGTAGTACACGTCGTTCGCGAGTAGCTCATCGGCGCTGATCTCGCCGGCCCGATCCAACCAGGTCGCCTTCATCGCTTTGCCCCTCCAGCCGCCCTGACGTGCGGTTCGCCCGGATCGAGCCCGCGCGAGCGGGGCTCGCCTACGGCGGCGTCAAGGCCGAGCTGCTTCATGCGCACGGCCGCCTCGAACAGGTAGTGGTAGCACTCGGCCTGCGTCTTCGCGTGCACCCAGTCGCGCCCCCAGATGTACACGCCGTGGCGGCGCACCAGCACGGCGTGCGACTTCGGGAACTCCTCCATCGCCTGCGCCATGCGGTCGGCGAGGTCGCACTCGCGCGCGGTGTTGTCGATGATCGGTACCTGCACGCGGTCGTAGTAGCCAAAGCCGGCGAGGCCTTTGATCATCTCGATCTCGGTGCACTCGAACACGTCGCGGTACAGCAGCGTGACCAGCAGCGCGTTGATGCTGTGGCTGTGCAGCACCGCGCCTGCGTTGCGGATCCGGTACGCGTTGTAGAAGAGCGAGCTGCACTCGCTCACCTTGAGGCCCGGCGTCTTCGGCGACTCGAGGATCTCGCCCTGCTCGTCGAGCACGAACACGTCCTCTTCGGCGATCTTCTCTTTCTGCACCCCGCTCGGGGCCATGTACACGCGTCCGTTCTCGCGGACGCTGATGCCACCGCCCGTCCCGGTAGCCCAACCCTGGTGATAGAACTGGCGGCACAAGTCCGCGATCACGCGCTGTGGCTTCATTTCCATCGCGACGAGTGTTTATCAGCCGTGGGGGGTGTCGTCGAGCCGGCTAGCCCGTAGTACGCAGCGCGTCACGGTCATGGTCGCACCGTTGTCACGCATCGGGCCCTACGCCGTGCTGAAGCCGCTGGGGGCCGGCGGCATGGCGGAGACGTTCGTCGCTGAGCGGCGCGGGCCGGGTGCGTTCGTGCAGCGCGTGTGCCTGAAGCGCATCCGCGCGGACCTCGCCAACGATCCCGAGCTCGCTCGGCAGTTCATGGCCGAGGCCGCGATCGCCGCGCGCTTGCGGCACGCCAACATCGCGTCGGTGCTCGACTTCGGCGAGGACCAGGGCGTGCTCTACATGGCCATCGAGCTGATCGATGGCGTGGACCTGCGCGAGCTGATCCACGGCGCGCCGAGCGGCCTGCCCGCCGCGCTCGCGATCCACATCGGCGTGGAGCTGTGCACGGCGCTCGACGTCGCCCACGGCGCGCCCAGCGGCGCGGTGATCCATCGCGATGTCTCGCCCTCGAACGTGCTCGTCAGCACCGAGGGCGAGGTGAAGCTGGCGGACTTCGGCATCGCGCGCACGGAGGCCACACCCTCGCATACGCGCACCGGGATCGTTCGCGGCAAGGTGCCGTACATGGCGCCCGAGTACGCGCGCACGGGCCGGTTCGACGCGCGCGCGGACCTGTTCTCGCTCGGCGTGCTGCTGCACGAGTGCGCGTACGGCATGCGCCCGTTCGATGGCGCGACCGATCTCGAGACGCTCGAGCGCGCCACGCGCGGCGAGCGCTGGCCAGTGCCCGAGCGTGCAGAGCCACTGCCGGACGGCTTCACGGCGGTGCTCGATCACCTGCTCGCCGCGGAGCCCGATCAGCGCTTCGGCAGCGCTGGCGCTGCGCTCGAGGCGCTGCTCTCACTGCCCAACGACCCGCGCGCCAGCCGCGAGCTCGGCGTGCGCGTCGCCGCGCTACGCGGTCCGGCGAGCCACGACGACTCCTTCGCCAGCACCGAGCTCGCAGCCCGGGCGAGCGATGCGGAGGTCGCGACGCGCACGCTGGTCAGCGCGCCACAGCCCGAGCTGCCGCGCCGCCGGGGGCCACTGCTCGCGCTGCTGGGCGCTGCGGCGGCGCTGGCGCTGCTCGGCGCGCTGTGGCTCGGCAAGAGCGCGCCCTCGGTCGCAGACTTCGCGCTCGAGCCGACGGAGCCGCCACCGCCCGCGCTGGTCGCCGCCGCGCCGCCTGCTCAGAGTGCTCCGCAGGCGGATCCTGTGCTGCGCCCGAGCGGCGCGCACGCTCCGGCAGGTGCCGCGACCGACGCAGGCGGCGCCGACCCCGCTGCATCCGCTCAGCCGGCCGACCTCGCCACGCTGAAGGTCGACATCCATCCGCACGGCTTGGTGTTCGTAAACGATCGCCAGCCCGTCGAGTCGCCCGCGACGCTCAAGCTAGCGCCCGGCACGTACACCGTGCGCGCCGAAGGGCCGAGCGGTACGCAGAAGCGCAAGGTCGAGCTGCGCGCAGGCCAGCGCAAGCGCCTGCGCTTCGACTGACTAGCGACCGTTGCCGGTCGGCTGCTGCTCGCCGCTTTGCTTGTGGTCCTCGAGCAAGCCGAGGCCGATGGCGAGCGCCTTGCGCACGCGGTCGAGCATCTCCTGCTCGGCCTGGCGCAGCGCCGTCAGCCGCTCGACCTTGGCGATCAGCTGGTCGCGCTCGACGCTCAGCCGGCCATAGCGAGTCTCGAGATCGCTCTTCGCGCTCTCGGCCTCTTCGAGCTGGTCGTGGAGCAGCTGGGCCTTCGTGTTGAGCTCGGCGGCCGTCTTGGCCGCGCGAGCGCGCTCGCTCGCAGCGGCGTCCTCGAGCTGGCGGCGCGTGTCCGCGAGCTCCTTGCGCGCCGCTTCGGCTGCGGCTGCCAGCGCCTCGCGCTCCTTCTTTTCCAGCTCGGCGCGCAAGGCCTCGACGGCGCTCTTCGTCGCCTGCTCGCCCGCGTCGCGCGCGGACTTGAGCGCCACGGCATGCTCGTCGCGCAGCTCGGAAAGCTCGTCCGCGTGGTGACGGCGCAGCGCCGCCTCCACCTGCTCGGCGGCCTTCTTGTTCTCTTCGAGCGCGCTGTGATGCGACGCAAGGGCCTGCGCCTTCTCGTCTTCGTAGCGCTTGCTCAGGCCGTCGAGCTCGACCGCGTGCACGTTCTTCACGCCCGCCAGCTCTTCGCCCAGCTCCTTGGCGCGCAGCTCGGCGCGCTCCATGCGGCTGCGCGTCTCCTCGAGGCGCTTCTTCGCGGTGTCCTTGTCCGCCGTGAGCGCGTCGACGACTTCCTTGCGCTTGTCGAGCTCGCGCTGCATCTCGGCCTGCTTGTCGCGCAGGTCGGTCAGCTCGCGCTCGATCGCGAGGCTGCGGTCGCTCGCCTCGATGATCTGCTTGTCGCGCGCCGTCACTTGGTCGCGCAGGTCGAGCAGCTCGCGATCCTTGCGGTTGAGCTGCTCGCGCAGATCGAGCAGCTCGCGGCTGGTCGCGCCGCCCTTCTTGCTCGTCTCGGTCAGCGTGCGCTCGGCGCTGCTCGCGCGCTGCTCGGCGGTGCTGGCGCGCTGCTCGGCGTGCGAGGCGCGCTGGTCGGCGGCCTGCGCGGAGCGCTCCGCTTGCGCGAGCTTGCCCTGCAGCTGGCTGACCTCGTCGCGCAGCTTCGCCAGCTCCTTGGCATCTGCGCCACCGCCTGCGGCAGCCGGGGGCGCGGCGATCGGCATCGATGCCCGCAAGCTCGGAGCGGCGCCGAGCGAAGGCGCCCGCGATGCGACCGGCGCGGCGACCGGTGCGGCCGGTGCGGGCGCGGCGATGGGTAGCTCGTCCGGCTCGTCGGGATCGGCGGAGAGGTCGAAGCTCGGAGCGTTCTGCGCGGTCGAGGTCGCGCTCGCGGGCGCGATGGGCTCGGGCGAGGTGTCGCTCGCGCTCTCCATCGCAGGCGCAGGCGGCGGCTCGCTGCCATCGACGACGATCACATCGTCTTCGACGATATCGGCGACCTCGAGCTCTTCGTCGGACACGGGCTCAGAGGCCGTGATCGGCTCGAGCGTCACGTACTTCTTCACGACATCGAGCAAGGCCGGCACTGCGATCGGCTTGTGCAGGTACTCCTCGGCCCGCGTGCGCAGCTTCTTGTGCTGCTCGAACGTCTCCTCGGTGGCCTCGCTCGACAGGATCACGAGCGGCACGTCTTTGAGCGCGTCTTCTTTCTTCAGCTTCTTGCAGACCAAGAAGCCATTCATGCCGGGCAACTCGATGGTGAGCAGGATCAGATCCGGCCGGCTGGCCATCGCGCGATCGATGCCCTGGTTGCCGTCGCTTGCGACCTCGACGGCCGCACCGAGACTCTGCAAGCCGTTCTGGACCTCGCCGGCGAACGCGGCATCGCTCTCGAGCACCAGAATCCGCTGACCCATCGCGCAGCCCTCCGACGAAATCGTGAACCGTCAGGATAGAGGCGCGGGTTTTTTGGTGTCAACGATGCGTTGGCCAAACCCAAAAGAATTTCGAGCGTTTACCGCCTGAGCTCAGAACCGTTATGGCAGGCGCGCCGAGCCGATCAGCTGGAGCAGGCTCTGCTCGTCGAGGTCGCTCACGAACGAGTACGCGAGCCCGCCCTTCTCGAGCACGGACACGGTGTAGCCACGCACGTTCTGGTAGGTGACGAGGTGTGAGCCAGCTCGCGCCCGCTGACCACCCATGCTCTCCACCAGCTCGTCGTCGTGCAGCATCCGCTGCGCTTCCTGCGTCGGCTGATACACGGCCACCGTCACGCGGTTGTTGCCGGTCGTGTAGCTGAGGAGCGCAGCGGGCTGCTGGCCGACGTGCCCGATCCGCGCACCCAAAAATCGGACATCGGCGCGCGGGAACTCGACCGGGCGCACGCGGAAGCCGACCTTGTTGCTGAGCCAAACCGGGTCGGGCTCTTTGATGTCCGAAGGCAGGTCCCAGCTCACCCGGATCGGGCTGGGATCGAACAGCGCGGCACCGGCATGGGTCGGCTCGCTGCTCGCCAGCGGTGGCGGCTCGGGCCGCTTCACGGCGACGACGTACAGGAGCGCCGCGGCCGCGACGGCGAGGGTGGCCGTAAAGCCCACGTTGCGCCGCCCTGCCCCTTCCTTGACCCGCTCGGCTCGGTCGAGCGCGCGGATCACGTCGACGCGGACGCCTTCCGGGAGCACCGGCCGAGGCAGCTCGTGCACGGCGCGCTTGAGCGCACGGCTCATGCCCAGCTCGTCCCGACAGAGGGAACAAGCGTGCAAGTGAGTCTCGAGCGTCGCGGCCGGCGAAGGCTCGAGCTCGCCATCGACGTAGGCGTCGAGATGGTTACGAACGAGAGCACAGTCCATCAGTTGCGTCTCCTGTCACGGCGGAAGGCTTCAAGCGACACGGGCTCGCTTGCGGAATCGGTTGCCGCGGGGGCGGCCTCGGCGATCGCGGGCAGTGTTTGGGCGATGGGTGCGCCTTCGGCGGCGGCCACGACCCGCTCGCGCAGCGAACGGCGGGCGCGATGCAAGCGCGACATCACCGTGCCGATGGGACAGCCCATCACCTCGGCGATCTCCTTGTAACTAAGCTCCTCGATGTCGGCGAGCACGATCACGGTGCGGTGATCTTCGGGCAACTGCTCGAGCGCCAGCGCGAGCTCCTTCTGAACGAGCGGTCCGAGCGCGGCGCCATCCGGGTCGGTGAGCGCCTGCAACGCGGGGCGCGAGACCACATCGCGGCCGCTCGGCTCGTGCGTCATCGTCTCGCGCACATCGCGCTCGCGTACGCCGCGCCGGTAGCGGTTCACGAACAGGTTGTATTGGATGCGCAGCAGCCAAGCCTTGATGTTGCTGCCGCGTTCGAAGCGGTCGAAGAACCGGAACGCCCGCAGCACGGTCTCCTGCAGCAGGTCCTCGGCATCGGCTTTCGACCGGGTCAGCCGCAGGGCATTGCCGTAGAGCAGATCGAGGTGGGGCAGGACCTCGGCATCGAAGGCCTCCCTTTTCAGGTCTTTGGCGGCGCGGGAGGCTCGGAGCTTGGAAAACAAGTCGATGTCCTTTTAGGCCGGGAGGCGATGCCTTTTCGGGTCGCCGAGGCGCCCCTGCCCGCGGTTGGCGGTCCCAGAGGGCCCCGTCAGGCTGGCGACCGGGGCAACACTCTCCCTTGGGAATCTATTTCAGCCTAGGTCGCAGAGCGCGGGGGACTGCCCTTCTCTGGCGCCCGGATCCGGACCGGGGCAGGCTGTGCCCGATGTCGGTGGACGGGCAAGTCGACGCGCTGGCACGAACGGTCGTGGCCATCGCGGACCATGCGATGCGCGCGGCCTACGTGCGCCACACCCTGCTCGGCATGCGGCCCGAGCAGGTGGCCGACTGCTTCGTGGTGGCGATGTCCAGCGCGGAGGCCCGCCGGCCGGCGCACTGCGAGCTGCTTCAAGCCATCTCGCTCGCGCTGGCAGACGACGCCTGCAATGGCCTGCGCGACACGGTGTGCGGCTTGCTCCAAGTGCGCGGAGAGCCGTCGCTCGCGCGCGCGTTGATGCGTGCCTCGCCCGACGACGAGGATCCGGCGGCGCAGCGCGTGCCGGACTTCGGCAAGGGGCGCACGGTCACGCTGGGCGAGCGCAAGTCGCTCGCGCGCAGCCACGACCGCGCCTTGATCGCACGCGTGCTGCGCGACCCGCATCCGCACGTGATCCGGATCTTGCTCGGCAACCCGACGCTGACCGAGACGGACATCGTGCGGCTGTGCGCCAGCCGCCCGGTGCTCGCGGACGTGCTGCGCGAGGTGTTCCGCAGCCCGAAGTGGATCGTGCGCTACCAGGTCAAGGTCGCGCTGATCTTGAACCCGTGCACGCCGCTCGACATCGCGCTGCAGATCGCGCCGCTCTTGACCGCGCAGGACCTACGCCGCGCGGCGGCCGCGACGGACTTGAGCGTAGAGCTGCAGGAGGCGTGCAAGCGCCTGACCGGCAAGACTGCAACCACCACGCTGCATTGAGCGCGGCACAGAGCGCCCACGGAGCGCTGGTCAGGTCTTGTCGACGAGCTCGGCGTCGTCCGCTTCGGTCTTCTGGACCGCGGGCTTGCTCGGCTCGTTGGCACCGGCCTGCGCCACGGGCTTGTCGGCGGGGACCGCGCCGTCGAGGCCCTTCTTGAAGCCGCGGATGGTGCGCCCCAGCCCCTCGCCCAACGCCGGCAGCCGCGAGGCCCCGAAGACGAGGAGCAAGATCAGAAAGATTACGATCAGCTCGGATGCGCCGAGGTTTGGCACGTGCGGAGCCTACGACCGGGGCCTTGGCGCGGCAAGGGCGCAAAAGTCTGTTAGCTAGCGCGTCGTGGTGACATCACCGAGAGAGTTGGCGCGCCTCGAGCGCCGGACGTTCGAGCTGGGCTCGCAGGCGCTGTACCGGGACGCCCCGCTGTACGAGCAGCTCTACGTGCGGCGGCGCGACGACGTGCGCTTCTACGTGGAAGTGGCCCGGCACTACGGTGAGCCCGTGCTCGAGCTGGGCGCCGGCAGCGGCCGGATCACGCTCGCGATCGCTGAAGCGGGCGTGGCCGTCGTGGGCGTGGACGCGATGGCCTCGATGCTGGCTCACGCGAAGGCGCGGCTCGCGCTACGGCCCGAGCGCGAGCGCGAGCGGGTGAAGCTGATCCGCGGCGACCTGCGCAAGCTGCGCCTGCCCCGACGCTTCCCGCTGGTCATCGCGCCGTTCAACGTGCTGCAACACACGGCGTCCGGCGCTGAGCTGCAGCGCACGCTCGAGCGTTGCGCGGCCGCGATCGTCCCCGGAGGACGGCTGGTGCTCGACGTGCTCAACCCCGACATGCGCGCGCTCGCGCAAGATCCAGAGCGCGTCCTACGTGCGGGCCACGTCACCCATCCGGTCACGAAGATCCGCTACGCGATCAGCGAGAGCTCGCACTACGACGCTGCTACGCAGGTCCGCACCGTGCACATGTTCTTGTCGCCCGTGACGGGCCACGGCGCTTCGATGGTAGTGCCGCTCGCGCAGCGGCAGATCTTCCCGGAAGAGCTGCTCGCGCGGCTCGAGGCGGCCGGCCTGTCGCTGGAAGCGCGCTACGGAGCGTTCGATCGCAGCCCGTTCGGTGCGGCCAGCGAGTCGCAGATCGTGATCGCGCGCCGGCGGAAGGGCTGATAGGAGGTGCGCATGCAAGACCGATTGCTGTTCGTGCTCTCGCCGCCGCGCGCCGGCTCGACGCTGCTGCAGCGCATGCTCGGCTCGCACGCCGAGATCTACACGCACCCCGAGCCGCACTTGATCACGCCGCTCGCGTACTTGGGCTTTCACGACATCGTCGACAAAGCGCCATACGACCACATCAACGCGGCCGAGGCGATCCGCGAGTTCGTGTCCGAGCTGCCCCGCCAGGAAGACGATTACCTCGACGCGGTGCGCGCCTACAGCGACACGCTGTACGGCCGCATGCTCGACAAGAGCGGCCGGCGCTACTTCATGGACAAGACGCCGGCCTACGCGCTGGTGTTGCCGTTCCTGACCAAGCTCTATCCAACCGCGCACTACATCGTGCTCACGCGCCACCCGCTCGCCGTGATGAGCAGCTACGCGAACAGCTTCTTCGACGGCGACTGGCACGCGGCGCACGCCTTCAACCCGGTCGTGCTGCGCTACGTGCCTGCGATCGCGCGCTTGCTCGAGAAGCGCGCCTTTGACACGAGCACGACGCACGTGCACCAAGTCGGCTACGAGCAGCTGGTCCAAGACCCGGCG
>Ga0190269_10001643_pt1 | contig 10587 bp, 8 predicted proteins | sample Popmic249IS_FD_133749 | JGI IMG/M metagenome (GOLD analysis project Ga0190269, IMG submission 133749) | Populus adjacent soil microbial communities from riparian zone of Blue River, Arizona, USA - 249 IS | ecosystem: Environmental > Terrestrial > Soil > Riparian zone | place: USA: Arizona... | reverse complement strand
CTTTCCGAGATCACGGCATCGCCGGCGTCCCCCACGACCCACCCTGCCCTTGCGCTCGCACCAGCCTATGCTACACACGGGACCCGAAACTTCCAACACTTCAAGGTTCCATGTCCAAACCCGTCGTCACCCGCTTTGCGCCCTCGCCGACCGGCTATCTGCACATCGGCGGCGCTCGCACCGCCTTGTTCAACTGGGCCTATGCGCATCACACCGGCGGCAAGATGCTGCTGCGGATCGAGGACACCGATCGGGAACGTTCGACCGAAGCCGCCATCAATGCCCTGCTCGACGGGCTGAAATGGCTGGGGCTGGACTGGGACGGCGATGCGCTGTTCCAGTTCGCGCGCGCGTCGCGGCACGCGGAGATTGCGCAGGAGCTGGTGGCGCGCGGCCATGCCTATAAATGCTATTGCTCGCCCGAAGAGCTCAACCAGATGCGCGAGGAGGCGCGGGCCGCCGGCAAGCCGCCCCGCTACAACGGCTATTGGCGCGACCGCGACCCGGCCGAGGCGCCGGCCGGCGTTTCTCCGGTGATCCGGATCAAGGCGCCGACTTCCGGCGAGATCGTGGTCGATGACCACGTGCAGGGAAAGGTGGTGTTCAAGGCGGAGAACCTGGACGATTTCATCATCCTGCGTTCGGACGGGACCCCCACCTACATGCTGGCCGTCGTGGTCGACGACCACGATATGGGGGTCACCCATATCATCCGCGGCGACGACCACCTGACCAATGCCGCCCGCCAGATCATCATCTACAACGGGATGGGCTGGGAAGTGCCGGAGATGGCGCATATCCCGCTGATCCACGGCCCCGACGGGGCCAAGCTCTCCAAGCGCCACGGCGCCCTGGGCGTGGAGGCCTACCGGCAGATGGGCTACCTGCCCGCGGCGCTGCGCAATTACCTCGCGCGCCTCGGCTGGTCGCACGGGGACGACGAGATCTTCTCGACCGAGCAGATGGTGGAGTGGTTCAGCCTCGAGGGGCTCAACAAGGGCGCGGCCCGCTTCGACTTCGTCAAGCTCGAAAACATCAACGGCCACTATATCCGCGAGGCGGAGCCCGCCTATCTCTACGGGCTGATGGTCGACACGGCTGCGGAACTGGGCCGGGAGACCGACGTGGCCGGTCTCCAAGGCAACCGCGAAACGGTACTCGCCGCCCTGCCCGACCTGCAGCCCCGCGCCAAGACGGTGATCGAGCTCATCGACCTCGCCCAGTTCATCTACGCCAAGCGCCCGCTGGCGATCGAAGCCACCGCCGCCGACCTCCTGACGGCGGACACCCGCGCCATGCTCGGCGAATTCTCCGGAGTTCTGACGGCGCTCGACGCTTGGGACGTGCCGGCGATCGACGCCGCCGCGCGCAGCTTTGCCGAGGGCAAGGGGCTGAAGCTCGGCAAGATCGCCCAGCCGCTCCGCGCCGCCCTCACCGGCAGGACGATTTCGCCGGGCATTTTCGAGGTCATGGTGCTGATCGGAAAGGCGGAAAGCCTCGCTCGAATTTCAGACCAGACTTAAGGTCTTCGGCGCCTGCAACCGGCGGCGGGGTTTATTGCAAGGGTTGGGCAAATGGAGTAGGCCAAAGCCAGGCTGAAGTGTCAGCGGCCCTGCCCCTTTCCCCTTCGGAAATGCAGGGTCATCGGTCGATCAGGAGAACCATATGTCCGACAAAGTCGCCAAGCTCACAATCGGGGATCAGACCTACGAGTTTCCGATACTCGATGGGTCCGTCGGACCCGAAGTGATCGACATCCGATCGCTTTACGCCAAGACCGGCATGTTCACCTACGACCCGGGCTTCACCTCGACCGCCGCCACCGACAGCGCCATCACCTATATCGACGGCGACCTCGGACAGCTCATGTATCGCGGCTATCCCATCGACCAGCTGGCGGAAAAGAGCAACTATCTCGAGGTCTGCTACCTCCTGCTGTACGGCGAGCTCCCCAGCAAGGCGCAGATGCAGGCCTTCGACGAGGTCGTCACGCGCCACACCATGGTGCATGAGCAGATGCACTATTTCTACCGCGGCTTCCGCCGCGACGCCCACCCGATGGCCATCGTCTGCGGCGTGGTCGGCGCCATGGCCGCCTTCTATCACGACTCGACCGACATCACCGACGCCCAGCAGCGCGAGATCGCCTCGATCCGCATGATCGCCAAGATCCCGACGATCGTGGCCATGGCCTACAAGTACTCCATCGGCCAGCCCTTCGTTTATCCGCGCAACGACCTCGACTACGCGTCCAATTTCCTCCGCATGTGCTTTTCGGTGCCCGCCGAGGAATACGTGGTCAACCCGGTCGTCGCCCGGGCCATGGACCTCATCTTCACCCTGCACGCGGACCACGAGCAGAATGCCTCGACCTCGACGGTGCGCCTCGCCGGCTCGTCGGACGCCAATCCCTTCGCCTGCATCGCGGCCGGCGTGGCCTGCCTGTGGGGACCGGCCCATGGCGGCGCCAACGAGGCGGCGCTCAACATGCTGCGCCAGATCGGCACCGTCGACCGCATCCCCGAATTCATCGCCCGCGCCAAGGACAAGAGCGACCCGTTCCGCCTGATGGGCTTCGGGCACCGCGTCTACAAGAACTACGATCCGCGCGCCAAGGTCATGCAGCAGACCGCCAACGAGGTACTCGACCTTCTCGGCATCGAGAACAACCCGACGCTGCAGGTGGCCAAGGAACTCGAGAAGATCGCGCTTTCGGACCCGTATTTCGTCGAGCGCAAGCTCTACCCGAATGTGGATTTCTATTCGGGCATCATCCTCGACGCGATCGGCTTCCCGACCTCCATGTTCACGGCGATCTTTGCGCTGTCGCGTACGGTCGGCTGGATTGCCCAGTGGAAGGAAATGATCGGCGACCCGCAGAAGAAGATCGGCCGTCCGCGGCAGCTCTACAACGGCTCGCCGGAACGCGCCTATACCGCAATCGACCAGCGCTAGGCGCCGGGATCGAAATGCGCGAGGACCCGGTCCGCCGGATCCTCGCGGGGCGCCTCGGGCGCACCCTCCTGCATCAGCCGCTGGAGCCGCGCGAAGGCCTCGACCTGCAGGCGGCGCTTCTGCCCATTGTCGAGCAGGTCCTGCACTTCCGCGATCACGGCCGGTGCGTCGGGCTTGTCGAGCACGAGCTCGGGCACCGAACGGTCGCCGAGGATGATGTTCGGCAGGGACACGGCCGGCCGGCCAAATTCCGCGTATTTTCGGGCCTGGAACCGGTCCATGACGTAGACCACCGCCATGGGTATGCCGCCCATGGCCAGCTCGAGCGTGGCCGTGCCGGCGCAGCAGACGGCCAGTGTCGTTCTCTCCTGCAGCGCCCGGCGCTCGGAGCGGTCGGCGACGACGCGCACGGGAGCTGCCCAGGCGCCGGTCTCCTCGCGCAAGGCCGCCGCAAGGCCCGGCAGGGTCGGCAGGAAGAAACCCTCGATGTCGGGGCGCCGGGCCAGCCGCTCGACCAGCAGGCGGAACATGGGCAGGTGGCGGCGCAGCTCGCCCTCCCGGCTGCCCGGCAGGAGAGCGACGAGCCCCTTCTCCCGCACGGCGCCGGGTACGATCTCCCCCAGGGAGGGATGGCCCACATAGCTCGTCGGCGGTCCGCCCAGGCGCCGCATGGCCGCGGGCTCGAAGGGCAGCACCGCCAGAACCTCGTCGAAAAGCGGCCGGATCCGGGCTGCCCGTTCGGGATGGCGCGCCCAGACCGAGGGCGAGACGTAGAGCAGGATCGGGCGCTTGTAGCCGGCCCCGCGCAGCCGGCGCGCCACGAGGGCGGAGAATTCCTGGGCATCGACGAGGACGACGAGATCCGGCTTTTCCCGGAGGACGGCCCGGGCGGTCTGCTCGACCCGCCAGAGCAGCAGCGGCAGGCGCTTGACGACGTCGGTGAGGCCCATGACCGACAGGTCGGCCATGGGATAGAGGCTCGGCAAGCCCTCGGCCACGAGCTCGTCGCCACCGATGCCGCTGAGCTTGAGCGGAAGGCGCTGCCGCAGGCGGCGTACCAGGTCCGCGGCAATCCGGTCTCCGGACGCTTCGCCGGCCAGGATGAAGAGGCGCAGCGCCCTACCCATGCCGGCAGGCGCGACGCCGCGGCCCGGTGATGCCTCGCGCCGCGGTCACGCCTATTGCTCGGCCTGGCCGTTGCGCGGCGTGCAGAGGGCGCGGTCCGAGGAGGCGGTGATGAAGTTCACCACGTCCTGGACCATGCTGTCGTCCTTGAACAGTTCGGCGGCGTCCTCGACGCGCTCGCGCAGCGTGCCCTCGCTGGCGAAGATCAGGCGGTAGGCGGCGCGCAGGCGGTGGATGGCCTCGCGGTCGAAGCCGCGGCGCTTGAGGCCGACCAGGTTGAGACCGGCGAGCTTGGCGCGGTTGCCGACGGCCATGCCGTAGGGAATGACGTCCGCATCGACCATGGATTGGGCGCCGATGAAGGCGTGGTCGCCGACGCGGGTGAACTGGTGGACGACGCAGGTGCCGCCGAAGATCACGTAGTTGCCGATGATGGAGTGGCCCGCCAGACCCACATAATTGGCCAGGATGACGTGGTCGCCCAGCTTGCAGTCATGGGCCACATGGGTGCTTGCCATCAGCAGGCAGTCATTGCCTATCCGCGTCTCCATGCCGCCGCCGGCCGTGCCCGGGTTGATGGTGGCGTTCTCACGGATGGTGCAGCGCTCGCCGATGACGAGGCGGCTCGCCTCGCCGGTATATTTGAGGTCCTGCGGCGCATGGCCGATGGAGGCGAAGGGGAAGATCCTCGTACTCGCCCCGATCTCCGTATGGCCGGCTACCGAGACGTGGGAGATGAGCTCGACGCCGTCCTTGAGGACGACGTCCTCGCCGAGGATGCAATAGGGGCCGACCTTGACGCCTTCGCCGAGCTGCGCGCCCGACGCCACGATGGCCGTCGGATGGACTTCCAGTGCTGCCACGCTCATTCCCCGACGATCATCGCGCCGATTTCGGCTTCGGCGACGACGACGCCGTCGACGATGGCCTTGGCCTCGTAGCGGCCGACATTGCGCCGGCGCTGGATCTTGCGGATGTGGTATTCGAGGCGGTCGCCCGGCTCGGCCGGCTTGCGGAACTTGGCCTTGTCGATCGTCAGCATCATGACGATCTTCTTGCTCGTCGACAGGGAATCATTGGCGATGACCACGGCGCCGGCGGTCTGCGCCATGCCCTCGATGATCAGCACGCCCGGGAAGATCGGCTTGCCGGGAAAGTGGCCCTGGAAGATCGGCTCGTTGATGGTGACGTTCTTGATGCCCACCGCCGATTCGTCGCCCTGGATGTTGATGATCCGGTCGATCATCAGGAAGGGATAGCGGTGCGGCAGGGCCTCGAGGATGTCGCTGATTTCCAGGGTGGTCAGCTGCCCACCCGCCGCCTCGTCGACGACGCTACTCTCTACACTCACCGCTCATCCCCTTTTGCTAACCGCCGCACGGCCGCCATCTCGCGCCAGAAGTCCTTTATATCCTGAGCCGGACGACCGGCAAGCTTCGATCCTGGCGGCCAGGACTTGGTGAGCGCCGTCCCGCCGTGGACGAGGGAGCCGGCGCCGACCGTCAGATGGCCCGCGGAGGTGACGTTGCCGGCGATGACCACGCTGTCCTCGAGGATCGTCGAGCCCGCGAGGGCGGTGAAACTCACCAGGATGCAGTTCCGGCCGATCCAGCAATTGTGGGAGATCTCGACGAGATTGCCGATCTTGGTGCCCTCCCCGACGACGGTGTCGCCGAGCGCGCCGCGGTCGATGGCGGAATTGGCGCCGATCTCCACCCGGTCCTGGATGATCACGCGCCCGAGCTGCGGCACCTTGCGGTTGGTCTTGCCGGGATCGATGAAGCCGAAGCTCTCGACCCCGATCCGGGCACCCGGCTGGATCACCACGTCGTCGCCGATATGGCTGCACTCGATGGTGCAGTTGGCGCCGATGACGCAATTGCGGCCGATGGTGACGCGGGCACCGATCACCGTATTGGGGCCGATCAGCGTGCCGCGCCCGATCTCCACGCCCTCCCCGATCACCGCATGGGCGCCGAGGCTGACGTCGGGTTCGGCGCTGTGCGGAGCGTCGGCCGCGGCGCATTGACCGAGAAAGACGCTGCGCGTGTCGTCGGGATGCAGATGGCCCACGAGGTCGAGGAACACCATTTGCGGATTGGGAGCGATGATGGCGACGACGTCGCCGGGGACGATCTCGGCCAAGGCCGGCGTCACCACCACGGCGCCCGCGCGGGTCGCGGCCAGGGCCTCGCCATACTGGCTGCTGCGGGCCCAGCAGATCTCGTCGCGCTGAGCCGTGTCGAGCTCGGCGGCGCCGCGGATGGGCTTAGCGAGGTCGCCGCTTGCGGGAAGCAGCTCGGCATGACCGGCGCGGGTCAGGAGGTCGGCCAGGGGAAAAGGGCCGGCGCCGGGATGAAAGCGAAAATCGACCATGCTCTTCAATCAACAAAGAAGCCGCGGCTTAGGTACCGCGGCTTCTGGACTTGTGTCACGCCGGAGCGCTTAGAGCAAGGTCGACAGCGTCAGCTGGAAGACCTGGGTGCGGTCGGTGCTCGCCTTGTTCAGGACGTAACCGACGTCGCCACGCAGCGGGCCGAACGGCGAGTCCCAGATCAGCGAGGCACCGATCGAGCTGCGGACCAGCTGGTCCATGCTGCCCGGATCGAGGGTGCCGCTGCCGGTCCACGGCACGCCGTCGACATAGGCGGCATCCGCCCAGACCGCACCGCGCAGGCCGTAGGATTCCGGCAGGACCGGGATCGGGAACTCGATCTCGGCCGAGAGGCCGGCATACATGGTGGCGCCGAGGGCTTCACCCGTCGAGAGGCGCGGCCCGAGGCCCCGAGACTGGAAGCCGCGGACGAGGCTCGAACCCGGGACGAAGGCGTCGGTCGCGCTCAGGGCACCATCATCGAAGTTGTGGATGACGCCGGCCTGGCCACGGACGCTGGCCACCACGCCCGAGTCTTCGAGCAGCGGCATGAAGTAGCGGGCACGCGCTTCCGACTTCAGGTAGTTGCGGTCCCAACCCACATATTGCTGGGTGAAGGTCGCGTAGAGGCCTTCGGTCGGCTTGTCGCGGCTGTCGAGCGTGTCATAGGTCAGGGTATAGCCGACCCAGGCCTTGTTCACTTCCTGGCCGTTGCCCGAACCCGGGGCCCCGAACACTTCGGAGAACGGCGCGCCGGCATCGCTGAACACGCGGTGCTCGCCACCCACGAAGGCGGTAGCGGTCAGCTCGTCGGTGACCGGCAGGCCAAAGCGGAGCTGGCCACCCGTCGACGTCGACCCGTAATAGGTGGTCGAGCCCTCGTCGGTGATGCGGTGGTACACGTCGATGCCCGACGAGACCTTGAGGCCCATGAAGCGCGGCTCGGTGAACGAGAAGTCGAAGGTCTTGCCCGAAGCGGTGGCACCGACGGCGATGCGCAGGTACTGGCCGCGGCCGAGGAAGTTGCGCTCGGTCAGCGAGACTTCGCCGAGCACGCCGTCCGAGGTCGAATAGCCCACGGTGATGCCGTAGTCGCCGGTCGACTGCTCGACCACGGCGATGTTGATCACCACCTTGTCGGGCGCGCTGCCGGGCTCCACCGAGACTGCCACGGACTTGAAGAAGCCGAGCTTCTCGATGTTGCTGCGGCCACGGGTGACCATGGAGCGGTTGAACGGGTCGCCTTCGGCGAAGTCGAGCTCGCGCCGGATCACGTAGTCGCGGGTCTTGAGATTCCCCGAGATGTTGACGCGCTCGACATAGATGCGCGCACCCTCGTCCACGAGATAGGTGACGTTGAAGCGGCGGTTGGTCACGTCGCGGTCGAGGCGCGGACGGACGTCGGCGAAGGAGTAGCCCTGGGACGTGGCCTCGTAGGCCAGTTCCTCGGTCGAGCGCTGCAGGTCGGCGAGCGAGTAGTTGGAGCCCTCGCGGGTCCGGACCGACCACTTCAGGGCGTCGGTGTTGAGCTCGGGAATGCTGGTCTCGATGCCGACATTGCCGAACTGGTACCGCTCGCCTTCGACGATGGTGTAGTTGATGAAATAGGCGTTGCGAGCCTCGTCGAACTCGGCCACGGCCGAGGTCACGACGGCATCGGGATAGCCGCGGTTGGCGTAGAAGTTGCGGATCAGCTCCTTGTCGAGCGCAAGCTTCTGCTCGTCATAGGTGTCGTCGCGCAGCAGCCAGCTGAGGAAGCCGGTCTCCTTGGTGGAGATGATGCCTTCCAGCGTCCCGGAGCTGAATGCATTGTTGCCGGTGAAGTTGATGGCGGCGATGCCCGAGCGCTGCCCCTCGTCGATGACGAACACGACGCGGACGCGCTGGTCCTCGAGGATCTCGGTGCGGACGCTGACCTTGACGTTCTGGTAGCCGGTCCGGTCGTAGGCGACGCGGATGCTCTCGATGTCCTGCTCGACGATCCCCTCGTTGTAGGTGCCACGGGCACCCACATTGATCATGGCGACCAGCTGATCGTCGGTGAAGCGCTGGTTGCCCTCGAAAACGACAGAGGCCACGGTGCGCCCGACGCTCTGGGCCTGCACTGCAGCAGCACCGATCAACCCGCCTGGAACGCCCGCAAGGGGCGCGGCAGAAACGATGGCAAGGGCCAACAACACGCTGCGCATCAGCCTGGTGGGATTAATCATGATCTCTTGTTGCCTTCTGCGACTTACAGCAAATGGGAATCGCCATGCACAGCACTTCCCAAGCTAACTCCATTGAAACCTTTTACGGTTTTTTTAACCAAGGGCAAGGCGCAAGCTCCGGTTGGGTTACCGAAAGATTGGCGTCCGTGCATTCCTGCAACACATCGCCCTAGCCGCCCTGAACCTGCCAATAGATGTCGTTGATGAAGGTAAAAATCGTCAGCGACAGCACCAGGGCGAGCCCGAGGCGAAAACCAAGCTCCTGTATTCTCTGACTCAGTGGCCGACCGCGGATCGCTTCTGCGAGGTAGTACAGGAGGTGTCCGCCATCCAGCATTGGTATAGGCAAGAGGTTAAATATCCCGATATTCAGGGACAGCATGGCTATCAAGTTGATAAAGGCGGCTATCCCCAGGGTCGCCACCTCGCCCGACACCTGCGCCACCTTGACCGGGCCGCCGAGCTGCTTGACGTCTCCGCGTCCGACGAAGAAGTCGCCGAGGAAGGCCGCCGTGCGGTCGATGATGAAGCGGATCTCCTCGAAGGTCATGCCGATGGCCTCCACCGGATCGGGCCGGTAGAGGGTGACCTCGTTGTCCTCGACCTGGCGGGACACGCCGATGCGCCCGATGCGGTGGACATTGCCGAAGCGGTCGGTGCTTTCGGCGGCGGCCGGCGTGACGAGGACGTTCTGCTCCTCCCCCGCGCGCTCGACGAGGATGCTCACCTGCCGCTCCGGCGCCGTGGCGACCAGCCGCTGGAAATCCTCGAAGCCGTGCACCTTGTAGCCGTCGACCGCTACCACCCGATCGCCGCTCTGCAGGCCGGCGGCCTCGGCCACCGAGCCCTGCACGACTTCGCCGATGACCGGCGGAATGGTGAAGCGCCCATAGCCGAGCAGCAAGGCGTAGAGAATCAGGAAGGTGAGCAGCACGTTGGCGAGCGGCCCCGCCGCCACCACGGCGATGCGCTGCCAGACGTTCTTGTTGACGAAGAGGCGCGGCCTGAGCGCCTCGTCGGCTCCGGCGATCACCGCCTCGTCCGGAAGGGCGCTGGTGGCGTTCATGTCTCCGACGAAGCGGACATAGCCGCCCAGGGGAACCGCCGACAGGCGCCAGCGGGTGCCGTGGCGGTCGGTGAAGCCGAGAAGCTCCGGCCCGAAGCCGATGGAAAAGGTCTGGATGGCGATCCCGTTCCAGCGGGCGACCAGGTAATGGCCCATCTCGTGCACGAACACGATGATCGTCAGCAGGATCAGGAAGAAGGGAATCGATGTCAGCATGGCTCACCCTTTCGAGACCGCACTCTACTAGGAGCCGAATGCGATGAGATTTGGTCCGTGCGGCCGGAGCGCACCCAAGCATCTACCACAGGAGCAGGCCGTCGGCGATCCGGTCGTATCCCATATGGGCAGCCCCGAGCACGGCCGCAAACAACAGGCCGAAGGTCAGGCTGTCGAGCCGATCCATGAGCCCGCCATGGCCGGGGATGATGTCCCCGCTGTCCTTGATGCGGAAGTGGCGCTTGACCGCGCTCTCGCAGAGATCTCCGGCCTGGCCGAGCACGCTCGTCAGCGCGGCCAGCAGCAGTCCGATCCACCAGGGCGACTCGGTCAGCCAGATCCAGACCGCAAGGCCCGCGAGGGTGCCCAGGGCAAGCCCGCCGAGGGCGCCGGACCAGGTCTTGGAGGGCGAGATGCCCGGGGCGAGCTTCTCGCCCCCAACCTGCCGGCCGGTGAAGAATGCCGCGGAGTCGGTCATCCAGATGACCGTCGCCAGGAACACGCCGGCATAGATGCCCGAAGTCCCCTGCCCGCGGATCGCCAGCGCGGCGAGAACCACGGCCCCGAAGAAGAGAAGTCCCGCCGCCCGCCACCCGGCCGCCTCGCCGCCGGCGAAAAGGCCGATGAGCACGGCGATCAGG
>Ga0190269_10001642_pt1 | contig 10596 bp, 5 predicted proteins | sample Popmic249IS_FD_133749 | JGI IMG/M metagenome (GOLD analysis project Ga0190269, IMG submission 133749) | Populus adjacent soil microbial communities from riparian zone of Blue River, Arizona, USA - 249 IS | ecosystem: Environmental > Terrestrial > Soil > Riparian zone | place: USA: Arizona... | reverse complement strand
TTGTCCTGCACCTCTTCGAGCGCGATCAGATCGGGCGAGCGCAGCCGCTCGACAATGATCTCTGCGAGCTCGCTGAGCTTCGCAGCGTCGTCCAGCGCGTCCAAGTTCTCGACGTTCATGCTCGCGATGCTGAGCTGCTGCGGCAGCGTAGCGCCGAGCGTGGTCGTCTCTCGGTCCAAGTTGCCAGAGACGACGCCTGGCAGCGCTTCGGTCACGATCAGCTTGTAGTTCGCGAAGCTGTAGTCGAGCACACCCACGACAGCCCCCTCGAAGCGATCGCCGACGTTCACGCTCGGGAAGCTGCCGACGAGCGCGTTGGACAAGAACATGCGCTCCGGATTGAAGTCGTTTTGTGCAATCTGGATGCCGCCTCGCGCCGTGCGCAAACCAGCGTCTGCGCGCGCGAGCACGCCAATCTCCAGCGACGGCGTGGCGCCAGTGAACGTGCGCGTGGGGTCGATCACCTCCGGGCGATCGAGCTGCACGCGCATGCCCTCCAAGCTCTCGTAGAAGTCGATGCCGTCGTTCGCCGGGTCGAACACACCGCCGCTCTCAGCTGCATCGTCGCAGATGACCTGCAGCGGAGCGCGGCGCTGGCCCGGCTCCGCGCCGAGCACCACGGCCGCCGGCAGCGGGTTGCCTGTGTCGATCACCGTGACAGTCGGACCTGTGAGCTCCGTCGTGGTGAGATTGTCGAACGCGCTCGAGTTGGGACCGCAGCTCGGCGTGCAGCCTGGACGAAACTCCGCGACCGTTCCCTCGACCGTGACGCGGGCACCAACAGTGACTGTGGGCACTGCGTTGCTGTACACGAAAATGCCCTCCGAGCTCGCCTCATCCGCATCGGGCACCTCGTCTTGCATGTAGAAGCCGCTACTGCTCACAGCCGTGACGATCGCTGGGCCGACAGTCACAACTTGGCCCTGATACGGAGACAGGTGCGCCGCACCTTGGATCGTGTGCACAGCGATCGGTTCGTCGGCACGCGTCAGCGCGGGCGATACCGCGCAAGCAACGAAGCACGCGCAGCGCAGCCAACGGTGAAGCGATCTCTTTTCATGATGCATGCCAGCAGCCTTTCGTACGCAGAATCCCGAGCTTAGTTCTATCGTCCACTCAGGTCGCCGATTGCGAACACTGCGTGACAGTCGTGACCGACATCTCTGCCGGACAGCCGCTCGCGCTCGAGCGCCTGCGCGCGAATGCCTCCTCTGACCTACTCGGCTTGTTCGAGCGTGTGTGCCAGGGGCTCGCGAGCCTGAAGCCTCCACACACCGTCGATGTCTACGAGCTATGCGCGTCATGGACTCGCAACGCGACGGGCAAAGGCCCCCTTCGCATCGCGGGCGTCGGTTTAGCCGATCGGATTCAGCACCACGCGTGCACGACCTTCGCGCTTCGCGCGATAGAGCGCGCTGTCTGCGGCCTCGATCAAGAGCTCAGCGTGTTTGGGCGTTGCGCCGCCAACAGCCGCATCGGAGATCGTGGTGACGCCGATGCTGACCGTGACATGCAAGCTCTGGCCGCGGTTGATCAGCGGCAGCTCCGAGATCACCCGGAGCATGCGTTCGGCGGCCACCGTGGCATCGGCCATCGAGGTGTCTCGCAGGATCACGACCAGCTCTTCGCCACCGTAGCGACAGGCGACGTCGCCCGTACGCAGCGTTCCCACGAGCGCCCCGGCAACACGCTGCAAGACATAGTCTCCGAACGGATGGCCATAGTTGTCGTTGACCTTCTTGAAGTGATCGACATCGAGCAGCGCGATCGAGAGCGCGCGGTGGTGGCGACGCGCAGAGGCGATCTCTTCGCGCAAGCGCACATCGAAAAACGCCCGGTTCCACAGCCCCGTCAGTCCATCGATCTGAGCGCGCGTCGTGAGCAAATCCTGGTAGCGCTTGACGCGCAGGGCCGAGCGCACGCGCGCACGCAGCTCGATCTTGTCGAATGGCTTCGTGACATAGTCGATGGCCCCGAGCTCGAACGCCGTCGCTTTCACCACATTGTCTTCGGTGCCGGTCAGAAACAACACTGGCACACTGGCTGTGCGCACATCCTGCTTGAGCTCGCGGCACACATTGAGGCCGGACATGTCGGGCAGCTCGATGTCGAGCAGGATCACGTCGGGGGTCTGCTCGTACGCCGACGACAGACCTTCGCGGGCGCACGTTGCGTAGCGCAGCTGCATACCCTCACCGCCTAAATAGATCGCGACGAGCTCGCGGATCAGCGCCGAGTCCTCGACCACCAACACGTTCGCGGGCGCTGTCTGCGCGGCGTTCGAGGGCGTGCCCTGCGCGCGCGGCTGCGTCGACTCGCACAGCCGCAGGAGCTCGTGCCATGCAGCTGGCAGCGGCCCTGCAGGGTCGGCGCGCAGGGCGCCTTCGAGCGCACGCGCGGCATCGCTGATGCTCGGAAAACCATATCCTCCCGCCGCGCCTTTGAGCTGATGAACGAGGCGCGAGAGTTGCTCGCGATCGTCCTTGTCGGCCGCGCTGCGCAGCGCAGCCACCTGGGCGGGCAGTCCGGCGACGAAGCCCGCGATCAAGTCTCTCAGCTCCGCGTCATTCGCCAGGTTGCTCGACAGATGCCCGCTGGCGTCAGCCTCTTGCGCCGCTCTTGGCTGCGCGGTGCGTTGGTCGTTCGCGGGGCGCTGGGCGCGCTGCACATGGCTCGCGACCGCGCGCAGCAACACCTCACGCTGGATCGGCTTAGCGAGGTGCTCGTCGCAGCCTGCGTCGAGGCAGCGCTTGCGCTCGCCCTCCATAGCATGCGCGGTCAGCGCGAGGATCGGACGTTGGTAGCCGCTGGCCCGCAGCCGCGCAGTCGCTTGATAGCCATCGAGGCGCGGCATCTGCATGTCCATCAAGATCACATCGAACGCCGCGCCGGACTTCGCGGCCGAGAGCGCGCGCTCCACCGCGTGCAGACCGTTGTCGACAACCTCCACCTCGAAGCCGCGCTGACGCAAGATCGTGCTGATCAGTCGCTGGTTGTCGGGTCCATCTTCGGCGAGTAATACCGACCCGCGCCCCGACTGCGCTTCGGGCGGGGCAGCGCTGACAACCAAATCCGCCGCGTCCTGCGTGCCCTCGCCGATCTCGACCGGCAAGCGCACGGTGAATTCGCTGCCCTCGTGCGGCTTGGTTTTTACCTCGATGACACCGCCCATCGCGCGCACCAGCGGTCCGCAGATCGCGAGCCCCAACCCCGTGCCGCCGAAGCGCCGCGTGGTGGAGGAATCCCCCTGAAAGAAGGGCTGAAACAACCTCTGCACTTGGGTCTCGTCCATGCCGATGCCGGTGTCACTTACGCGGATCTCGAGCTGCGCCTCGCTGCCCTGTGGGGCGGGACCGCAGCGCGCAGTCACGCGCACGGAGCCGGATTCGGTGAACTTGACCGCGTTGCTGATCAGGTTCAGCAGGATCTGGCGCAAGCGCGTGGGGTCGGCCCGCACTGCAGCTGGTAGCGGCGCATCGGCAGCGGCGCTGAATGACAGGCCCTTCTCGAGCGCTTTCACGCGCATCAGCGATGCCACCTCGGCCAGCATCTTCGCCGGGGAAAACTCGACGTGCTCGATCGTCAGCTTGCCTGACTCGATCTTCGCCACATCGAGCACATCGTTGAGCACCGCCAGAAGATGCTCGCCGTTGCTGCGGATGATCGTCGCGTAGCTCAGACGGTCGACGTTCTCGAGGCTGGGGTCGAGCAGAAGATCTGCGAAACCGAGCAACGCTGTGAGCGGCGTGCGGATCTCGTGGCTCATGTTGGCGAGGAACGCGGTCTTCGCGCGCGCCGCTGCCTCTGCCGAAATCTTCGCCTCGCGCAGCGCCTCTTCGTTGCGAACGCGCTCAGAGACGTCCATCATCGATCCGATCAAGCGTATGGGCTTGCCCTGTTCGTCGCGCAGGATGAACAAGCGATGGAACACGTGCGCGTAGCGGTCGTTGCTGCACGCGAATCGGTACTCGTAGGTCCAGTGTGTTTGGTCGCCAGCGCACGCCGCCTGCAGCGTCGAGAGCACCCCGCTCGCGTCGTTGGGGTGCAGGCGCTCTGCCCACCAGTCGAAGCTCACCTGGGTCACGTCGTAGCCGAAGTTGCGCAGCGCCGCTTCGCTGAGCCACAGCTGCTTATTGCTGAGCACACAGTCGAACACCACGTCGCTGGTCGCGCGCGTCGCGTAGCTGAGGCGCTCTTCGCTGGTATGGAGCGCGAGCTCGGCGCGTTTTCTCTGGATGAACATGCCGAGCTGGCCGGCGACCGTCGTCAGGAGATGCAAGATGCGTGTGTCTTCGGGCAGGAGCGTGCTGCGCATGACGAGCAACACCCCTTCACCCGGCCCGACTGCCACTGCGACTGCCGTGCGCAACCCGGCTTCGCGCAAGAGCGCGATCCGCCGGCTGAAGCTTTCGCCCTCCTTTTGCAGATCCTCGCACCACTCAGGGCGCGCGCTTTTCCACACGCGCTGCACCATGCCAGCATCCTGACTGGCCGTCCCGCGCTCACGCAGTTTTTCGAGCGCTAAGCCTTTGCGCGCGTAGCAGACGTCTTGACAGGTGAGGCCCTCACCCTGCTCCGCTTCGCGCCAGAGCTCGCCGTAATCCCAGCCCTGCGACTCGCACACCTCGCACAAGATCCGCTTCAGCGCGCTGTCGAGCGGCTGCTGCTCGGTGATGCGGCGCGTGATGCTGGCGAGCATGCGCATCTGCTCTTCTTCGCGTCGCCGCTCGGTCACATCCTCGGAGATGCCGATGTACCTGACGAGCGCTCCCGATGCATCGAGGACCGGGGAGATGGTGATCGCGTTTAGGAACAGCTCGCCGTTCTTGCGGTAGTTGCGCAGCACCACCTTGCATTCGCGCTGCGCCTGGATCGCCGCTCTTAGCTGCGTGATGCCCGGCTGTTCACGGTCATGACCTTGTAGAATGCGGCAGCTCCGGCCGAGCAGCTCCTCGGCGCTGTAGCCAGTCATGTGCGCGAACGCTGGGTTGATGTACGTGATGGGATTGTCTCGTGCCGTGGGGTCGGTCAGCAACACGCCGCTGCTCGTGGCTGCGATCGCTTCTTGCAGCACGTGCAGCGCCTGCTCGCGCTCGACCTGCGCGCTGATGTCCTGGACGTCGGCGACCAGAAAGCGCGGCGCTCCGTGGCTTGTGCGCACGAGCGACGCAGTGACTTCGATGAATCCGATCTGATCGGCATCGCGCAGGCAGCGCAGCTTCAGGTGCGCAGCGCCGGCATGTCCCCCGAGCAGCGCATCGATGTGCGCGTCGGCGGCGGCGCGGTCGTCGGGGTGAAGTGTCCGCATGTATGGCTTGCGCAGCAGCTGATCGCGAGACTGACCCAAGATGCGACACAGGGCATCGTTGACGCGCAGCCATTGGCGCTCGGGCGACACCAAGCCGATGCCGATCGGCGCTTGGTCGACGGTGAGCCGAAGCTCCTCCTCCGCGTCTCGCAGCGTGCGATTCTGCCGCGTGATCACCCACAGACCGCTGCCGCACAGCACGGTCGCGAGCAGCATGCCAAACAGCGCGATACGCTCTGCACGCTCGGTCTGGGCGGCGCTTTGCGCGAGTCGCTGCGACAGCAGCGCTCGCTCTGTCGCGATCAGATTGTCGACGCTCGCCCGCAGCGCGTCACTCATGCGTAGACGTTCGCGGGTGACCACTCGATCGGCAGGCTCGCCTGCGCGCGCGAGCTGCATCGCTTCCTGAAGCTGCGCGAGGCGCAGTGCGATGATTGGCTCGAGCTCGTGCAAGCGCTGCTGTTGGAGCGCGCTATCTCGTGTGAAGTCGCGCGCGGCCGCAAGGCCCGCTTCCGAGCGCGCGATGCCTTGCTCGAACACTGGGAGCGCGCTCGGCTCGCGCGTCACCGCGAAACCTCGCAATGACGACTCGGCCAGCGCGACGCCGTCGCTGATCGACCGCATCGCCTCGATGGCTTGATAGGTCTCCGGTACCCAGCTCGCGGCTTGGGCTTGATCGGCGCTCGCCTGATAGAGGCCAACCTGACTGCCGAACAGTACGACGGCGACGACTGCGAATGCTATGATGGTGCGACTCGAGATCATCGTTGGCAGTGCGGTCGGTGTCTCGCGTGAGCTCATTATGGCACCGCGTCGCGACTTTGTGCGCGAGCTGCTCGATGGAACATCTCACTGAGGCCTCACTGTCAGCGCATGCACGGCGCGCATGTGGCAGAGCCGGGCACCTGACTTGCGCGAGCTTGCGTCGAAATTGCTCGTGATCCGATGGGTTTTGGCTGCGTGGGAACGAGGCCGGCGAGTGAGCTTACCAAACCGTCGCTTAACCACATTTTTCATGACAGCGCAGCTAACAGCGGCGACACGATCACGCGACGTGGAGTGGCGCATTTTTTTCGGCGAGCGTGCAGCGGATAGCGGCAGCTCGAGGCCGGCAGCCAAGGTGCAACGGCCAAGGGCGCTCTCGAGCGTGTGCGGCACACGGCTGGTGTTCTCCGCCGCCTTTCGCAGTGGGCGCGGCGCGGACGGGTGCGTAATGGCACGCGGCCGCGATGTGCCTTGGATTGTGCTCGACCATCCACGGCAGCTCGCGCTGTGGGCTCCCACGGCGGGCCAGCTTCTGACGCGCTCCGTGCGGGCACAGAGCGCGTACCGGCTCGCGAATCGCGCAGCTCGTCGGGATTTCGCGCGATGAGCGAGTGCGGGCGCAGCGGTGATGCCTGCTGCCGTTGCAGCTCGCTGCGTTTCGCGGTCACCAGAGGGTGGTCGGAAACGGTCGCGTCGGGGTGCCCTCGACTGGTAGTACAGGGCGCATGACGATGTGGAAGCTTGAAGACGCACCGGATCAAACAGGACGCACCGCGATCATCACCGGTGCAAACTGCGGCATCGGTTTCGAGGCGGCCCGCATGCTCGCGCGGCGCGGCGCGCGCGTGGTGTTGGCGTGCCGCAACCAAGGCAAAGCACAAGCCGCGCTGGAGCAGATCACCCGCGCGCATCCTGGCGCGCTCGTGCACGTCGAGTCACTGGACCTGTCAGATCTCGCTTCGGTGAGCCGCTTCAGCGAGCGATTTATGACAGGCGCCGCTCGGCTAGATTTGCTGATCAACAACGCAGGTGTCATGAACCCGCCGTTCAGCCGCACCGCGCAGGGCTTCGAGCTGCAGCTCGGGACGAACCATCTCGGGCACTTCGTGCTCACGGCACAGCTGTGGCCGCTGCTCGCGCGCACTGCGGGTGCGCGCATCGTGACGGTTTCGAGTCAGGTCGCGCACTCGGGCAAGATCGACTTCGCTGACCCGAACTTCGAGCGACGCCGCTATCAAGGCTGGATCGGCTACGCGCAGAGCAAGCTCGCCAATAGCATGTTCGCGCTGGAGCTCGCGCGGCGTGCGGCGCAGGCGGGCGCTCAAGTAACGGTGACGGCGTCGCACCCCGGCTGGACGGCCACCGATCTCTCGCGCGACTCACCGTTCATCACGCATGCGAGCCGCCTGCTCGCGATGTCCGCGGAAGGTGGGGCGCTGACCACGGTGCGCGCGGCCATCGATCCGCTCGCGGCGAATGGATCCTACTGGGGACCATCGAGCTTCTTCGAGCTGGTCGGCTCCCCTTCGCCGGCGCGCATCCCGCGCCGCGCGCGCGATCCCGAAGCCGCGACGCGACTGTGGGAGCTCAGCGAGCGCCTGACTGGTGTGCGCTTCAGTTGTTAGCTCAGCCGGCAGCGCCGCGCCGCATCGTGTAGCGCTTGCCCCGGACACTCATGATGGGAAAGGCGAGCAACGCTTCGTTCAAGGTGAACTCGAACTCGGCGCGTTGCTCGGGAGTGAGCCCGAGGTAATCGATCGCTTCTGTCATCTCGTCGGGAGAGAAGCCGCGCGCCTGTGGATTGAACCAACTGAGCGCTTTGATGATGCCGCGCACGAAAGGGTTCGCTGTGACGATCGAGATCGTTCCGCGACCGCCGGTGAACTGGCGCATGAAGTCGTTGATCTCGTCCCGCTGCTTCGCGCTTGGTCCGCCGCCGTCGCTTATCGACAAGCCGCGGATGCCGCGTTTGTCTCCCTTGAGCGCGACCATCGCGATCGCGAGCGCCTGCATGTACTCGTACCATTCCTCAGCCGTAGGCGAGTCATGTCGATGCAAGCTGATCACTACCTGCAGCGTTCCCCCGCAGGAGGACCATGTGCGCGTAAACATGTTCGCTGACATGGCGAAAGGCCAGTGTACCGCGAAACGTGCTCTGCAACGCAGCTGATCTCCCGGGAGAGGTGCGTTGCCAGCATCGGACAATGTAGGACGGCGGTCTATACCGAGGCGCTGCGTCTAACTGTCAACTGCCTGTCCGACGGTGGGTCCAACATCAGTTTAACTGTCAGTCGTTGCCAGCAGGGCGCAGAGTCCATTCGAGCTTGGGACTCGCTTGGCTCTGCGCCCACCGTCACTTCACTCTTCGGTAGCGGGCGCCGCGGCCAGGGGTTCCGCGTGCTCGGCGGGCGGATCGATCGTCGCGACCTCCTCGGAAGCTTCGACAGCAGGTGGGGGCTCCGAAGCAGGCGCTTCGGCTGCTGCAACTTCTGCGGGGGCTTCGGAGGCATCGCTGGTTGCGACCGCGCTGACTTCCGTAGGCAGATCCTGCGTGATGTCAGATGCCTCGGCTGTGGCTGCCACCTCCGGCTCGACCGGAGTTTCGATGGCCAGCGCAGCTTCGGCTTGCGGCTGGGGGGACGCGGGCGCTGCTTCGACAGCAGCTTCGGCAGGTGCGCTGCTCTCAGACTCGGGTGCCGCTTCCTCTGCCGCGGCTGCAGGTTCTTGTGTCACGGCAGGTTCTGTCACTGCGTCGGTCGCCTGCGTAACTTCTGCTTCTGCAGGTGCGACGGCAACGACTTCGCTGATCGGACCGGGCTCTGCAACTTCGTCAGCTGCAGGAGCGGCGGCCTCGGGCTGGGTTTCGACTTCGACTTGTACTTCGACGGGGTTGCCTTCTGCTTGTGACAGGGCAACTTGGGCTTGTTCACCGAGGGCTACGGCCTCGGCGCTGGACGGATCTGTGCTCTCGAGCGACTCGTTCATAATGCGCCACCTTCCCCAAAACGCATGCGGATGCCGATGCGACGAATGACAGTAATGCTGGTTCGCAAATCACGTTGCAACATCAATTCGATCAACGCGTGCAAGCCTTCTTGTTAACGTGTGTCAGCTCGACAAGTGTCATTAGTTACATGACACAAAGTGCGGCGGCAGCGCGCGTTGCATGACGGCTCGCAGCACCAGCCTGTAGCGACGATCGCGCTCGTCGATCACGAGATCGAGGTCGAGGTCGGCCGAGCGGCCACTCGTGCAGTACGCCCCTTGGACCGAACGGTGTACGATGACCTGATCCTGTAAGGTGACCGACGAGGAGACACATGACGGAGAAGCTGGTCACGGGCCGCTGCCACTGCGGCAACATTTCATTCGCGCTGCGCTGGACCGGCGAGCCCGAGACCCTGGCCGCTCGGAGCTGCGGTTGTACGTTCTGTGTGGCGCGCGCTGCCAGCTGGGGCTCGGTCCCGAGCGGCCAGCTCGAAGTGACCGTCCAGGCTGGCGGGCTGGTCTCGCACTACACCTTTGGTACGCATAGCGCTGTGTTCCACGTGTGCGCGCGCTGCGGTGGTGTGCCGGTCGTGACGAGCGAGATCGAAGATGGGCTGTATGCGGTTGTCAACGTCAACTCGTTCCGGAGCATCGACCCAGCTCATGTACCTACCCAGCCAGTGGACCTCAGCAACGAAGACCTGAGCACGCGGCTGGCCCGTCGCAAACGCAACTGGATCAGCGACGTGCGCTTCGTTCGCCCGGACCTCGCGCATGCGAGCTCGCCGCGACCGTTCCGCGTCCAGCGCACGGTGCTGTTCGGCGACTGCGATCCTGGCGGCATCATCTACACGCCACGCGTCGCTTACTATGTGGCCGAAGCCGCGGGCGCATTCATGACGTCGCGGCTCGGGACGTCGTCGGCGCGCCTCGCCTTGCAGACTGGCGTCCTGCCGCCGGCCCGCTTGCTCCATATCGAGTACCTCTCTCCGATGACATACGATGACCAGCTAGAGATCGAGGTGTCCGTCGAGCACATCGGCGAGCGCTCCTACACGCTCAGCGTTCATGCGCGTAAGCTCGATCGCACACCCACTTTCTACGCTCGACTCGTGCAGGTGTGTGTGTCCGCCCAGACCTTCCAGCCCGTGCCGCTGCCCGACGACCTGCGCGCGCGCCTCGAGTCCTGACCGCGTGTCAGCTTCGACAGCCCTGGCGCGTGGCGATGGACGAATATGAAAGTTCTTATCGCAGCGTGTTGCTTCAGTGCTGCGGTGCGCCGTGATGCTCGTCAGAACGCTCGCTCTCCATGCGACGGCGCGCCGTCATGGTGGCCTGACTTCGGCAGGGTCCGGTAGCGGCGCGGGGCTCGTGCGGCGAGAGCTGCGACCGAGTTGATCTCGGGCGCACCGGTCGAGTGGCGCTGCAATAGGCGCGTGTCCACGTTTCCGCTCGATCTCAGAGGCATCGCCGGGCTCGCCCGGCGAGCGCCGACGACCGGCATCGCACGGCTCGCCCGGCGAGCGCCGCGACGA
>Ga0190269_10001641_pt1 | contig 10607 bp, 5 predicted proteins | sample Popmic249IS_FD_133749 | JGI IMG/M metagenome (GOLD analysis project Ga0190269, IMG submission 133749) | Populus adjacent soil microbial communities from riparian zone of Blue River, Arizona, USA - 249 IS | ecosystem: Environmental > Terrestrial > Soil > Riparian zone | place: USA: Arizona... | reverse complement strand
CGGGAGAGCATGGCCGCGGTTTCGCGGTCGTTGCCGACGAGGTGAGGACTTTCGCCGAGTCATCGGAAAAGAGCGCGCGGGAAGTGAAGGTTCTCGCAGACGCCATTGCGTCGGAAGTTCGCACCGTATCCGCCCGGATCAAGGCTGCTGCAGACAATGCGCAGGCCGAGGCCGGCCGGGGGCGCGCTGCGCTTTCGGATCTCGTAGCCCTCCGCCAGAACATGAAGTCGCTGGCGGACGTGGCCAACAAGATCCTCGATGCGGTGAGCGAGGCTGAGCAAGGGGCACGTGAAGCGCAGAAAGGCGCCGAGCAGGTCGCGGCCGCCGCGGAGCAGCAGGCGTCGGCCGCTGCCGAGGCCCGGCAAGCCGTGCAACAGCAGGCGACCTCGCTCGATCAGAGCCGCATCGCGAGTCAGTCGCTGGCCAGTCTCGCCGAGACCATGCGCGTGAACACCGAGGTCGTCGCTGGCGGCGAAGGCGTTGCGTCCGCCGCCGAGGAGTTGTCGGCTGCGGTGCAGGAGTTGTCCGGTGCCGCCGTCGAAATCCTCGCTGCGTTGGACCAGATCAGCCGCGGCACGCAGGTGCAGGCCGCGGCCACGCAGCAGTCCAATGCGGCGATGTCCCAGATCGAGAAGGCCGCCGCGGTGACGCGCGAGGGTGCGGCTTCGTCGGTTGAAAACGTTACCGCCCTCATCAAGACGCTCGGCGAGAGTCGCGATGTGGTCTCGAAGCTGGTCTCCAGCGTCACCGACGGGCTGCGGGAGGCGCAGACCATAGGAGGCCTGCTCACGGCGCTGGAAGCATCCAGCCGCCGCATCGAGAAGATCATCGACGGCATCGCGCTGGTCTCTGTCCAGATCAACATGCTGGCCGTCAGCGGTTCGGTCGAGGCGGCGCGCGCGGGCGAGTTCGGCCGCGGCTTCGCTGTGGTCTCTGCCGACATTCGAAAGCTCGCGCGGGATTCCTCGGAGAACGCGGACCGGGTGAAGGAAATGGTGCGTGCCGTTCAGGAGCAGATCGCGTCGGTGCGCGGCGACCTGGAACGCATGGCGGCATCCTCGCAGACAGAGGCGCGGCGCAATCAGTCGCTTCTCGACAACCTGGCAGCGGTCGAGTCGGAGATGGGGTCGGTGTCTGCGGGCTCGGCCAGCGTCCTTCAAGGCGCCGACGCGACGTTGGCTGCCGTGCGCGAGGTCATGGTCGGCACGCAGCAGATCGCCGCTGCGGCGGAAGAGGCCGGCAAGGCGGCCGCGCAGGCGGCTGCGGCGGCGCGCCAACAGGCGACGGGCGCCGAGGATCTGGCGGCCGCCATCGAGGAGATCGCAAGCCTGGCCGACGAAATCCAGATCGCGGCGACCTAGTGGGATGTCCGCGCCCCTGGATGCGTTCGAGCAATCGCTGACGTTCACCTTGGCGGGGGAGCGTTATTCCTTGCCCGCCGGGGACGTTGTCGAAGTCATACGGCCGCGCGGGTGGACGCGCGTGCCGACGGCGCCGCCGAGCCTGCTGGGCGTTTCCAATTTTCGCGGGGTTGCGCTGCCCGTGGTCTCGCTCCGGCGCCTGTCGGGACACCCGGATGAGGCCCTGACGCCGGCATCGCGAGTGATTGTCGTGGAACGCGGCCAGCTGGTCGGTCTGCTGGTCGACTCCATCGTCACGCTGGCGCGCGCCGAGCACGCGCGACACGTCGACATCAAGATGCTGCTGGCCAAGGAATTCGGTGCGTCCTCGCGTCGTCCCGTTGCCAACCGCGCGTCCGCGACAGCGGCTGCTGCATCGGCCGCTGTGCCCGTGCAGAGCCGGCTTCAACTGCTTTCGTTCGCCGTTGCCGGACAGGAATTCGCACTGCCCATCGATGACGTCGATGCGATCGCGAAGCTGCCTGCCGGGATCACGGCGATCCCCGGTGCCGACGGGGCCATGCTCGGCGTGCTGGAGTTGCGGGATGCGTTGGTTCCGCTGGTCTCGCTGCGGGCGCTGCTCGGCTTCGGCCACAAGGCCCTGGAGGCGGAGACCGCGCGCGTGATCGTCACCCGCCTCGGCAACAGCCCCGTTGGTCTCGTCAGCGATGACGTGCGGGCCGTGCTGAGCGTGCCGACTGACGCCGTCGATGCCGTGCCGCCGGTCCTGACGCGCGGCGCCGGCGAGGCGCAGATCCAGTCGATCTGCCGCCTGGGCGAAGGGCGGCTGCTATCCGTGCTTTCGCGCGATCGCCTGTTCGACGCGGACACATCCGCGCGAATCTCACGTGAGGCTTCAAGTGGAGAACAAGCGATGGCGGACGCATCGAGCCTGCAGGCGGCCACCGTCGAGAAGTTCCTGGTATTCCAGCTCGGCGACGAAACCTATGGCATCCCGCTGACTGCCGTCGACCGCATCGTGCAGCGGCCGGAGCGGATCAGCCGTGTGCCGCGTGCGCCCGCGTTCGTCCAGGGCGTGATGAACATCGAAGGCAAGGCGGTGCCGATCATCGATCAGGCCCTGCGGTTTTCCGTGCCTGTGCGCGAGGCGGTGACGAACAGGAAGGTCATCGTCATCACCATCGAGGGCCGGCAGACCGGCTTCGTCGTGGACAAGGTTTCCGAGATCGTCGCCGTTTCACAAGACGAACTGAAGAGCGCGCCGGTCTATGACGAAGACAAGCCGCTCGTGATCGATCGCATCGCGATCCTGGAACAGACCGGTCGCGTGATCATGCTGGTGGATCCCAAGTCGCTGCTCGACGCGGCCGAGCGCGACCTTGTCGCCAAGCTCGCCGCAGAGGATGCCGAGGCGCCCGCGTGATCAAGCTGCTCATCGTCGACGACTCGGCCTTGATGCGTCGCGTGCTCGGCAGCGTCTTCAAGGACCTCGACGACTTCGAGATCGCCTTCGCCCGCAACGGCATGGAGGCGCTCGAGCGTCTGCGCGAGTTTCAGCCCCATGTCATCACGCTCGACGTGCACATGCCGGTGATGGAGGGCTTGGCCTGTCTCGATCGGATCATGGTCGAGCGGCCGTGTCCGGTGATCATGGTCTCGTCGCTGACCGCGACCGGCGCCGACGAGACGTTGAGAGCCATCGAGCTGGGCGCCGTCGACTTCATCCTCAAGCCGTCCGGCGCGATCTCGCTGGCCATGGACGAGTTTGCGCCGCTGCTGCTGGAGAAAGTGCGGACCGCCGCCCGGGCCCGGGTGCCGAGCGCGTCGCGGCTTGCGGAGCGGGTGCGCCTGAAACTGCAGGCGGCGGGCTCCAGCTTGCGCCAGGCTGCGCCTGCGCCGCCCGTCACCCCGAAGCCCGTGGCCGTTTCGGGCCAGGTGGAAGGCGTCGTGCTGATCGGCACGTCGACCGGCGGGCCGCCCGCGCTCGACGAGGTGCTGTCGCGGCTGCCCGCGGACTTCCCCTGGCCGATCCTCGTCGCGCAGCACATGCCGGCCTCGTTCACCGGCCCTCTGTCCCGGCGCCTCGACAAGTTGTGCCCCCTCACGGTGGTCGAAGTGACGTCGCCGATCTCGCTGTCGCCGGGATACGTCTACGTCGGCAAGGGCGATGCCGACATCGTCGTCGACTCCAGGAACGGTACCCTCTGCGCGGATGTCGCCGCCAATGGCGCGGAATACCGATGGCATCCGAGCGTCGACCGGCTCGTTGCATCATGCATGCAACATTTCGAGCCCCGCCGACTTGTTGGTGTGTTGATGACTGGGATGGGTAACGACGGTGCCGCTGCCATGACGCAAATGAAGACCGGCGGTGGCCGCACCATCGCGGAGGCCGAGGAGACGGCCGTCGTCTGGGGGATGCCCGGAGAACTGGTGAAGAGTGGCGGAGCCACTGTCGTCCTGCCAAATCACAGGATCGCCGCGCAGCTGCTGCAGTGGCTCAGGTGACCAATGGCTGAGAAATCCGGCGGTGAACCGCCACCGTTGCTCACCTCGGAAGAATTGCGCAAGGTCTGTGAATTCCTCTATCGCCACACCGGTATCGCCTACGGCGAAAGCAAGCGGCTCTACATCGAGCGGCGCATTGCGGACCTGATGCGGGAGGCGGGCACATCCAGCTTCGCCGCCTATCAGGCGCTGCTGCGCATGGGCGGCACGGAAGCCGAGCAGCTGATCAACAGCTTCACCGTCAACGAGACCTACTTCTACCGGGAGGACAGCCAGCTGCGCTGCATGTCCCGCTCCCTGCTCCCCGAGATCGTGCAGCATCGCAGGCCCGGCGACATGGTGCGTATCTGGTCGGTTCCGTGCTCGACCGGGGAAGAGCCCTATTCGATTGCGATCTGGCTCCTGGAGAACTGGGCCCTGGTCGATGCGTACAACATCGAGATCGTGGGGTCCGATATCGATACGCGCGTGCTGGCAGCAGCAGCGGCGGGCGCATATGGAGAGCGTTCTCTGTCGCGTCTCGATGGGCGTCTCGTCGACCGGTATTTCGAGCCCGGGAAACACGGCCAGAAGCGCATCATCGACGATCTGCGCGAGTCCGTGAAATTCACCCAGGCCAATCTCATCGATGCCGCGAGTATGGCGGCGCAAGGCCGGTTCGACATCGTGTTCTGTCGAAATGTCCTCATTTACTTTGATGAAGGTTCGCGCCTGTCAGCTTCCCACAATCTGTTCGAAGCGCTTGCGCCGGGTGGATTTATTTGTCTTGGTCATAGCGAGTCGATGCAGCGCATTTCCGACCGTTTCGAAATGCGCCGTTTCGAGGACGCCATCGTGTACCAGCGGCCAAACGACAATGGATGAGCTGCTCAGTGAGTTCCTGAAGGAGGCGCCGGAGCTGCTGCAACAGGCTTCCGACGACCTGCTGGCGCTCGAGCAGGATCCGGGGAACGCCGCGCGGCTCGACAGCATGTTCCGCGCGGTCCACACGCTGAAGGGTTCGGTTGCCCTGTTCGACTTTGCGCCCATGGGGGCGATGCTGCACGTGGCGGAAGACGTGCTCGGCACCATGCGGGCGGGGCAGATGCACCTCGATCGTGACGTCGCCGATGCCGTCATCGCCTGCGTCGACGTCTGCGAGCACTGGATCGCCGCCATTGCGGACACGGGGCAGCTTCCGCCCGAGGCGGCCGAGGACGCGGCGCGGATCATTGCACTGCTGCGCAATGAGCAGGGCCTCGTGGCGCCGCAAGCGCAAGCTGCAGCGGACCGTTCGGAGCCCGCGCGCAACCCCGCCCAGGTGGCCCGCGAGGCCGCCGTGCGGACATTGCGCGTCGATGTGGAGCGCATCGACGAACTGGTCGACACGCTGGGCGATCTCATCGTGGCCAAGAATGGCCTTGCGCACCTGGCCCGCAGGGCGGCCCATCTCGACGCACAACTCGCCCGGGACCTTGCCAACAATCAGGGCGAACTCGACCGGCTGATCGGGTCGTTGCAGCGTTCGGTCATGCGGGTCCGCATGGTGCCGCTGTCGCGGACATTCCAGCGCTTCCCACGCCTGATACGCGACATTGCCACCCGCCTCGGCAAGACGGTTGCATTCAGGTACAGCGGCGAGACCATCGAGGCTGATCGCTCGATCGTCGACGGTCTTTTCGACCCGCTCCTGCACGTGCTGCGCAACGCCGTGGACCATGGCATCGAGGACGGGGAGACGCGACGGCGCGCCGGCAAGCCGCCGGAGGGGCAGATCACGCTGGAAGCGCGCCGCGACCGCGACTTCATCGTGGTTCAGATCCGCGACGATGGTCGCGGCATCGATCCGGCGAAGCTTCGAGAGCGGGCCAAGAACCTCGGCCTGGCGACCGCGGCCGAGATCGACGGCTGGAGCGACGAGGCAACGACTGCCATGGTGTTCGCACCCGGCATGTCCACCGCGGAGGCAGTCAGCGATGTTTCCGGCCGCGGCGTGGGCATGGACGCGGCCCACGCCTCAGTCAAGGCCCTCGGCGGCACCATCGAGCTGCGAAGCGTGAGCTCTGCGGGCACGACAGTGACCTTACGGTTCCCGCAGGTCGCGGTCATCACCACGGTGCTGCTGGTCAAGTCGGGAGCCGATCAGTATGGCATTCCGCTCGATGCGTTGCAGGAGACGACGCGCATCCCGCGGCGCGACATTCGCCCCATCAAGGCGGGCGCGGCGTTCGTGCTCCGCGACCGCACGGTTCCCCTTCTCGGATTGACACGACTGCTCGGCGCCAATGCGCCGGCGACCGCGGATGCGGACGCCAAGATCGTGGTGGTGAAGACGCATGGGCAAGTCGTCGGTGTGGAAGTCGACGGCTTTGGTGAACGAACCGACGTCATGCTCAGGCCTCCGGTGGGAATGCTCGCGGAAGTTCCCGGCATTCTCGGCAATGCACTTCTGGGCGATGGAAGCGTGCTGCTGGTTCTCAATCTGCCGGAGCTGATCGAATAAGCAGCGCTCAAGCTTCTACGTCGAAAACCGGGCTGTGAAGCCAAGGTTTTGGACGCAAAAGGGTTTACAGAATAGTCTATGGCATTAAAGCGTACATGCCAGGAGCAAGAAGAGGGAAATCAGGATGACGGTCGTGTTGATTGTCGATGACAGCAAACTGGCCCGGATTGTGGTTTCGAGAGCCATTACTGCCCTCCAGCCCGAGTGGAATAAAATTGAGGCCAGCAACGCGGACGCGGCGTTGTCCCTGGTGGGGAGCCAGGAGGTGGATTTGGTTCTTGTCGATTACAACATGCCCGGCAAGAACGGTCTGGAACTTGCGCGCGAATTGCGCACGCTGCGGCCCAAGATGCCGGTGGCGCTGATCACGGCCAACGTTCAAGACGAAATCCTCGCTGCCGCGCGAGCCATCGATGCGGTGTTCATCGCCAAGCCGGTGACCGAAGATGCGCTTCGGCCATTCGTCGGCACGGCGGCTCAGCTGCTCGAAGGGCGGTAATGACGGCCGACCCCACCTCTCTGAACGAACTGGAGCGGGACGCGATCACCGAACTCGCCAATATTGGCGTGAGCCGCGCGGCTGCCAGCTTGCGAAAGATGGTGGGGCATCAGGTCCTGCTCTCGGTTCCTTCGGTCGAGATCCTCAGCCGGAAGGCAGCCGCGGCGCTGATAAGCGAACGGGAAGCCGACGAGCTGGTGGCCGTGCAGCAGGCCTTCGCCGGCCCTTTCTCCGGCCGCGCGATGCTGATCTTCCCGCAGTCGAACAGCTTCCACCTGCTGCGGGCCATCATCGGCGACGACGCCCTGGGCGACGACGAAGCCGCCGAGATGGAAGTTGAGGCCCTGGCGGAGACCGGCAACGTCATCTTGAACGGCTGCCTCGGCACCATTGCCAACATGCTGCGCCAATCCCTGTCGATGTCGCTGCCTGAAGTCGTGCGCGGCACGAGCAATCGCCTGTTCGAGCCGGAAAAGACGGCGGAGGACGACGGGCTGGTGCTGTTCCTCTACATCAACTTCTCGGTGCGCGACCGCGACATCCGCGGCTACATCGCGATGCTGATGGATCTGCCCGCGTTGGACGCCATGCGCGTCCTGGTCGCCGGTTTCATCCGCCGTTACGTGCCTTCTGACGACATGACGGCGGAGATCGCCGCGGAATCGCGCGAGGACGTGCGCAAGCTTGCGGGCCCGCTTTTCTCGGTCATCGAGCAGGCAGGTTTTCCGCTCGCCGTCACCGACCCACGCCTGTCCGGCAATCCATTCGTGTTCGTCAACGACGCGTTCACGCAGCTGACGGGATACACGGCGGATGACATCGTCGGCCGCGGATGGAACATCCTGCAGGGGCCGGAAAGCGATCCGGCGACCGTCGCAGCGCTGCAGGCGGCCATCGAGACGGGCCGCGAGATGTCCGTCGAAATCCTCAATCATCGCAAGGACGGCATTGTTTTTCGCAATCGCACGTTCGTCTCGTCGATCCGTGATCCCGAAGGGCGCATGTCGTACATGGTCGCGACCTTCCAGGACGTCGGAGGCAGCAGTCGCGACGAGCTGCACTTCGATGCGCGCCGCAAGCGCCGCGAGGAAGTGGCGGCACGTCTGCGGCGCACGCTTTCGCTTGCAGGGGGCTCGGCCGCCTGGGAGTGGCACGTGCAGCAGGGGCGCGTCGTCGGCGATGCGCGCTTTGCGGACCTCTATGGCCTGGCCCCCGAGGATGCTTCAGACGGCATCAGCGGCGAGGCGTTCTACGCCATCGTGCACCCCGACGACCGGCCCCGCGTGCGGCTGGCGATCGACGGCATGCTGCACGGTGCCGAGATCCTGTCCAAGGAGTTCCGCATCGTGGTGCCGAACGGCGCCGTGCGCTGGGTGCATGCGCGCGGCTATCGCCGCCACGACGAGCCGGACCATGCCGTCTTCCTCGGCGTGCTCGTCGACGTGACGGACCAGAAGCGGATGGAGGAGGAACTCCGGATCGCGCAGACCGCCGGCGGCATCGGCACCTTCGAGCACGTCGATGGTTTCGCCACGGCGACGGTATCCCCGCAGTTCTGTCACCTGCTCGGCCTGCACGCGACGCGCAACCTGCCTGTGCGCACCATCAACGCGCTCGTCGAGCAGGGCGATCCGCCCCTGATCGACCTGGAGTCGCGCAAGCCGGGCTCGACGCTGCACGCCGAGTTGCGCGTCAAGCGGGCCGATACCGGGGAGCTGCGCTGGCTCGCCAGGCGGGGCGAGTATCTGCAGGATACCGAAACCGCAGGCATACGCTTCAGCGGCGTCATCTACGACATCACGCATTCCAAGGAAGCCGAGCAGGAACTGCGCGCCCTCAACGAGAATCTCGAGGGCCGCGTGCGCGAGCGGACCATGGAGCGCGACGGCGTCTGGCAGCTGTCTCACGACCTGTTCGGCGTCGCCGACAGGGCCGGGCGCTGGCTCAACGTCAACCCGGCGTGGACGCGTATTCTCGGCTGGCTGCCCGAGGACATCGTCGGCCGGTCTCTGTCCTGGATCGAGCATCCGGCCGATCGTGGCGAGTTCGAGCGGGCGCTGCGCTCAATCGAGGATCGCGCGCCGGGGGCATCGGTCTGGCGGCTGCGCCATCGCGATGGTTCCTACAGGTCGATATCCTGGAGGATCGTTCCCGACGGCGAGCGGATCTATGCGACCGGTCGCGACGTCAGCAGCGACATCTCGCAAGCCGCGGCGCTGGAGCAGACGCAGGCGCGCATCCGCTCCATCTTCGAGACGAGTTACCAGTATCAGGCGCTGCTCACCCCGCAGGGCGAACTGCTCGACGCGAACCAGACGTCGCTCGAAGGCGTGCACGCCAAGTTGCAGGACGTGGTGGGCAAGTTCTATTGGGAGACGCCGTGGTTCTCCGGCACGCCGGAGGTGGCCGCGCGGGTCAAGGATGCGATTCCGCTGGTCGCCGCCGGCCAGACCGTGCGGCAGGAGATCGTGCTGCAGCTGCCCGAGGGGCGGCGCGCCTTCGATCTCTCGTTGCGCCCCTTGACCGATCCGGAAGGCGCGGTCGCCGGCATCGTGCCGGAAGCCATCGACGTAACCGACCGCCGCAAGGCGGAAGATCAGCTGCGTCAGGCGCAGAAGATGCAGGCCGTGGGCCAGCTGACAGGCGGTATCGCGCACGACTTCAACAATATGCTCGCGGTGATGATCGCCGGCCTGAACCTTGCGGAGCGCAAGCTGGCCAAGGGCGAAGACGCGCGCATCTTCATGCAGGGCGCCCTGGAGGCGGCGCATCGCGCGGCCTCGCTGACGAAGCGCCTGATGGCGTTTTCGCGGCAATTGCCGCTGGCTCCGGTGCCCCTGGATGTCAATCAGCTCGTCCGGTCGATGTCGGAGATGCTGCAGCGGACACTGGGTGAGCTCGTCACGCTCGATACCCGGTTGGCAGAAGGCCTGGGGCGCACGCATACCGACAGCGGTCAGCTGGAAAGCGCGCTCCTCAACCTGGCGATCAATGCGCGCGATGCGATGCCGGACGGCGGCAAGCTGGTGATCGAAACATCAGACGTGGACCTCAGTCCGCGGGTGGCGCAGGCGCATGAGGATCTGCAGCCCGGCCCATACGTGAAGATTTCGGTTTCCGACACCGGTGCAGGCATGGCGCCCGACGTCTTGCAGCGCGCCTTCGACCCGTTCTTCACGACCAAGGACGTGGGCAAGGGGACTGGGTTGGGCCTGAGCCAGGTCTACGGCTTCGTCAAGCAATCCAAGGGTCATCTCGACGTACAGTCGCAGCAGGGCAAGGGGACGACCATCACGATCTTCCTGCCGCGCTTCGACGGTCCGGCGGACGCCAAGAGCGATGACCCGACTTACGGTTCGCTTCCTGTCGGCATCTCGAGCGAGGTGATCCTCGTGGTCGAGGACGAGCAGCGCATGCGCGACATGAGCGTCGCAGCGCTGCGCGAACTCGGCTTCACGGTGCTGCAGTCGAAGTCGGGCGCCGAAGCCCTCAAGATACTGGAGGCGCATCCCGAAGTGGTCTTGCTTTTCACGGACGTGGTGATGCCCGACATGAACGGGAAGCTGCTGGCGCAGAAGGCGATGCAGATCCGGCCGTCGATCAGGATCCTTTTCACGTCGGGGTACACGCCCAAGGACGACGCGCAGGACAATCAGATGTGGACCAAGGCCGAGGATTTCATCGGCAAGCCGTTCACACTCGACCAGCTGGGACGCAAAGTGCGCAAGGCGCTCTCGAGTTCGGCCGAGCATCGCCG
>Ga0190269_10001640_pt1 | contig 10608 bp, 6 predicted proteins | sample Popmic249IS_FD_133749 | JGI IMG/M metagenome (GOLD analysis project Ga0190269, IMG submission 133749) | Populus adjacent soil microbial communities from riparian zone of Blue River, Arizona, USA - 249 IS | ecosystem: Environmental > Terrestrial > Soil > Riparian zone | place: USA: Arizona... | reverse complement strand
GTTCAACACAGCGAGTGCGTCAATGTCCGGTGCACCGAAAAGCTCGAGGGGACGTGTCGTACCGCGGCCTTCAGAAAGAGTCGTGCCCTCGAGCATCACTGTGCCGGCATACGCGCGCGCCATCCACAGATTCGGCGCATTCGGGCTCGGATTGATCCAGGTGCGTTCGCCGAGCGGCCAGCCGAAGCCTGGTGCATCGTCGGGACGCCAACCTTCCATCTCGATCACTTTGTAATCGACGTCGAGCTTGAAGGTCCGCACGAACCAATGTGCGAGCTCGCCGAGCGTGAGTCCGTGTCGCATCGGCATCGGCCCCGCACCCACGAAGCTTTCCCAACCTGCGCGCAGGCGCAAACCTTCGATCGGGCGACCCGCGGGATTCGGGCGATCGAGAATCCACACCGACTTGCCGTGTTTCGCGCCGGCCTCGAGCACATACAAGAGCGTCGTGATGAACGTGTAGATGCGACAGCCGAGATCTTGCAGATCTACGAGTAGCACATCGAACGTATCCATCATCGCCGGCGTCGGTCGGCGCACTGCGCCGTACAGACTGAAAATCGGAATGCCGAGCGTTGGATCGTTGAAGTCCGGTGACTCGACCATGTTGTCCTGCTTGTCGCCGCGCAACCCATGTTGCGGGCCGAAGGCGGCACTCAGTCGCACATCACCTAGTGCAGCGAGCGCGTCGAGCGAATGCGTGAGATCGGCCGTGACGGAAGCAGGATGCGCAAGCAAAGCAACGCGTCGTCCCTGCAACTCCCGACGCAGCGCCGGATTCTCGATGAGGCGGTCGATGCCGAACTTCATGCGTTGTCCTCGGGAGTCGGACGCTGAAAGCTTGCGACCCATGCCTTCGCATCATGGAAGTCGGGCTTCGCGTTGGAATGCGTGATCGCCCAATGCGTAATGCGACCGTCCGTGCCTTCGATGACGGCCGAAAAACCGACCGCCCAATTCGCCGCGAGCGAGCGCATTTGTACCGCAACATCGACCGCGAGCAACTCCGGTTCTACCGTGACCTTGATCGAAGGTTTTTTGAGGACTGGCAGTGGCTTCATCCCGATTCGGTATTGATCGAACGTGTACGCGGCCCACGCTGTCGATGGGGAGAAGTTCAGCTCGATATAGCGCTCAGCATCCTTCGGCGCGACGAACGCTTCGAAGCAGGTGTGCCGCCACAACTCATCCGCGCGTTCGCCGGCGTGCTCGGTCGGCAGTTTGATCCGCGCGATATCGCCGCGGACCCGGTAACGAAAGGTCACACGGCCGCCGCTTTGAAATGCGGCAAGCGCGTACACATCGATGGCCGGCGAGTTGCCCGCGTTCGGGTGAGGAATGAGAGAGGTGAGTTCCATGGCGGCGATTCTAGCCGCGCTGCCGGGCCGCAAATGTGAACGAGCGCCGTTTCTACTTCATGTGCGCACGGGTCGATTCGTGATGTAGATGCCGATCGCGATCAACGCCAAGGCGAGTATCAGGCCGATGCTGATCGGCTCGCGCAGAATGAGCGCGCCCGCTAGCACGCCGAATACCGGCGTCAGAAAAATGAAGGAGGCGACGCGCGACGCAGGGTAGTGGGCAATGAACCAGAACCAGGCGACGTAGCTCATGAAAGCGACGACGATCGTTTGATACGCAAGCGCGCCGGCGACTAAGGGTGTCAGGTTGAACACGCCCGCCTCACCCGCAATGGTCGACGCCGCGAGCAGCGCAATCGCGGACACGACTAGCTGATACAGGAGCGTGCGCTCGGGTTCGATACGGGCAAGCTTCGTTGCCTTGACCAACACGGTCGTCGCGCCCCACGCGAATGCCGCGGCCAAGACCATCGCATCGCCGATGAGCATCTGCGGTGTCGGCGCGGTCAGTCCATCGCGAAATGCGATTGCAACGCCGGCGAACGCAGCGAGGAGCCCGACGACCTTGTTGAGCGTCAATCGATCGTTCGCGAGCATCCAATGCGCGCCGAGCGCAACGAAGAACGGTGATGTATTGAGAAACACGACGCTGCGCGCCGCGGTCGTGTACTCGAGTCCCCAGTACAAGAGCAGGAATTCAATTGCGAACAGCACGCCTGCAATCAGGCCGGGCCAGAGCGTGCCATCCGCTTGCAAGATGCGAATGCCGCGAACCTGACAGTAGCCCGCGACCAAGAGCGCGCTGCCTGCGGAGCGCAGCCCCGCGTTGAACATCGGTGAGATGCCGCTATTGCCGATCTTGATCGCGACTTGGCCCAAGCCCCAGAGCGCGCAGAGCCCAACGAGGCCCAGCGCGGCGGCTGGGCCAAGATGTCGTTGGAGGCCTATTGCCACTGAGCCGAAAGTGCGAGCCGCTCGCGATATTTCGCGCGCGCGAACCACGACAGAATGGCGGCGGTCGTACCCGCGCCGACCACGACGATCATCAATGCATAGCGAATCTGCGTCGGATCACGCAACACGTATTCGCTGATGAAACCGACGAGCGACGGACCGACGCCGATGCCGAGCAAGGCATTCACAAACAGATACACCGAAGACACCTGCGCACGCATCTGATTCGGCGTCACTTGGTTGACAGCCATCGGTCCCATCGCCACGTAACCGTGAAACGGAAAGCCTGCGATGCACATCATCACCAGTCCCATCGTCGCGGTGGGCATGAACGCAGGCAGCGCACTTGTGGCGACGACGCCGATCGCAACCCAGAAGCACACTCTGATCGGCGCATCGGGCCGACCGTTACGCGTCCAGTGATCGCATAGCTTGCCGGCCGCGAAAATACCGAGCGTGTTGATGAAGACCGTCGAGAGTCCCAACACCTTGCCGACGTCGGCGACTTCAATGCCGTAGGTGCGAGCCATCACTTCAGGCAACCAGAAGCCGACCGCATAACCGAGCATCGCGAACATCGCCATCGCGATGAAATGCAGACTGTAGAAGTGACCGCCTTTGATCATGAATGCGAGCACATCCTTCAACGGGATGGACTCCGCAACCTGCGTGCCGCCGCTCGCGCTCTCGACTTTCATCATTCCGCGTCGCTTCGGCTCCGGGAACAGCAGGAGCAACAGCGGCAAGAGCAATCCCGGCGCGCCAGTCACGATGAAGACGAACTGCCACGCGCGAACCTCGCCGAGGATCGGCAATGAATACGTCGTGCCCTTCGACACCGCGCCGACCACGAGGCCGCCGACGAGCAACGCAATGCCCGAGCCGATCGCAATACCCATGTTGTAGACGCTGAACGCCGTGCCGACTTTCTCGCGCGGGAACGCGTCCGTGATCATCGAATACGCGGGCGGAGAAAGCGCGGCCTCACCGACACCCACGCCGACACGCGCAGCGAAAAAGGCCCAAAACGTCCGCGCCAAGCCGCAGAGCGTTGCCATGAGCGACCAGAAAATGACGCCGACCGCGATGATCTTCTTGCGGCTGAATCGGTCTGCGAGTCGACCGATAGGAATACCGAGCACCGTGTAAAAGAGCGCGAATGCAAAGCCGCCGAGCAGACTGATCTGAAAGTCATCGAGCTCCAGATCGCGCTTCATCGGCCCGATGAGCAACGAGAGAATCTGACGATCGATGAACGAGAAAATGTAAAAAACGAGCAGCGTGATGACCATCGTCCATGCCTGACCGGACGATGGATAAGGCACGCTCGTAGGCGCTGCGGTCGCAGCCGTTTGTCGATCGTTCAAGGATCCCCCGGTGCAGCGCGCGGCTGCGTGGCTCTTGTTGGAATGCGAAGGAGACTCGCCGTCCCCGTACCGGCCGTACTAATAAGCGAGACGTACGGCGGCCGCAAGCTTTCTGTGGGCGTCCATCGCAATGGTTACGCAGTCATCACAGCGGTACTGCTGTGCGCGACGCGGGTGATGGGTGACTGGTGACGGGTCAGAAATGAGAAGAAGGTGTTGCCGCTTTCTCTGGTCCGTCACCTGTCACGCGTCACTCGTCACAAATTATTCGTCAGGACTTACGAGTTACGAGTCATGTGATCAAGTCACACGGGTCTCCGTCACGCGCCGCCTTTCTTGCTCTCCAACTCCGACCAGCGCTCGAACTTCTGTTCGAGCTCTCGTTCGATCCTCTCGGCCTGCGCGCGATCGGTCTTCATCTGTTCCGCGCCGGCTTTATGATAGTCGGCAGCACTCATTTTTTCGGTGAGCTGCGTTTGCTGTTGTTCGAGCGCTTCGATTTCTTTCGGCAGCAACTCAAGCTCGCGCGTTTCTTTGTAGCTCATCTTTATCGGCGCGGCTTTGCGAGGCTCGGCCTTCGGCGTTTGCGGCGAACTCGAGGGAGCAGACGGCGGCCGCTCTTGCGCTCCTGCGCCCGCGGCACTCGGACTCCTGTCCATCGTTTTCCGCTGCTGCAACCAGTCGCTGTAGCCACCGACATATTCTTGCCACTTGCCGTTGCCTTCGGCGACGAGCGTTTGAGTTACGACGTTATCGAGGAACGTGCGATCGTGACTGACCAGCAGCAGCGTGCCTGCATAGGTCTGCAACGTGTCTTCGAGCAGCTCGAGCGATTCGATATCCAAGTCATTCGTTGGTTCGTCCATGACCAGCACGTTCGCCGTTCGAGCGAACAGTCGTGCGAGCAGTAAGCGATTGCGCTCGCCGCCCGATAGCGCCTTCACAGGCGAATTCGCGCGTTGCGACGGGAATTGAAAGTCGGCGAGATACGTGACGACGTGTTTGCGCTCATTGCCGATCTCGATCCAATCCGAACCCGGACTGATCGTTTCGATCACTGACTTCTCGGGATCGAGTTGTTCTCGCATCTGATCGAAATATGCGACCTGCACATTCGAGCCGAGGCGAATCGTGCCGCTGTCAGCTTCTAGCTTGCCGAGGATCAGTTTGATGAGCGTGGACTTACCTGCACCGTTTGCGCCGATCAACCCAAGCCGATCGCCGCGTTGAATGCGTGCGGAAAAATCTTTGACGATCGTCCGATCGCCAAAACGCTTCGTGACATTCTCGAGCTCGGCGACGAGCTTGCCGGAGCGATCGCCCGCATCGAGTGTGAGCTTCACGTTGCCCACGCGTTCGCGACGCGCTGCGCGCTGTTCGCGTAATGCTTCGAGGCGACGCACACGGCCTTCGTTACGCGTGCGTCGTGCTTCGATGCCGCGGCGAATCCAGACTTCTTCTTGTGCCCAAAACTTATCGAACTTGCGATTGACGACTTCTTCTGCCGCAAGTTGTTCGCTCTTGCGCGTTTCGTATTGCGCGAACGTACCTGGATACGAGCGCAGCAGACCACGATCGAGCTCGACGATGCGCGTCACGACGCGATCGAGAAAGCGTCGGTCGTGCGTGATGACGATGCTCGTAGGACCCTTGATCAACAGATCTTCGAGCGCCGTGATGCCGTCGATGTCGAGATGATTCGTCGGCTCATCGAGCAACAACAATTCGGGCTGTAGTGCGAGTGAGAGTGCGAGCGCAGCGCGCTTGCGTTCACCACCCGAGGTCGTCTCCGGTGCGCGATCGGGATTCACTTGCATGCGATGCAGAAACTCACCGAGCCGCGCCTCGATGCGCCAACGCTCGCGTTCATCGTGAATGTCCGCGAGAGCACCGCGTTGCACGAGGCTTTCATGCACGGTTGCGGCCTCGGGCAGTTCGGGCTCTTGTTCGACGGCCACGACGCGAAGGCCGCTCGAGATCGCGACCTCGCCATCATCGAGCGACGCGCGCCCTGTAATCACCTTCAACAGCGTGGACTTTCCTGTGCCATTGCGACCGATCAATCCGATCCGTTCGCCTTCATGAACTGAGAGTTGCGCGCGATCGAGCAGCGGATGCAGCCCATAAGCGAGTTCGGCGTCGCGAAGCGTGACTAACGTGGTGGCCATGGTGTGGTGCGCAGCAGGTCGCGTCCTGAGTGCAAACGCGAGAGAGAAGTGAGATCAGACTTAACATCATAGCCGCTTACCGCTTTGGTGCATGTGCGCGCAGCGAAGCATCGACATCGATCACGTGCATCGCACGCGCTCGCAAAAACCGTGATGCAACCGACGTCCGCAACGCACGATCGCGGCAAAAACGCGTGGCATGGTTGCTGCAAAGCTCCTGATGGGCTGGTCCCTCAGGAGTTGTTTATGAGTAGTCGTCAGTTCAATCGAACCACTACGTACGTGCGTGTTCGCGCGATCGCCGTCGCAGGTGTGCTGATGCTGAGCGGGTGTGCGTATTTCCATCCGGCCTTCATGACGAACGCATCGCTCAGACAGGTACCGGCAGAGCAGGGGGTGCTGGTGTGCGAGCGCACCTCACTCCGTAAGGCAGATTGTCGACGTGTGTCGCGTGCCGAGCTTCGCGAGTTTCTCGAGTCGCAAACGCAGCACTTTTGAAGCGCGCAGTTCTTGCGTGACCGACCTATAAGGTCGGCAAAGCTTCACAAAATTAAAACATCCAGGCGGGGAATGACTTGCGAGGCAAAGTGTCGCAAGCGAAGGCCTGTGCGTTTCGCATTGCTGCGACGGGAAACGTAGCGAGCGCTACAGACCGCGCGTAGCAGTTGCTACACTTCGCGCCCCTTCGCGCTGGCCATTCGCTTCGCTGGATCACTCATGCTGCATGTTTTTCACGCCCATCGTCGGGCGCCCTCGCTCTTTTGGTTGTCATTAGCCCTCTTTTTGACCGGGTGCGGCGAGAAGCAACCGACTGACCAGGCAGGTGGCGAACCGCTCAGCGTCGCGACAATGAAGGTAGCGACGAAGCCGTTGCCGCTCACGATCGAAACCGTCGGCCGCGCCGAAGGCTCAAAAGCGGTCGAGGTGCGCGCACGCGTCAGCGGTATTCTCGAGAAGCAGGTGTACAGCGAAGGCGCGAAGGTGAAGGCGGGAGATCTACTGTTTCAGATCGAGGCCTCGCCGTTCGAAATCGCTCTCGCACATGCGCGTGCAGCGCTGGCGGAGCAGCAAGCGCGAAGCTTGCAGGCACAACGCAACGCCGAACGACTCGCTGGACTCGCGCAGGCGAACGCAGTGAGCAAACGCTCCGCTGACGATGCACAAAGCGAGCTCGAAGGCGCGAAGGCTGGATTGCTCGCCGCAGAAGCGAACGTGCGCGAAGCGGAGCTCAACCTTTCCTACACGAAAGTCGTTGCGCCGATCAGTGGCATCACAGGTCGTGCCGAGCATTCCGAAGGCAGCCTGCTGGCCGCTGGCACCGAATCGAGCTTGCTCACGACGCTAACTCAGGCGGATCCAATGTGGGTGCGCTTCGCATTGTCCGAAAGCGAATATGGCGCGCTGCGCTCGGCAGAAGGGAAGGCCGACACGCTTGCAGTCGCGCTGCTCGGTAAGGATGGCGTGCCCCGCGCCGATCGCGGCAAAGTGAACTTCTCCGCATCGACCATCGATGAAAATCTCGGGACGGTGCAACTGCGCGCGGAATTCCCAAATGCGCAACTCGCGGTACTGCCTGGCGAGTACGTCCGCGTACGTGTGACTGGCGGTGAACGCGATGCGATCACGGTGCCGCAGAAGGCGGTCCTACAAAACGCGAATGGTCCATTCGTTTGGATCGTCTCGAATGAAGGGCAAGCACAACAGCGCGCAGTGAAGACCGGCGCTTGGGTCGGCAGCGATTGGCAAATCAATGACGGGTTGCAGCAAGGCGACACGATCATCGTCGACAACTTGCTCAAGCTGAAGCCTGGCCAGCCGGTGCAAATGAGATCTATGGAAGCGTCTGCCACACCTGCGCCTGCAAGCGCGGTTGCGAAGCCTGCTGCTGCATCGAACGCGGGCTGAATCATGATTTCCGATTACTTCTTGCGTCGCCCGGTATTCGCGGGCGTCTGCGCGATCATCATCGTGCTTGCCGGCATCGCCGCCTTCATCATTCTGCCGCTCGCGCAGTATCCCGACATCGTGCCGCCGACGGTCGTCGTGAATGCAACGTATCCCGGTGCCAGCGCAGAGACGATCGGGCGCACGGTTGCGGCCCCGATTGAAGAACAACTGTCGGGTGCTGAAGGCCTGCTCTATTTCAATTCGACGTCGGCATCGAATGGCACGTTGGCAATTACGGTTACGTTCGAGACGGGTACGAACATCGACACCGCAATCTTCAACGTGCAAAACCGTGTGCGGCTCGCCGAGCCGCGTTTGCCGGAAGAAGTGCGACGTAACGGCATCCTCGTGCAGAAGCGCACGAACGAGCTGTTGCTGTTCACAGCGCTGATCTCACCCGACGGCACGCACGACACGCTTGCGCTGTCGAACTACGCGACGATCAACATCGTCGAAGAAATCAAACGCATTCCTGGCGTCGCCGATCTGACGATCTTCGGTGCGCGCGACTATTCGATGCGCGTGTGGTTGCAGCCCGACAAGATGTCGCAGCTCGGCGTGACGACGTCGGATGTCGCGAATGCACTGCGAGCACAGAACGCGCAATACGCGGCAGGCAAAATCGGTGGCGAGCCCGCGCCGCCAGGTCAAAGCCTCGCGTTCACAGTCACGGCGACGGGACGACTCGTCGAGCCGGAACAGTTCGGCGACATCATCGTGCGTGCAGGCGGTCCGGCGGGCGTGCTGCGCTTGAAGGACATCGCGCGCGTCGAGCTTGGCGCACAGAACTACGAAGCGATGTCGATCTTGAACGGGCAACCGATGGTCGGTCTCGGCACGTTTCTGCAGACGGGCGCGAATGCGCTTGATGTCGCCGATGCCATCAAAGCGAAGATGGAGGAGCTGAAGCGAAATTTTCCGGCCGGCATGGATTACGCCGTCGTCGTGGACTCGACCGACTTCGTCAATGCGTCGATCAAGGAAGTCACGAAGACGATCTTCGAAGCAGCGCTACTCGTCATCGCTGTGGTCTTCGTCTTCCTGCAGTCGTGGCGTGCAACGCTGATCCCACTGATTGCAGTGCCTGTTTCATTGATCGGTACGTTCGCGGGCTTATGGTTGTTCGGTTTCCCCATCAACACGCTGACCTTGTTCGCGATGGTGTTGGCGATCGGTATCGTCGTCGACGACGCAATCGTCGTGCTCGAGAACGTCGAGCGTTTGATGCGCGAGCAAAACATGTCGCCGATGCAGGCCGCGGCCGAGGCGATGCATGAAGTGTCGGGCGCAGTCGTGGCGATCGTGCTCGTGCTCTGCGCCGTGTTCGTTCCCGTCGCATTCTTGGGTGGCATGGCGGGGCAGCTGTATCGACAGTTCGCCGTCACGGTTGCGATCGCCGTCGTCATCTCGGGTTTCGTTGCGCTCACGCTCACGCCGGTCCTCTGTGCGCTGTTGCTGCACAAGGAGCACAAGGAGCTGGCGCTGTTTCGTCCCTTCAATCGCGGATTCGATTGGCTGACGCGCAAATTCTTGGGCTGGGTCGAGCTCGCGCTCACGCATCGCATCAAGGCGTTCGCGATGTTTTTGGGCGTCGTCGTGTTGGCCGGCGTACTGATCTACAAAATCCCGGGCGGCTTCTTGCCCAACGAAGATCAAGGTCAAGTGCTGACCTCGGTGCAGCTGCCCGATGCTGCAACGCTCGAGCGCACGCTCGCCGTGACGCATGACTTGCGCGAACTGATGAAGGATGAGCCGGCCATGACCTACATGGCGGCAGTCAACGGCGTCGATCTCATCGGCGGTGGCAACAAGACGAGCTCCGCGACGATCTTCACGCGCATGAAGCACTGGGACGAGCGTGAGATGTCTTCCGATGAGCTGGCTGGTGTGATCATGAAGCGTGGCGCAACGCTGCCGGACGCGGCGATCCGCGCCTTCGGTCCCGCGCCGATTCGCGGCCTCGGCTCTGCCGGCGGTTTCGAGTTTTATGTGCAAGCTCGCGGCGATGCATCGACGCTCGAGCTCGAACAAACGACGCAGCAGTTCATCGCGAAGTTGAATGGGCACCCGAAGCTTGGAAGCTCCAACACGTTCTATCGCGCGACCGTTCCGCAACTGCGCGTCGATGTTGAGCGCGAAAAGGCGATGGCGCTCGGCGTGCCGGTGAACGATGTGTTCGAAACACTGCAGAGCACGATGGGCGCGCTGTACGTGAACGACTTCAACAAGTTCGGCCGTACGTATCGCGTTCAAGTGCAAGCAGAAGCTGCGTTTCGCGCCAAGCCCGAAGACTTGGGCAACGTTTACGTTCGCTCGGCATCGAGCGGCGAAATGGTGCCGCTGAAAGCACTGATCACCGTGACGGATATCGTCGGGCCCGAACAACTCGAGCGCTTCAATGGCTTCATCGCGGCAAAGGTGCTTGGCAGTGGCAAGCCAGGCGTTAGCTCGGGTGAAGCGATCGCTGCGGTCGATGAGATTGCTGAGCAGGCGTTGCCGGACGGCTATGAGCTCGCGTGGAGCGGACAAGCGTTCCAAGAGCGACGCACCGGCAACGCCTCTATCTTCGCGTTCTCAGCCGCGATCGTCATGGTGTTCTTGATTCTCGCGGCGTTGTACGAACGGTGGCGATTGCCGCTTGCCGTCGTGCTTGCAGTGCCGTTCGCGATTGCAGGTGCACTCGCGTTCGTCGCATTGCGCGGCAAAGAAAACGACATCTATTTCCAGATCGGTCTCGTCGTGTTGATCGGTCTCGCCGCGAAGAACGCGATCTTGATTGTCGAGTTCGCGCAGCAAGGATTTCTTTCGGGC